>JACCEA010108865.1_pt1 | contig 22202 bp, 16 predicted proteins | sample 7449851 | NCBI WGS metagenome assembly JACCEA01 (sample SAMN15323453, study PRJNA562643) | freshwater metagenome | isolation source: river surface water | place: USA:Blue River Watershed | collected 2017-08-18 | reverse complement strand
GTGGCAATAAAATTAGCCCCAACCAAGAAATCTAATTCTTTTCGGCCACTGTTTTGTGGGTCGTAAGAAGGGCTCATCATTAAATTTGACATGGTGTAAGTTGTTTTGTCGTAACCCTTAATTTTTTGTATTACGCTATAATCTAAGCGTGACGAAATAGAAACAGATTCGTTTAGTTTTCTTGCGGCCCAAGCGTTGATATTGTAGTTGTCACCCAATTTATAGCCAGAATTATTATTATTTAAACGAAGTGTAGAATTTAACTGTCCACCATAAGAATAATTTTCTTGGAAGCCGCTATAACTAATTCCGGGTAAAATTTCATAAGATCCAGAGCCACTTTGCATTGAATAAGCCAATCTTTCGCCAGCTTTTTCTTTTTTGATGGTGGCGCTTGGAATTGAGAAGCCTAAATTAAATTGAGCGCGATTTTTTCCTTCATCAAATATTTTATACATTGCGGTTAATTTTAGATCGCCAAAATCGGAAACTTCTTGGGTGCTGGTTTCGTTATTCATATCGAGCATTTTCATTTTTTTTGTATTATAGCTCGTCATGGCCATTACGGTGAATTTGTCGGTAACGCCATACATCGCTCCCACCATATGCATTTCCATTCTCATTTTTGAAGGCGCCATCATATATTCGTCAAGAATTGCTGCGGATGAAATGTTTTCGGTGCCATTGCGCATATTTTCCATATTCATCAAATCATAGCGGTAAGAAAGCATATATTCGCCTTTTTTATGAATATGGTCGCGCATAACGCCAATTGGAGCGTGCGAGTCAGGTCGCGATTGATAAGAATCTTGTGCGAAAGAGTTTGAGCTTGCAATTATTAAAGAAATTGCGGCGGCGATTTTTTTGTAATTTTTCATTTTTTTTGAATTTGTTAAAAGAGGCAGGGCGCTTTTAATGACAAAAATTCAGGCGGCAAATTTTTTGCTAAAAATGAGACAATTTGTCATAGCTAAGGCGAATTTGCGGCGGAATTTAAACAAAGTTTTGCTGAAAATACTCTTTAGGATTTTTATTGAAAATTAGGGAGCGTAACAATTGCCTGTCAGGCAAGAAAGATGATATTTACTTCATCGACTCCACCAAAATGTAAATCTGTCACAATAAACGCACTAACTCTAATCGAGTATTTCGTGGATTGACAACGATTGGAAGATCATCTTACGGCTGGTTTATGGGCTTAAACTTCATTTAATTATCAATACCAAAGGTCAAATTATCGCTGTAAATCACTACAGGAAATGTTGATGATCGCAGTGTGGTCAAAGAAATAACCAAGAATTTAGCGGGAAAAATATTTGGCGATAAAGGCTACATCTCACAGACATTATTCAACGATCTCTTCAAACGAGGATTAAAAATAGTTACTGGCATCAAGGCCAACAAGAAGAATTATCTGATGTCGCTTAACGACAAAATTCTTCTCCACAAAAGATCGGCAATTGAGTCAGTATTTGATATCCTAAAAAACCGCATGGAACTTGAACACACAAGACATCGATCACCAATTAACTTCCTAGTTCACACCATATCTTGCCTAGTTGCATATCAACCTAGAACCAACAAACCAAAAATAACAAACTCAAACAATTATCAAAAATTCTTCCATGAAAAGCTAATTGGATTTGAAGGAGTTAAATGCTAGAGCTTATCCGGAGTTGGGGTTTCTAGATTTATTGGTTGAATTCGATCGTCCAAAACATCTTCCCGCAAACCTTCTGCGATTTTGTCAAGATCGTCAAACTTCTTGATTAACATGGGTGCGAACGCATCTAAATTGATACAAGTCTCAGCGATAATTCGCTGATCAAGATAGATTATGGCTTTTCTTTTACTGCGTTGTTCAATCCGCTGATAAAAACATAAGACGCATCTAAGGCGATTTTTGCCCTGAGTTGCGCCCATTTTTTAACAATTTATCTCTTTCGAATCGACGGTGTAGCTATTGATAGTTTTGGACTTCCAAACGATTTGTTTTGGTGATATTTAATTGTTTTGCACCCTCTTTGCAAAGAGTATAATAGTGCGCGAATGACATACTGAATTTCGGCTAAATTCTGTTAAAAAATCGACTAATTCTGTAGAGAAGTGCGGTCTTTAACTTTAAAAACAGTAGCCGAATCAACTATTTATAATAAGAAAATAATTCAAAAAGTTAGAAGATTTTAGAAGGATTCTGGGGTTGGTTTTGCTGTAGTTTTGATATTTAAAAAAAGGATTTGATTCGCTTTGTTATGGCAAATGATCGCCGTTCCAAGGGGTAATTTATTCTTGACAATCAGATAAAGCTGGAGGGTAGTTTTTGGGAGGTTTTTTTGATCTTATTAACACAAACTTATTTAAATTGTAAGCCTAAATGAGGCAACGAACAGCATATTTTGCAATTCATCCGCTGCATATCGCGCTATGCGATAAGTGTAATTGTGGCTGATTGTAAATTACAAATTTGAGGTGTTATTTATTTGCAATTGCGATAGTCTTAAATCCAGTCTGGGTCTGATGCGCCTTCGTTTGCCGGTGTTGGCAATTCAAACTGAAAACCAGTTACAACATCAACAATATAAAGTCTTGGCACGCTAGCTCTGCCATAATGGCCAGCTTTTTTTGAATAAATTAAATAGCGACCATTTGGCGACCATTTCGCTCCTTCAACGAGATAGCCCGAAGCAAGAATTTTTTCTCCTTTGCCGCTTGAAGACATAACGCCGATATAAAATTGATTATTTTTGATTTTGGTGAAGGCGATTAGCTTTCCATCTGGCGACCAAACTGGCTTTGAATAAGTCCCGCCGCCAAAACTGATTCGCTCGACCGACATTCCTTTTTCATCCATTATATAAATTTGCTGACCTTGTTCGCGATCAGAAGTGAAGGCGATTAATTTTCCATCCGGAGAATAAGAAGGTGTTGTTTCAATTGAGGCGGTTTTGGTTAGTCTTCGTGCTGAATTTGCGGCAATATCAAGTTCATAAATATCGCTATTTTGATCAATTATTGCTGAAAGAAGTAAAAGATTTGGGTCTTTTGGATTTGTTGCTGGTGCGAATGTTGTGCCTTTAAAACCTCCAACTTTGCGGCTTCGCGAGGTTTTTAAGTCGAGAGCGAAAATTTGTGAGCGCCCCTGAAAAAAGCGAAGAAAGAAAATTTCATCAGGTCGCTTTGAGAAAATTGGTGTTAAAACCAATTCTTTACCATCAGTTAAAACCTGATTATTTTCGCCATCAAAATCAATTAAGTTGATTTTTTTTATTCTTTTTGTGACTGGTCCCGATTCAGAAACATAAAGTATTTTTGAGTTAAAATGGCCCGCCGATTCTCCAGCGATTGCTTTAAAAATTTCATCAGAAATAACATTTGAAACCTTGCGATAATTTACTGGCTTGACCGAGTAAAATTTGCCAAAAAGCTGTCTTTGATCCAAAACATCCCAAGCTCTAATTCGAATCTCAAGATTGCCCAAAAAATCATAGTTTAATTGTGCAATTATAATTGCTCCGATGCCAGAATTAGCATATTTTTCAAAGCTTGGAATTGACTCAACTCCTAAATTTTCGGAAGTTGATTTCTTGTCGTCATCGCCTGATTTATTTTCTGTTTTGACATCGCCACCATTTTTATAAATCTCGAATAAATTGGTCGTTTTGAGATTTTTTCTGATGCGTTCAAAAATTTCTCCACCTTCTTTTTTTAGTAATTGGTCACTTGAATCGAAACCAAAAAATAGGATTTTTGTTTTTGGAATTTCTTCGTTTTTTACGGCGAATGATAAAGCGGCAAAGCTTTTGGTGGAAAGGATCAAAAAGACTAAAAAAGATAGGCGAAAAATTTTCATTAAAGCGTTTCAATTGTGATGTTGTTGTTGGTGTAAATGCAAAGATCGCCAGCTATTTTCATTGACTTGGCAACGATTTCGCTAGCCGAAAGTTTTTCTATATCAATTAATGCGCGAGCGGCCGCTAAGGCATAATTTCCTCCCGATCCAATCGCAGCAATTCCATGCTCAGGCTCAAGAACATCGCCAGTACCAGTTAAGATTAGGGTTATGTCTTTGTCGATTACGATCATCATCGCTTCAAGTTGGCGTAAATATTTATCAGTGCGCCAATCTTTTGCTAATTCAACGCAAGCGCGCATCAGTTGCGCTGGATAGCGCTCAAGTTTTTCTTCTAATCTTCCGAAAAGAGTAAATGCGTCCGCAGTCGCACCAGCAAATCCGCCGATTATTGAGCCATCACCAAGTTTACGAATTTTTCGTCCATTTGATTTTAAAACCGTTGAGCCTAATGAAACTTGGCCATCGCCAGCAATAGCTACTTGGCCGTTTTTTCTTACAGCAAGGATTGTTGTGCCGTAAATTGTTGACGGATTTTTGTGAGCGAACATTTTTTGATTTTTAAGATTTGTTGATGACGCTATTTTGCGCCAAAGATGAGTTGAAAATGGCTTTTGGCCATGTTTTGAAATTTGAATTTTGTGAAAATCCAGCTGATATTCAAAATTCGTCAGTTTGAATTGCCCTAAAATTTGTTACGACGCCTTAAAAAACAACAAAATTCACCCAAAATAATTCACAATGTCGAACATGAAATCTTACAAAAATTTAGCTATTGTTTTTTTTCTTGGAATCGCAAGCGGATTGCCTTTGGCATTAATTCTCTCGACATTAAAAGCTTGGCTTTTGGAAAAGGGTTTTGATCTTAAAACCATCGGTTTTTTTGCGATGATTTCGTTGCCTTATAGTTTAAAAGTTTTTTTTGCGCCAATCATTGATTCTTGTAAAATTCCTGCGCTGAGCAAGCTTCTTGGACAAAGGCGTTCTTGGCTATTTTTAACGCAAGTAATTTTGGCTATTTTTATCGCTTTATTGGGAATTTCTGGCGCTTTTTTAAATTTGACCGCAATTGCAATTTTTGGAACGCTTGTGGCCTTGGCTTCGGCTAGTCAGGATATTGTAATTGATGGCTATCGCATCGAATTAATTGAAAAAGAAAATCAAGGATTTGCCGCAAGTTTTTATGTTTATGGCTATCGCGTTGGAATGTTGATTTCTGGGGCTTTGGCTTTGGTTTTGGCCGAAAAATTGGGTTGGGAAGCGGTTTATTTTTTGATGTCGTTTTTGATGGCATGCGCTCTTTTTGTTACTTTGTTAGCTCCAGAAACCAAAAGAAATTTAGTCGAAAGCAAAGATTTTATTTCGTGGTTTAAGCTTTTTGTTGTGGCTCCGCTTCTTGATTTTACAAGGCATGATAAATGGTGGGCAATTTTAGCTTTTGTTGTTTTTTTTAAATTAGCCGATGCTTTTGCAGGAAATTTAACTTTGCCATTTTTGCTGGAAATTGGTTTTAGCAAAATTGAAATTGCCAGTATTGTAAAAACTTTTGGTCTTTTTGCCACGCTTTTGGGGGTTTTTATTGGCGGATTTTTTGTCAAAAAAATCACTTTATCAAAGGCTTTGTGGATTTCTGCTTTGGTTCAAATGTTTTCCAATTTTGCTTTTTCTTATTTAGCAAAAATTGGCTATAATTCGGAAGTTTTATATTTTGTGATTTTGGTTGAGAACTTAAGCGGAGGCATTGGCGATGCGGTCTTTGTTGCCTATTTGAGTAGTCTTTGCAGCCTTTCTTTTAGCGCCACTCAATATGCATTGCTGGTTTCTTTTGCTACAATTGCGCGCAGCACTTTAACTGCTTTCGGCGGTATTTTTGCCGAATTTTTTGGTTGGTATAATTTTTTTATCATTTCGGCTTTTTTGGCAATACCAAGCTTGATATTGCTTTACCTCATCACTGGCGCTAAAAAATTTTCAAATATAAAAACGCAGTAGGGCTGCGCGGAAGTTGTTTTGCTGCCATTAATCAGTTTACTTTTTTTGAGCGAAAAATAACTTCATTATTATTGTTTTTAATCTCACGAATTTACTTGCTAAATGCGCCTCTCGACGGTCAAGCCAAAAAAAGAAAAGATTGCCAAGGGCGAAGCTTCCGCATCGCATTTTATTCCTTACAAATGTCATTGGAATTCCGACACAATTTTAACCAAAAAAGAAGAGTTAGTTCGAGTTATAAAAATCAAAGGATTTGCCTTTGAGACCGCTGATGATGCTGATATAGACTTAAAAAAAGCGGCACGAAACAACCTTCTAAAAGGCATGTCTTCGGGTAATTTTTCGCTTTATTTCCACACAATTCGGCGCAAAGAAAAGGGCTTCCCGGACGGAAAAATGCCTGATAAATTTTCTGAAAAAGTTAATAATGAGTGGGCGGCAAAGCATTCTGATGCAAAAAGTTTTGTGAATGAGCATTATCTCACAATAATTCGTGGCTCTGACAGCTCTGGAATTGCGGCTTTAGAGAGCATGGCAAAAAAAATTCAGCATCGCGCCGATAGGTCTTCTTGGGAAACTTATATGCGCGAAGCTTTTGACGAGTTGGAAGAGATGACGGAGCGAATCCTAAATGGTTATTCAAATTATGGCGCTTCTGTTTTGGGTTTGGTTGAAACTGAAGAAGGCATTATTTCTGAGGTTTTAGAATTTTTTTCACGCATTGTAAATTGTGGCAATACGCAGCAAATAATGGTTCCGCTTGGGCCAATTTCAAAACATTTGCCAATTAGTAGATTATATTTTGGGCCAAAATCTTTGGAAATTCATCATCCAAGTTCGGTAAAATATGCTGGCCTTGTCGCTATAAAAGAATATCGACCATCAACTCACGCTGGAGTTTTTGATGGTTTTATGCAAATGCCTTTTGAGTTAATTATTAGCCAGTCATTTTCTTTTATTAATCGCATGATCGCAATTAGCTCGATGCAGTTGCAGCAAAGGCGACTTGTCCAATCAGAAGATGTTGCGGTTTCGCAAATTCAGGAAATTGACCAAGCACTTGATTCGGCGATGAGTGGCGAATTTGCTTTTGGTAATCATCACATGACGGTTTTGTGTATTGAAGATTCAATCAAATCGTTGGAAAGCGCGCTTTCGCTTTGCGTTGTTGAGTTATCGAATGTTGGAATTACGGCGGTGCGCGAAAAAATAAATCTTGAGCCGGCTTTTTGGGCGCAACTCCCTTGCAATGCTGAATATATGGCGCGCCGTAGCATTGTGAATACTTTTAATATAGCCGGTTTTGCCTCTTTTCACAATTATCCGTCCGGAAAAAGAAAAAGAAATCACTGGGGCGACGCGGTTACGGTTTTAAAAACTGTTTCTGGAACGCCTTATTTTTTCAGCTTTCATGTGCGAGATGTTGGTCATACAATGATTGTGGGACCAACTGGCGCTGGTAAAACTGTGCTTTTGAATTTTTTATGCGCTCAGGCGCAAAAATTTAATTGCCGACTTTTCTTTTTTGATAAAGATCGTGGTGCGGAAATTTTTGTGCGAGCCATTCGTGGTCGCTACATGACTCCAGAGGCCGCAAAGGTTTCGGGATTTAATCCTTTTCAACTTGAGGACAATAACGAAAATCGATCATTTTTGGTGGAGTTTTTGAAGGCTTTGGTCTCGGTTCAAGGCGCTCCACTTCCGGCTCACGAAGTTGATAGAATTAACGAAGCGGTGCGCGGAAATTATAAATTACCAAAACATCAGCGTCGTTTGCGCAATATTGCTCCTTTTATGGGACTTTCTGGTCCGGGAACTTTAGCGGGCAGGTTGGCAATGTGGCACTCGGATGGTTCTCATGCCAAGCTTTTTGATAATGAGGAAGATGTGATTGATTTTTCCTCATCGCGCACTTTTGGAATTGAAATGGGGCATATTTTGCAAGATAAAGCTTCGCTTGGTCCGGTTTTAATTTATTTGTTCCATCGAATTCAAAGCGCTTTGGATGGCTCGCCAACAATGATTGTTCTTGATGAGGCTTGGGCATTGATTGATAATCCAGTTTTTGCGCCAAAAATTAAGGATTGGTTAAAAGTTTTAAGGAAGTTGAACACTTTTGTGGTTTTTGCCACTCAGTCGGTTGAAGATGCTGCGAAGAGTAGCATTTCTGATACCTTGGTTCAGCAAACTGCAACGCAAATATTTTTGCCAAATCTTAAGGCTACAACAGTTTATCGCGAAGTTTTTATGCTTTCTGAGCGCGAATTTAATTTGGTTAAAACAACGGATCCTTCCTCGCGATTTTTTTTGGTAAAGCAAGACAATGATGGCGTTATTGCTCGTATTGATTTAAGTGGAATGGATGAGGTGATTAGGGTTCTTTCGGCTCGCGCAGATACAGTGATTTTGATGGATGAAATTATTGATGAGGTTGGTGACGATCCAGATGATTGGTTGCCAATTTATTACGAAAGAAGCGGCAAGCAATAAATCAAAGTGAAGACACAAAATTTATCATACAGAAAAATATTTTTTCATTTTGGCGCGCTCATTGCTGCGCTAATTTTTTACTTATCTAGCTTCAATTCTTACGCCTCTTCTGCTACCGCTCACGGAGTTGAGAGAACGAGAGCATGCGATTCAGAAGGCAATCCCGAGCCGTTGGAATTCAATCAATTTACTGGGGGAAATGATTTTGAATTCGTAATGTCGAATCCAATTTGCATTACGGTTATTGCCACAACTTATGCCGAGGTAAAGCTTGCAATTGCTTTGATGAATAAAGTTTGCGGCACAGGCTCTGCAATTCCAAGAATCAAGCCTTCGCCATTAAGTGACTCTATTGATATCGGCAAAGCCAGTATAAAATCAGCAACCTCGCAAAATGTTGCTTGTTATCAGTCAATAGTGTCTGCAACCACAACATTGGTCTCGGTAATGGCAAAGTTTACTGGTATTTACGCAACTGCTGATAGTGTTTTTAAAAATGCTCGAGTTTGTGGTGCGGATTGGAAAGGGCCAAATCCAGAGCGTTATGATTATAGCGCCTCTAAACTTGAGGCGAAGGTAAATTCAATAATTGTGGGTCGTTTGCAAAATTCTTCTGCTCCAGCAAGCGATCCGCAATTAAATTTTGGCGACGACACTTACGATGCTTGGTATTTTGGCGGTGTTAAAGTTAAAGATAAGCCGGGTGATGGAAGCGAGCAATGTCTTGATGTTACGGCTGGATCGATTGGAAATCATCCGCCGCAAACTTATTACATGAAAGGATTAGCAGCGGGTAATTTTGATTGCGAAAAATATAAGCCAATTCCGGGCAAGAAAGATCCTTTGAGCGCAGATGGCGTGATGACCGAAAGTCGGCAAAGAGAGTTTTCAAAAGCCTATCAGTGCTGCAGAAAAAGAAGTCAGCAATATATTTGTCTCGAATATGTTGATAGCACCTTAAAAGCGACTGAGAACCTTTTAGACAAGGGAATGGAAAAGGCTAACGCAAATGCCAATATTTACGAAAATGATAAAAGTAGGGTTTTTTGCAAAGCGGGAGAATTTTGTACAATAAATGGCGTAGTTTTTAGTTCGAAATTTGTTGATAATAATCGCATGATTTGCGCCGAAACTTATTCTCTTTGTCCTTACAATATTTCAATTAATGGCGGCACGCAATATTGCAATTACTATAAAGACGGCAAATGGGATGGTGAGGCTGGAAGATGGATAATGATCACGCAAGAGGATATTGACTTGGGCAATTGCGCCAAAAAAAGCGAAATTCGCAACGAAGACTGCACATTCAACAATAAGGCGGGAAAGTGTAAAAATTATTGCCAATATTTGACTCACTGCACAACAACCTCCTCGGTTGGATATGAATATACGAGCAACCTCGGCTCTCCTTACTTCTCAGATGCTTGTATAAATTTTGTGGGCGATTCACAAAATTCTACTTCTTACAACGGGCTTTTAATTGGAAGTCAGCGTCATTTTAGCGCACCAATTGCGCAATGCATCAAGGAAACGATAGAAAATTTATTTTATAATCGTGCTGGCCATAGCAAATGTTACGGCACTGAATATCCGGCAGCTGATGGAAGTTGCGCCGGCGGTTACGCAATGAATGGAACTTTTGAATATAAGAAAGGCAATTCGGTAAATACCGAATCATTTTTTGTAAAAATGCAAAATAATGTCAAAAGCTTTGTTCGGCTCATGATTATAATGTCGGTTACAATTTATGGCTTTGGAATTTTGATTGGGAAAATTGTGATTAGTAACAAGAAAGAGTTAATTACTTACACAACCAGAATTGCCGTTATTTTTTACTTCGCAACTGGAACGGCTTGGCAGGATTTTTTATTTCAAGGCGTTTATGAAACCTCGAGCGAAGTTGGAAAATTAGTTTTTAAAATTGATGTTGGTTATGATGAATTAAAGCGCGACGGATGTCAGTTTGGAAAGCAAACATTGCCAGACGGAACGATTTATGATTCGGGCAGAAATTATCCCGAAGGTAAGGAATATTTAGCAATTTGGGATACTTTGGATTGTAAAATTGCGCGTTATCTTGGATATGGCCCTAATGCTTCCGTTGCGAATATCGCTTCTTTAATGGCTGCGGCATTTTTAGATCCTACTGGCTATGCAATTTATTTTGCCGTTGCCTTGATGTTTTTGGGCTTGATGTTTGTGGCAGCAACGGTGCGCGCTTTGCATATTTTTCTATGCTCTTGTGTGGCAATTGTTTTGATGGTTTTTATTTCGCCAGTTATAATTCCAACAATGCTGTTTGAGAGAACGAAGGGAATTTTTGATGGTTGGCTAAAAAGTTTACTGTCATTTTGTTTTCACCCAGTGTTGCTATTTGCCTATATCGCCTTCATGACAACTATTGTTGACAGAAGCTTGATTGGCAGCGCAACATTTGTTGGGTCGGGTCCTAACAAGGCAATATTTTGTGACAGTTATTGTAAAGCTTCCGATAACAGAATTGTGCCAAATAATGAAGATGGATCAGCTCCAGATTGTAACGAGGTTGGGCAAAAAAAGGTTAATCCGATGGATGATAGTGTGGCTTGTTTGGTTAATTTCAATAATCTTGGTAAATTTCCGGGGCTTGAGTTTTTTGGCATATTAATTCCTACCTTAATAAAGCTTTTTGAGGAAAACCCCAAACAAAGAATTTTAACAATTATTAAAGGCGCGCTTATAGTTTATTTAATTTATAAGTTTATGGACGAAATTAGTGCTATAAATAGCGAGATATTTGGAACTTCGGGCGCTCTTGAGTCAAAAAGAAATGCAATGGAGGACTTTAAGAATATTTATGGCGGGGTTAGCGCCGTAAGCAAAAGGGTTGTGGGTGGAATAAGCAATGCTGGAAAATATGCTTACAACAATCGAGACAAAATAAAAGAGAAGCTTGGGGGGCGTAAGGGAAAATCAACCAAAGATTCTGATTCAACGGATCGCGCCGCTAGCTCTGGCGGTGAAAGTGCTGATGACGCATCCGATTCGGGTGGCGAAAGTGGTGGAGGCGCTGCTGATTCAGGCGGTTCGAGTGATGGTAACGGCAAGTCCGATAATTAGCTTTATGTCGTTGTAATTTTTGTTCGCAATTTTGCGCTTAAATCAAATATGTATTCCTATTTTCTAAAAAGAGTTTTTTTGATATTTCCTACGCTTTTGGCGATTTTGTTGATTAATTTTATCATTATTCAATCAGCTCCCGGTGGCCCAGTAGAAAGATTTTTGGCACAAATGAATCATGCGCAAAAAGCTGGAAGCGAATCTGTTGTTAATGATTTGGTGATTACTCAAAGTGCAACGCAAAATATTTCCAAATATCGTGGATCGGAAGGCGTTGATGATGAGATGATTGCAAAAATAGAAAAGATTTACGGTTTTAATTTGCCAGCGCATGAGCGCTTTTTTGTTATGGTCAAAAAATATCTAATTTTTGATTTTGGGGAAAGTTTTTACCAAGATAAAAAGGTAATCGATATGATTGCGGAAAGGCTTCCAGTTTCTGCCTCTATTGGTTTTTGGTCAATGTTGTTAATTTACGGAATTTCAATTCCTTTAGGCATTAAAAAAGCAATAAAAGATGGCTCAAAATTTGATATAATTAGCAGCTCTGTCGTAATTTTACTTTACGCAATTCCATCATTCTTGTTCGCAATATTGCTCGTGCTGCTATTTTGTGGGGGCAATTTTTTAAATATTTTTCCATTAAAAGGCTTGGTGTCGGCGAATTTTTCTGAATTAAATTGGTGGCAAAAAATCATTGATTATTTCTGGCACATGGCTTTGCCAATAGCTTCGGCAACGATTGGCGGATTCGCTGCACTGACTTTTTTTGTTAAAAATTCCTTTATTGAAGAGTTGGGTAAGCAATATGTGATAAGCGCCGCGGCAAAAGGCTTGAGTCAAAGGCGAATTTTATACCGTCATGTTTTTCGCAACGCGATGCTGGTTATTATTGCTGGCTTGCCAGCCGCTTTGTTGGGAGTTATTTTTGGTAGCTCGATGTTAATTGAGATTATTTTTTCTTTGGATGGCTTGGGCTTGATGGGCTACGAAGCTGTTTTAACGCGTGATTATCCTGTTGTTTTTGCTACTCTTTATATTTTTACGCTACTTGGTTTGGTGGCTAATCTTTTAAGCGACCTTGCTTACAGATTGGTAGATCCGCGCATTAATTTTAATAAAAAATAAAATTTTAGAAAGGGGGATTTTTGGCTAGTTTTTACTTTATCGCAGTTTTTATTTTGATTTGTATTTCAGCGCTTTTTTCTTGTTGTGAAACTTCCGTGACGGCGGTTTCTCGCGCTAAAATTCATCGCTTGGTTAGCGAGGGAAATAAAAAAGCCAAAAGGTTAGAAAAGTTGCTGCGTGAGCGCGAAAAAGTTATTAGCACAATGTTAATTGGTAATAATATTGTGAATATTTTGGCCTCTGCTCTTGCGACAACTTTCTTGATTTCGGTTTTTGGTGATGAGGGGGTTGTTTATGCCACGATAATAATGACGATTTTGGTGGTGATTTTTGCTGAAATTGCCCCCAAAACTTTTGCCTTAAAAATGTCTGACAAAATTGCAATTTCGCTGGTTGGGGTTGTTGAGATTTTGGTTAAAATTTTATTTCCATTAACGCATTTAAGCCAAAAATTAGTTGATGGATTTTTTAATCTTTTTTTCAAAAAAACTTCAAAAAATTCTCGCGAAATGGAAATGGAAGAAATTCGTGACACCGTTGATTTAAAGCATAAAGAGGGCTCGATTGTAAAATATGATAAAGAATTAATCGACGGCGTTCTTGATTTGGCTGATACCGAAATTGGCGAAATAATGGTGCATCGCAAAGAAATTGAGTCGATAAATTTCGATTTGCCAATTGAGAAAATTTTGCAACAAGCCTTACAAATTCCTTTTACCAGAATTCCTTTGTGGCGTCAAAACAGGGAAAATATTGTGGCAATTTTAAATGTGAGAAAATTGCTCAGATTGCTGCATTTAAGCGATGGTGATTTTGCAAAAATCAAACTCAGCGCCGCAACCTCAAAAGCTTGGTTTGTTCCAGCTACAAACAGTTTGAGAGCGCAACTTTTTGCCTTCAGGAAGCAAAAAAAAAGATTTGCCTTGGTGGTTGATGAATACGGTTCTTTGCAGGGAATGCTAACTTTGGAAGATATTTTGGAAGAAATTGTTGGTGATATTAAAGAGCAGGAAGATGAGTCGGAAATTAAAATAATAAAAATTAAGTCAGGAGCTTACAAAATTGCTGGTAACGCCTTAATTCGCGACATTAATAAAAAGCTTGATTGGGAAATGTTTGAAGGCGACGACGCGCATAATATAGCCGCTTTTGTGATTAGTAATTTGGGCAGAATTCCAGAAGAAAGAGAAAATTTTGTTATCGATGATTATTATTTTGAGGTGCTGAAAAGAAGGGCTAACGACTTGATTTTGTTAAAAGTAAAAAAGATTCGCAAAATTATTAAATGACGATTGATTCACGGAAGCTCTTTAATTAAGGATGAAGCCGCTTTCTTTAAGAATTTTTTTGGAAGTTGAATTTTTAAGAAATTTTAGAAATTCGCGAGCCGATTCCATGTTGTCTCCAGCAACAACTAATGCTTGATAAAAAATATTTCTATTCGCGCTTTGGGCGATTGTAGTTAGATCCGGATCGCGCATTTGGCTTCTAAAAACTAAGGCAAAAAGCTTTTCATCATTGTTTAAAAACTTTTCAATTGAAGATGATTTATCCTCGGGAACTCTTTCGCTTATAATCAAATCAGTAAAATTGCCCTGCCTTAAAACTTCTTTCGAAATTTCGCCAAGCGAGCTGCCAGAATAATCAATGACCAAAGTTTCTTTATTTTGACTTAAAGACTTTAAGCAGTCTTCCATTCTGGAGCAGGCGTTTTTGCTTAAATTTGGATTAGTTTTTTTGGTAATTAAAACTAATTCATCACGCGCAATAAAGCCCACATTATATACATCAATTAGGCCTTTTTGGCGCAATCCCTCAATTAAATTATTGTGAGCCGAGATAAATATATCAACTGGATCGCCTGATTCTATTGTGCTAGCTAAGTCTTCCGATGAATTAAGATTTACAGAAATTATAATATTATTTTTTTGCGAAAAAAGGCGGCCAATTTTACTGATTGCTGTCGCCATGTTTGGTTCGGCAAATATAGTTAAGTTGCGGCCTTGTGAGGCAAAAGAATTGGCATTGATTAAGTTGACGCTAAACAAAAAAATTGCGTAAATAGAAATTTTTTTAGCAAAATTTTTCATTGTAAAATTTCCTTTAATTTAAGGGCATTTTTTGGGAAATGCTGGCGGATTTTAAACCGCGAGCATTTTATTGCGGTTCTGATCAATTTCCTCAAAAACCTCTTCCCAAGTTCCAATTGTTGAGGCCTTGCTATATTCGGTTACGCGATTTTCAAAGAAATTTGTATGTTCTACGCCATTGAGAATTTCATCGAGCCAAGGCAGCGGATTGATATCAATCATGTAAATATCTTTTAAACCGAGTTGCCCAAGGCGACGATCTGCAATGTAGCGAATGTAGCGCTTTACCTCGCGCGAGGTTAATCCTTCGATATTTCCCATTTCAAAGGCAAGATCAATAAAAGCATCTTCAAAGTGAACGATTGTGGCGCAAGCTTCGTAAATTCTTCCTTTTAACTCTTCGTCCCAAACTTCTGGATTTTCCTGCACAAAAGTACGAAAAAGTTTGATGATAGAATTTGTGTGCAAGGTTTCATCGCGCACTGACCAAGCAACAATTTGACCCATTCCTTTCATTTTTCCGAAGCGCTGAAAATTTAGCAAAATCGCAAAAGATGCGAATAGTTGCAGCCCTTCGGTAAAGCCGCCAAAAGCAGCTAAAGTTGTGGCAATATCTTTTTTTGTAGTGATGCCAAACTTGTGCATATAGTCATATTTATCCTTCATTTCTTTGTATTTCATAAAGGCTTGATATTCAGTTTCTGGCATTCCAATTGTATCAAGAAGATGCGAGTAAGCTGCGATATGAATGGTTTCCATGTTTGAAAATGCCGATAACATCATTTGCACTTCGGTAGGTTGAAAAACTTTTGAATAATGCTTCATGTAGCAGTTATTAACCTCGATATCGGCTTGCGTAAAAAAGCGGAAAATTTGGGTTAGGAGATTTTTTTCTGAGGCGGTTAAATTATGTTTCCAGTCGCGCACATCATCTGCCAAAGGAACTTCTTCGGGAAGCCAATGAACTTGCTGTTGCTTTAACCATGCATCATAGGCCCAAGGGTAGTTAAAAGGTTTGTAAATTGGCTTAGAATCAAGAAGAGACATTTTGTAAAGAATTTGAATTTAAAACTATATCTAGTGGTAAAATTAGCCTACAACACACCGTATATTGTTTTTCATTTTTTTAAGAAGCAAAATTTTTTTACAGTTTTTTTAAGATTTTTAGCGTTGCTTTGTTGCAATCATATTCCTAAAAAAATCTGAGGTTTTACGCCTAAATCTCTCCTTAAAAAATAATCAAAATCTTAAAAATATGTCAGTTTTAGTTGGAAAAAAAGCTCCGGATTTTACCGCGGCTGCAGTGATGCCAAATAATGAAATTTTGGAAAATTTTAATCTTAGTTCTTATCTAAAAGGAAAGATTGGGATTTTGTTTTTTTATCCTCTCGATTTTACTTTTGTTTGCCCTTCCGAAATAATCGCTTTCGATAATCGCTTGAAAGATTTTAAAGATCGAGGAGTTGAGGTTATTGGAGTTTCGGTTGATTCAAAATTTTCACATTTAGCGTGGAAAAATACTGAAGTTAAGAAAGGTGGAATTGGCCAAATCCAATATCCTTTAGTTGCCGATTTAACCAAATCAATTTCTCGCGATTATGATGTTTTGGTTGGTGACGCAGTTGCTTTGCGTGGAACTTTTTTAATTGATCAAGATGGGGTTGTTCGTCATCAAGTTGTAAACGACCTTCCGCTTGGTCGCAATATTGATGAAGCAATTCGCATGATTGATGCTTTAAAATTTTTCCAAGAAAATGGCGAAGTTTGTCCTGCTGGCTGGAATAAAGGGAAAGATGGCATGAAAGCTGATGCAAAAGGCGTTGCAGAATATTTGGCTAACAACGCTGATAAGCTGTAGTTTTGAGTTGAATTTATTTTGGCTCGCATTCTGAATTTGAATGCGAGCCTTTCTGTAATTTTTCACATCTTCACAAATTCAGAAAGATAGTTTTGCATCATTTGTTGTTACAAACTTTTATAAAAATCATATTCCATTCGCATAGTTTAGTTTTTAGAAAAATTTGTTGACATTGTTTTTTTCAAAACTAAAAAGCTCCGCCCTTCAGCCATCCAAGCCGAAAGCCAGAGTTTTTTGGTTCGTTTTCGAGGCTATTTTCAAGTAAACCAATCAGCATTTAAATGCCTACCATTAATCAATTAATTAGAAAGCCGAGAGTACAGCAGGTTGCTAAAAATAAAGTTCCGGCGATGAAAGGATGTCCACAAAAAAGAGGTGTTTGCACCCGTGTTTACACAACCACTCCAAAAAAACCAAACTCAGCTTTGCGTAAAGTAGCTCGCGTTAAATTAACTAACGGATTTGAAGTTATCGCTTACATACCAGGCGAAGGTCATAATTTACAAGAGCACTCTGTTGTTGCTATTCGTGGCGGTCGTGTAAAAGACTTACCAGGTGTTCGTTATCATATTGTGAGAGGATCTCTTGATACTCAAGGTGTTAAAAACCGTAAACAAGCCCGTTCAAAATACGGCGCTCAAAAACCTAAATAAGTTTTAAGAAAAAATGAGAAGACGCGCAGCAAAAATTAGAAAAATTTTCCCAGATGCCAAATATGGCGAGGTTATTGTTTCTAGATTCGTTAATAGATTAATGAATGATGGAAAGAAGTCAGTTGTAGAGAGGGCGATTTATGAAGCTTTCGAAGATTTAGAAAATAAGCTCAAAAAGTCTCCAATAGATGTTTTTAAAGAGGCTTTAGAGAATGTGACTCCAAAAATTGAAGTTAGATCAAGAAGAATTGGTGGCGCAACTTACCAAATTCCAGTTGAAGTTTCTGCCAGAAGGGGTTCAGCTTTGGCTTTAAAATGGCTGAAAATTGCAATTGAAAATATCAAAGGCAAAGAGCTTTCTGCAAAAGTTGTTACGGTTGTTTTGGAATCTTTAGAAAACAAAGGTTGGGCAGCCAAAAAGAAAGAAGAAGTATTTAAAATGGCAGAAGCTAATAAAGCATTCGCTCATTATAGATGGTAAAAAAGTTCTCAATCTAAATTTTAAAAGGCGAATCTCTCAAAAGAGGTTCGCCTTTTTTATTGGGCGCTTTTTAAAATTACGATAGAAGAAAATTTCTTGTGAATTAGAAAAGTAAAATTATGTTGCGCCGCCTTTCTAAAAGAGGCTCCGAAATAGCTTTTGCTATTAATTAAAGAGATGCTTTTGGTGTCTTGTCCTTCCTTTTGTTCTCATCTTTTAAATTTAAATTTTATGTCACGCTTAATCGAAATCGAAAAATATCGCAATATTGGCATTATGGCACATATTGATGCTGGAAAAACTACAACAACTGAAAGAATTTTATTTTATACTGGCAAATCTCACAAAATTGGCGAGGTGCACGATGGGGCGGCAACCATGGATTGGATGGAGCAGGAGCAAGAGCGCGGAATAACAATTACTTCCGCAGCTACAACATGTTTTTGGAAAAATCACAGAATTAATATTATCGACACTCCGGGTCACGTAGATTTTACAATTGAAGTAGAGCGCTCATTGCGTGTTTTGGATGGCGCTGTTGCGGTTTTTGATGCTGTTGCTGGGGTTGAGCCGCAATCAGAGACGGTTTGGAGGCAGGCCAATAAATATCGCGTTCCAAGGATGTGCTTTGTAAATAAAATGGATCGCATCGGGGCTAATTTTTATCGTTGCGTTGAAATGATGAAAACTCGCCTTGGAGCTCGTCCAATTCCAATTCAATTGCCAATTCATGAGGCTGAAAATTATGGTGGCTTAATTGATTTGATAAAAATGAAGGCAGTAGTTTGGAAAGATGAAAGCATGGGTGCGGACTATACTTTAGAAGAAATTCCGGCGGATCTTTTGGAAAAGGCTCAACAATATCGCGAGCAATTAATTGAGGCTGCTATTGAGCAAGACGATGCGTTAATGGAGCGCTATTTGGGCGGTGAATCAATTTCTGAAGATGAGTTAAAGGCTTGTATCCGTAAATCTACTATTGCGGGCGCTTTTGTTCCGGTTTTAAACGGCACGGCTTTCAAAAACAAAGGCGTACAAACCTTGCTTGATGCTGTGGTTGATTTCTTGCCAAGTCCAGTTGATATCAAGGAAATTCCAGCAATTGATTTAAAATCTGAGACTCCAATTAACATTAATTGTGGTGATAAAAAATTTGCTGGTCTGGCCTTTAAAATTATGACCGATCCTTTCGTTGGGTCTCTAACTTTCGTGCGTATATATTCGGGAACCTTGACTGGTGGTTCTGGAGTTTCAAATACAACCAAAAACAAAAAAGAAAGAATTGGTCGCATTCTATTGATGCACGCAAATAATCGCGAAGATATCAAAGAAGCTTATGCGGGCGATATAGTTGCTTTGGCTGGCTTAAAAGATACAACAACTGGCGATACATTGGTCGAAAATGATTATAACATTGTTCTTGAAAGAATGATTTTCCCAGAGCCGGTAATTGAGGTTTCTGTTGAGCCAAAATCGACTGCCGATCAAGAAAAAATGGGCATGGCATTGTCAAGGTTGGCCTCAGAAGATCCTTCTTTGCGAATTGAGTCTGATCCAGAATCTGGTCAAACAATTTTGAAGGGAATGGGAGAGCTGCATCTTGAAATCATTGTTGATCGCATGAAGCGCGAATTCAAGGTTGATGCAAATATTGGTCAGCCAAAAGTTGCTTATCGCGAAACCATTACTAAGCAGGTTGAAATTGATTATACTCACAAAAAACAGTCTGGTGGTTCTGGTCAGTTTGCGAAAGTTAAAATTATTTTTGAACCGCTTCCAGCTGATGCTTCCGAAAACTTTGTTTTTGAAAGTGAAATCGTTGGGGGGCGCGTTCCAAAAGAATATATTCCGGGCGTTGAAAAGGGTTTAAAATCTGCAAAAGATACCGGTTTCTTAGCTGGATTCCCAGCGGTTCGTTTAAAAACTCGTTTAATTGACGGAGCTTATCACGATGTCGATTCCTCGGTTCTTGCCTTTGAAATCGCTTCTCGTAGCGCTTTCCGCGAAGCGATGGAAAAAGCTTCTCCAATTATTCTTGAGCCAATGATGAAGGTTGAGGTTGTAACTCCTGAAGATTATATGGGTGATGTTATTGGCGATATTAATTCACGCCGCGGACAAATTCAAAATCTAGAAGGTCGCGATGTGGCGCAAGTTATTACCGCAAAAGTTCCTTTGGCTTCAATGTTTGGATATGTTAATAGTTTGCGTTCACTTTCTCAGGGTCGCGCAAGCTATTCAATGGAGTTTGAATGCTACGAACCAGTTCCGAACGCAGTTGCGGAAGAAATTAAAGCTAAGAAAGCTTAGTTAATAAACCGATTGAATGTTCCGCCCCTTTATTTATCGGGGCGGATGCCAATAAATTGTAGTTCTTTGCTTAATTATAAAGTTGTTCGCAATATTTTGTCTGAGTTTGTAAGGGCATCTATCCCCGCTAAAATTCCCTCATTCCTTGTTTTATTTTAAAGAGTCAAATTATCGAAATAATTTCTTGGGCCCGCGCGTGGCCCGTTAAAGCAAGTAATTCGCAAGGTTAAATCTCATCTTTTAAGTTTATTTTGTTTGGGGATTGGAAATCTTTCATTAATTCAAATATTTACAAAATAGTGCTAGAAAGAATTTCTTCAGAAGAGTTGCTTAATCAAAATGAAGATCTGCGCAATCCGGCGCCAACGGCCGAATCTGCCTCGAAAAAAGCTGTAGATAAATTAAAGCTATGGCTTCTTGTAGTTGCAGTTAGCGCTTCCGTTGCTGGGATTGGTGTAGGATTTGATAGTGCGTTGGCTGTTGATATTGGAGTTGCTTTTTCTATTTTTAGTGTTGCTGGCTTTTCGGTGAATTTATTTGCAAATCGAGTTCATTTTGGAAGAGTGAATCCTCAAAACCCCAGCATTCCTAGCAATTCAGTTGCAATGGGGCGACAATTCGCGGCGGGTATTAATCCCGATCCCGCTCCTGCAGTTGATGCTGAGGCGCCAGCGATAGATGATTTGCGAGCTGCAACTCCCGCTACCAGCATTTCTTCGACTTCATCATTTCGAAGCTCTTCCAGTGAGCAAAACTTGCCGTTTATGCGAAGGTAGCGGTTTCGATTTGGTGATTTTTGTGCTTAATTCTTTTATAATTGGGCGCTTTTTGTACAAAAATTTCTAACTTTATTAAAAATTATGCCAAATGCAGACGAAGGTAAGATTAACAAATATTATCCCAAGAAAGCTCTTAGCTTTGCTCAAGGCGAAACCATAAAAAGCGTTCTTGATGGAAAAAAGCTAAATAAGCAGGAGATCGCTGGCTTATGTAGTGATTTTTTGACCAACCGTATCTACGCAACAATCGTTGAGAATTGCGAAATTTTTACAGAAGGAAAAGATGAAGCTTTTGAAGTTGCGGCTAAAGTTATTATTTATCATGGCGCGGAAATTAAGGAGCAGCTTGATAAAAATGATAAATTTTCGGAGGCGGCTTTGGAAGTTGAGGGTGGAAATTTAAAAATTCCTCAAACCAAGCCAAATACTTCAAAAGATGTAAAAAAAATTTCTGGCGGAAGTATGGCAAAAATTATTGCCAAAATTACTGAAATGATGGCCGCCATGTCGCCAGAAGAGCAGGCTAAATTCGTGGGCAATGTTAGCGCCTTTTTTTCTGTCTTAAATTTGTCTTTTGACAAAATACCGCAAAGCATGCAAGATTTGGCGCAAAAGCCAGTTGTGATTGCTAGTATAAAGGATGTTTTAAAGGGGAGCGAAGGCGGGCAAATTTTTGACTCATTTGTTGAGTTGCATTTAAGCGATGCGCAAAAAAAAGAAGTTAAAAATGTTTCGCCGCAAGACTTAGAGGAATATAAAGAATCTGCTCGCGAACAGAATAAAAAAAGCCATTCCCGAGCTTTGTAATTTTGTGGCGCTTTGACTCAATGTTTTTGATAAAATTTTAATGAATTTGGAGGCGAAATTTTTTCATTTTTTCGAATCCAAATTCATTAAATTTGCAAAATTTTGGCCTTAAATCATAAGGCTTTGTAAGCGGCGCGAAAAATCTTTCGCATCTTTAATTGGTTCGTCTTCAATTACGCAAGCCAGATCAAATAGTGTTAAGATTTTATCTTCGACTTCGCTTTTTTTATCGTGATTGCCGTAATTTTCGTTTAGAAACTTAACGATTTTATTATTCGGATTTATTTCAAGAATTTTTGCCGATTGTGAATTTATTTGCTTTTGTTCGAGCAAAAATCTTTCTAGGCGAATATCCATCGAACCAGCGCCAATAGCCAGACAGACTGGCGAGTCAGTTAGTTTTTTTGAAATTCTCGCTTCTTGAATTTTTTCTCCCAAAGTCTCTTTGATAAATTTTAATAGTCCGTCGAACTGGCTATTTGTAATGTCTTTCTCGTCTTTTTTGCTACTTTTCTCTTCATCATCATTAGCGGCTTCATCTTCTGGTTTTTTCTCAATTTCAGCTAAATCAATGTCGTGACGATTGATTGAACAAAATTCCCAAGATTTATTTTCTGCCGCATAAGGTAGGGCAACGGTAACCCAAAATTCATCAACAGCGTCAG
>JACCEA011915464.1_pt1 | contig 22224 bp, 18 predicted proteins | sample 7449851 | NCBI WGS metagenome assembly JACCEA01 (sample SAMN15323453, study PRJNA562643) | freshwater metagenome | isolation source: river surface water | place: USA:Blue River Watershed | collected 2017-08-18 | reverse complement strand
CGTACTTCGACCAGCTGGGGGTGCCAAGGCTGTCATGACCTCAAACTCTCGAACCGCCCGGTGCGGACCCGCATGCCGGGTGGTGTGGCAGGGGTGGCTGCGTTAATCGCGCCCCCCTATGCCGATGTCCCGGGTTCAGGCTTCGGCCTGCACCTGCTGCAACTGCTCTGACAGTTCCATCCAGCGCTCTTCCAGCGCCTCCATCTCGTCGCCCAGGGCTTTGAGGCGGCGGCCTGCCTCGGCAATGTCTGCGGGGGGCAGTGGCGTGCTCATCTGAGCCTCCAGGGCACTTTTTTCCTGCGTGATCTGGGCCATGCGCTGCTCGTTCTGTTCGAGCTCGCGTTTGAGTGGCCGGGTCTGCGCCGCCAGCTGCTGGCGCCGCTGGGCGTCCTGCTTGCGTTGTTCTCCAGCGCTCAGGGTGGGCGTGCTGGGGCTGCTGACGACCGGTGCAGCGGCAGGCGCGGGTGCTGGCACGGCCGTGGGGGCCGAGTCTTGCGCGGCATTTTTGGCGGCACCGCGGGCTTCCTCACGCAAACGCCTGGATTCGTCCAGCAGGTAGCGCTGGTAGTCGTCCAGATCGCCGTCAAACGGTTCGACCTTGCCGCGACCCACCATCCAGAACTCGTCGCACACGGCGCGCAGCAGGGCACGGTCGTGGCTGACCAGCATGACGGTGCCCTCGAACTCGTTGAGCGCCATCGACAGCGCTTCGCGGGTGGCCAGGTCCAGGTGGTTGGTCGGCTCGTCCAGCAGCAGCAGGTTCGGGCGCTGCCACACGATCATGGCCAGCACCAGCCGGGCTTTGTCGCCGCCGCTCATGGTGCCCACGGCCTGCTTGACCATGTCGCCCGTGAAGTTGAAGGTGCCCAGGTAGTTGCGTAAATCCTGCTCGCGGCTGGGTTCACCACTGTGTGGCCCCAGCTCTTTGGCCAGCCGGATCATGTGTTCCAGCGGGTTGTCCTGCGGGTGCAGCACATCGAGTTCCTGCTGCGCAAAGTAGCCGATGTTCAGGCCCTTGCCCTCGGTCAGCGTGCCCGCCAGCAAAGGCATGGTGCGGGCGATGGTTTTGACCAGCGTGGATTTGCCCTGGCCGTTGGCGCCCAGAATGCCGATGCGCTGGCCTGCCAGCACCGATTTGTTCACGCCCTGCACAATGTTTTTGGGTGCGCCATCGACCATGTAGCCGAAGCTCGCTTCGCTGATCGCCAGCATCGGATTGGGCAGGTTGTTGGGTTCCTTGAATTCGAAGGTGAATTCGGCCTCGGCCAGCAGCGGAGCCACCTTCTCCATGCGTTCGAGCGCCTTGACGCGGCTTTGCGCCTGCTTGGCCTTGCTGGCCTTGGCCTTGAATCGGGTGATGAACTTTTGCAGGTGGGCGATCTTGTCCTGCTGCTTGGCAAAGGCGGCCTGCTGCAGCTCCATTTGCTGGGCACGCAAGGTTTCAAACGCGCTGTAATTGCCGCCATAGCGGGTGAGTTTGGCGTGCTCGATGTGCAGGGTCACATCGGTCACCGCATCCAGAAACTCCCGGTCGTGGCTGATCACGATCATGGTGCCGCTGTAGCGCTGCAGCCATGCTTCCAGCCACACCAGGGCGTCCAGGTCCAGGTGGTTGGTGGGTTCGTCGAGCAGCAGGATGTCGGACGGGCACATCAGCGCCCGGGCCAGTTGCAGGCGCATGCGCCAGCCGCCCGAAAAACTGTTGACGGGTTTGCTCAGCTCGTCCACCCGAAAGCCCAGCCCCAGAATCAGTGCTTCGGCGCGGGGCAGTGCGTCGTGGTCGCCCGCGTCGGCCAGGTCGGTGTAGACGTGGGCCATTTCCATGCCGTCGCCAGAGGCTTCTGCGGCGGCCAGGCGTTGGCGCAGTTCAGCCAGGCGTGTGTCGCCTTCCAGCACGAATTCCGAAGCGCTCTGGTCGGTCTCGGGCATGTTCTGCGCCACCTGCGCCATGCGCCAGCTGCGGGGCATGTCGAAGTCGCCCCCGTCTTCGTGAAGGGTGCCGTTGAAGAGCGCAAACAAGGTGGATTTGCCGGCGCCGTTGCGCCCGATCAGCCCCACTTTTTCGCCGGGGTTGAGGGTGACCGAGGCCTGGTCCAACAGGACTTTGGTGCCGCGGCGGAGGGTGACGTTTTTGAGGTTGATCATGAAAAACAGATGCCCCGCAAGCGATGCGGGGTGTGGGCTGTGACCGGGTCAGGCCAGTGAGTTCAAAAGGGATTCGCGCGAGACCAGCAGCACCTGGTCGTCGCCCGCGCTGGTGTCCAGCCAGGCGGCTTCGAGTTCAGGAAAGGCCGCGACAAAGTGTTCGGCCTCGTTGCCGATTTCCAGCACCAGCACAGCACCTTCGCTCATGCAGGACGGCGCGTCCTGGAAGAGCTGACGCACGAAGTCCATACCATCTGCTCCTCCCGCCAGAGCCAGTTCGGGCTCGGCACGGTACTCGGCAGGCAGTGTGTCCATGCTGGCCTGGCAGACATAGGGCGGGTTGCACAGGATCAGGTCAAAAGGACCGTAAGCCGGCAGTTTGAGAGCAGCCAAGCCGTCGCTCTCGACCAGTGTGATGCGGTCCTGGAGCCCGTGTTTGTCCACATTGATGCGTGCCACAGCCAGTGCGTCTGGCGAGATGTCGGCACCGGTGACCTGCACCTCGGGCCAGGCCATGGCCGCCAGCACGGCCAGACTGCCGTTGCCGGTGCACAGGTCCAGCACGCGGGTGGTCTGGTCGGACAGCCAGGCGTCAATCGTGCCGTCGGCCAGCACCTCTGCGATCAGGCTGCGCGGCACGATGGCGCGTTCGTCCACGTAAAACGGCACGCCCTGCAGCCAGGCTTCATGCGTCAGGTAGGCGGCGGGTTTGCGGCTGGCGATGCGTTCGGTGATCAGCGCCTCGACCTGCGCCTGTTGTTCGGGCGTGACCGGACGCTCGTCGATCTCGGTGTCCAGAGGGAGGTCCAGACGCCAGAGCACGAGCCAGGCGGCTTCGTCGTGGGCGTTGAGGGTGCCATGGCCAAAGGACACGCCAGCGGCCTGAAGCTGAGCTGCGCTGGAGTTCACCAGTTCCTGCAGTGTCATGGGTTCAGCCCTGTGTTCAGGTTTTCAAGCGTGCGCCGGTAAATGGCCTTGAGGGGCGCAATGTCGCTGAGGGCCACATGCTCGTCCACCTTGTGGATGGTGGCGTTGGGCGGACCGAACTCGATCACCTGCGGACAGATCTGGGCGATGAAGCGGCCATCGCTGGTGCCGCCGGTGGTCGACAGCTCGGTCTGGATGCCCGTCTCGTCGGTGATGGCCTTCTGTATGGCACCGACCAGTGTGCCGGGCGTGGTCAGGAAGGGCAGGCCGCCAATCGTCCATTTCAGCTCGTACTGCAGACCGTGCCTGTCGAGCACGGCGCTCAGCCGCTGCTGCAGGCTGTCGGGCGTGGATTCGGTACAAAAGCGGAAATTGAAGTCCACCACGCAGTCGCCCGGGATCACATTGCTCGCGCCGGTGCCCGCATGGATGTTGCTGACCTGCCAGCTGGTGGGCGGGAAGAAGGCATTGCCTTCGTCCCAGCGGATGGCCACCAGTTCGGCCAGCGCAGGCGCCATCCGGTGGATGGGGTTGTCGGCCAGATGCGGGTAGGCAATGTGCCCCTGCACGCCTTTGACCGTGAGCTTGCCGCTCATGGTGCCGCGCCGGCCGTTCTTGATCATGTCGCCGGTCTGCTGCACCGAGGTGGGTTCGCCGACGATGCAGAACTGGGGTGCTTCGCCACGGGCCTTCAGGCGTTCGCAGACCACCACAGTGCCGTCCACGGCCGGGCCTTCCTCGTCGCTGGTGAGCAAGAAGGCGATACCCAGCTCGGGGTCAGGGTGTGCCGACAGAAATTCCTGCACCGCCACGACCATGGCGGCCAGCGAGGTTTTCATGTCGCTGGCACCACGGCCAAACAGCTTGCCATCCCGGTGCGTGGGCGTGAACGGGTCACTGCTCCATTGCGCGAGCGGCCCGGTGGGCACCACGTCGGTGTGGCCGGCAAAGCTCAGGGTCTGGCCCGAGCGACCGGGCCGTTTGGCCCAGAGGTTGCGGACACGGAAGTTGTCCGGGCCTGATTCGATGAATTCGCACTCAAAGCCCAGCGGTTTCAGGGCCTCTGCAAGGATGTCCATGCAGCCAGCGTCGTCTGGCGTGACGGAAGGGCGGGCGATCAGCTGCTCGGTCAGGCGAAGGGTGTCGTGGCAGATGTTCATGCTCAAAACTTGTTCGGATGCTGGCGCACAAAGCGGGCGATGCGCCCGGCCGCTTCCAGGCATTCGGCGGTCTCGGCCACCAGTGCCATGCGCACGCGCCCCCGGCCGGGGTTGAGGCCATTGAACTCGCGCGCCAGATAACTACCGGGCAGCACCGTGACGTGTTCTTTTTCGTAGAGGGCTCTGGCAAAGGCGGCGTCGTCGCCCTGCCAACCTGTGGGCACTCCGGCCCAGAGGTAGAAGCTGGCGTCTGGGAGTTTCACGTCCAGCACCTCGGCCAGCACGGGGGTGACCTGTGCGAACTTGGTGCGGTACAGGTTGCGGTTCTCGACCACATGGGCTTCGTCGCCCCAGGCCGCGATGCTGGCGGCCTGCACCACCGGGCTCATGGCACTGCCGTGGTAGGTGCGGTAGAGCAAGAATTGCTTGAGCAGGGCCGCATCGCCCATGACAAAGCCGCTGCGCAGGCCCGGCACATTGCTGCGCTTGGAGAGACTCGTGAAGGCGATCAGGCGATCGAAACCGCGGCCGAGCTTGGCCGCAGCCTCCAGACCGCCCAGTGGCGGCTCGTCGCGGAAGTAGATCTCGCTGTAGCACTCGTCCGACGCGATGACGAAGCCGTGCCGGTCCGATAGGGCAAAGAGCTTTTCCCATTCGGACAGCGGCATCACGGCGCCGGTGGGGTTGCCGGGTGAACACACAAACACCAGCTGGGTGCGCGCCCAGACGTCGGCGGGGACGCTGTCCCAGTCCGGTGCGAAATTGCGCGCCGGGTCGCTGGGCACAAAGTGCGGTGTGGCGCCAGCCAGCAGGGCCGCGCCCTCATAGATCTGGTAGAACGGGTTGGGGCTGACCACGGTGGCGCCAGGACGTGTCGGGTCGATCACCGTCTGGGCAAGGGCAAACAGGGCTTCGCGCGAACCGTTGACCGGCAGGATCTGGGTGGCGGCATCCAGCTTCAGGCCGTAGCGGCGCCCGATCCAGTCAGCGCAGGCCTGGCGAAGGGCCGGCTCACCCGCAGTGGCCGGGTAGCCGGCCAAGCCGGTATCCAGCGCATCGGTCAGGGCCTGCATGATGAAGGCTGGCGTGGCGTGTTTGGGCTCGCCAATGCCCAGACTGATGTGGCGCTGGGCGGGGTTGGGCGTGACGCCCGCGAACAACTGGCGCAGCCGCTCAAAAGGGTAGGGCTGCAGCTTGGAGAGAAGGGGATTCATGCGCCGATTATCCCTGCACGGGCTGTGATGCCGTCACCTGCATGCGTCGTGTGATCGGGGATTTTGTCCGGCATCATATGCTTACAAATGAATACCAATGGTTGCATAATGTGACCTATCGGTGCCTGTGACCTCAGAAAAACAAAAACCTGGCACCCGGGGAGGAAGGACATGCAGGTCAATTTCACGAAGGTTCATGGTGGGCAGACAACTGCCCTCCTGCCTCGTCCTGCGCCGGAATTCGCCGGGCAAGATGCCCTGAATGACCCGGACGCAATGATCCGGCAGTGCATTAACCATCAAGAAATGCTGCAGCAGGCGCATCAGCAGGATGCCTTGCGCCAGGCGGCGGGTTTGGCCCCGCTGGAAAGGCCCTGGTCAAACCCTTGGGCAACGCCCGTTCAGGCCAGTAACCCGGATTACGAACTGTTGGTGTCGCTGGTGATGGGGGATCACGGTGTGCTGAACATGCCCACAGACTGGCCACACATTGCGCAGCCAGATGCGGCTCGGGAGTCTCTGGACCCGGCTGCTGCGCAAGAGGATGGCGTGACGATGCGGCGTTTGGCGCAGCAACACATTGATCCTGCGGCGCTGGACTTCAGCCCGGGTACCGCACGCCAGGCAGAAGATGCCTCACTCATTTGCGCACCCGAAATGTCCGGACAGGTATCCCGTCACATGGTGTTGGCCGATCTGCTCACGGATCAGGAGGCGTCTTTGCCCCAGTCCAGCCACCACCACCTGGCGCTGCACAGCAGCAGCCATGCAGACACCCTGTCATGGCAGGACAACCTTCAGCAGTACTACCAGTCCCTTGTCTGAGGCCGCCTGTCAGGCCCGGTCGAAGCCCCGGTTTCCCAGTTCCCCTCGGTTAACATTGCCCTTTTGGCTGCCGCGTGCTCCGGATGGTCCGGAGCCGTTCATCTGTTACCGCCGTGCGTCTCAATTCCATCAAGCTTTCAGGCTTCAAATCGTTTGCCGAGCCGACCAACTTCATGCTGCCCGGGCAGCTGGTGGGCGTGGTCGGTCCCAACGGTTGCGGCAAGTCCAACATCATGGATGCGGTGCGCTGGGTGCTGGGGGAGTCCAAGGCGTCCGAACTGCGTGGCGAGTCCATGCAGGACGTGATCTTCAACGGCACCACCACCCGCAAGCCGGCCAGCCGCTCCAGCGTGGAGCTGGTGTTCAGCAACGAAGACCACCGCGCTGGCGGCCAGTGGGGCCAGTTTGCCGAAATCGCCGTCAAGCGCGTGCTCACGCGCGATGGCAACAGCAGCTACTTCATCAACAACCAGCCGGTGCGTCGCCGCGACGTGCAGGATGTGTTCCTGGGCACCGGTCTAGGTCCACGGGCCTACGCCATCATCGGCCAGGGCACGATCAGCCGCATCATCGAGTCGCGCCCCGAGGAGCTGCGCCTGTTCCTCGAAGAAGCCGCAGGCGTCTCCAAATACAAGGAGCGTCGTCGCGAGACCGAAAATCGCCTGTCGGACACGCGAGAGAACCTGACCCGCGTCGAAGACATCCTGCGCGAGCTCAATGCCAACCTCGAAAAGCTCGAAAAGCAGGCCGAGGTGGCCGCGCGCTACAACGCGCTGCAGGCCGACAGCACACTCAAGCAGCACCAGCTGTGGTTCCTCAAGCGCCGCGAGGCAGAGGGCGATCAGGGCAAGGTCAAGGCCGATGTGGACCAGGCCATCAATGCACTCGAATCGCGCATGGCCGACCTGCGCCATGTCGAGGCCGAACTCGAAACCATCCGCCAGGCGCACTACGCCGCCGGCGACGAGGTCAACCAGGCCCAGGGCAAGCTCTACGAAGCCAGTGCCGAGGTGGGCAAGCTCGAAGCCGAGATCCGCTTCGTGGTCGAGGGCCGTCAGCGCGCGGAGCAGCGTCTGGTGCAGCTCAAGGAACAGACCGCCCAGTGGCAGCAGCGCAGCGAACAGGCGCAGACCGAGCTTGACACCCTGGTGGAGCAGGCCGCCATGGCCGAAGACCAGAGCATGACGCTGGCCGCCCAGGTGGAAGACCAGGCTATGGCCTTGCCCGACCTGGAAGAAGCCCTGCGCCAGGCCCAGCAGAAGTCGAACGAGCAGCGCACCGGTGTGGTTCAGGTGCAGCAGCAGATTCAGGTGCTGGCCGCCGAACAACGCAATATTGAAGAGCAAAGCCGCCAGCTCGGTCAGCGCCGCGAACGGCTGGTGACCGACCGCAACGCCCTGGCCGCGCCGGACGAGGCGCGTCTGGCCAGCCTGCGCGAGCAACTGGCAGAGGCCGAAGCCGCCGCCGAAGAAGCCCATGCCCGACTCGAAGAGCTGCAGACCTCGGTGCCGCAGCTCGACGAAGACCGTCGCCATCGTCAGCAGGTGGTCAATGCCGAATCGGCCCGCCTGGCCGACCTGAGCGCCCGCATCGACGCGCTCAAGGCCCTGCAGGAGAAGGTCCGCACCGACGGCAAGCTCAAGCCCTGGCTGTCCAAACACGGCATGGATGCTCTGGAAGGCCTGTGGAGTCGCATCCACATCGAAAGCGGCTGGGAAAACGCCCTGGAGGCCGCACTGCGCGAAAAAATGGGGGCGCTCGAAGTCTCCCGTCTGGACATGGTGCGCGCTTTTGCCAGCGACGCACCGCCGGCCAAACTCTCTTTCTTCAGCCCGCCCCAGGCAGGCCACGCGCCAGCCCGTGCCGGCTTGCCTGCAGGCTGCCGGCCACTCGCGGACTTGTTGCGCGTCAATGACGCTGGCCTGGCTGCGCTGCTGGGCGACTGGCTGCAGGGTTGCCACACGGCGCCCAGTCTGGACGATGCGCTGGGCTGGCGTGCCCAGCTGCAGGCCGGCGAGGTGCTGTACGTGCAGGCGGGCCATGCGGTCACCGCGCACAGCGTCAGCTTTTACGCGCAGGATTCGGAGCAGGCCGGCCTGCTGGCCCGTGCCCAGGAAATCGAAAACCTCGACAAACAGCTGCGTGCCCAAATTCTGATCGCCGAAGAAAGTCGCTCAGCACTGGTCAAAGCCGAGGCGGCCTATGCCGATGCCTCGCAGCGCCTGATCGGCGTGCGTCAGGAGGCCAGCGCGGCGCAAGCCAGCGCGCACAGCCTGCAGGTCGAAACCCTGCGCCTGTCTCAACTGGCCGAGCAGATGCGTGAGCAAAGCCAGCGCATCGAGGGGGATCTGGCCGAGGTGGACGCCCTGCTCGAAGAGCTGCAGGAGCGCCGCGTGACGGCCGAAGCCCGCTTTGAAGAGCTGGACATGCAGCTGGCCGACAGCCAGGAGCGCCACGCCCAGCTGGGCGACCGAGTGATCGAAGCCGAGCGCAAGCTGGCCGAATGCCGCGAGCAGCAGCGCAGCCTGGAGCGCCAGGCCCAGGAGGCTCAGTTTTCACAGCGCAGCCTGCAGGCGCGCGAGGCCGAACTCAAGCGCACCATCGACACCGCCACCCAGCAGGTGCAAAGCATTGCGTTGGAGGAGCAGCGCGCCCATGACGAGCTGTCTCGCCTGACCGACGCCGCTGCACAAGGCGGCCTGCAGGACGCCCTGGCTGTCAAGATGGAGCGCGAGCAACAGCTCGGAGCCAAACGCAGCGCCTACGACGATCTGACCGCCAAGCTGCGCGCCAGCGACGAGCGCCGCGTGGCCTTTGAGCGCGAACTCGAGCCGCTGCGCCAGCGCATCACCGACCTGCAGCTCAAGGAGCAGGCCGCGCGTCTGGGTCTGGAGCAATACAGCCAGTTGCTGGCCGATGCACAGGCCGATCTGGAGGCCGTGGCCAAGTCGGTCGAAGAGGGCGAAGTGCGCCTGTATGGCCTGCAAGGCGAGATCGACCGCCTGCACCGTGAGATCACGGCGCTGGGGCCAGTCAACCTGGCCGCGCTGGACGAACTCTCCACCGCCCGCGAGCGCAAGACCTTCCTGGATTCGCAGACGGCCGACCTGACGGACGCCATGACCACGCTGGAAGACGCGATCCGCAAGATCGACGGCGAAACCCGCGAACTGCTGGGCTCGACCTTCCACACCGTCAACCAGCACTTTGGGCGCATGTTCCCCGAGCTGTTCGGTGGTGGTCAGGCCCGCCTGGTGATGACCGGCGAAGAAATTCTGGATGCCGGTGTGCAGGTCATGGCCCAGCCGCCGGGCAAGAAGAACCAGACCATCCACCTTCTCTCGGGTGGCGAAAAAGCGCTCACGGCCATTGCGCTGGTGTTTGCCATCTTCCAGCTCAACCCGGCGCCGTTCTGTCTGCTCGACGAGGTGGACGCACCACTGGACGACGCCAACACCGAGCGCTATGCCCGTCTGGTGGCCAGCATGGGCAAGGAAACCCAGTTCCTGTTCATCAGCCACAACAAGATCGCCATGGAAATGGCCGAGCAGCTGATCGGCGTGACCATGCAGGAGCAGGGCGTCTCGCGCATCGTGGCGGTGGACATGGAGTCGGCAGTCGGCATGGCCGAAGCCTGAGGAACGCAAAGCAATGAATTCCCTGCAAATCAGTTTGCTGGTGGCCGGCGGCGTGACGCTGCTGGCTGTGGTGCTCTACAACCAGTGGGTCTCGCGCAAGAGTGCGCCTCGCCAGGCCGAGTTGACCGAGCCGGAGACCACGGAGCCTGTCGCCTCCGGGGGCGATGCCGAACCGATCGAGCCGGTGCTCGAAGACGACTTTCAGAACCTGCCGCAGCCCGAGCGCAAGCCGGTGCTGGATGCCTTGATCGATGTGATCTCGACCATCGAAGTCGATCAGCCGGTGTCGGGCGACGCCGCCCTGGCCGCTTTGCCGGTCACGCGCCGCGTCGGCACCAAGCCTTTCCATGTGGAAGGCTGCAGCGAACTCAGCGGCGAGTGGGAGCCTTTGTTGCCTGGCCGGCGCTATTCGGCGTTCCAGGCCGGTGTGCAGCTGGCCAACCGCATCGGGCCGCTCAACGAGATCGAGTTTTCGGAATTCGTGGTCAAGACGCAGGCTTTTGCCGACGCGGTGGGGGGCACCCCGGGCTTCAGCGACATGCTCGAAGAGGTGGCCCGCGCGCGTGAGCTGGACCAGTTTGCCAGCGCGCACGACGCCCAGCTTGGCTTCACGCTGGTGGCACGCGCTGCCGCCTGGAGCCCGGGCTACATCCAACAGCACGCCGCGCGCCTGGGCTTTGTGGCGGGTGTGATTCCGGGTCGCATGGTGCTGCCGGCCACGGTGCAGGGCCTGCCGCCCGTGCTGTCGCTGACGTTCGATTCGCAGGCGGCCATGGCCGAAGACCCGGCGCTGTCGGCGATTCGCGAATGTGTGCTCAGCCTGGACGTGCCGCAGGTGCCGCGCAGCGACCAACCTTTTACACGTCTGCAACAGGCCGCGCAATTGCTGACCCAGGAGATGGACGGCGTGATCACCGACGGTTCCGGGCAGATGCTGGGCGCCGAGGTGATGCAGCAGATCGGTCAGGATCTGGAGCAGCTGTACGACGCACTGGACCAGCGCGAGCTGTCGGCAGGTTCGCCCCAGGCGCGCCGCCTGTTTTCCTGAGCAGGCCGCCGCATGTCCACACTGGACCTGTTTGGCGACGCAGCGACGCCACCGCCAGCCTTGCCGCCTGCGCAGCGTGCCGCGCAGCTGCGTGCGCAGCTGCACCACCACGCTCACCTGTACTACACGCTCGATGCCCCCGAGCTGCCGGACGCCGAGTACGACCGCCTGTTTCGTGAACTGCAGGCGCTCGAAGCCGCACACCCCGAACTGTTGACGCCCGATTCGCCCACGCAGCGGGTAGGCGGCAAGGTGCTGGACGCTTTTGCACCGGTGCGCCACGCGGTGCCCGTGCTCAGCATCCGCACCGAAACCGACACCGAAGCCAGCGGCGCCGAAGCCTTTGATGCCCGAATTCGCCGCGAGCTGAAACTGGCAGAGACTGACCCATCGGTACGTTACGTGGCCGAACTCAAATTCGACGGACTGGCCATGAGCCTGCGCTACGAAAACGGCGTGCTGGTGCAGGCCGCCACCCGGGGTGATGGCGAGACAGGCGAGGACGTAACGCAAAACGTGCGAACCATTGGTCAAGTGCCGCTGCGTTTGCCCGCCGATGTGCCGACTGTGCTCGAAGTGCGTGGCGAGGTTTACATGCGCCGCGACGACTTTGAGGCGCTCAACGAACGCCAGCGCCAGCGCATTGCGGCCGGCGCCAAAGGCGAAAAAACCTTTGTGAACCCGCGCAATGCCGCCGCCGGTGCGGTGCGCCAGCTCGATTCCAGAATTGCAGCCGACCGGCCTTTGAGCTTTTTTGCCTACGGTCTGGGGCAGGTCTCGGCCGAGGGCTTGACGCATTGGCAAACCCACCACGAGATGCTGATGCAGCTCAAGGCCTGGGGCTTTCCGGTGGCTGAACAGACGGCGGTGGTACAGGGCGCGGCCGGGCTGGTGGCTTTTCACCAGCGCATCGCCGCGCAGCGCGACGGCCTGCCGTTCGACATCGACGGCGTGGTCTACAAGGTGGACGATCTGGCGCTGCAGCAGCAGTTGGGTTTTGTGACGCGCGAACCGCGCTGGGCCGTGGCCCACAAATACCCGGCGCAGGAAATGATGACCGAGGTGCTGGCCATTGACGTGCAGGTGGGTCGCACCGGCAAGCTCACGCCGGTGGCCAAGCTGGCCCCGGTGTTCGTGGGCGGCGTGACGGTGACCAACGCCACGCTGCACAACGAGGACGAAGCCCGCCGCAAGGACGTGCGCGTGGGCGATACCGTGATCGTGCGCCGCGCGGGTGACGTGATCCCCGAGGTGGTGTCGGTGGTGAGCGAGAAACGCCTGCACGAAGCGCAGATTTTCAGCATGCCGCACCATTGCCCGGTGTGCGGCAGTGAGGCCGAGCGCGAAGAAGGCGAGGCCGATTACCGTTGCACCGGCGGCCTGTTTTGCCCGGCCCAGCGCAAGCAGGCCATCCTGCACTACGCGCAGCGCCGCGCGGTCGAGATCGAGGGTCTGGGCGACAAGCTGGTGGACCAGCTGGTGGACTCGGGCCGCGTCAGCACCCTGGCCGACCTGTACGGCTTGCAACTGCAGGATCTGGCTGGCATGGACCGCATGGCCGAAAAGTCGGCGCAGAACCTGCTCGACGCCCTTGAAAAGTCCAAGCAGACCACCTTGCCGCGCTTCCTGTTCGGCCTGGGCATCCGCCATGTGGGCGAAGCCACGGCCAAGGAACTGGCCCGGCACTTTGGCCAGCTGCAGGCCATCATGGACGCCAGCGAAGACGCGCTGCTGCAGGTGGCCGACATCGGCCCCATCGTGGCCCACAGCCTGCACACCTTCTTTGCCCAGCCGCACAACCGGGAGGTGGTGCAGGCCCTGCGTGCTGCCGGTGTCAGCTGGCCCGAAGGGGAAGCGCTGGCACCCACCGAGATGCCGCTGGCCGGTCTGACGGTGGTGCTGACCGGCACGTTACCCAACATGGGTCGTGACGAAGCCAAAGACAAACTCGAAGCCCTGGGCGCCAAGGTGGCTGGCTCGGTCAGCAAGAAAACCAGCTATGTGGTGGCCGGTGCCGAAGCCGGTAGCAAACTGGAGAAGGCGCTGGCCTTGGGTGTGCCGGTGCTCGACGAGACCGGGCTGATGCGTTTGCTGGACGGAGAAAGACCATGACGGTACGCGAGATCCTCAAAATGGGTGATGCGCGTCTGTTGCGCATGGCCGAGCCTGTGCAGGCGCTCGATACGCCCGAACTGCAGGCCCTGATCGCCGACATGCGTGAGACCATGACCGCAGTGAACGGGGCAGGGTTGGCCGCGCCACAGATCGGTGTGAACCTGCAGCTCGTGATCTTTGGCAGCACGGCCGTCAACCCGCGCTACCCGGACAGGCCGCTTGTTCCACCTACCGTGCTGATCAACCCGGTGATCACCCCCATAGGCGACGAGGAAGAAGAGGACTGGGAAGGCTGCCTGTCGGTGCCCGGCCTGCGTGGCCTTGTACCGCGCTTTTCGCACATCCGCTACACCGGTGTGAACGAAAAAGGCGAAGCCATCGACCGTACCGTGGATGGCTTCCATGCCCGCGTGGTCCAGCACGAATGCGACCACCTGATCGGCAAGCTCTACCCCATGCGGGTGCGCGATTTCTCGCGCTTCGGCTTCACCGAGGTGCTGTTTCCGGAGAACAGTGCGGCCGAAGATGACTGATCAGAGCCGGGCCAGGCGCTCCAGCGCGAGCTTGAGCGTTTCATCCTTCTTGGCGAAACAGAAACGGATGACCTGCTGGTCAAAACCGTCGCCGTAGAACACCGACAGCGGAATCGCGGCCACGCCGATCTCTTTGGTCAGCCATTTGCAGAACTCGGCCTCGCCCAGGTTCTTTTCGGGCACCGACAGGCCGGAAATGTCGACACACTGGAAATAGGTGCCCTCGCCGGGCAGCAGTTTGAACTTGGTTCGGGCCAGACCTTCCCGGAACAGGTCTCGCTTGCGCTGGTAAAACGCCGGCAGCTCCAGGTAGGGCTTGGGATCGGCCATGTAACGCGCCAGGCCGTACTGCATGGGCGTGTTGACGGTGAACACGTTGAACTGGTGGATCTTGCGGAACTCGGCGCTCAGGACCGCCGGCGCTGCCACGGTACCGATTTTCCAGCCGGTCACATGGTAGGTTTTGCCAAAACTCGAGACGATGAATGCGCGCGCGGCCAGGCCGTCGAACTGCGCCGCGCTCCAGTGGCGGTTGGGTTCGTACACCATGTGCTCATAAACCTCGTCGGAGATCAGCAGCACATCGGTGGGGTCCAGGATCTCCTGCAGGCGCAGCATCTCTTCGCGGGTCCAGACCATGCCGCTGGGGTTGTGCGGCGAGTTGATCAGGATGGCACGGGTTTTGGGCGTGATGGCGGCCTGGATTTTGTCGAAGTCGGGGCGGAAGGTGCCCGGCGTGAGCGGCACGCGCACCACCACGCCACCGGCCAGCTCGATGTTGGGCACGTAGCTGTCGTAGCAGGGTTCGAGCACGATGACCTCGTCCCCCGGGTGCACGATGGCGAGGATGACCGTGAGGATGGCCTGGGTGGCCCCGGCGGTGATGGTGATTTCGGTCACCGGGTCGTAACGGCGGCCATACAGCGCCTCGATTTTGGCCGCCATGGCTTCGCGCAGCGGGGCCACGCCCGTCATGGGGGGGTACTGGTTGAGGCCCTCGCGCATGGCATCGTTGACCAGGTCGAGCAGATGGGGGTCGCAGGCGAAGTCCGGGAAGCCCTGCCCGAGGTTGACCGCGCCCCTCTCGGTGGCCAGGGCCGACATCACGGTGAAGATGGTGGTGCCCATGTTGGGCGTCTTGGACGGTAAAGCGGGGGTGCGCGGGTTCATGCTGTTCAGAGTTCGTAATCGTTGACGTGGCCGGTCATGGCCTTGGCCACCAGATTGGCCGTGAGGCGGTCGCTCAGCAGTTCGGCAAACTGGTAGACGAAGTGTCGCAGATAGGCGCCGCGTTTGAAGGCCACGCGTGCGACATTCACCCCCAGCAGGGTGCCCAGCGGACGCACCGCCAGGTCCTGGATCGGGTCGTCCTTGACGGCCATCTCGGCGACGATGCCCACTCCCAGTCCCAGCCGGACGTAGGTCTTGATCACGTCCGAGTCGATGGCCTCGAGCGCAATGCGCGGCTGCAGTTTGCGGGCGGCAAACGCGTTATCGATGCGGGTGCGGCCAGTGAACGACGGGTGGTATGTGATCAGCGGGTATTGGGCGATGTCTTCCAGCGTGAGCCGTGTTTTGGCGGCCAGTAGGTGATCCTGTGGCAAGACCAGAACGTGCTGCCATTCGTAGCAGGGCAGGGTGACGAGGTCCTCGTAGGCCGACAGCGATTCGGTGGCGATGCCGATCTCGGCCACGTCCTGCAGCAGCATCTGCGCCACCTGGTCGGGGGCGCCTTGGTGCAGGCTGATGTTGACCTTGGGGTATTTCTCGCGCAGCCGCGCCACCGGCACCGGCAGGACATAGCGCGCCTGCGTATGGGTGGTGGCGATCGAGAGGGTGCCGCTGTCCTGCGCACTGTACTGGTCGCCGATCTTGCGCAGGTTGCCCACCTCGCGCAGGATCACTTCGATGCTTTTGAGCACATGCTGGCCGGGCTCGGTGATGCGCTTGAGGCGCTTACCATGGCGGGCAAAAATCTCGATGCCCAGCTCTTCCTCAAGTTCGATGATGGCCTTGGAAACACCGGGCTGAGAGGTGTGCAAGGCTTTGGCGGCTTCGGTCAGGTTCAGGTTTCGGCGGGCGGCTTCCTGAACAAATCGGAATTGATGAAGGTTCATATTCGAAATGCCATATGAGGCATTGCAATTATGCCTTTGGGTTTTATGACTTGGCTTGCTCTTGCAAAGCCAATCCTGCCAGACAAGCCGTCAGTTCAGGCATTTCCCCAACGGCAGGCATCAGATGCAAGGCCAGACCCGGGTGACTTTGGCGCAATTGGGCCATCAAGCTTGGCAGGTCTTCGCGGGCGTGGCGGCCCATGCCCAGAAACATCGGCATCACTCGGATGGATTGGTGGCCTTCCCTGACCAGGGCGTCCACGGTTTCGGGCAGGTCGGGCGCCATCAATTCGAGAAAAGCGCAACGCACGGCCATCTGGGGTGCCTGAAGGCGGATGGCATCGGCCACGGCATCGATGGGGCCGCGCCAGAGCGGATCTCGGGAGCCGTGGGCAAAAAGCACCACGGCGGTCGGTGTGTTGTTCATCGTCGAAGCACCATCCAGCCAAAGGCGGCCAGCGAAATCAGGGTGTAAATGAGGGAGGGAGCCGCCGAGGTGATCCAGGGCTCCCAGTTGCGCAAATTGCCCACATGGCTGAAGACGTTGTTGAGCAGGTAAAAGCTGATGCCCGCCATCACGCCGCCGAAGACGTGCCCCGCAATCTGGCCCGAGCGGAAGTGCAGGTAGGCAAAAGGCAGCGCCAGGGTCAGCATCACCAGACAACTCAGGGGGTAGAACACCTTGCGCCACAGGGCGATCTCGTAGGGCTGGGCGTTCTGGTTGTTCAGACTCAGGTGGCGGGTGTAGAGCACGAGGTCCCAGATTTTCATGCGCTCGGCGTTGACGAGGGCTGCCCCGACCATGTCACGCGTGATCTGTGTTGGCCAATCCACCTGCGCCAGGTGCTGCTTGTTCATGGTGGCCGAATCGCCGCGCAATCGGATGTCCATGACCTGCACATCGCGCAGATGCCAAGCTTCTTCTCCAAAGCCCGCTTCCTGAGCACGCATGGTCCCTTGCAGCGTGCCGTCGGCATTGAAGCGCTGGATGTGCACATCACGCATCCGGGCATCCTTGTTCATGGCGCGGACGTTGATGGCGAACTGCAGCTCGCCTTGGCGCTCCTTGAGCCAGGCGCCTGTCTGTCCCGAGGTCAAATCGCCACGAAAGCGCGCCTTGAGCAGCAGCCCCTGCTGTTCGGCCCAGGGGGACACGTAATCGCCCAGCAGCAGAGTCACCACAACAAAGATCCAGCCCATTTTCAGCAGCAGACCCAAGGCGCGGCCAGGCCCCAGACCACCGGAGCGCAGGATGGTGAATTCGGAGCTTTGCGCCAGACGTGCCATGACGAAGATCGTTCCGATCAGCACCGAGATGGGCAGCAGGTCATACAGGTGGCTCGGAATCTTGGTGCCGACCATCAGGAAGGCATGCTGAATGCGGTAGCCCTGCTGCGCCAGCTTCGTGAGGTTCTGCAGCTCTTCGACCATGTCGAAAAAGACAAACAGCCCCAGAAATCCGAGCGCAACAAAGCCGACGGCCAGGAAAATTTCGCGGTAGAGCAGGCGGCGTACGGTTTTCATGCAGCTATCCGTTCTCGGGGCCTGGGCAGCAGGTCGCGCCATGTCCACTGGCGATGCCTGACCCACAGCCAGCTCAGCGTGATCGCCGTGGCCGACCCGTGCAGCAAAACCATCCACGGCAGCAGACCAAAGCGGCCATGCGCAATCCAGTTCTGTCCAATATTGACCATGTTGTAGTACACGACAAACACCAGCATGGCCAGGGCGAACTGGTAGCTGCGGCCCCTGCGGGGATTGACCGCCGACAGGGGCAGGGCCAACAGGGTGAAATTGAACGCGCAGATACCCAGGCCCAGACGCCAAGACAACTCGCCAAGGTTGACGGGTGTTGGCTGCTGCAGCAAGGTCAGCGTGTCGATCTGCCTGCTGGCCTGAAGCTCGTTGCTGCGCACGGCCGATTCATCGATCAGCAGATCGTAGTGTTCGAAACGCGTCCAGCGCGTCTCACCCGAGGAAGGCTGGTGGAGCCACTGTTCACCCATGTCCAGGGACAGGAACCTGTCCTTGTCCTGCAACTCGATGCGGCCGCGCTGTGCGGTGGTCGTGATCTCCAGGCCCTTGTCTGAACTGGAAATGAACACATTGGTGCCGGTTGCCTGGTCCGGGGAGTCCTTGTCAATGAAGAACACCCGTTTGCCGCCAGCCGACTCCTGAAAGCGGCCCGGCGCGACCCTCTCCACGTCGTTTCGCTTGTTGTAGCGCTCCTGCAATTCCTGGATTTGCTGGTTACTCCATGGCCAGACCACCAGGGCGAGCAAGCCGATCGCCATCAGGATCGGCCATGCGAAACGCATCAGCACCGGGACAAAGGAACCCAGCGAGCGTCCACTGCTGAGCCAGATGACCATTTCGCTGTCGCTGTAGATCCGAGAGAGTGTGGCAATGACCGAAATGAACAGGCTCAGGGCGAGCACCGTGGTGAGCTGGCTGACCATGTTGAACCCCATGATCAGCAGCACTTCAGATGGGTTCACCGAACCGCGGCTGGCTTGCCCCAGCGTTCGGATCAGCATGATGGTCATGACGATGGTCAGGATCACCACAGCCGTGGCCACGAAGTTCCTCGCCAGGTCCTTGCGCAGTGAAGAATCGAATAACATTGAGCAGATAAAGGACGATGCCGACGATGAAATTTGAAATCCGCCAAACCACGCTGACACAGCTTGCACAGGGTGGGCACGATGCCCTGCTGGTCCTGTGGCCAGACGCTGTCAAGGAAGACGGCATGCTGGCTGACTGGATCGGCAAGGCCCGCAGCCACGGCGATTTCAAGGATGCGGCGGGTTCAGTGCTCCAATCTTACGGCATGCCCGGCATCAAAGTCCGCCACTTGGTGGTGGCAGCCTGTGGCAAGTCGCAATCCCGGGATGTCCGAAAGGCCATCCGTGCGGCGTGGGCGGCCCTTCAGTCGAGCTCGGCCAAAAACGTGGCCGTCTACTGTGCCGGGCAGGCGCTGTCACCGCAGGCGACCCAATGTCTGATCACGGAGCTGGCGGATGCCAGCTACGTGTACGCCAGCACGCTGACCAAGCCTGAACCGAGAAAACTGGCCAAGGTCATGCTGGCCATGCCCAGCGTATCTCAAGCCCATGCTGCGGTGGTCAAACAGGCCCAGGCGCTGGTCCAGGGGATAGAGCTGGCCAAGGAATGGGCCAACCGTCCTGCCAACCATGCCACGCCCACCCACCTGGCGCACGCCGCCCGGGCCCTGGCCAAGCACCCGGGCATCGCCTGCAAGGTGCTGGGTCCACGCGAAGTCGAGCGACTGGGCATGGGCGCCTTCATGGCGGTGGCACGCGGAGCCGTCGAGCCGCTGCGGTTCATCGTGCTGGAATACAAGTCTCGCCAGGCCAAAGGGGCTCCGGTGGTGCTGGTGGGCAAAGGCATCACTTTCGACACCGGTGGCATCTCCATGAAGCCGGCGGCCGAGATGGACGAGATGAAATTCGACATGAGCGGAGCAGCCAGCGTGCTCGGCGTGTTTGAAGCGCTGGCTCGCCTGCAGCCTGACCTGCATGTGGTGGGTCTGATTCCTGCCACTGAAAACATGCCCGATGGCCAGGCCATCAAGCCCGGCGATGTGGTCAGCAGCATGAGCGGTCAGACCATCGAGATCCTCAACACCGACGCCGAAGGCCGCCTGGTGCTGTGTGACGCCTTGTGCTACGCCGAGCGTTTCAAGCCATCCGCAGTGATCGACATCGCCACCTTGACGGGGGCCTGCGTGATCGCGCTGGGCGCTGTGCGCAGTGGCCTGTTCACGCCGGACGACGCCCTGGCAGAGGCACTGACGCGTGCGGGCGAAGCCACTGGAGACCTGTGCTGGCGCATGCCGCTTGACGAGGAATATGCCGAAGGGCTCAAGAGCCGTTTTGCCGATGTGGCCAACGTGGGCGGACGGGCTGCGGGTTCGGTGACAGCTGCCAAGTTCCTGCAGCGTTTTGTGGGCAAGTTCCCCTGGGCGCATCTGGACATCGCTGGAACTGCCTGGCGCAGTGGTGCTGCAAAAGGTGCTACCGGCCGTCCGGTTGCATTGCTGCTGGAATACCTGCTGACTCAACAGACCCCGAAGGATGTCGGTCGCAGCGCTTCGCGCAAGCGCTGAGTGGATCACTCCATGGCCCGGATCGAGTTTCACTTCAATGCCCCGGCCCTGGTGCATTACGCCTGCCGCCTTCTGCGCAAAGTTCACGGGCATGGCAAGCGGGCGCAGGTCGTCGGCCATGCCACCACATTGGTGCAGCTGGATCAGGCGCTGTGGACATTTTCTGCCCTGGACTTCGTGCCGCATTGCGGCCCTGACGCCCCTCAGACCATGCGTTCGGCATCCTGTGCACTGTTGACTGAGCAAGTACGTGACGACTGGGACCGGCAAATCCTGGTCAACCTGGGTGAGTCGGTCCCGCAGGGCTTCGAGGGCTTTGAGCGCGTCATCGAAGTGGTCAGTGTGGATGATCTGCACCGGGCGCAAGGGCGTGAACGCTGGCGCGAATACAGCCGGTTGGGACACGACATGATTCGCCACGATCTTTCGCAAGCGAGCAAACCATGAACAAGGCCACTCTGCCACCAGACAATATTCCCGAACTGGCGCCATCCCAGCTTCTGGAACCCTTGCCCGAGCGGATCGCGCTGGCCCTGGATGCAAGGGTGATGGAAAAAGCCATGGTTGCCAAGCTGGTGGCCCAATGGCTGGAAGCGTTGCGACCCGAAATGGAGCGCATGGCCCGGGACATCGTGCAGCAAAGTGCCGAAACTTACTGGCGCCAGCATGTGGATGCCCGTGGACAAGCCTGATATGGGCTTGCTGTCGAGCAGGTCTGCAGGTATTCCCTGAACGATTTCTTGGCGAATTTCGGGTAAGGTATTTGCTTGGTCTGCATCTGCAGTTTTGTTTCAACGGAGTACTCATGAAACCTACCTTCAAACTCAGTCTCATCGCCGCCCTGACCCTGGCCAGTGGCTTGGTTGCTGCCCAGCAGGTTGTCAAGATCGGGCATGTCGGCCCAGTCAGTGGCGCCATCGCCCACCTGGGTAAAGACAATGAAAACGGAGCCCGTCTGGCGATTGAAGAACTCAATGCCAAAGGCGTGAAGATTGGCGGACAGGCCGTCAAATTCGAGCTGCTTGCAGAAGACGATGCAGCGGACCCCAAGCAAGGCACGGCTGCTGCGCAGAAGCTCACCGATTCCAAGGTCAGCGGCGTGATCGGACACCTGAACTCAGGCACCACCATCCCGGCATCCAAAATTTACAGCGACGCCGGCATTCCCCAGATTTCCCCCTCTGCCACCAACCCCAAGTACACCCGCAATGGCTACAAGACCGCTTTCCGTGTGGTGGCCGATGACGTGCACCTGGGCGGTACGCTTGGACGCTATGCCGTCGAAACCCTCAAGGGCAAGTCGATTGCCGTGATCGATGACCGCACCGCCTATGGTCAAGGTGTGGCAGACGAGTTCAAAAAGGCTGTGGCGGCAGCCAAAGGCAATGTGGTCGGTCACGAGTTCACAACCGACAAGGCCTCTGATTTCATGGCCATCCTGACCAAGCTCAAGGCCAAAAACCCCGATGTGGTGTTTTTCGGCGGCATGGACGCTGTCGGTGGTCCCATGCTGCGCCAGATGAAGTCTCTGGGCATCAATGCCAAATTCATGGGAGGCGATGGCATCTGCACCACTGAGCTGGTCAAGCTCGCGGGTGACGCCATGGCCGACGGTCAGGTGGTTTGTGCCGAAGCCGGTGGCGTGGACGGTGCCCTCAAAAAAGGCATGGACGACTTTGGTGCACGCTACAAGAAGCGCTTCAATGACGATGTGAAGCTGTACGCGCCCTATGTCTACGATGCCGTCAACGTGATGGTGGATGCCATGGTTCGCGCTGGCTCGGCCGATCCAGCCAAATATTTGCCGGCCCTGGCTCAGGCCAACTACAAAGGCATCACGGGCACCATCGCTTTTGATCAGAAGGGCGACATCAAGAACGGCGCACTGACTCTCTACACCTACAAGGGTGGCAAGCGCGACCAGATCGCCGTGGTTCGCTGAAGCTCCAAAGATCCAAGAAACCGCCTGGCGCGCAAGCTCCAGGCGGTTTTTTTCTGAAAGTCCGTCACAACCACCTCAGCCCGTTCGGTGCTTGATCTGTCTGAATTTTGGGTCGGCCGGGTGGGCTGCTGCCCCTGGTCAGTCTCTCAAGACCTCACCGTCGAGAATGGCCTGAATCAGCCTGGACGGCTCCGCTGCATTCGAAAAGTGGCGATGCGCCTCGGCGCCAAAACGCATGGGGTCGAACATGTACAGCAATGGTGTGAACCGGTCGATGCTGTCAAAACCTTCGGTTCGCATGGCGCGCAGCGTGCGGCTTCGAAGGTCTGATGGCATCGAGGCGAAGGCTGCAATGTAGGCGAGGTATTCCTTGGCCTGAATGGTTGGATCAGAGATGCGAAAACTCGAATGTGCGATCGCGTGTGCTGCTT
>JACCEA011671905.1_pt1 | contig 22225 bp, 20 predicted proteins | sample 7449851 | NCBI WGS metagenome assembly JACCEA01 (sample SAMN15323453, study PRJNA562643) | freshwater metagenome | isolation source: river surface water | place: USA:Blue River Watershed | collected 2017-08-18 | reverse complement strand
GCCTGCCCACGCCGCGCGGTGTGCAACGCATCGACGTGCGCTCGGCGCGCGAGATGCTGGCGGCGGTGCAGGCCCCTGCGGCGCATGCCGATGTGTTCATCGCCACCGCCGCCGTGGCCGACTGGCGTCCGGCGCAATCCGCCGATCAGAAAATCAAGAAAGACGGCTCGGGCCAGACCCCGCAGCTGGGCTTTGTGGAAAACCCCGACATCCTGGCCACCCTGGCCGCCAGCGAGCGCGCGCGCAGCGGTGCGCTGTTCTGCGTGGGCTTTGCGGCCGAAAGCCACGACCTGCTGGCGCATGCCAGCGCCAAGCGCGCGCGCAAGGGCGTGCCCCTGCTGGTGGGCAACATCGGCCCGTCCACCTTTGGCCAGGACGACAACGCCTTGCTGCTGGTGGACGCCGAGGGCGCGCGCGAGTTGCCCCGTGCGTCCAAGGACGCGCTGGCGCACGATCTGATTCACGACATTGCGCGGCGCCTGGCCGCCTGGAAAGCCTGAACCCATGGACCTGGACGTCAAGATTCTCGATGCGCGACTGCAAGGGCAGCTGCCCGAATACGCCACCGCCGGCAGCGCCGGCCTGGACCTGCGCGCCTGCCTGGATGCGCCGCTCACGCTGGCGGCCAACGCCTGGCAGCTGGTGCCCACCGGACTGGCCATTCATCTGCGCGACCCGGCGTATGCCGCGCTGATCCTGCCGCGCTCGGGCCTGGGCCACAAGCACGGCATTGTGCTGGGCAACCTGGTGGGCCTGATCGACAGCGATTACCAGGGCCAGCTCATGGTCAGCGCCTGGAACCGCAGCGACGTGGCCTTCACCATCGAGCCGATGGAGCGCATTGCCCAGCTGGTGATCGTGCCGGTGATGCAGGCGCGTTGGCGCGTGGTCGAGGACTTTGAGGCGGTGACCGAGCGCGGCGCTGGCGGCTACGGTTCGACCGGCCGCCAGTAAGCCCTCAGTGCAGGGTGTGGTCCCCAGGGTCGCCCAGGCCGTCGGCCTCGACCCGGAAAAAGCCGGTGCCACAGCTGCCGCGTCCCACCTCGGCCTCGGTGGCCTCGCGCACCTGGGCCACCCGCAAATGCAGGCGGATGGCAATGCCCGCCAGCGGGTGGTTGCCGTCCAGCACCACATGCTCGGGATACAGCTGGGCAATGGTGTAGAGCCGCTGGCGCGGGGCGTCGGGGTTGCAGCCGGCCGGCAGCGCCGTGCCCTCGATGGTCATGCCCTCCTCGATGCCCGCCGGAAAAGCGCTGCGCGCTTCGAGGAAAATGAGTTGTTCGTCAAAATCGCCAAACGCGTCTTCGGGCTCCAGGTGCAGGTCGAGCCGGTCACCGGCCACATGGCCCTGAAGCGCCCGTTCGATGCTGGGCAGCAGGTCGCGCCCCCCCACCAGGAACTCCACCGGCTCGTCGAGCGCATCGAGCAACTCGCCCAGGGTGTCCTTGAGGGTCCAGGTCAGCGCGACCACGCATTGTTCTGTAATTTCCATCCGACAATTGTCGCATCATGCAAACCGATCGTCCCCTCACCCTGCTCGGCGGCCTCACGCCCGCCCAATTCATGTCCCGTTATTGGGAGAAAAAACCCCTGCTGGTGCGCCAGGCCATCCCGGGCTTTGTGCCCTGTGTGGACCGGCGCGAGCTGGTGCAATTGGCCGCACGCGAGGAAGTGGAGTCGCGCTTGATCGTGCAGGACGGGCAGGGCGGCTGGCGCTTGCGCCACGGCCCGCTGGGGCGCGCCCAGCTGCCGCCCTTCAAGCAGTCGAACTGGACCTTTCTGGTGCAGGGCGTGGACCTGCACCACGACGGCGTGCACCAGGTGCTGCAACAGTTTCGCTTTGTGCCCGATGCGCGCCTTGACGACCTGATGATCAGCTACGCCACCGATGGCGGTGGGGTGGGCCCGCACTTTGACAGCTACGATGTGTTTTTGCTGCAGGCCCATGGGCGCCGCCGCTGGCGCATTGGGCGCCAGAAAGACCTGAGCCTGCAGCCCGACGTGCCGCTCAAGATCCTGCAGCAGTTCGAGCCCGAGCAGGAGTTTGTGCTGGAGCCGGGCGACATGCTGTACCTGCCCCCCAACTATGCGCACGACGGTGTGGCCGAGGGCGAGTGCATGACCTGGTCGATTGGCTTTCGCTCGCCGCACCAGTCGGAGCTGGCGCGCGAGATGCTCTCGCGCCTGGCCGACGAGGCCGAACGCCTGCCCGAGCAGATGTACCGCGACCCGCGCCAACCCGCGGTGGCGCAACCCGCGGCCATCCCCGACGCCCTGCGCGAGTTTGCGGCGCGGGCCATGCAGCGCCTGCAGAACGACCCGCAGGCCTTGGACCTGGTGCTGGGCGAGTGGCTCACCGAGCCCAAACCCAAGGTTTGGTTTGAAGAAGCGCCGCAAGCGGCCATCGGCGCGGCCGGGGTGGTGCTTGATCGGCGCACGCGCATGATGTACGACGCCCGGCACCTGTTCATCAACGGCGAGGGCTTTGAGGTGGCCGGTCGCGATGCCCGGCTGCTGCGCCAGCTGGCCGACGAGCGGCGCCTGAGCGCCCGCGCCTGCGCCCAACTGAGCAGCGCCGCGCAAGAGGCGGTGGTGGTCTGGTTGCAATCGGGCTGGCTGCGCGCGGCCGATGCCCATGGCATGCACTGAAAAGATGCAGCCCGTGACAAATGGACATTTTTATCGGTATAATCCCTGATTGATCCTGCAGGAGCTCGAGTGCCTTCAGGTTCGCGTCAGGAATCGCCTGACAATTTCCGGAAATTGTTCTATCTCCTTTTAGGGAAAACCCAAATGAAAAAGTCTCTCGTTCTGGCCTCGCTGATCGCTGTTGCTGCCCTGGCCGCCTGTGGCAAGAAGCCCGAAGCCGCTGCTCCCGCTGCTGCTCCGGCTCCCGCCGCTGCTCCCGCTGCTGACGCTTCGGCTCCCGCCGCTGCCGCTCCCGCTTCGGAAGCCTCCAAGTAATTGGAACCTTGCTGATCAGGCCTTCGGGCCCGATCGGCAAGACAAAAACGCGCCCTCGGGCGCGTTTTTTTTGGCTGATTGAGGCGCCCTGCAGGCGGCGCGCCCCCACACTTAGCGGATTTGAGGCGCCAGCAGCTTCAGGATCTTGCCAGCGTTGTCGGCATCGGCGGGCTTGCCATCGGCGGTCTGCACCGTGACGATGCTGCCCGCGCCATCGGCCATCACCGCAATCCGGTAACGGTTGAGTTGCGGTGAGGTGTCTTTCTTGCGCGAGAACAGGCGCGAGATAAAGCCTTGGTCGGCCTCGCCGTCCACCACATAGCGCACAAAGTAAACGCCTTTGCTGCGGTCGCGGTCCTCGACCGTGAAACCGGTTCGGTCCAGGGCCACCCCCACCCGGCGCCATGTGCGCTCGAGGTCTTCGGGAACTTGCAGGGCTTGCTGGCCGTTCAGGGTCGCGAGGGTCGGCTGGGCGATCGCAGCGCTTGCCGCGGCCTTGGCCTGTGCGTCGGCCTGCGACTTGACTTGCGAGCTGCCATTGCCCAAAAACACCATCATCCGGCGCAGAAACTCGATCTCAAGCTCCGGATCGTTGGGGCGGGGCACCCAAATGGTGCGGACTTTCTGGATGTCTGCAAACTCTTCTTTCAGGCCCCGGTGCGAGATGTAAATCTCCACCCCGTTCGCGGTGCGCTCCAGGCGGGTGCGGAACTTGTCGCGCTCGCCGCTGGAGTACAGGTTCTCAAGCACTTTGCCGATGGTGCGCCGAATCACATCCTGCGGGATTTTGGCGCGGTTTTCGGCCCAGCTGGTTTCCATGATGCCCAACTCGGGCTGCTCGATTTCAAGGCTCAGTCCGTTGTCGGGCCAGAATTCCTTGAGCGAGGCCCAAACCTTGTCGGCCGGTCGGTTGACCACCAGGAAGCGCGAGTTGCCGTTGCGCTCCAAGCGCACATCGCCCACCTGGTTGACCGCCGTGCCCAGGTCGGCGGCCTTGGCCCCTTGACCTTGCATGGCCAGTGCGCTGGCCGAGGCACCGTCTTGCGCATAACGCGAATCACGGCGCAGCTGCGTCAGATCAGGAGGCACTTCCAGGCTCTGGGCTCGGTTGGCGGTCCGGTAGTCGATCTTGTCTTCTTCCAGAACCGAGCAGCCGGCCAGGCCGACCAGCAAGAGGCTGGCCAGGGCGAGCGGGGTCAATGATTGGCGCATGGGGCGGTGAGGGTGGGGCATTAAATCAGGCCGGCTTGCGACAGGGCGGCCTCAAGGCCGGGTTGGCAGGGGGCCGACAGCTCGGTGAGCGGCAGACGCAGCGCCGGGCCACACAGGCCCATGCGGGCGGCGGCCCACTTCACGGGGATGGGGTTGGCTTCAACAAACAGCTGCTTGTGAACGGGCAGCAGCTTGAACTGGATGCGCATGGCTTCGGCCACATCGCCGCGCAGCGCGGCCATGCAAAGCTCGTGCATCAGGCGCGGGGCAATGTTGGCGGTGACGCTGATGTTGCCCGCGCCCCCGCACAGCATCAGGGCCACGGCGGTGCCGTCGTCGCCAGAAAACACGCCAAAACCTTTGGGTGCTTCGCGGATGAGCCACTGGGCGCGCTCGATGTTGGCGGTCGCTTCCTTGATGCCGACAATGCCCGGCACCTGGGCCAGGCGCAGCACCGTGTCGTGCAGCATATCGGCCACCGTGCGCCCCGGCACGTTGTACAAGATCATGGGCAGCTCGGGCGTGGCCTCGGCAATGGCGCGGAAGTGTCGGTACAGGCCCTCTTGGGTGGGCTTGTTGTAGTAGGGCACCACCTGCAACTGGGCGTCGGCGCCCACGCCCTGGGCGTAGCGCGCCAGCTCGATGGCCTCGGCGGTGGAGTTGCCGCCGCAACCGGCGATGATGGGGATGCGGCGCGCGGCTTGCTCGACCGACACGCGGATGATCTCGGCGTGCTCCTGCACATTCACCGTGGGCGACTCGCCCGAGGTGCCCACCACCACGATGGCGTCGGTGCCTTCGGCCACATGCCAGTCGATCAGTTTTCGCAGGCCCGCATAGTCCACATCGCCGTTGTCGAGCATGGGGGTGATCAAAGCGGGAATGCTGCCGCGAATCGGTGTTTGAGTGGCCATCTTGTCAAAAAAATGAGGGCGAAAGTCACATTCTAGCGAGTCGCGATCCGGCCGGGCGACAAAACCGTGCGGGGCCCAGCTTTTGCGCGCTCAGGGCGGTGTCGAACCCGGTGGCGCTGGCCAGCGTGCCCCGGCCACCAGTGGCCAAGGGCCTGGGGCTTGGGCCGTGTGCTCGCGGCAGGCCACGATGCGCTGAACCACCTTGGGCGGGTCCTGGCACAGGCCTTCCTCGTAGGCCAGCACGCGCAGGCCCTGGCAGACCTGCAGCAACTCGCCGGGCTGCAGCAGGAACTCGGCGCGCGAAGGTCGGCCGATGCGGGCATGCCCTTGAGAAAAGGTTTCGTAGATCAACCAGCCGCCGGGCCGCAAAGCACCCAGCAGGGCTGGCCACAGCGGACGCCACAAGTAATGGGTCACGAGCACCGCGTCAAATTGGCGACCGGGCAGGGGCCAGGGCGCGCCCTCCAGATCGGCCTGCAGCACCGGCCCCCAGGCCGCAGCTTGCGCCAGCGAGGCCGCATCGCGGTCCACGCCCATCGGGCGGTGGCCCAACTCGGCCAGGCGACGCATGTGGCGGCCGCTGCCACAGGCCACATCCAGCACCTCGCTGCCCGGTGCCAGCAGGTGCGCAAAGCGCTCCAGCCAGGGCGATGCCGCAGCGGGTGCGGCGTGAATGGACGGCAGGGTGGGCGGGCAGGCAGCGGTCACAGCAAGGTTCAGAAGCAGGCCCAGACGGCGTCGGCCATCATGACCATGAAGTCGGGGCGCAGGTACAGGGACAGCGTCAAGCCCAGCACGGCGGCCAATGCCAACGCCAACAAGGCGCGGCGAAGGGACTGGCGTGGGGCGGGCGCGGACATGGCGGCTCAGGCGTGTGCAGGGCGGCGCTCGATGGGTTGCTCGCGCACCGGCAGATTGGCCAGGGCCGCAAACACCCCCAGGGCGATCGAGATCAGCCAGACCACATCGTAGCTGCCGGTGCGGTCGTACAGCACCCCGCCGAGCCACACGCCCATGAACGAGCCCACCTGGTGGCTCAGGAAGACAAAGCCGCTGAGCATGGACAGGTGCGCCACGCCAAAGATGTGCGCGACCGAGGCGGTGGTGGGGGGCACGGTGGACAGCCACAGCACGCCCATCACGGCGGCAAACACATACACGCTGGCGGGCGAGAGCGGCACCAGCAAGAAGAGGCTGATGGCCACCGCGCGGCCAAAATAAATGAAGGCCAGGATGTGCTTTTTGGCAAAGCGCTGGCCCAGCGCCCCCGCTCCATAGGTGCCCACAATATTGGCCAGGCCAATCAGGGCCAGCGCCATGCTGGCCACCTGCGGCGAGAGCCCGTTGTCCTTCAGGTAGCTCGGCAGGTGCACGCCAATGAAGACGACCTGGAAGCCGCACACAAAATATCCGGCCATCAACCATTGGAAGCTGCGGTAGCCCAAGGCCTCGCGCACGGCTTGCCAGATGGTTTGCTCGCGCGCGACCTGGCCGCCCGCCAGGGCCGGCTCGCGCAGGCCAAGCGCCAGGGGAATCATCAGCAGCGCGGCCGCGGCCAGGATGAGCAAGGCGTCTTGCCAGCCGTTCATGGCAATCAACATGCCCTCGACCGGCACCATCAGGAACTGGCCAAACGAGCCGGCCGCCCCGCCCACCCCCAGGGCCCAGGAGCGGCGCTCGGCGCTGACATTGCGACCGATCACCCCATAAATCACGGCATAGGTGGTGCCCGACTGCGCCAGCCCGATCAGCACCCCGGTGAAGATCACAAAAACGGTGGTGTTGGGGGCAAAGGCCATGCCGACCAGTCCGCCCGCGTAGGCCAGGGCCCCCACCGTCATCACCCGGAAGGCGCCAAAGCGGTCGGCAACCATGCCGGCAAAAATACCAAAAAAGCCCCAGGACAGGTTCTGCACCGCCATGGCCAGGGCAAAGTCCTCACGGCCCCAGTCACGGGCCTGGGTGATCGGTTGCAGCCACAGGCCAAAGCCGTGGCGGATGCCCATCGAGAGGGTCAGGATCAGCGCGCCACAGAGCAGCACCTGGCGCAAGGAAATCGTGCGGTTCATGGGGCTGACTTTAAACCAATCGACCTCAGATCGCTGTCACCCAGGCCCGAGCGGGGTGCTGGGATCCCGGTGGCCTGTAAATTCATACAGCCCCGGGCGGCGTTTCCCACTACAATGCCCGGCCATGGCGACCTCCAACCCCAGCAGTTACTCAGAAGGCTCGATTCGCGTGCTCAAGGGTCTTGAACCCGTCAAGCAGCGACCGGGCATGTACACCCGCACCGACAACCCCTTGCACATCGTGCAGGAAGTGCTCGACAACGCCGCCGACGAGGCGCTGGCGGGCCATGGCAAGAAAATCAAGGTCACCCTGCACACCGACGGCTCGGTGAGCATCGAGGACGACGGTCGCGGCATCCCCTTTGGTCTGCACCCCGAAGAAAACGCCCCGGTGATCGAGCTGGTGTTCACCCGCCTGCACGCTGGCGGCAAGTTCGACAAGGGGCAGGGCGGCGCCTACAGCTTCTCGGGCGGCCTGCACGGCGTGGGCGTGAGCGTGACCAATGCCCTGTCCCTGCGCCTGCACGTGAGCAGCCACCGCGAGGGGCAGCTGGCGCAGATCGTGTTCCAGGGCGGCGACGTGACCGAGCCCCTGCAAACCCGCGCCCTGCAAGCTGGCGAGCGCCGCCAGGGCACCACGGTGCGCGTCTGGCCCGACCCTCGTTACTTTGACAGCCCGCAGCTGCCGCTGCAGGAGCTGGTGCACCTGCTGCGCAGCAAGGCCGTGCTGATGCCCGGCGTGAGCGTGAGCCTGGTCAACGAGAAAACCCGCGACACCCAGACCTGGCAATACAAGGGCGGCTTGGGCGACTACCTGGGCCAGAGCCTGAACGCCGACCCGGTGATCCCGCTGTTTGCTGGCGAGGGCTATGCCGACCGCCACCACGACAGCTTTGCCGAGGGCGAGGGCGCGGCCTGGGCCGTGGCCTTCACCGAAGAGGGCGCGCCCATCCGCGAGAGCTATGTCAACCTGATCCCCACCAGCGCGGGCGGCACGCACGACAGCGGCCTGCGCGACGGGCTGTTTACCGCCGTCAAAAGCTTTATCGACCTGCATGCCCTGCTGCCCAAGGGTGTCAAGCTCATGCCCGAGGATGTGTTCGCCCGCGCCAGCTATGTGCTGTCGGCCAAGGTGCTCGATCCGCAGTTCCAGGGCCAGGTCAAGGAGCGCCTGAATTCGCGCGATGCGGTGCGCCTGGTCTCGAGCTTTGTGCGCCCCGCCCTCGAGCTCTGGCTCAACGAGCATGTGGAGTTTGGCAAAAAGCTGGCCGAGCTGGCCATCAAGGCCGCGCAGACGCGCCAGCGCGCCGGCCAGAAGGTCGAAAAGCGCAAGAGCTCGGGCGTGGCCGTGCTGCCGGGCAAGCTGACCGACTGCGAAAGCCGCGACCTCTTGCACAACGAACTCTTTCTGGTCGAGGGCGACAGCGCCGGCGGCAGCGCCAAGATGGGGCGCAACAAAGAGTGCCAGGCCATCCTGCCGCTGCGCGGCAAGGTGCTCAACACCTGGGAGGTCGAGCGCGACCGCCTGTTTGCCAACACCGAAATCCACGACATCTCGGTCGCCATTGGCGTGGACCCGCACGGGCCGCTCGACACCCCCGACCTGAGCGGCCTGCGCTATGGCAAGGTCTGCATCCTCTCGGACGCCGATGTGGACGGCTCGCACATCCAGGTGCTGCTGCTCACGCTGTTCTTCCGCCACTTCCCCAAGCTGATCGAGGCCGGCCATGTGCACGTGGCCCGCCCGCCGTTGTTCCGGGTGGACGTGCCCGCACGCGGCAAGAAGCCGGCCACCAAGATGTACGCCCTCGATGAGGGCGAGCTCACCGCCATCCTTGACAAGTGCGCCAAGGACGGCGTCCCGCGCGAGAAGTGCCAGATCAGCCGCTTCAAGGGCCTGGGCGAGATGAACGCCGAACAACTGTGGGAAACCACCCTCAACCCCGACACCCGCCGCCTGCTGCCGGTCCACCTGGGCCCGCTGGACCAGTCGGCCACCGAGCAGCTCATGACGCAGCTCATGGGCAAGGGCGAAGCCGCTGCGCGCCGCGAGCTGATGGAGCGGCACGGCGACAGCGTGGACCTGGACATCTGACACGATGAGCAACGACCTGTTTGACCTTGCGCCGCCCGACAGTGGCAGCGCCCCCGACGGCGATCACCTGGGCGCTTACGCCCAGCGCGCCTACCTCGAATACGCCCTCTCGGTCGTCAAGGGCCGCGCCCTGCCGGACGTGGCCGACGGACAAAAGCCCGTGCAGCGGCGCATCCTGTACGCCATGGAGCGCATGGGCCTGGGCTACAGCGGTGCCAACCGCAACACCCCGGCCAAGCCGGTCAAGAGCGCGCGCGTGGTGGGCGATGTGCTGGGCCGCTTTCACCCGCACGGCGACCAGGCCGCCTACGACGCGCTGGTGCGCATGGCGCAGGACTTTTCGCAGCGCTATCCCCTCATCGACGGGCAGGGCAATTTCGGCAGCCGCGACGGCGACGGCGCGGCCGCGATGCGCTACACCGAGGCGCGCCTCTCGCGCATCACCGGCCTGCTGCTCGACGAGATCGACATGGGCACGGTTGACTTTGTGCCCAACTACGACGGCTCCACCGAGGAGCCGGCGCAGTTGCCCGCGCGCCTGCCCTTTACCCTGCTCAACGGCGCCTCGGGCATTGCGGTGGGCATGGCCACCGAAATCCCAAGCCACAACCTGCGCGAGGTGGCCAACGCCTGCGTGGCCCTGATCAAGGACGAGCGCCTGAGCGACGAGGCCCTGTTCGATATCCTGCCCGGCCCCGACTATTGCGGCGGCGGTCAGATCATCAGCCCGGCCGCCGACATCCACGAGGCCTATCGCACGGGACGGGGCAGCCTCAAGGTGCGCTCGCGCTGGAAGATCGAGGACCTGGCGCGCGGCCAGTGGCAGCTGGTGGTGCACGAGCTGCCGCCCGGCGTGTCGGCGCAGAAGGTGCTGGAGGAAATCGAGGAGCTGACCAACCCCAAGGTCAAGGCCGGTAAAAAAACGCTCACGCAGGAGCAGCAGCAGCTCAAGGCCAGCCTGCTGTCGGTGCTCGACGGCGTGCGCGACGAGTCGAGCAAGGAATCGGCGGTGCGCCTGGTCTTTGAGCCCAAGACCAGCCGCATCGAGCAGCAAGAGCTCATCACCAGCCTGCTGGCGCACACCAGCCTCGAGACCTCGGCCCCGATCAACCTGACCCTGGTGGGTCTGGACGGCAAGCCGGTGCAGAAAGCGCTGCGCCAGATGCTGCAAGAGTGGATTGCGTTTCGCCAGCAGACCATCACGCGGCGCAGCGAGCACCGCCTGGGCAAGGTGCTCGACCGCATCCACATCCTCGAAGGCCGGCAGCTGGTGCTGCTCAACATCGACGAGGTGATCCACATCATCCGCAACGCCGACGAGCCCAAGCCCGCCCTGATGGCGCGCTTTGCGCTGTCGGACCGCCAGGCCGAGGACATCCTCGAAATCCGCTTGCGCCAGCTGGCGCGCCTGGAGGCGATCAAGATCGAGCAAGAGCTCTCGGAGCTGCGCAGCGAGCAGTCGCGCCTGGAGGACATTCTGGGCAGCCCGGCCGCCTTGCGCCGCCTCATGATCAAGGAGATCGAGGCCGACACCAAGACCTTTGGCGACGAGCGCCGCACCCTGATCCAGGCCGAGAAAAAAGCCGTGGCCGAGGTCCGCATCGTGGACGAGCCGGTCACCGTGGTGGTCAGCCAGAAGGGGTGGGTGCGCGCACGCACCGGCCACGGTCACGACCCGGCCAGCTTTGCCTTCAAGGCCGGCGACGGCCTGTACGGCACCTTCGAGTGCCGCACCGTCGACCCCTTGATCGTCTTTGGCAGCAATGGCCGTCTGTACAGCGTGGCGGTGTCGGCGCTGCCTGGCGCGCGTGGCGATGGCCAGCCCATCACCACCCTGATCGATCTGGAGTCGGGCACCCAGCCCGCGCATTTCTTTGCCGGTTCGGCGCAGGCCCAGCTCTTGCTGGCCGGCAGCGGGGGCTACGGCTTCCTGGCCTCGCTCGAGTCCATGATCTCGCGCAACAAGAGCGGCAAGGCCTTTGTGAGCCTCTCCGAGGGCGAGAGCCTCTGCGCCCCCTCGCTGGTGAGCGCGGGCCCCGGCACCCCGGCGGCCACCCATGTGTGCTGCGCCAGCAGCGGCGGGCGCATCCTGACCTTCGAGCTCTCGGAGCTCAAGCAGATGGACAAGGGGGGGCGCGGCCTGATGCTGCTCGACCTGGAGCCCAAGGACAGCCTGGCGGGTGCTGCGGCCTACACCCGCAGCGTCACCATCGAGGGCCTTGGGCGTGGGGGCAAACCACGCGAGGAAACCCTCGAGATCCGCAGCCTCAACAATGCCCGCGCCGCCCGTGGCCGCAAGGGCAAGGCCGCCGATCTGGGCTTCAAGCCCCAGCGCCTGCAGGGCCGCTGACCGGCGCTGCGGCGCTTGGGCGCCGCGCTCAGGCGAGTTCGGCGATCAGCTCGATCTCGACACAGGCGCCCATGGGCAGCTGCGCCACGCCAAAGGCGCTGCGCGCATGCGCGCCCACCTCGGGGCCAAAGACCTCGGCCAGCAGCTCGCTGCAGCCGTTGGTCACCAGGTGGTGCTCGGTGAAATCGGGGGCGCTGTTGACCAGGCTCATGACCTTGACGATGCGGCGCACCTGGTTCAGGTCGCCCACCGCTGCGGCCAGGGTGCCCATCAGGTCGATGGCCACCGCACGGGCGGCCAGCTTGCCCTCGGCCGTGGCCATGGTGCGACCGAGCTGGCCGGTCCAGACCTGGCCCTCGCGCTTGGCAATGTGGCCCGACAGAAACACCAGCGAGCCGGTGCGCACAAACGGCACATAGGCCGCGGCCGGGGTCGCCACAGGGGGCAGGGTGATGTTCAGGGCACGCAGCCGCTCTTCAATTTGCATACGATCCTCATGGGGTGTGGGGCACAAGGCCGCTAATGTAGCGGATGCGCCCCCCAAGCCCCCATGAGGGCGCCCAAAGGCAAGGCCTCAAGCCGCGCTCAGCCGGTCGCAGCGCACCCGCTCCCAGGCGTCCTCGACCCAGTCGCACAGGATCGCCCGGGTCTCGCGCGGATCGATGATGTCCAGAATCCCAAACTTCTCGGCGGTGCGAAACGGCGAGGTCATGTTCAGGTAGAACGCCTCGAGTTCTTCGCGCTTGGCCTTGGGGTCGGGCGCGTTCTCGATATCGCTCTTGTGCGCGGCCATCACCCCGCCCTCGATCGGGATCGAGCCCCAGCGGGCCGAGGGCCAGGCATAGCGGTGGTTGAGCGCCTCGCCGTATTTGGGCGCGTGCATGCCGCCGGCCATGCCAAAGCAGCGCCGCAAGATGATCGAGATCCAGGGCGACGCGCACTCGTGCACCGCCTGCCCCACACGGGTGGCGCCCAGCAGCGTGCCGGCCAGTTCGGCCTCCAGGCCGGTGGCGTTGCCGGGCTGATCCACCAGGTTCACCACCGGCAGGCCAAACTGGCTGCACAGTCGCACATGGCGCTCCATCTTCCAGGCCGCTTGCGTGGTCATGGCCCCGCCCTGTACCTTGGGGTCGTTGGTGATCACGCCCACCGGGTGACCATTGAGCCGTGCCAGCGCGGTCACCACCGAGCCGCCCTGATGACGCCCGATCTCGAACACCGAGTCGCGGTCGAACACGCTCGCCAGGATGCGGCGTGGATCGAAGATCTTGCGCCGGTCGTGCGGGATCGCGTCCTTGAGCCAGTCGTCGGCGCGCATGGGGTCGTCGTCGCAGGGCAGCACCGGGGCCAGGTGGTGCACGCTGCGCGGCAGGTAGGACAGGAAGCGGCGCACCTGGGCCAGCGCGTCGGCCTCGTCCTCGGCCTCGTTGTGCACCACCGCGCTGCGCCGGTGCACGCCATGGCCGCCCAGCTCGTCCTTGTCGATGTCCTGCCCATAGGCCTGGCGCACCACATGCGGGCCGGCGGCCATCACCTGGGCCTGGCCGCGCACCATCACCGAGAAGTGCGAGGACACCACCTTGATGGCGCCCAGCCCGGCGCAAGCGCCCAGGGCCACCCCCACCACCGGCACCGTCTTGAGCAGGTCATTGGCCGGCCAGGTGCTGTAGCCCGGGATCTTGGTGCCACCGATTTCCATCAACAGCTTGACGCTGCCGCCGGCCGAGTCCACCAGGCGCACCAGGGGCATGCGCAGCTGCAGCGCCAGGCGCTCGATGTAAATCCATTTGTCGGCCACCGAGGCCTCCGAAGAGCCCGCGCGGATGCTGAAATCGTCGGCATGCAGGGCCACCTTGCGGCCGTCCAGCCGCCCGGTGCCGATCACGCTGTTGGTGGGATCCAGGCGCGCAAAGCGCCCCTGCGCGTCGTGGTGGCCCTTGCCGGCGGTGCGGCCCATCTCGAGGAACGAGCCCTCGTCAAACAGCTGCGCAATGCGCTCGCGCACATTGAGCCGGCCTTGCGCGCGCAGCTTGGCCAGCGCGGCCTCGCCGCCCATGGCCGCGCCCTGTGCGCGCCGTGCCTGCAGCTCCTGCAGTTCCTCGGCCCAGGCCCCCTCGGGCGCAAAGGCGCGGTCGTGGCGAACGCGCATCACTTGCCCAGCCCCATGTCCTGCACCAGCGCATTGATGGCCGCTTGCTCGCTGACCATGTATTGCATGGACTCGGCCGCGTTGCGGAACACCGGCCGGCCGCCATTGCGCTCGACCAGGGCCTGCCAGGCCGGCTGCTGCGAGACCTTGCGCAGGGCGTCTTCCCAGAAGGCGATTTGCGCCGGGGTGGAATTGGGGCCCAGCAGAATGCCGTTGTAGCTCACAAAATCGGCCGCCACCCCCTGCTCGCGCCAGGTGGGCACCTGCGCCAGCGGGCCGGTGCCGCGGGTGGGCGAGGCGCTGGCCAGCACCCGCACCTTGCCGGCGGCCACCTGCGGCATGATCACCGGCGCGGTGGCCGAGATCACGTCGATGTGCCCGCCCAGCAGGGCCGACATGGTCTCGCTCGAGGCCTTGAAGGGCGCCACCGTCAGCTGGCGGATGTTCACGCCCGCGGCCTTGAGCGGCTTGGCAATCGAGAAGTGGGTGCCCGAGCCCAGCGAGGGGGCCACGCCGATTTTTTGCGACGCAGGGTCCTTCAGCAGCGCCTGCACCAGGTCCTGCGCGTTGCGGATGGGCGAGTCGGCGCGCACCGCCACCAGCTGCGTCTCTTCGACCATCATGGCCACCGGCGGGTACTCGCGCAGATCGGCCTTGAGCATGCCGGCGCCAATGGCCACCAGGGTGCTGGTGTGGAAGGTGCCCAGGCCCAGACCGGTGCCGGCGGTTTTCTGCAGCGCCTGCAGCGAGATGATGCCCGCGCCCCCCGGCTTGTAGTCGATGATCATGGTCTGGCCATTGAGCAGGTTCAGCTGCTGCAGCTGCTCCTGCACGCCGCGCGCGTAAATGTCGACCGAGCCGCCCGGGGCCACGCCCAGGATGTAGCTGATGCGCTCGGTGGGTTTGAAGGCTGCTTGCGCCCAGCTGTTGCCGCTGGCCAGCAGGCCGGCGGTGGCCAAGCTGGCCAGGCCAGCGCTCAGGCAATGACGACGGGTGATGCTCATGGTGTGCTCCTCAAAGAAAACGGAAAGACCGCGTGCGCACGCGGCGGGGTTGCTCATTTGCCCATGCCGGCCATCAGCCGGGCCATGACGGTGCCCAACACCGCATCGGTGTCGGCGCCCAGCGCCGGGCCGGTGTGGCGGATCTGACCGGGGGTGGCCGACAGACGCGGCACCACCCCCACCTGCGTGGTGTGGCCCAGCTGTGGGTGGGGCACCTGCTGCAGCATCTCGCGCGCGGCAAAGTGCGGGTCCTGGTAGATGTCGGCAATCGTGTAGACGCGCGAGCTGGGCACCTCGGCCGCCAGCAGCATGGCTTCCAGCTCGGTGCCCTCAAAGCCGCTGGACCAGGCCGAGATCTGCGCGTCCAGGGCGCGGGCATGCGCGGGCTCGCCGCGCGCACGGATGCTGGCAAAGCGCTCGTCCTGCATCAGGTCCTCGCGGCCCATCAGTCGGATCAGGCGCTCGAAGGTAGGGTTGCTGTTGGCCGCAATCAGCACATAGCCGCCATCGCGCGTGGGATACAGGCTGTTGGGGGCCATGCGCGGCAGGTTGGGGCCCTCCCGCTTGGGCACGGTGCCCAACTTGTCGTAAGCCGGCACGATGGGCTCCATCTGCGTGAAGGCCGTTTCGTACAGCGCCACGTCCACCACCTGGCCGCGCCCGCTGTGCTCGCGCTCGCGCAGGGCGGCCAGCGCGCCAAAGGCGGCGTACACCGACGAGAGGTAATCGGTGGTGGCCAGCGCCACCCGCGCCGGTGGCCGGTCGGGGTCACCGGTCATGTGGCGCACCCCGCCCACGGCCTCGCAGATCGCGCCATAACCGGGTCGCGCCGCATAGGGCCCGTCCTGGCCGAAGCCGCTGATGCGCACCATCACCAGCCCTGGGTTGGTGGCGCTCAGCGCCTCGTAGCCCAGGCCCAGGCGCTCCATCACGCCAGGGCGGTTGTTCTCGACCAGCACATCGGCGGTGCTGATCAGGGTGCGCGCGGCCTGCAGGTCGTCGGGTTTTTTCAGGTCCAGCACCACCGAGCGCTTGTTGCGCAGCAGCGATGCGGCATACAGCGAGACCTCGCCCACGTGCTGGCCCATCTGGCGCACCGGGTCGCCCTCGGGCGGCTCGATCTTGATGACTTCGGCGCCAAAGTCGCCCAGCAGGCGGGTGCAGGCGGGGCCGGCAATGGTCGAGCAGATCTCGATCACGCGCAGGCCGGCCAAGGGGCCGCTGGGGCTGCGCGAGGCTTTGGGGGGGGCGCTCATGCGGGGTCCTTCTCGGCGGGCAGCAAGCGCACCGCTTCGCGGGCCGACTCGTCCATGCGCTGCTGCGTCAAGGCCACCAGGCCATCCACATCGCCAGCCTCCAGGGCCGCCAGCGCCTCTTGCCAAAGCTGCGCCGAGCGTTGGCGCCGCGCCAAGCTCGCCAAGCCCAGCTTGCTGTAGCGCAGGGTCTGCAGCGAGATCGAGGTCATCATGCGCTGCAGGCGCGCGTTGCCCGTCAGCCGGGCCATCAGGATCAAGAGGCGGTAGGTGGTCTCGGCGTATTCGCCGTGGTCGTCGCCGGCCTGGGCCAGCACCTGCAGGCGTTCGGTGCCGGCGCGCATGAGCGGCGCCAGCTGTGGGTGCGGGCCGCGCATGAGCTTGCGAATGGCCATCTCCAGCAAGCCGGCGCGGATCTCGAGCAGCTCGTGCAGCTCGCGCGCCTGCAGCCGCGTCACCACCGCGCCACGCCGCGCCAGCAGCGTCACCAGGCCCTCGCGCTCCAGAATGCGCAAGGCCTCGCGGATGGGGCCTCGGCTGACCTGGAACTCGTCGGCCAGCTCCTGCTCGCCGATCCGCTCGCCTGGGCGCCAAAGCCCCGAGAGGATGCGCTCGCCCACACGGGCGGCAATCTGCTCGGGCACGGTCAAGGTGGGCACGTCCTGGTCGGCAAACAAGCGGAACGCGACCGCGCTTTCCCAGTCCTGCAAGGACACGGTGGGCAGGTCAACAGCACTCATGGGGCACTCCTTCGCTCAGTCAAGGGTCGCCAGCCACTGGCCCTCGGCCACCGGGTCGCCTTCGGCCACGCGCAGCTCGCGCAGCGTGCCGCCGCGTTCGCAGCAGACCGGGATTTCCATCTTCATCGACTCGACGATGAAGACCTCATCGCCCGCCGCCAGCACCTGGCCGGGCTGGGCCACACATTTCCACACGGTGCCGGAGACCTCCGACAAAAGCTTGAACATGCCACTTCCTTTCATCAACATTCAGATTGTTAACAATCTGAATGACGGGGGGCAGCGGGGAAACCCTTGCGCAGTGGGCGGCCCAGGGCGGGCGCTGTGGTCCAGGCGGGTCTTGGCGCGGGGGATGGGGGCTTGCAGGCCCTCAATTTGGGCCGCGATGGCATGTGCCGCCGATTTTGGGGCCGACATGGCATAAAATTTCCCGACCGTTTGGTCGGAATATGCACAATAGATCATGCTGCTCCGGCCCGCCATCTTTTCCAATATTCCATGAGGCAGACCACATGACCCCGATTCTTCAGAGCTATATCGCTGGCCGCTGGGTGGGCCGCGAGGGCGCGCAAACCCTGCGCAGCGCCGTCAACGGCGCCGCCGTGGCGCAGACCCATGCCGAGTCGCTCGACTTTGCCGAGGCGCTGGACCATGCGCGCCGCGTGGGCCTGCCCCAGCTGCTCAAGCTCGACTTCCAGCAGCGCGCAGCCATTCTGAAGGCGCTGGCCAAGTACCTGATCGAGCACAAGGAGCAGCTCTACGCCATCTCGGCGCACACCGGTGCCACCCGCGCCGACAGCTGGGTCGACATCGAGGGCGGCACCGGCACCTTGTTTGCCTACGCCAGCATGGCCTCGGGCGAGCTGCCCAGCGGCAACCTGATTCACGAGGGCCCGGCCTTTCCCCTGGGCAAGACGGGTGTCTTTGGCGGCACGCACATCCTGGTGCCGCGCCATGGTGTGGCCGTGCACATCAACGCCTTCAACTTCCCCATCTGGGGCCTGCTCGAAAAATTTGCCCCCAGCTTCCTGGCGGGCATGCCCTGCATTGGCAAGCCCGCCACGGCCACCAGCTACCTGACCGAGGCCATGATGCGCCTGGTGGCGCAGTCGGGCCTGTTGCCCGAGGGCAGCCTGCAGCTGGTGATCGGCTCGACCGGCGACCTGCTCGATCGACTGACTGGCTCGGACGTGGTGACCTTTACCGGCTCGGCCGATACCGCTGCCAAGCTGCGCGTGCACCCGAACGTGGTGCGCCAGAGCATCCCCTTCAACGCCGAGGCCGATTCGCTCAACTGCGCCATCCTGGCGCCCGAGGTCACGCCCGACGACGAGGAGTTCGATCTGTTCGTCAAGGAAGTGGCGCGCGAGATGACCGTCAAGGCGGGCCAGAAGTGCACCGCCATCCGCCGCGCCATCGTGCCGCGCCAGCACCTGGACGCGGTGGCCGAGCGCCTGCGCGCGCGCCTGTCCAAGGTGGTGGTGGGCGATCCGTCGGTCGAGGGCGTGCGCATGGGCGCACTGGCCTCGCATGCGCAGCAGGCCGACGTGGCCGAGCGCGTGGCGCTGCTGCGCCAGCAGGCCGAGCTGGTGGTGGGGGGTGACGCGGCCTTTGCCCCGGTGGGCGAGGGCACGGCCAACGGCGCCTTCTTCCAGCCGACCCTGCTGCTGTGCCAGCGCCCCATGGACACCGACGTGGTGCACGACGTCGAGGCCTTTGGCCCCGTGAGCACCCTCATGCCCTACGACGACCTGGACCAGGCCATGGCCCTGGCCGCCCGCGGCATGGGTTCGCTGGTGGGCACCCTGGTCACGCGCGAGCCGCAGGTGGCGGCCAAGGTGATCCCGGTGGTGGCCGCCCTGCATGGCCGCCTGCACATCCTGGACCGCGAAAGCGCACCCGAATCGACCGGCCACGGCTCGCCCTTGCCCCCGCTCAAGCACGGCGGTCCTGGCCGCGCAGGCGGTGGCGAAGAGCTGGGCGGCATTCGCGCCGTCAAGCACCTGCTGCAGCGCTGCGCGGTGCAGGGCAGCCCCAACATGCTGTCGGCGGTGACCGGCGAATACGTGCGCGGCGCGCGCCGCCTGGACACGGGCGTGCACCCCTTCCGCCGCCACTTCGAGGACCTGCAGATTGGCGAGTCGCTGCGCACGCATCGCCGCACCGTCACCGAGGCCGACATCGTCGCCTTTGGCGGCATCTCGGGCGATTATTTCTACATGCACTTTGACGAGATCGCCGCGCGCGAGTCGGCCTTTGGTCAGCGCATCGCGCACGGCTACTTTGTGCTCTCGGCCGCTGCGGGCCTGTTTGTCTCGCCCGCCCCTGGGCCGGTGCTGGCCAACTATGGCCTGGAGACGCTGCGCTTTGTCAAACCGGTGGCCATTGGCGACACCATCGAGGCGGTGCTGACCGCCAAGCGCAAGATTGACCGCAACAAGAAAGACGCCAAGGGCCAGGGCCAGGGCGTGGTGGCCTGGGACGTCGAGGTGCTCAACCAGAACGCCGAAGTGGTCGCCAGCTACGAGATCCTGACCCTGGTCGCCAAGCGCGGCTGAGCCCAAAGGAACCCCATGACGGCCAATCCCAGCATGTGGGCCGCCCGCCTGATCGGCCACGGTGGCAACGAGGTGGTGCAGGTGGCCGAGGTCGCGCGGCCCGAGCCGGGTCCCGGCCAGGCACTGGTGCGCCTGCATGCGGCCACGCTCAACCGCGTGGACCTGTACATGCGCAACAGCGGCGCGGGCATCACGCACCAGTTGCCGCAGACCATGGGCCTGGATGGGGCAGGGGTGCTGGTGGCCCCGGCTGGGGGCTTGCCGGCGGGACAGCCGGTGCTGGTCTACCCCGGCGTGACCTGTGGCCAGTGCGAGTTCTGCGCCGCGGGTGAAGAGGTGCTGTGCACCCGCATGCAGCTGCTGGGCGAGCACCGCGACGGCACCCTGGCGCAATACCTGGCGCTGCCCGCGCGCAACCTGGTGCCCATGCCCGAGGGCTGGACCTTTGCCGAGGCCGCCGCGCTGGGGGTCAACCACCTGACCGCCTGGCGCATGCTGACCACGCAAGCGCGCGTGCAGCCGGGCGAGACGGTGCTGATCTTTGGCATTGGGGGCGGGGTGTCGCTGGCGGGTCTGCAACTGGCCCGCGCCCTGGGCGCGCGGGTGATCGTGACCTCGCGCGAGCAGGCCAAGCTCGATCAGGCCCTGGCCATGGGGGCCGATGCGGCCATCCACAGCCCCACGCAAGACGTGGTGCAAGAGGTGATGCGCCTGACCGGCAAGCGCGGCGTCGACGTGGTGTTTGAAAACGTGGGGGCGGCGGTGTGGGACAGCGCCCTGCGGTCCCTGGTGCGCGGCGGGCGGCTGGTGACCTGCGGGGCCACCACCGGCGACCAGCCGGGGGCCGATCTGCGGCGGCTGTTCATCCGGCAGCTGCGGGTGATCGGCTCGACCCTGGGCAATCTGGACGAGCTGCGCCAGCTCACCGCCTTTTGCGCGCAGCGCCAGCTGCGCCCGCTCATTGGCCACACGCTTGGCCTGCACGACCTGCACGCCGGGCTCGAGATGCTCGAGCGCGGCGAGCAGTTTGGCAAGATCGCCATCGACCTGGGCTGAGGCCCCCCGCCCAGGCCTTGGGGCTTAGCCCCCGAAGAAGCCCTTGAGCTTGTCGGTCCAGCTTTCTTCGCCAGGCTGGTGGCGCGATCCGCCCTTGCGCAGCGAGTCCTCAAACTCGCGCAGCAGCTTCTTCTGGTGCTCGGTCAGCTTGATCGGCGTCTCGACGGTGATGTGGCAGTACAGATCGCCCGGGAAGCCCGAGCGCACGCCCTTGATGCCCTTGCCACGCAGGCGGAACTGCTTGCCGTTTTGCGTGCCTTCGGGGATGTCGATGGCGGCCTTGCCGTCCAGCGTCGGCACATCGATCTCACCGCCCAGCGCCGCCTTGGTGAAGCTGATGGGCACGGCGCAGTGCAGGTCGTCGCCGTCGCGCTCGAAGATGTCGTGCTTCTTGAGGCGGATCTCGATGTACAGATCACCGGGCGGGCCGCCGTTGGTGCCGGGCTCGCCGTTGCCGGCGCTGCGGATGCGCATGCCGTCGTCGATGCCGGCGGGGATCTTCACCTCCAGCGTCTTTTGCTTCTTGACCTTGCCCTGGCCGTGGCAGCTGGTGCAGGGGTCGGGAATGATCTTGCCCGTGCCGCGGCAGTGCGGGCAGGTCTGCTGCACGCTGAAAAAGCCCTGACGCATCTGCACCGAGCCCGACCCGTTGCAGGTGCTGCAGGTCTTGGCGCTGGTGCCCGGCTTGGCGCCGCTGCCGTGGCAGGTGTCGCACTCTTCCCAGCTCGGGATGCGCAGCTGCGCGTCCTTGCCGCGTGCGGCTTCTTCCAGGGTGATCTCCATCGCATAGCTCAGGTCACCGCCCCGGAACACCTGGCGCCCACCACGCTGGCGGCCACCGCCAAAGATGTCGCCAAAAATATCGCCAAAGGCCTCGCCAAAACCGCCAAAGCCCTCGGCCCCGCCGCCGCCCGGGCCGCGCATATTGGGGTCCACCCCGGCGTGGCCGTACTGGTCGTAGGCGGCGCGCTTTTGCGCGTCCGAGAGCATCTCGTAGGCCTCTTTGACCTCCTTGAAGCGGGCCTCGGCCGTCTGGTCACCCTGGTTGCGGTCCGGGTGGTACTTCATGGCCAGCTTGCGGTAGGCCTTCTTGATGTCATCGTCCGAGGCGTTCTTGGGAACGCCCAGCACTTCGTAAAAATCGCGTTTGGTCGCCATGTCCATGACCTCAGCGGCACTGCCGCCCGAATGATGAAAAGATGCGTTGCCGCTGTATGGGGGCTTGGCACGGGGCCAAGTAGAACGGCACGCCGACCTGTTCGGGCGGCGTGCCTGGGGCGATGGGCCGCAGGGCCATCATGGGGCGCGCTTTCGCGGGGGCCGCCCAGCAGGCGACCGGTTCAAGCGCGGACCCGTCATCGCATCATCCCGTCAAGCAGCGGCTTGCGCCATCACTTCTTGACTTCCTTGACCTCGGCGTCGACCACATTGTCGTCGGCGGGCTTGGCCTGCTCGGCGCCGGCACCAGCGGCCCCTGCGGCGGCTTGCGCGGCCTGCATGTCGGCGTACATCTTCTCGCCCAGCTTCTGGCTGACGGTCATCAGCGCGTCGGTCTTGCTGCTGATGCTGTCCTTGTCGTCGCCCTTGAGGGCTTCTTCCAGGTCCTTGATGGCCGCTTCGATGCTGTCCTTCTCGGCCGCTTCGAGCTTATCGCCGTACTCGGTCAGGCTCTTGCGCACGCTGTGCACGGCGGCATCGCCCTGGTTGCGCGCGGTCGCCAGTTCGAGCTTTTTCTTGTCCTCGACGGCGTTGAGCTCGGCGTCCTTGACCATCTGCTGGATCTCTTCCTCGGTCAGACCCGAGTTGGCCTTGATGGTGATCTTGTTTTCCTTGCCGGTGCCCTTGTCCTTGGCGCCCACAT
>JACCEA010610156.1_pt1 | contig 22232 bp, 23 predicted proteins | sample 7449851 | NCBI WGS metagenome assembly JACCEA01 (sample SAMN15323453, study PRJNA562643) | freshwater metagenome | isolation source: river surface water | place: USA:Blue River Watershed | collected 2017-08-18 | reverse complement strand
TATGCACACTACAAATGGAAGACCATGTGGCCTTTACCAGGCAGTGGTGGACCATTAGATGGCCCTTTATGGGATTACTACGGAACACACTTATGGAGCGAAGCATTTGTCGCTACCGAGTGTCTAATGTCTATGTTAGAACTGCAAACATTCTGCAAGGCACACGGCTTTAAAATGATTGTGGCTAATGCGTTTAATCAGTTGGGTATCTACCCTGAGTACAACATGAAACAGTATATGCAGAAGTACACAAGTAACCTAGCAGACAAGTTTGATTGGACCTGTTACCTACACGAAACTACACCATATTGTGCTATGATGCAAAAGTTAGTTCAACTAGATGGGCTAATGAATCCTAAGGACTGGGGCGGTTACTACAACTTCTACGAGAAACTTGATTGGCCTGCAACTTACATAACTAATGACGTACATCCAACAATAGAGGGGTACAAAGTTATTGCAAGTGAACTTGCAAAGTTTATAAATGAAAAAAGTTAGTTTTGTTAATCCAAACTTCCAACAAGGGCCTAAGGAATTTAATGCTTATTATCTTCCTTACAGTCCTGCCGTCTTATGGAGTTATGCACAAGAGTTTGACAGCATTAAGAACAATTACGAACTAGGCACATTTATATGGCGCAGAGATCCTATTGAAGAAGCAATCGAAAAACTAAAGGATAGCGCAGTAGTAGGCTTTAGTACATACATTTGGAATAAGAGTTACAACCATGTGCTTGCTCGTGAACTAAAGAAGGCATATCCGGACATTATCATTATCCTAGGCGGACCAGAACCTCCTATTGAAAAGCCCAAGTTCTTTGAACAGTTCCCCTACGCAGATGTATGTGTTAAGAAGGAAGGCGAAATAAGTTTTAAACGACTATTAGAAACTCCTAGGGATCAGTGGAAGACTATTCCCGGACTACTGATTAACGACAACGGCAAAGACTATGACACAGGAGAGCCCGAGCGTATCAACGAACTAGATGTTATCCCCAGTCCATACCTTATCGGTGTGTTTGACAAACTGATGCAGGAGTATCCTGAAATCCGTTGGAATGCTACAATCGAAACAAACAGAGGTTGTCCTTATGCCTGTACATTCTGTGACTGGGGTAGTCTAACCTACAACAAGGTTAAGAAGTTTGCCCTTGAACGTGTGTATGCAGAACTAGAATGGATTGGACAAAAGGGTTGCGACTTTGTTAGTATTACAGATGCTAACTTTGGTATCTTCCCTGAGCGTGATAGTTTGATTGCAGACAAACTAATTGAAGTACAGCAAACTTACAACAATCCTAGAGCATACACGATCAGTTGGGCCAAGAATCAAAAGCGTGAGATCATTGATATTGTTAAGAAACTAATCTACGAAGGTGGTAGTAAGATTGGACTTAACCTAAGCGTACAAACACTAGATGAAAACACACTAGACATCATTAAGCGTAAGAACTTAGAGATGAACAAGGTAGAGGAAGTGTTTGAACTATGTGAAGCAAACAACATTCCATTGTACACAGAACTTATTCTAGGCCTGCCTGGCGAAACAATTGATACATGGAAACAGAACTTCTACAGATTGTATAAGGCAGGTAACCACACGGGCATTACTATCTATCAAGCACAACTATTAGAAAATGCTGAAATGAATTTACTGCAACGTAGTCTGTACAAGATTAAAGGCCGCACGGTCTATGATTATCTTGTAGGAACATACAACGAGAACGAACTTAAAGAGGGTGTAGAAGTTGTCACTTCTACTAAAGATATGCCTCCGGACATAATGCTGGATGCACAAACCTTTAGTTGGTTTATGAACACATTCCACATTAATGGTTTAACCAATTATATTAGCAGGTTTTTATTTAGATATAAGGATGTAGAGTACAGCACATTCTATGAAGGACTGTACGACCATATCAAACAGGATCCATGGCTTAATAGCGAAATAGAACGCATTAGAGAGCATTACGGCAATTGGGTAACAGACGGTAAAATTGATCATGTACCTATACAGGGTATAGAGATTCACGGCTGGAACTTGGTACACAGCACTATTATCAATTTACATAGCCAAAACAAGGCTGCTCATATATTTGATGTAATAGAAAGATATTTGCATAAATTTGAGTTAGATAGTAAAATGTTTAAGCAACTAATGGAGTTTCAACGTAACTATATTGTTGTGCATTCGGATATAACACAATATCCAAAAGTATTAAATTTTGACTATGACTTCCTAAATTATATACAAGGACACGGAGCATTAGATAGTAGAGCATCCTATGAGTTTGATTTTCCAGAAGATAAGACAATGAGTCTATTACAATTCTGTGAACAAATATTTTTTGCTCGTCGTAGAAACTTTGGTAAGTCGTGGATCAGCGTTAAGAAGGATTAAAATGAAAAAGATAGCAATGATAGGAGTGGGCAAACTTGGGCAAGACTGTGCCGAAGTTATGTCAGAGTTATATGATGTTGTAGGATACGATATTGAACCTCGTACACCTGCCTTCCCTATGAGGGCATCTATTAAAGAAGCAGTCGAAGATAGAGATATCATATTCATTGCGGCCCCTACCCCGCATGATCCTATATACGGAGGCGAAACCCCAACAAGCCATCTACCTAATAAGGATTTTGATTACAGCATCGTCGAAGGCATCCTAACTGAAGTTAACAAATATACAAATAAGAAACAACTTGTCGTTCTAATAAGTACGGTTTTGCCCGGAACTGTACGTCTAAGATTGCAACCCTGCATCACTAATGCACGTTTCATTTATAATCCTTACTTGATTGCCATGGGCACAATCAAATCAGATATGGTCTATCCAGAAATGATTATTATCGGAACTGAAGACGGATCACAAACAGGCGACGCAAAAGAGTTAATCGAATTCTATAAGCCTCTGATGAAAAATAATCCTCGTATTGAGTTAGGTACTTGGGACGAAGCAGAAGCAATCAAAATCTTTTATAATACCTTTATTTCTACAAAACTAGCACTGGTTAACATGATACAGGATGTTGCTGAAACAAACGGTAATATGAATGTAGATGTTGTAACAGGAGCACTTGCTCGAAGTACATATCGTATTATGGGTTCTGCATATATGACAGCAGGAATGGGTGACGGTGGTGCTTGCCATCCTAGAGACAATATTGCCTTACGATATCTTGCAGATCGTTTAGATTTAGGTTACGACTTATTTGATGCTATTATGCGAGCCAGAGAAGTGCAGGCTGAGCGTATGGCCAAGAAATGTTTAGAGCATGGCAACACCATTACCATTATAGGTAAAGCATATAAGCCGGGTGTTCCATATACTATTGGAAGCCCTAGTATGCTAGTAGGACACTATATTAAGAAGCATGGCGGCTCTGTTAACTATTACGATCTAAATACAGGAGACATTGATCTAGCAGAATCAGATGTATATCTAATCGGATATTGGGAAAGTTGGGTACAAACTGTTAAGTTTCCTACAAGTGCAACGGTAATAGATCCCTGGCGTAAAATAAACAGTTTTTCTCATAGCGGAAAGATTATACACTACGGAAACACACGTATATGAAAACAGTTCTAGTATGTGGAGCAGGCGGGTTTATAGGCTCTCACCTTGTTAAAGATCTAAAACGTCAAGGACATTATGTTATTGGTGTAGATCTTAAGTTTCCCGAATATGATCTTACAGTAGCAGATCAGTTCCACATACAGGATCTGCGTGACCCTGCGGTAACTCGTGTTCTGGCGGAAGGAGTTGATGAAGTATATCAACTTGCAGCCGATATGGGCGGAGCCGGCTACATCTTCACAGGAGATAACGATGCAGACATTATGCATAATAGTGCTACTATTAACCTTAATGTACTAGATGCAATGCGTCGACATGAAGTTAGGCGTATATTCTATTCTAGTAGTGCCTGTATGTATCCTGCATATAATCAAGAAGATCCGGATAATCCGTTACTTACAGAAGATAGTGCATACCCTGCGGCTCCTGACAGCGAGTACGGTTGGGAAAAGTTATTCAGTGAACGCTTATTCATGAGTTATGCTCGCAATTACAGTATAGATGTGCGTATTGCTAGATTACATAATGTGTTTGGACCATACGGGTCTTGGAACAACGGTAAGGAAAAAGCGCCAGCGGCCTTATGTCGTAAGGTTGCCATGTGCGAGCCCGGAGGTACTGTAGAAGTTTGGGGTCCTGGAAATCAAACCCGCAGTTTCTTATACATTGACGAGTGTATAGATGGCATCAATCGCATTATGTCTAGTAACTATAACAAGCCGTTAAACTTAGGCAGTGAGCGTATGATCAGCATAAACCAACTCGTATTCCTGATCGGCAGACTAGCAGGCAAAAGTGTTTGCATTAAGAATATAGATGGCCCGCTCGGTGTTATGGGGCGTAACAGTGATAACAAATTAATACGACAAGTGTTAGATTGGGCTCCCCAAGATAACCTAGAACACGGTCTAACAGAAACATACAAATGGATTAAGGATCAGTTATGAAAATTGTACTAGTAACAGGAGGGTTTGATCCCTTACACAGCGGACACATTGAATATTTCAAAGCCGCAAAACAACTAGGTAACCTCTTGGTTGTAGGTATTAACAGCGATGAGTGGCTTGCTCGTAAAAAAGGCAAAGCATTTATGAATGCCGTTGAACGCAAATCTATTATTGAAAACTTATACCAAGTCCATAAGGTTATAGAATTTAATGATGACGACGGTAGTGCTATAGATGCCATTAGGCGAGTAAAGGAAATGTTTCCTAGAGATAAAATAGTTTTTGCCAATGGTGGAGATAGGACCAAGGATAACATTCCAGAAATGGTTTTTGAAGATGTAGAGTTTGTATTTGGTGTAGGCGGAACTACTAAGGCAAACAGTAGTAGTTGGATACTAGAAGAATGGAAGGCACCTAAGACAGTACGGCCTTGGGGATACTACAGAGTTTTACACGATGTCTACAGAACTAAGGTAAAAGAACTAACTGTAGAACCGGGAGAAAGTTTGAGTATGCAACGACATCGACTCAGAAACGAATACTGGTTAGTGACCAGCGGACAATGCCTTGTTGAAAGCATGATGCCTAATGGTTACCTACTGCCCCCAAGAGAACTAGGCCTACACGATTCTATACGCATACCGTTAGGTGATTGGCACAAGTTGTCTAATCCGTACGAAGAACCCTGTAGGATTGTTGAAATTCAATACGGCACAAGTTGCGACGAATCTGACATCGAACGTAGATAATGAATGATGCATTTAGTAGCGGCCAAATTGGCAGTAAAATTTGGTTGTGTGAGGAACTAGAAAAACTATTTGATCGCATAGATCAAATATGGATCTACGGTGGTTGGTACGGGCTCACAGCATTCCTACTAAAGTCTAGAAACAATATCAACATAGGTAAGATACGCAGTTGGGATATAGATCCTAGTTGTGAGCGTATAGCCGATATGATTAATGAAAATTGGGTTTGGCAAGACTGGGCTTTTAAAGCCTACACAGGAGACTGTAATGAAATACAGCCTGCCTTAACTTGCCCGGACCTGATCATTAATACTAGCACCGAACATTTTGAAAGTATGCAATGGTGGGAAAGAATACCTAAAGGTATGATTGTGGTCTTGCAAGGCAACAACATGCCACACCAAGATCACCACATATACTCAGATAGTCTTACAACATTTATTAAATCTTACCCTCTAACCAAAACATACTACTCGGGGCAAAAAGATTTCAAATACGAGACATGGGGCTTCTCAAGATTTATGCTAATTGGTAAAAAATAATCAAATTTTACCAAAAAACTTGACTTTCCACCCCGTTTCGCCATACAATTAAACTTGATTTGCTAATTATTCTTACCACTAACGAGAAAGGAGGTCGTTATGACTGAATCAACGCTAGAAAGGGAGCAAGGAGCAGAGGCATCAAGTACGCTGTTAAATGTTGTACACATTATGCTGATGGTACTGGCATTGTTTTGTTCCGTTTCATTTCTTAAATGGACGGTTACTGATAAACTGTCGAAGTACGAAGAGCCCGAAAGTTCTCAGATTACCGCGGCTGTGCGAGAAAGGCAACTATCTTGCTTGGCTAAAAATATTTACTACGAAGCCCGAGGAGAACCCTTTGAAGGCAAGGTAGCAGTAGCACAGGTTACAATTAATCGTGTAGCCAGTGGAAAATTTCCAGATGATATCTGCAAAACTATATATCAAAAAAATGTAGTTTATGAAAAGGTCATTTGTCAGTTTAGTTGGGCTTGTGACAGAGATTCTGGTGCTCGCCCTCCTAACAACTCGTCCTATAGGGAAAGTATGGAAGTAGCCAAAAAAGTGCTATTAGAAGATTTCCGATTACCTACGCTTAAGGATGCCATGTACTTCCATGCAGAATCAGTAAACCCTGGATGGAAGAAGGAAAAAGTAGCAAAAATTGGTCGTCACATTTTTTACAAATAAGGAAATAAAATGTCATTTTCGCCTGTTATCTGGTTTAAAACGCTGTTTAAATTTGTCTATGATTTCTTAAAAGAACACATAGGACATATTAGCGCACATACCCTAGGGTGGGTTACTATTATCCTAATGCACTTTGCTAGTATCCCTACAATGATTGCAGTGCTCCTGGCACAGAGCGATAAGTTGCCCCCAGTAGATCTTATGCTGTTTGTTTGGGCCGCCCTAACTACTCTTTTCTTTAAGAGTTTAATCGAGCGCAACTTTTTGTATGTTGCTACAATTTGTATGGGCTTTTTGGCCCAGACAGTCCTGATGGGATTGATCCTGTTCAAATAAATACAGGATGCGTATCACAGAACTGATCATTGAAAAGAAACTTAAAGCCCCCACAGCGAGCCAATGCTCTGTGGGGCATTCACGCCTTAGTAACGTTCGCTACTCACAATGCGTTAGCCACGGACTGCTAAAACACGATAGCGATCATACAGATGGAACCGGTAGACAGGGAGTAAAGGGTTCTGGAGTATCTCTTAAAGGCAAAAAGCGCAAGAGTGAGATACATGGGGGGCCTGTAAAGGACTATGACGGAAAATGATAAGTCTCACAGAGCGTGCTTCTAAAAAGATTAAACAACAATTAGAAAAACGTGGCAAAGGCTTAGGTATTAAAATAGGTGTTAAAACTACAGGGTGTTCAGGATTAGCCTATACCTTAGAATATTTTGATAAATTTAATGAAGATGGATCTCTATATCACATTACCGGAACTAACGATGTAATGGTTATAGTTGATAGAAAATACGAACCTTACCTAACAGGCTTAGTTGTTGATTATGTAAGAAACGGGCTCAATGAAGGGTTTGAATTTTCAAACCCTAACGAAAGAGATAGATGCGGTTGCGGTGAAAGTTTTAGAGTTTAAGGAAAAAACATGACAAATTTAAAAGAAACATTTGAACGACAGGGTTGGATAGGACCTTTAGAAATTATGAGCCGAGAAGAGGCCCTAAGTTTTAAAAAGATTGTTCTTGAAACTGAAGAAAAACTAGGACTGATGAATAGTGATTACCGTTGTAAGAGTAATGTTCTATTTCCATTTGTTGATGAGATTAGCAGGAATCCTAAACTTATTGAGTACATGAGCCAACTAATTGGTCCAAATATCCACTGCTGGGATACATTATTTTGGATCAAGAAACCCGGCGATGGAAAAGATGTGAGTTTCCATCAAGATGCTACCTACTGGAACTTTGACAAACCTACTCTAGCACTAACAGCCTGGTTTGCTTTTGATGATGTTACAGAAGAACACGGTAGTCTCGAATATGTACAAGGTAGTCACCATGCATTTGCTCGACGTCATAAGGATGTCAAAACGGATACAAATTTATTAATGCGTGGCCAGACTGTGGATCAAGACGTTCCGAAAGAAAGAGTTAAAACAGTTGTACCGGCAGGACATGTTCTATTGCATAGTCCATTTATCATTCATGGTAGCCAACCCAATCGTGCTTCTACTCCTCGTATTGCAATGGGTATGATCTTTGCTAGTACAGAGTGCAGGCCCCGTCTAAGCCTAAGCCCAGAAAGCACAGTTATGGTTGCTGGCAAGGACGAGTACAATCATATGTTACACGATCCACGTCCAACGGGGAACTGGGATGTTGATGTTAAGAATTGGCAAATTGCATACGATCGTCAACACGTTAATTATTATGAAATGAATCAAAGAGCAGACGAAGAAGTGGCAGCATGAAAATTGGTTTCAAAGACTGGCGTGAATGCAGTCAAGATTTAATTCCCATTCACCTTGAAAAAGAATTTATCTACTATTTACATGCACAGGCATGGCATCTAAAAGGTTATATAGGTGGCACTCATTCTTACCTTACAATGTGGAGTAAAGAACATAATGAGTGGATTGTGATAGAACTTACTGATCTTGAAACTCTAAGTTATCAAAACTGCAAAGTCATTTATGATGGTGGTGTTTCTAAAAGAGAGGAACACGCCGCTATGATTTCTAACAGGCCATTTAACGCACAATGGTTTGGAAAAAATCCTAAAATTATTGCCTGGGCACCTGCTCCAGAATACAGCGATATATTAAAAGTTGCAAAAGAATATCCCCTCAAAGGGTTTCGACTAACCAGCCAAAACTGTAATACCTTTACATCTCATGTGATATATAAACTTAACCTTAACCTGAAAAGACCTTTAAGGTCTGTAGGATTTAGACCTAGGTCTTGGTGGGAAAAGTTTTATGCAACCAACATTTGAACATACAAAAGATAATCATTACAAATGGGGATGGGAGGGCGATGAGTGGTACAGTACTCCCGATTCAACAAAACGATATCAACTGCATCTAGGATTTTCCGAACGTGCCTACGGGAGCCTTAGGGAAGAAGCAGTTAAAGCAGTTAAACATATTGCCGATGCAGCCACAAAGCCTATAATTGTAGGACTAAGTGGAGGTAGTGATAGTCAGATGGTATGTCTGAGTATGCTTGAGGCAAAGATTCCTTTTAAGGCACTAATTTGTAGTTACAGAATTGACGGCGGGCATGTTATCAACGAGCATGATATCAAGACAGCCTACGAATTTTGTAAAAAATTTAATGTACCTTATGAAGAATTAAACATAGATATTGATGCGTTTTTCAAATCTAGAGGAAGAGAACTGGCTACAAAATATTGTATGCCTAAGGTAGAAACAATTATCCAAACCGTTGCAATGGATACTGTCTGTCAGGATCACTGTTATATTATGGCTGGCGGAGACATAATGATGACAGTTCTGTATAGAGAATATGCTGAAAAAATTGGAAGAAAGATTATCAACAACAGATTTTCAGAACCTATATGGTGGGAAAGTCCTGTTCCTGTAATGCAACACATGATTGCTAACGGCTACGAAGGCACTAGTAAATTTTGGTTGTATACTCCTGAGTTGATATTAGCCTATCTAAATGATCCGGTTACTCAGATGTTCTTAAAGAACTTTGATGTAATCATGGATTCCTATCTTGACATTTCTAACATCAAGCCTTGGAGATGTTTTCATTATCTCTATAAGCCAATAATGACCGGAAGAGAGTTTCCAGAGATTATTCGTTCTAAGAAGTATACAGGTTATGAAAATATGTACAATGACGGGTTTCAAATTCCCGGAAGAATAACCGTTTATAATAAACTGTTAGCCAGTGCTGTAGAAGATTTAAAAATGAATCAAGCAATTACTTTACCAATTGCAGATCTAATCAAATACCTGTCAACTCCTCACAGTCAAACTGATACAATTCTATCTAATAAGATTTAAAGAACTGGCCAGGTTCGTGTTTCGTCAATAAAATCTTGAAGTACTGCTTTTACTTCGACTATTTCTTTACATCTTATTGTTGCATAGAAATATTTTAGTCTCAATTGTTCTGTTTGGGTAAGAGTACTCTTTTTAAATTCTTCCTTTGTTAGAATTTCTGTAGCAAGAGAGATAACATCACTAGACAGGAATTGAGATAATTCATTTATTATAGGAAAGTTTTCTAAGTCTATGGGAGTTCCCGTTGAGTGTAGTTTTAATATTTCCGATGATTCTAAAATTTTAAGATTATTAACTTCAGTTTGTCCCAGAACATCTTGTGAAAACAGTAGTCTTTGATTTTCTATCTTTTCATTGATATAGTCAATTGTTCCTGCTTTTTCTTGTAGCACAGCATACCTATAGGCATTATGGAATTGTAGTCTTACTCTGGCAGGTTCGAATACTTCTGTTATAGAATTATACTGAAACATCCAGCAAGTTTTTGTACTAAAATCTTCTGAAATTTTATACTGCCCGTACCTGTTTTTTACAGAACTTATATTATACCACGGTGATACTTCTGAAACATAAGGTAGTAAATCGTTAATAGTCGTTAAGTATCTACAAATTGCTACAGGTCTCTTAGTTCGGTGTTCATACAAAAGATGCCAGGTTGCATCTGGTTTATAGTTATATCGATAAGTGGCCCGAGGAAATTTAGTTTTCTCAGACCATTCTTCAAAACTCATAGGATCGTATGTGTGCATAGATTATTATATATGTAGTTAATTTATTTATAGGAGTTCTTTTTGTTAGACTATGTTAACGAAGAAATAAATATTATCATGGCTTACAGTGATAAAGTTATTGATCATTACGAGAATCCACGTAACGTTGGTTCCTTTGACAAAGGAGACACTTCTGTTGGCACGGGTATGGTAGGAGCACCTGCCTGTGGTGATGTAATGAAACTGCAAATAAAGGTAGATGAAAATGGCATTATTAGAGATGCTCGTTTCAAGACATATGGCTGCGGTTCAGCGATCGCCAGTTCGAGTCTTGTCACTGAAATGGTTAAAGGAATGCATGTGGATGATGCTAGTAACATTCGTAATAGCCAGATCGCTGAAGAACTAGCCCTTCCTCCAGTTAAGATACATTGCAGTATTTTGGCAGAAGATGCTATCAAAGCCGCAGTAGAAGATTATAAGAAAAAACATGGAACAAGTTAACGTAACAGAATCTGCGGTATCAAAAATTACAGAATTGCTTGCAGAAGAGGGAAACCCAAAACTAAAACTGCGTACATTTGTACAAGGTGGAGGATGTAGCGGTTTCCAGTACGGATTTACTTTTGACGAAGAACAAAATGAAGATGATTTTGTCATCCAACGCATCGGAATGACTCTACTTATCGACGCAATGAGTATGCAATATATGTTAGGTGCTACTATTGATTATAAAGAAGACCTAATGGGCAGTAGTTTTACCATAATTAACCCTCAAGCAGAATCTACCTGTGGGTGCGGTAGTAGTTTTGCAATTTGATAAATAAATTACTAGGAGAACGCCAATGGCAGTTAAAACCGTTACAACATGGATTCGTCCAAACAGAGATGTTCTATTTTATCAATTAGACCCTGCATGGCTAGATTACCATGACCGAACATACATTCAAACCGGTCTTAGAATAAGCACCAGCAAAGAAATAAGTCCAGACAAATTATCACTAAAAATTACCACAGTTTGGAAAGATATGGCCGCTGTGACACAATTTAGGGAAGACCCTCAAACGGTAGCCCTACTATTTGAACCTCGAGTGGCATATAATGAGGCCCACTCTATTGTGTACAGCCCAGAAGATCCTGTAGAAATTTAAATGGTAAAACTTGGTTGACAAATGATCAAAGTTCCTGTATAATTTGCTTATCAAAGTTAATTTATGGGAACTCACATGAATCATTGCGAGCGAGTCATTTCGGATCTAGAAGTTCATCCTAGTCGCATTAATAAAGAACAGATAATTGAAGCAAATTTGGACAATGTAGAATTGTTTGAAGGCTTTGAACTAGCACTAAGTCCCTATATTACGTTTGGTGTTAAGAAGGTGCCTAGCCATGGTGGTCCAGACGGCCAAGGTTTGCCATGGCCAGCCTTTAAAGAATTGTGTCATTTGTTACAAACACGGCAACTCACAGGTGACGATGCTCGTTCAGCAATCGAACTGGCACTATCTGCTAGCACACAGAAGCAATGGAATGATTGGTACCGCCGTATCCTTATCAAAGACCTGCGGTGTGGCGTCAGTGAAAAAACAGTAAACAAAGTCAAAAAAGGAGCCGTACCTGTTTTTGAATGTATGCTAGCGCACGATGGAGCCAATCATGAAAAGAAGATTGTGGGTAAGAAACTTCTCGAGCCAAAACTTGACGGAGTTCGTGTCCTTACAATCATTGATGCAGAAGCAAGGACTGTTACGCAATACAGCCGTAACGGTAAAGTACTAGAAAACTTCACCCACATCACCCGAGCCCTAGAAGACAACCTTGAACTGTTTGAGCGCAGTTGGGTTCTTGACGGAGAAATGGTTAGTAGCAGTTTCCAAGAACTAATGAAACAGGTACATCGTAAAGAGAATGTACAGGCTCAAGATGCTCGCCTCATGCTGTTCGATATCCTTCCGTTGAGTGAGTTCAAAAAAGGTAAGAGTATTATGGGACAGCGCCGTCGCACTAACCTACTCAAATCTATGAAGCCTGTCTTTGACAAAGTGGGCAATATCGATATCATTCCTCAGGTAGAAGTTGACCTTGGTGAGTATGTTGGGGAATTACAATTTAAACAGTTTAACAAGGATGCCATCGAAAAAGGGTTTGAAGGCATTATGATTAAGGATCCGGACGCAGTATATGAATGCAAACGTAGTGCAAGTTGGCTCAAGCAAAAGCCCTTCATCGAAGTCAGCCTGGCTGTTACAGCCATTGAAGAAGGTACAGGTAAAAATGAAGGTCGCTTGGGCGCTCTTATCTGCGAGGGCGAGGACGATGGGCGACAAATCCGTGTCAATGTTGGCTCGGGCTTTACCGATGATCAACGTACAGAGTTTTGGTCCGATAAAGATTCCCTTGTGGGTCAAATTATTGAAGTACGAGCAGACGCGGCAACTAGGAGCCAAGATAGCGAAGATGTATATAGCCTACGGTTCCCCCGTTTTCTACGCTTCCGCGGCTTCAAAGCAGGTGAAAAAATATAAAATGGACAGACAAGCGGCAAAAGAATTAATGTATGGAGGTGTGCATGAATTAATGCACAACAGCAAGTACTACTACCACAGCAGAGTAGGAGTTAACTATAGCCATTGGACAGAAGATGGGGTAAAGGCTCTCTCAGAATATATGAACATGATGGCATATAAAATGCTCGAGGCCGAGGAAGCCGAACTAAATCAGCGAGCCAAAGATCTTGTTGTAAAAGGTCTAAAAGGTGAAACCATCTAAACATCTAATAACATCGGGATGTAGTTTTACCGGAACTAGAGATAACCTATGGCCATGGTGGCTATCTCGTGAAACTGATTCAATTCTCCATAATCGAGGTTATCCTGCCGCAGGGAATGGATGGATATCTCGCTCGGCCATTTATCAAACACAAAGTCTTTTAGATTCCAAAGTGCCTCCTGAGGGTATTGTGGTTATTGTTATGTGGTCTGGCATTGATAGAAAAGAACTTTTTATCTCAAATACCGAAACCAAGGATTTTTCTAATTTTAGTAGATACAATACGATGAGGTTTCCGATAAACTTTATAAATTCGGAACCTAACAATCCTAATATCAAAGACTCTAGTAGCGGCTATATAGAAAATTTCTTTCAGTTCAATACTTCGCTGTTACCTAGTGGAACTTCTCTACACCCATTAAAATTTTTAAGTTATTTTGCAGATGAATCTTTGGCTATACAAAGTTACGAACATTTTTTAAGACTACAATGGTATTGCAATAGTAAAAACGTTACCTTGATAAATTTAACGTATGCCGATATCATGCACTACCCAGATTCTAAATTTCAAGAAAATCATCATTCTACATCCTTAACTAAGGATCGATTTAAAAATGTTGTGCATTTACACAATATGATAGACTTTAATAAATGGATCTTTTATAAAGATACTGAAGGATTATATGAATATGTTAGAGATAATAAATTAACATTTAGAACAGATGGAGTACATCCGTCTATAGAATCAAATAAGCATTTTGTAGAAAATTTTCTTTTGCCAAAACTACAAGACTTGAATATTTTTAATTAAGGAGAAAGACATAAAGTGTCCAAGCAAGATCAGATTTCCGTCCAAGGAACTGTAAACGAGGTATTACCCAACGCAATGTTTAGGGTAAAAATAGAGAATGGCCCTATTATTCTAGGCCATATTTCGGGCAAGATGCGCCAGAACAAAATCCAAATTCTAATGGGCGATCGCGTTAAAGTCGAAATGAGTCCGTACGATTTGACCAAAGGTCGAATTGTTTATAGAGAAAAATAAACCCGCCGGAGCGGGTTTATAAATTATCCAAGATAGTTAGCCCAACTTGGATGTTGGAAGTCCCAGTTCATCCTCTTACGCTTTTCAGCCAATTGGAAGTACGTAGGCTTGTAAGGCTTAAACTTTGGTACAATCTTTTTGTTGTTACCCTTGCCAGCATTACATGGTCCGCAGGCAGTGACGCAGTTTTCCCAAATAGTCTTACCACCGTGACTACTTGGTAGTACATGGTCTAATGTTGCTGTCTTACGGTTTAGTTCTGCTTCGCAATAAACACAATGGTATCCGTCGCGAAGAAACACGTTCTGCTTGCTAAAGCGAACTCCTGTTTTTTTCTTTTGGAATTCTTTCAAAATCATAACCGCAGGGACTTTGGTTTCCCAGCGTTGACTGTGAACAACCCAATCGTCATACCACTCCAGCACTACGGCCTTGTCTGTGACAAGGTAACGTATGGCTTCTTCCCAGCCGATTGTGCTAAGGGGAAGCATACTTACTGGAGTTGCATCAGCATTTAGTATTAAGGTACTCATGTTACAAACCTATCATAGTTTTTTACTATCATTAAATTATACTGGTATTTTACCAGTTTGTCAAGAAATATTTAAATCTGCATCAGCAGAAATATTCCAGAAATTTCTATTTTCTACTCCTATTTTTTGAGCAAAACGTTTCTGATCACAGTCGTTGCAGACGTGATGATACTGGTTGCTGAGTCGTCTCCGATCTGTGCTACCTAGTTCTCTTTGAAAGGTTTGATTGCAAGCGTCACAGACAAGTACAGCAACCGTCTTTGATCTGCAATAGGTATGTGACCTCCCATTTTTGCTTAGACGGCTGTATTCAGATTTAAGTTTTTGTATTCCTACAAACACTTGTTATTTACATCCGGATTATAAAACCATATGCTAAATATGGTAAATTCCGGGAAATAAGCATGACCATATATTACGTTAACACAGGATCTAGCCCTAATGCAGGCGACGGCGATAGCCTACGAGTAGCATTTACTAAGATTAATCATAATTTTGGAGTCCTGGAGCCTCTTGTTAATCTAAGCACATCTACCGCAACAAATACCTCGCTTGGTTTAATTAAACTAGGTTCCGGACTTGTTGCCACTGCTGACGGAACTGTTTCCGTAACAAATATAGGAACAGGAACTGTAGTTGATTGGTTAAGTGTTCCTAGTAGTATATTACCTTCCGAAGATGCTACCTACGATCTAGGTAGTCCTGATAAACAATGGCGAAGTCTGTATGTTACAACTTCCACAATTTATATTAACAATGTTCCATTAACCATTGACAGTTCAAATAACCTTTTAGTGAATGGAAATCTTGTAGGAAACGGTGCTGATCAATCTTTAAACACAGCATCTAATGTAACATTTGCTAGTGTAACATTTCCGGATGGAACAACATTTAATACAGCACCGCAGGACGGAGCACAAGGTCCACAGGGCGATCCCGGACCACAGGGATCACAAGGAAATGAAGGACCACAAGGACCTCAAGGCCTCCCGGGCGCTAAAGGTGATACTGGCACGGCAGCAACATTAACAATTGGTACAGTTAGCGTATCGACTACAACTTCTACTGTGACTAATGTTGGAGATCAGTATTCTGCTGTACTTAACTTTGTATTACAACAAGGACCACAAGGAAATGAAGGTCCACAAGGCCTCAGAGGTGCCAAAGGAGACAAAGGTGATACTGGAGATCAAGGTCCAATTGGCGCTACTGGCCCACAAGGATTACAAGGCATACAAGGTATTCAGGGCGAGCCCGGCCCGCAAGGACTTATCGGAAGTACAGGAACACAAGGTATCCAAGGTATCCAAGGTATCCAAGGAGAACAAGGACCTATAGGAAGTACAGGAACACAGGGTATTCAGGGTGTACAAGGTATTCAAGGTGTACAGGGCCTACAAGGTGGCAGAGGCATTGGATTTGATCCTTTAACCAGTACCGATACACTTACAATTAGTACAGGTACAAAATCTTTAACGGTTAATGTTAGTTCTACGCAGAGTGCATATGTTCCGGGTACTATTGTTGGACTTGTAGCAATTGGTAGTCCAAGCAATTCTTACGCCATGGGAGGTGTTATCACTGCCTACACTGGCACTAGTATGACAGTTAATGCTGCCTACACAGTAGGAACAGGAACTTACTCAGAATGGAGAGTAACTGTATATGGCAGAGTAGGACCTACTGGAGTTAAGGGTGACAAAGGTGATACAGGTGCTCAGGGTGTTAGTTTAGTTCTAATTGGTAGTACAGATACTGTAACTACTTCTACAGTTGGATTAGGTACAGCAGGACAGGGCTGGATCAATACTACAGACGGTGATGTTTATTTCTGGAACACCCTAACAACAAACTGGGAAAATATTGGTCCTATTGTAGGACCACAAGGTGATCCTGGACCACAAGGACCTCAAGGCGATCCTGGACCTCAAGGCGATCCTGGACCACAAGGACCTGAAGGACCTCAGGGTGTACAAGGTTTTGAAGGTGTTCCTGGACCACAAGGTGATCCCGGACCACAAGGACCAGAAGGTCCGCAGGGACTACAGGGCGAACAAGGACTCACAGGTTCAGAGGGTCCTCCAGGACCACAAGGACCAGAAGGACCACAGGGTATCCAAGGTGAACAAGGAATTCAAGGAGAACCCGGTCCTCAAGGACCCCAAGGCATTCAGGGTGAACAAGGCATTCAGGGACCGCAAGGAGATCCCGGTCCTGCAGGCCCCGATCTATACACCCCAGAAAATATTCCAGACTGGATAGGATCACCTACAGTATCTACATTCAGTCAAGGCCTAGATGAACTTGCTAGTAGAACTATCACGTTAGAGGACAGTAAGGACAGATTAATCAGCGGAACTAGCGAATTAGTATTCTCAGATGCTGGATACTTACAATTCCCAGATGCCAGTAGAATAAGCACAAGTCCGGGCAATACTGCTACATTCCAAGCAATGAATGCATTTGCTGTTCAGACTGCTAAGTTTGGGCCAACTTGGACATTTGGTACAGATGGTACACTGACATTTCCAAATGGCAATTTAAGTATTGGTAACAATACTATTGTAGGAAGCACTGATACTATTGTAGGAGTTATCTCTCAAGGACAGGCCGGAGCAGTTGGCTTACAATGGATTGACAACATTGAAAATATAGGTTCAACAATCACACAAACACAGGTTGCGGGAATAGCAGTCAACGGCCCACTAGCGTCGACTACTGGCACCGTTCAAATAGTAACAGGATTCAGTACAGGTACTGCCGTTAGCAACACCTGGGAATTTGGTGTAGATGGTTCATTAACTGCTCCTGGACATTTACTACCCAACGCTGACCTAACCTACGACCTAGGATCTACATCAAGTCAGTGGCGTAGTATCTATGTTGGTACAGGCACTATCTACATCGGTGGTGTAGCACTGGGTGTTAACAGGTCAGAACAAGTTACTGTTAACGGCAATCCTATTATCACAGTCAACACCGCAGGTAATATCACAGTACAAGGTGATGTTGCGTTAGGAACTGTGATTATTTCAGACACGGCACCTGAACCAAGTAGCGGAGTACAATGGTTTAACACTGTTGAAGCAAGGACTTATGTTGCCTATGACGGTCAGTGGGTTGATGCTAGTCCCACAGTTCTAACACCGCCAGATACAAATCCTACACTAGAAAGTGTAACATTTAACGATAATACCACTCAAACCACAGCATGGCCGGGTACATTAAGTTACAATGATCTAACAGACAAGCCAGTGACGCCTGCTTTTGTGGGCGGAGGTGGTGCTTCAACATGGCTAACAGCGGACTAAGGTAAATACGACTATGACGATTACATTCCCAGAAAACCCCACGCTAGGGCAGGAATTCTTAGCAGATAATGGCGTAACCTATAACTGGATGGGCACCTACTGGTCTAATGCTGTTCCCACAGCATCGGGCACTGCATACTATACAGCAGTTGGCGGATTTGCCAACACAGAAACTTTTAATCGCACCCTAGATGGTGGTAACGGAGCACAATAAAAATGACAACAAGAATCAAACTACGCAGAGACTCAGCCGCTAACTGGCTTGAATATAATCCAATCTTAGCCGCAGGTGAGCCAGGTTTAGAAACAGACACTGGCAAAGTCAAATACGGTGACGGTGTTACAGCCTGGGCACTGCTACCACATGCTGGTAGTGATACCCTAGACGACCAAGGCAATGTCGTAATCACAGCAGGTAGCACAGAGCATTGGATTGCTACACAGCGTAGAGAAGATTATAACACTGAACCACGCGGTCAGCGTTATGACAGCCAGGGCAATCTATATGCGTTGACTAAATCAGAGACTGGTCAAGGATTTACAGTTGCAGTCATTACCAAATACACAGCCACTGGTTCGGTTGCTTGGCAAAAGTCCTTTACTGATGTTTATCCAACAGCATTGGCCGTAGACAGCAGTGACAGTGCTTATATTACTCTAGGAAGATCAGAAGCACCAGTAGTTGCAGTGGTCAAGTTCAGTACCGCAGGTGCTATACAGTGGCAAAAAAACTACGACATTGGTCCGGTTATGTCATTCGATGCCTACATAGAAGAAAAGAGTTCTAGTACAATAGCCCTAGCAGTTACAGGAGTAACCGGAGAAATCCCAGCACCAAATCTTGCTTTGGTAATGGAGATCAGTAGCACAGATGGATCGGTACAAATCAAGAAACAACTGGCACTTGCTGAAGAAGATCAGGTAGTAGCAGTTACAGGCATCGATGTTGACGGTGACCAAAATGTCTATGTCACTGGTTATTATTATGATGATGTTAATGACGGCAAGAACAAGATGTTCATTGAAAAACTAGATGAAGATCTAGATCGCGTATGGTCAAAGAGTCTGGAAACTGATAATAGTTATGATATGGCGGGCGGTGACTGTGCCAGTGACGCATTGGGCAATGTCTACGCTGTGGGCACATATAATGTTGATGTTGTCAATAGTGCCAACGGAACTACTAGTAGAACCGCAGCCGTATTAGTCAAATTAAACTCCAGCGGTGTTGTACAGTGGACTCGTAGAATAGTAGGACCCTGCGGCAGTGTTATAGCAGGCTTAACAGCCACTGATACAGGTGATGTTTATCTATCTTCTATAACATTTGCTAATAAGACCACTGGAAACTTTGCTCAAGAAAGTGAACTTGAACAAGAAGGATATGGCAGCAGAAAAATGGTCGTGGCTCGCTACAACACCCAAGGTGCTGTTGTTTGGCAACGCTATGTTGATGTAGCACAGATAGACGAAGAGGACTTTGACGGTGGCGATTATGGCATCGGGCAGGCTGTGGCAGTATTTGGTGACAAGTTTGCGGTCAGCGGTTATGGCCGTAGTACAAATAGTGGTCCAACAGCCTATGGTGGTACAGCAGACAACGAAGCAGATTATTTTGTAGTACAGTTGCCTACAGATGGAACAGAATTAACCATAGGTGATCTATCATTTACCGAAAGCCGTATTCCTGGACGCTTTGTTACACACGAAGCATCTAACAGTCCTTTGGTTATTGCCAACTACTCTGAAACAATTCTAGCAGAAGACGCTGAACTAACAGCAGACGCTAACTCTCGTGTGTCCAACCGTATTGTCAACAGCGAGTCTTATCAGTATAAGTTTGGTGCTGATGGCACATTGACTGTGCCCAACGACGGCGACATTAAGTTAACACAGTCGCAAGTAGGCTACTTCATGGCTGTGGGCAAGACCTACAACGATGACGACGACATCATGGCTCGTGCTACCGCAGTGGACTCGTTTGGTAACCTGTATCTTGCTGGTAGAGACAGTGGTCGCAGTCAACCATTTGTAATGAAGATCTCGCCGGAAGGTGACAGACTGTGGGGTATTACCATTGAGGAAGATAGCGGTGACGGTGGTTGGGCTTGGGCCGTTAGCCTACATCCTACCACTGGCAATGTCATGGTCTTGGCTGAAATATATGGCGAATACACCTATAGTATTTTAGTCACCATGGATCAGGATACTGGTCGTATTTTAGATCACGAAAAATTCAGCGATTCTACTGCTGATGTTGTGCTACATGACATGGCCTGGACCAGTACTGGAACTTATGTGTTGGGAGGAGAAAAGTTAGGTGAGTTTGGAGATGAAATAACTGTAGTTCCACAAACTGGCAGCACCACAGGTACAATCTTTGTATTGAGAAGTGCCGTTGATGGTGTGCCAAGTACCAGTTGGCAGATTGGCGGTACAGGATTTAGTGTGTTTGAAAGTATTGATTACATAGAACGCTACACAGGATTGACTGGTACTACACAAGAAGGTAGTGGTGCTACATTTGACATCATTAACAACGGCAATGGAACTTATAGTGCTAGTGTTGTTAATGGCGGTACTAACTATCTACCAGGACACAAGATCAAGATTTTAGGTACAAGTTTAACAGGTGCTGAGAATACTAGTACATTTACTGCGGGTGCTGAATACACAGTTGGACAAGTAACTTTTGCCGGTACCGGCGGTATTTTTGCTCCTTGGTATGTAAACGTTAACTCCACACTTACAAGTATTACATCACTAATAACTACAGGAACAACGCTTACACTTACAGTCGGTGGTATGACTACATCAACTGGTGTAGTTGCTATTGCTGGTGAAGTTGATGGGGATACTGTGTATGAAGTTGGTGATCTTAGTTTCTTTGGAACTAGCGGTACAAGCCTCGACAGTATTACTGTAAGCCTAGGTACTTACGCTAGTGGAGCAACACCAGACAACGACATCATCCTCACAGTGGCTACTGCGGATGCGGGTGTTGTTACTCTTGTAACTAACAGCGGAACAGCCGCAGGAACTTTTGGTGCTACTGCTACTGCGGTAACAGGTACCAATTATGAAGTAGGCAGTGGATTTGTTCTGTCATATGAAAGTTCTAGAGACGGCAACAACAACTATTCCAACTATTGGAACTATGGTATATCCGTCAGCGGTTCAAACTATGTAGAAAACGATCTCATAGTGATCCCCGGTACTAGCCTAGGTGGTACGACACCTGCTAACGACCTAACTGTTAGAGTCAGTGTCAGCGGCGGACAGGTTCAATACCCACATGAATTCAGCGGAACAGCACAATCTACCACTTGGAAGTTTGAAACAACTACACAAGTTGATTTTGACAGCGAAGGTACCTGGAGTATTACCTATCCATTGAGCGAAGAATCTGTGTTGATTACTCCTTCATGGCAGCGTACTTTTGGTACAGTGGTCGACTACTCGGATAGAATTGGTTCTGTAGCATTAGACACCAGTAACAACATCATTGCTGTGGGCAAGGCTGCTGGAACCGTATCAACTAGTACTACTTCTATCCGAGATCTTGCCGTAGTCTATAAGTTTAACAGCGAAGGTACTCTGCTGTGGACTCGACAACTTAACGATCAAAACGATGATTGCTATGCTAGAAGTGTGGTAACCATCGGTACAGACATCTATGTCGCACACTATAGTGACGACGACGGCGACACAGTAGTTACTAAACTAGACGCCAGCGGTAACATCAAATGGCAGCGTATAACCAACAGCGATGACGACACCTGTATTGCTCGCACAGCCGATGGTGATCTGATAGTAATCTCTGAAGCCTACTACAATTTCGCCGACGATGATGGTATTAAAATAATCAGATTCAGTCCTAATGGCGAAGTTGTTTACAAGCGTTGGTTAACTGCCACTACCAATGACGACACTTACCTTGCTACACCTCGTGGATTGACTACGGATGCTCACAGTTTCTATATTGGTGCGTATTTTGACACTGACAACTATGAATCAGGATTAGCAGTTCGATTACCTTTAGACGGTTCGGG
>JACCEA010161172.1_pt1 | contig 22238 bp, 24 predicted proteins | sample 7449851 | NCBI WGS metagenome assembly JACCEA01 (sample SAMN15323453, study PRJNA562643) | freshwater metagenome | isolation source: river surface water | place: USA:Blue River Watershed | collected 2017-08-18 | reverse complement strand
CCAATTTAGAAGCCAAACCCATGACCTCAAAAAGTTCACGAATCAATGCTGTGCGCTCTTTGCTGCTTTTGTCACCAGATTTTTTAGCCATGGCCAATGACTCGATTTCCTGAATCTGACCAACGCCGCCGCGACGTGCGATGTAAGCGGGTAAATCTGCTGGCGCTAGGTTTTCTTGCTGAGCCACGGTCAAAACCTTTGTGTAACGGCTCAAGGTGCTCTTGTCGGAGCGAACCACGAACTTAACCATTACCGCGATAGCTGGCGTATTGGCCTTCAAGGTCGTTTCACGCGTTTCTTTCAACTCGGTACGAATAGCCTCAAGGATCTTGTCTTTGTGCTGGTTCTGCTCAATTCGCATGGACAAGTCGTAAATTGACGCAAGCAATTCATAGAGTGCCTTGTGGCCACGCTCGACCACATCTACTTCGTATTGCTCCCCTAGTTTTACAAGGTCCGAGCTTTCACTTAAAAACTTCTCAACTTCTGTATTTTTGAGATCTTTAGAAGCAGCTTTGGCGACGTTTGATGCGCTTTGAGCTGGCATCACAAAGGCGCTTAGGTCAAAGGTATCAAGGTCTACCCCCTCAAATTCATCAACAGGCGTGAGGTTCATGGGGGGCTGTTTCACCCCAGATTTAATGGCTCCGTTAGTCAGTTGCATGGCTATTTCCTTCCAGGTTATGGCAGCCGATTGCTGCTGGAAGCGAGACTAAGTCTGCAAAGTGATACAGATTCGCTCTAGACAGAATCTGTAACATTTTTTATATTGATTTCCCGTAAATCAGCAGGGAGTTCGAATTGGATACCCATAACCATGCTTTGAAAAATGCTGATTTACTTGCGACCAGCCTGCATTTTTGGTGGGTAGCGTTTCTAAGAAGCAGCAGAGATTTTTGGTGGATTTGCCAAGAACAAGGCAAGTGCTTGGATCATCGGTTGGTCAAAGTCTGGGAGGATTTCGGAGATCTCTACAAATACCCAAACTTTTCCCAATGGTGGATTGCCAAGGGCACAAAACTCTTTGACTCCCCTCAAATCGAAATGGAGTTAGTCAAATATTTGAGCTCAGGGGTTGAACTATTGGTCACGGCAGATCTCAAACGTGCCAAACCCGGAATGATTTGCTTGGCAATTCCCCTAAATATCAAAGTATCAACAGCTCATGAAATTTTGACCAAGCTTTTTGAAACTTCGCGTCTTAGGGGCAAACATTACGATAGGGATGCCAAGTATCAAATCCTCAAAGGAGGAAACGAAAAATGTTACAAAAGTATAAAGCCAGCGTACCTAACAAACGCCCTTAGAGTTTGCATCGACCATTGCGCACCAAGCGACTCTTTCAGCCGTTGGGGCAACTACCAAATGAGTAGATTTCTGGAGCTTTGTCCACAGCACCATCCAAAGGATGGTGACTCATTAGCCAGGATCAAGAAAAAGCAAAAGGCCATGCGAACAAAGAACAGTCAGGCATATGGCATGGCAACCAAGCTGATTGCAAATGTTGAAATTGGCCGATTCCCCAGTTCCCAAAAAGTCGAGCCAAGCTTGCGGTGGACTACGGAGCAGCAAAAGTCTTTAGATGAAGCGATTGGAGATGGACATTGGCAACAGGCGAATTGGCTGGAGCAAGAGCATGATTTCATGCTTCCTGCACACGCAACAGATGAAATTAGTCCTGAACTCACCAATGGTCAAAAATGTTTGAATTTATTAACGGACTTGCGACTCGTTGATCAAAGCTATTTCAACGTTCGAGAACAACTGGGATAGCAGCCTGGTCAATGGTCATTTCAGTGCTATTCAAAGTAGTCTTAAGCGTTGGGCCACTTTGGAAAGTAACCGTGCGCCTTGCTTCAATCACTGCAGGTTCGCCAGTGCGTGGATTACGTCCTGGCCTAGCTTGCTTGGTTTTAACGTTGAAATTACCGAACCCTGAGATCCTTACATCCTGACCCTTTGCAACGTTGCATGCAATCGAGTCAAAAAATGCGTCAACAAAATCCTTGGCCTCGCGCTTGTTCAACCCTAGTTGCTCGTAAAGCATTTCAGACAACTCAGCCTTGGTCAGGGTGGGCGTTTCTATGTTGTCAAATGAAAGTTCCATGGGGGAAATTATCCAACCTCCAGAAACCATTTTTGCTATGCCTGTCATCCCCACGACCAAAGATTTTTAAAACACATAAAAAACCTGCCAAATACCCCGTCTTTTGAGTCTTTAGAGCGGTTTTTGGTCTCGCAATGGTTTGAGAGGGTTCTCTCTTCGGTGGAAAACCAGCTCCTCTTTGTCTCGCTCTGAGTAGCTGTTATTCATGGGGGCCACCGCATTTGCAACTGGCCCCCTTGGTTGGGTTGGCTGAGGGGTACTGGGGCCAGGCGGTTTTTTGGTTAAGGCCTGCTGGATGTGATGGGCTAGCTGCTTGTGTTGTTGAGTCTGGGCTTGCTTAGTTTGAGCCTGGGTTGGCTGTAAGGGTTTAGGCTTGGGTAATGGCTTAGGGGGTGGAGCCATGGGGGCCTTCGTGGGCTTGTTCGCCTTAACTGGGGTGACCTTGCGTTTGCCTTGAAGCTTAGCTGGGGTACGCGAAACAGGCTTAGCCATTGCTTTTGGGGTTGATAACGCAGTCTGCTGAGTTGGCAGAGGGTTCAAATGTTGTGGCTGAGCTTGCTGAGCAAATGCTGCCCACATCTTGTCAGACACCAGTTTCCAAAGTGCCAATTGATCCTCTGGATTGGCTATTTCTGTAAATCGCATAGTTGATCTCCTTTCTCTACATTTATTTAGCAAAAAGAGCATCAGATCAGCCCACTATTGAATCACCCTCATAAATAGTTTGATGCGCATCTCAGAATTAGAACTCCCTAAAACACCCGAGCAACAACGCTTGGAACAACTTCGTGCCAACAGCAAACGAGCCAGCGATGCACTCAAACTAGAGAGAAATCGCCAAAAGATGCAACGCGCACAAAAAGCTATGCAGGCACTGAGCGCACCTGCAATCAAAAAACCTCAATCCTCCGTCTAACAAAAAAGAAACCGACACGAATGTCGGTTATGCATGGTTAGAGATTAGGCAGCTTTTGTAGGCAGCTTCAAAGTGGAGCGTTTCTCTGAAGAAGTAGTGTCACTAAAACCTGCTTTGACCTTATTGGTAACAGCTTCAATACGCTTGTCCAGCTCACCGGAGTCGACTGCTGAGCGAATCACTTGAAGAGATGTAATGACATCAGCAATGCTGTCAGTCTCAATTGCGTTCATACCCTCGACGATTTCTAATGTGCGAGCCCCGTAGCGAACCGTGATGCACAGCTTGCCTTTGTCACCCGTCCACCACCAAGGCTTCAACTTCTTGGGAACTTCAACTTTGCGACTTTCCCCTGTTACTTCGTCTTTGACGGTGCGGATCTTGATGGGTGAAAACTCTGTACCAGACTGCTGTGCTTTAGCTAACTGGATTTGTTCATCCAACTTGTTGCTAAGTTTTTGACGACGTGCAAACTGTGGGCTATTGCCCTGCTGACGCTTACTGGTCACTAATTTCAATGCGCTTAAACCTGACATAGCTACTCCTTGTGTGTGTTGCAGGAATAACTAATTTATTGTCGGACCACGGCTTTGGACAACCGAAAAGATTGGTAACCCGACAGACTGGAAGGACTCAATCCCAGGGGTTGACGTATCTAGTTCCAGAAGGGACTTTTATATCCAACTGCGTGAGCCTCTTCTTGCTCAATACGCCGCTTGTGGGCAGCTTCATCGATCAACTGATCGAGATAACGGGGCTCATATCGCGCAAGCTGCTTGGGTGTTAAACGCCAGTATGGATTGTTAGTGCGATCTTGCATGGTCAATTCAATCTCATGACGCAAGTCAACGCTGAGCTTTTGCTTAAAGAAGATGGCGTCATGCACCCGGGCGATGGGCTCACGGCCTTTCTGGGCAACTACTTCACACACGATGTCCATGACTTCGGTTTCATCGTGCTGGTAAAGGTACGCAAGGATCTTGGACTTGCTGGGCCTGCCGCTGGCTGTTTGAAGAAAAGTCTTACTAAGTAAATCCCTTCGCTGAACTTTGACCAGTTCATACAAATGTGCATCCAAAATGCCCTGCTCATTGATGTAGGCCTGCACAGTTGGATCCGCTAGGAATCGTTCCCTGTCTGCTTTGTTTTTGATAATGTCTACCAGTGCAGGATTTGTCCAGCCTCCTGATTCATTTTGCCAACCCGTGGAGTTTTGACGAGCACCAAAGCTGATTGCAGTAAATGCTTGTTTGAGCAATTTAGGTTGCAGTTCTATGTGTACTGGACTGCTGTCTCCAAAAGTAAAGTAGCGCACAGTGCCCATAAAGTCCGCCTTGTCTTCCAGGAAATTCAACGTAGCACTAAAGACCTTTCGCAAATCCTCGCCCTGCCCCCGGGCTGCAACATATTGCTTTGCCCAGCCCATCTTCCAAGCAACAACACTGCTGCGAATGTCGTATTCCCAGCAATTGCCTAGGACTGCTCTGCGCAATTCCTTGTTGATGTTCTGTACGCTAATGCCCTCGTAATAAATGCGCCCAAATTGGCTGGGCTTTTTGCGCTGTATGTAATTACCATCCATCACGCTAGACACAGCCAAAATGATTCTTGCTTGTCGTAGCGCTTGATCTTTCTGCTCGCGGGTGATGTGCTGGGCTTCCGTTGTGAGCCAGAAGATGTAGCTTTTGATGCTTTCCTTGTCCACAGGCACAAAGTCAAATAACTCTTCAACTTCAGCAGCACTGATCCTTTGTTTGAACTCTGGGTAAAGCAAGTTCAAAACTTGATAATTACCGAATTCATCCCCGCACAGGTATTGATCAATTTCTCGTTCACTTTTTCCTGATCGCAATATCTTGTCCTCGACCGCAAGGGTATCCACCATGGTGACCAGCTTGGTCAATTTGCACTGGCTGACGTCACCTGTTAAGTTGGAGCCCATAACAACAGGCTCGACAAGACTTAAGTTGTTTTCACGTAGCCAGGCATGCAGGCGCTGTTTTTTGGGTCCAATCTGACCTCCTTGATTGGCCAACTGCTGGAGTGAGATGGAAAACAGGTCCAGCTTGCGCTGCATGGGCGTGGCTTCAAAATGCAGACTTTTGAACAGCATGGTCTCTAGCGCACTGACGTATTTAGCAAGTGCTCGGTAGGCAGAGTTGGCAGGTTTAGGAAAAGCCTTTTGCAGAGCTTCATAAACTGCGCTGTTAACCGTGATCTTGATCATCTGCCACCCCATGTAGTCAGGACTTGAGAAATCCTGGAATTCACACGTATTTAGCTGGTTTCTGCAGGTTATCAAAGAAAATGAAAAAAGTCACACGCTTATAGTAATTGATCAATTCAAGTCGTGAGCACCTGAGCCAATTGACCCATAAATGGGTCACTTGGATTGATTGAATTGAAGTCAAGCAAGTCCTTCTTTGTCTGGCACGGGTTCCGAAATGACTAAGCGGCAATTTCGATAAGTACTTGATGCACACCTACCAAGCATCAGTTCGCGCACAGGTCAAAGGCCGCAGCCAAGTGATCAAGACCGAAGTTCGGGCCCTGAACGCGCAGGACGCTCGTTGGTTGTTATGGGCTCAGTACGGATTTCATAGCATCCAGTCAGGCCCTAACCAGGTCAATACTCGCTAGGCAGCATGATCACCCAGTGCTCACCGTCCCAGCAGGCATAAAGTGAAATGGCGTGCATTGGAAAGTCCGTATATGGGATCTCTTGACGGGCATGTTCACTGCCACTGCCGTCCTCGTAGATCATTGTTGCCCTGTTGCCCGTAACTGTCATGCGCACTTGCACAAACCAGTCCTCTGTGCCAATCTCGCTTAGGTGGCTGGCAATCGCGTCCATCATCCAAAAACACTCGGCCTCTTCAGCCAAGTACTTGGTGCCATCAGTCAGCAGGTGCCTACGGCTGATACGGAAATAGCCAGTTGTTCCAATAAATTGTGTCAGTTGGGTTTCATCAAAGTTTTTCATCTGTAGTTCACTTCTGTTTGTGTAACCACAGTTTGTTTTCAGACACGCAAATGGACAACCGATGCGTGGTAACCCGAAAACTTGGCGGGGTACCGAGTAAAAATCACCATGGTGAATTGATAAGTACTCCACCTAAAAAATCCGCAGCCCAGAAATTTAGATCTGCAGGACCCATTCGGGCTACAGATACAAACCGCACTACTTGTATAAATTTAACCCATTGACAGCAAAATGCGACGCTTTTTAAAGCCCTATAGCGCATCGATTTACCCGAGCGAATACTTGGAGTGCTGAGAACCCAGATCAGCGCTTGTAGGGCTTGCTCGCCAATCTGGGCTGGTTATCCACAGCTCGTGCGAGTTATCCAAGAAAAATCACGAAAAACATTACTTTTAATAGATTTCAAAGTTTGAGCGTTGAAATCATTGAAGAAAAAAACCACTAAAAAGTTATCCACAGCCAGTTCGTTTCGGCTTGCTCAAGCAGAGAAACCCATCACTTTGGCAGGACTCAGGTTGTCCAGATAAATATATGAAAACACAATGCAATTAACGCAAACAAATGATTTAGGAGATAACACCATGGCACAAGCAAAGACACTGACAACTGCAGAAATTGAGCGCTTGTTAGCGCATATCAATACACGCAAGTACGCAGCACGTAACAGGTCAATGATGCTGCTCACGCACTGGGCAGGTTTAAGGATTGGCGAAGTAGCTTGCCTACGCTGGAGCGATGTCACGACCACAGATGGCGAAATCAAAGATGAAATACGCTTGCTGCCCGACATGACCAAAGGCCGTCATGCTCGTACTGTGTTTGTCAGTGCCAAGTTAAAAGCAGAATTGCAGGTCTACGCACAGCAAGCCAAATGCGTGGATCGCAGCTATCCATTCTTTGCAAGCCAAAAGAGCATCAGGGCTGGCTTCAACGCTAACAGCTTGGCTCAAACTTTTGCCCTGCTCTACGAAGGAGCTGGACTTGAAGGTGCCAGCAGTCACAGCGGCCGTAGAACGTTCTTAACAAACCTTGCCAACAAAGGTACTGCGATACACATTTTGAAAACGCTTGCTGGTCATCGCAGCATCAGCACTACCGCATCGTATTTGTACAGCAGTCCAAGTCAATTGAAAGCCGCTGTTGAATTAGTCTAAGGCTAGTTAGCTTTGTTTAATTTAAAAGAAACTTCGTATCGGTAGAAAGAGATATCCGGAGTCATTGCTAAAGCACGTCGAATCCGAGTGTCATCGTCTAGAGCAATGATGACACCTTTCACGCTTTGATTCGGTTCAGCAAGCTCTTGCTTGACGTAGCCCATGTAGCGAAGCACCTGCCCTACTACTGCATCGCTTGCCCTACCCTTTTTCAACTCAACAACCAACAGCTGTGTCTTGTCTTTTTTTATAGCCAAAATGTCCATTGGGCCAGTGTCAGATTGGTACTGCTGACCAACAAGCTCACCATCCTCTTCGAAGATATCGAAGTCTTTACCCAATTCAGTTTGTTTCCAGTTCTGAACCAAGAAATCTTCAAGATGCTTTTCAAGCGCAAATTCAGAGGGATCTTCAACTGTTGAATCCGTGGAAATAATTGGTGATTTATATTCGCCAGCGATCAATGACTCAAGCTCTTGTGCATAGCCAGTAATGTTGCTAACCGTACCAATAGAACCGGTACTTTTCTTAAGCATGTCCGACATAGCTTCGCGCTCAACATGCTTGGCCATCCACTTAACATTACGCCGATGAGGCAAGATCCCACCTGGGTGGTGAAAGTAGTTGCTCGAAATTTCGCCGACTTGATATGTGCCAGAGCCGTCAGGACAGAGAACAATATCACCAATCTTTATGCCCTTGGATACTGTCCAAAGAAAACCACAAGCTAAGCCAGCTCCCACATTTGTTTTATCGGGATGATTCGACTTAAAGATATCGCGGAACTTTGCGTTGAAATCACGCCAATTTTCTGTCAGCTCGTTTGTTAGGTCTTGGTTGACTTCAAAGTCAGTACCGATGAAGCCTTCAGCAAAACAGGTCTCAGCGTGAATTGACTTCCTGCCAAGCATTACACGGTAGAAGCTTTTCATTTTTTTACCATTTTATTTCGAAACAATCAGTAGTATTCGCGGATATAGCCATAAGCCTTATCAAAGAGCTCCTGATCGGTATGCAGGCGGTATTTCAATAGTGATCTGCGCAGGGCTTGTTGTACTTCCCGCTCCCCTTGCTTTGTGGACTGCCAGCCGTCGAACCGCACCTGTTTCACGATTGCATCAATGTCAGCAACAATACGTTCCACAATAACGTGAGTGTTCTTATTTTTCACTTCATTAAATAAGTCAGTCAGTGCTGCCAATGCCTTGTTTTTATCTTCTTCGGGATCAGTCTGGTTTTCTGCTTCTACTGTGTCTTTAGCGATTTCTAGAATTGCCTTCAAAAACTCCAAACTATTTATCAACCCCTGCTCGTGCTTCTCACGTATTTTTTCTAGTCGCTCGCCGAGTTCTTTAAACTTAGGATTTCCAGCATGTTTGCGCAGGCGAGCGATAAGTTTGATTTCCACCTCACGGGCTTTCTTCTCCGGATTTTCATCTTTCAGAATGCTGTCAAGGACTTCGGCGTCTAGCACCAGCGCATCGATGTCGTCCCGCACAGCTTCAACATGAACATTCTCATTAATAAGTTCAATGGTCTTTGCGCCCAGACGATGCCAGAGCAGTTTGCCGTTACCGCTAACTGGTTTCACAGACTCATAAACTTGCGTTAGCCACTTGTAATCTTTGGCATAGAAGCCAAGCCCAAACCGCCACGCAAAATATTGCGACGTGCTGGATCTTTGACAGCTTCTTTCAGAACGTCTTGAAAATGTGGGTTGGATGAATTGTTGTAAATGACATCATCATTGAAGGACATGAGAAATACTCCTGTTTAAAAAATCGATGCTTGAGTGTTGCAGTCAAGCGTTAAATATTTGTGACGATTGAAAAAAGGACCACAGCGTGAGCCTTTTGGCTGAAGCAAATCAGAATCTGTAGCGCATGCCAAGTTGAGTATTTTTCTGCTCAATTTTTTTGGCGAATGAAGGATGGTCCATGGTTTCTGTACCGTAGGCAAAGTAAGCCGTTGTATCTTTTGCAAGTGTGTACATCACCGCAAATTGCATGGCTTCAACTTCAGCCTTGATGGTTGAAGAAGTTAATTTGGCCTTACCTGTACCTGCAGAAGCCAGCACTCTGAATTTGCCAAAGGGTGCAAGCACACCAACGTTTTGTGTGTCGAACGTCACTAGGCTGGCCGCTGTGCCTTGAGACATTTTGGTATCAACAAAAAATACTTTGGCAACGCCAAAGTCGTAGGTGCCACCAAATGCATCGTTTTTACGATCGGCAATGCCAGTGGGGTTGGCAATGGTGTAGCCAAAGTCGCCACCAATCTTGACTGTTTTGCTGTAGTTCTTGATGGTCTCAGTTGCAAAGCGAACAGAGAATGGGCCATTGGCATAAGTCAAACCAATAGAATTTGAATCTTCCGCTTTACCGTCAGCTGTTACCACATTGGCGGCACTGGTTGTACGGTTTGATGCGCCCAAGCCAAGTTGCACGTCTGCTGAAAAACCAGAATAAACAGGCGTAGACAATGTGATCATGTCGTTGCGACGTGAATCGCGTGCATTGTCGCCAATGAAGCCTGCCGTATTGATGCCATCACCAGCATCCAATGCATTGATTGCCACTTTGAGCAATGTGGTTCTGCGGCCCAAAGTTACAGAGCCCATGGGGCTGCTCAAACCAATCAGACCTGCACGCGTTTTGGCAATGCCAGAATCAGAAGACTGATCAATTTCAAATTCAAATTGATAAGTTGCTTTCAGGCCAGTTGCAATTTCACGATCGCCGCGAAAACCAACGTTGCTGGTCGACATACCGCCAGTCACAATGTTGTTCTCTTCAGTTTTAACACCGGCGCTGGTATTGGAAACGTTGTTGTTGTATGCAATGTCAGCATTGCCATAAACAGTCACAGAAGTTTGTGCTTGGGCAGAAAATGCAAGCAACATGGCTGCAGTCAAAAGGGTGTGTTGAGTTTTCATGGTGTGTTGATTCAAAGTTAAGTTGAAATAACTTCTGAAGTATAAGCTGAAGCAATTTCAAACGAATCATATGACAATTGCATGAAATGTTGCAGCACCACAACTCATGCAGATGCGTCACACCTGCGTCACAAAGAGGGTTTAATTTGTTTTGGCAGTTACGCCATCAACTGAATCAAGCTGTTGGCAACACAATGCGTGAAGCTGGAAAAATCAGTGTAAAACGTGAGCCTTTTCCCAGTTCACTTTCAATTTTCAATTCGCCACCGTGACGTTGCATCACATGTTTGGCAATGGCCAAGCCTAGGCCGGTACCACCCGATTCTCTGGATCGACTTCTGTCAACCCTGTAAAAACGCTCTGTCAATCTGGGAATATGCTCTGAAGCAATACCTGGACCTGTGTCAACCACACTGAACTGAATTCGGTCATCGGGCAACAAGGTCCAAATTGCAGAAATTAAACCGCCAGCAGGGGTGTACCTCACGGCATTGTTAACGAGGTTAGAAACTGCGCTATGCAACTCCTTAGGAGCGCCCATCAATTGCACACCTGTAGGTGCTTCAAAATGCAAGATGTGTGGTTCTTCACCTTCGTGTAATTGAGCCTTAGACAGTCCTCTCGCTTCTGATTCAATGGCGACCATCAGGCTAGAAATAGAAACCTGATCGTTGGTCGCAGGCAATGTACTGCCATCAAGCTGAGAAAGAATCAGCAAATCATTCACCAAATCTTGCATTCTTTCTGCTTGGACAGACATCAGTTCTAAATAGCGCGCGCGATCTTCAGCTTCTAAAGGCAGGCTTTGAAGCGTTTCAATAAATCCGCTCATCACGGTCAAAGGCGTACGAATTTCGTGTGAGACATTGGCCACAAAATCTTTTCTCATGACGTCTGCTTGCGCAACAGCTGTGACATCTCGCGTTAGAAGCAGTTGACGATTTTCGCCATAGTTGTGGAGTTGCACAGACAACTTGATTGAATGGGTCAATGAAGCACTCCGGCCGTCGATGATAACCTCACCATCATGAACCTCACTGATCCAATATTTGTTAAACACAGGATCTCGCACCAAGTGCACAACGTGCTGCATCAAATCACGCTTGGCATCCATGCCTAAGTGTTGCGCAGCAGTTTGGTTACACCATTCAATGCGCCCTTCAGGATCTAGCAAAACTACGCCATTAGGGGAAGCTTGAATGGCCGACAAAAAGTCTTGCAAGCGTTTTTGTTAAGTCTGTGTTTGCCGGCGCTGCTCCGTCAAAATTCGCCGCATACGATCAATGAGATCGCCCCAAATGCCACCCAGGTTGGGCGGATCTTGAACATTGTTGTGGCGCAACCAATGCGCAATTTTTTGGCCTTTCCACAAATCTTTGAGAACTGTGAAGAGGCAAACTAGAAATGCACCCAGAAGAGGTCCGGATGTGGGATTTAACCAGAAACCAGCAATTGCCGCGACAGCCATCCAAAAAAACAGGCCGATGGTACGTGGAAACATAGTGGAACTTTGACTAAATTAGCCAGCAGCGCTAGAAGTTTGAGTGATTTCAGTAAATCGATAACCTGCACCACGAACCGTTTCAACCATATTACCTGCAGCACCGAGTGCTTCGCGCAGTCTCTTAACGTGAACGTCTACCGTACGCTCTTCGATGAACACATGATCACCCCAAACACGGTCAAGTAATTGACCTCGGCTGTGGACGCGCTCTACGGAGGGTTGATCCGCGTAAGTAATACCTAGGCAACAAGTTTGGGGAGAAGGCAAGGCTGGAGAAAACTGACTTGCATCGGACAGGGCATGCAAAGTGGATGCTATGGAGTCGTCTTCATGAAAATCTTCAGCGTGATCGTCATGGTGATGGGCAACACCCTGGAAGTGAAGTAAAGCGTGCTGCTCTTCGTTGGCATGTGCCACAAGCGCATCGAAACCTGCAAAGGCCAGCGATTGCCAGCCCATGCAAAGGATTAGAAACACTTTGACTAATCGACTCATAGTCCTCAGAATGTACCAGTAATTTACAGACTTTCCGCATTAACGCCTATTACGAGATGGCGCGTGAGTTAAATAAATCGACATGGTGGAAAATTCAAGTTCAATGTGAAAAAACCACCATGACCGCCGCCATCGCCACCATGCCAACATCTTCAACAATCGTCACCGTGCTCATTGGGAGTTTGAATACGGTGCCTAGGCAGGCACACTGAATTTGCGTTTTGCTGGCCACAGCGCGAATCACGCCAATCGCTGAAAACCCCATCACGATGATGGTGATCCAATACGTCAGCAACGGGTTGAAGTCTGCTAAATAAGCCATCCCTAACGCCAACTCTACAAAAGGATACACCTTACCCCAACCATGCCAGCGGCTCGCCAGAAGGTCGTACGCTGAGTAGGCGTTGGCAAAAGCACCGATGTCCAACAGTTTGAAAAATGAGAACACCAAAAAAAAGCCAGCCATGAAGTAGCGCATGGTATCGGCAGTTGTCACGCTGGCCATACCGTTGATTCCAATTTGCACGAGGACGCTCGCCCCAAGTATGTAGACAAGGATCAAGAACAGCGGGCTGTAGGTGACCAGCCAGCTCGATGCGGAATTTTCTTCAACTGCGTTGAAAGCAGCTATTTGTCCCTGTAGTGATATGTTTGGCGCCATATTCGACAATTGAATCTGCTCTGAATGAGGCATCAGAACATACTTTCCGGCGTTCTCTACTGCCGCTTTCAAAGCTTCAAAATCCGCTTTTGCCTCTGTCAGGGTTACCTGCATGGGCTGCAGGCTCACCTCAACCCCAGCAGCCAGTGGCGTTAATGCCTGGGTTACTTTGTTAACACAGGCGCCGCAGTGCAGGCCATTGAGTGTATAGGTAGTAATCAGTTTGGTATTTGTCATAGCATTAGCTTAAGCCTAGCGAGTGTTGCAAACAACTTTAATCTATACCAGTGCCCCCAAGAATCTAATTCTCCACTTCTTGCTAGGGACAAATTTAGCTGCCAATGCCTTCGTTGTGGACTGCTGAAATAAGATTGAATTTCAACTTTTGGAGACCTCCATGAAACAACTTCTTATTGGTTCACTTGTTATGTTTTTTGCAGCCACAGCCTCAGCGCATGGTTGCCCTGGTGAGATGCGTACTATCGACGCAAAAATGCCAACTGCGAAATTGCCTGCAGCAGAAATGTCCAAAGTCAAAGCCTTGCGCGAAGAGGGTGAAAAGTTGCATAAGGAAGGCAAACACACCGAGTCGATGAAAGCACTGTCGGACGCCAAGAAGCTGCTAGGCGTTTAAGCCAAAGCCGATTATTTAAAACCCATCATGAATCGTCGGTTTTGGCTTGTTGGTGCGTTCACGCTTCCCTTTGCAGCTTCAGCAACCCAGCTGCAGACCAACTTGGTCGAGGTTTGGAAAGACCCCAACTGCGGCTGCTGCAAAGATTGGGTGACCATCCTAGAAAAATCAGGATTCTCTGTCCGGGTATTTGAAAGTGGCAATGAAGCAATGCGTGCTAAGCTTGGTATGCCTGCCAAACTGGGTTCGTGCCACACTGCACGTGTAGGTGGTTATGTCATTGAAGGGCATGTGCCGGTGCGCGAAATTCGCAGATTGCTGCATGAACAACCCAAGGCCATCGGACTGACTGTGCCAGGGATGGTGGTAGGTTCGCCTGGAATGGATGGTCCTTCCTACAAAGGCCGTAAAGAGCCCTACTCCGTACTTCTAGTAAATCTATATGGAGAGTCATCGATATTTCAGAAATACGATGCTCTCGTCAACTCTGCACCCACGAGTAAAACCAAAACTTAAACATCTGCATGGCATTCAATTTTAGATTCCATGTGCGTCTTGATATTACAGAAACAATTTCAAGCCCAAGCACTAGCGTCTAACTTTCCGCCAGCCAAATGACAGCGCTGAGTGCAAAATCTACGAAATTGCTGGCCAAACTGTAATTTACAGTTTTCGTTCAATTACACGAAATATTACACGTCGGTTATTTTCGTCTATAAGTTTTTGATTTATATATGTTTTTGACGAGCCTGGATTCTGTTAATCCGTAGGTCCCTGGTTCGAGCCCAGGTCGAGGAGCCACCTAAAAAAGCATCGCCTTGCGCGGTGCTTTTTCCTTTGTAACGCAACAGATTGCTGAAGGCTTCTGGATGACTTTTAGCCCTCAAATTTCATCGAGTTATTGCACGAATATTACACGGTCAATGTGCAAAAGCAAGCTACAGAAATCGATCAACTAAACGCCCTCCCCAATCGAATACAGACTTAATTTTTTGTCTACTGATTTTGGGGAATGCCAGGGTAGCCGTATTAGGGTAAGGATAAGACTGAGATCGCACCCTCCTCGCCTTCCTAAGACATGATTGCAATGGGACTGATGCAACCCCAGAATTTGTAGCCCTTTCACAAAACCTTAATCCTGAAAAAAAAGGGAAAATCTCATCCTTCAACGACTAACCTGATACAAGCCCCTTGGTCTTATGGTGAAGCCAGCCAGCCGCTGCTCCATCGTGTGAGCGATCCAACCAGCGGTTCTGCCAATGCCCCACAACGCACAAGCGCTTCTTGGTGGCATACGCCATGCATTGCACAGCACCACCAAGCCCATTTCGATATTGGGATGCAAGCCAAGTCTTTCATTGACACCCTCCATGAAACGCAGCGCCAAGTCTGCTTGTGCTGACCCTGGAGCCGTTTGCTGGGCTAATTTGATCATCAGCGCTGCTCGTGGATCGCCATTAGGGTAAATGGGCAATCCGAAACCAGGGAGTCGCTGCCCTTTAAGTTCGGCCTCAGCAAGTCGGCTTTTCAAATCGGCATTTGAATGCAAGCTTTCAATCAAGTCTTCGGCCGCATCGGCGCCCCCCGCCAGAGCCGCCCCTTGGTGCGTAGCTAAAGCGGCAACAATGCACGCATGCAGAGTGGCCCCCGTAGAGGCGGCTATTCGCGCTGAAAACGTACTTGATGAGAGCTCGTGGTCTGCGCTAAGTATCAGTGCCGTGTTTATGGCATGCTCCAGAGCTGGTGCCTTAGTTACGCCCATGGCTTCCATCACATGCAACGCAAGAGATTGCTCAACTTGAGGCTGAAGGTATACCCCTCGTGGGCCGAGCAACCCACAAGCCCCGGCAAAAGCAAAAAGCATCTGTCGCGACAAACGCTCAGTCGACCCCATGCGAAGTTCTTGTTCCAATGTTCCACCACCTAAGACCGTCGCAACAATTGAAAAAACCCGCATCATGCGTGGCCTTTCAAAGCCTTGCTGCAAAACGGCCTCCAGAGCACGAGCCACATCAACTTTCATCGTCTCGACGGGCCATGTTTGAGGACTATCTGTTTGCAATCCACTCCACAGTAATTCAGCGGTATTTTCAAATCGAGCCGGGTGTCTGACTAGATCCCTTGCCAAAAATCCGCGATAGCGTGGACCATCTGCCTCTATCTCGGTGATCGACGTCTCAATGACCGGTTGGCCCCAGCGCATAGCGGCAGCAGCCACAGGGCCGCTGCCTTGCCTCACGCTGCTTCGAACCTTTAAGCTCTGAAGTTCTTCTAAGAGATAGCGGTTGGCATTGCGATGGGCGTGCCGCAAAGGGTGCAAAAGCCCACGGCTGACATATGTGTAAAGCGTGGCAGGTTTGATCCCCAGCATGGCACTGGCCTCTTGGGCAGTCAGCAATTGACCTGCGTCAAGGCAAGTTTCTGGTTTCATCATATTCCTAGAGTGATCGATTGGGACATTTTGGTTAAACCAGCAAACCCATCCAAATATCCATCTTGAAAAAGAAACAGCAGCGATGGATGCATCTAAGGGTTTTCGTTGATCGATTATTGAATCGAGATTGACACTCGATCAACTAATTAACAGACTAGCATCAATTGAAATAATTCGTCAAATAAGAATTATTCAATTTTTCAACAAGGCTTTACAAGAGGACATTCCTTTGACAGAACTATCAACACAAAACCCGAAAGGCCGGGTCATTGTGATAACTGGCGCCGCACAAGGGCTAGGACGAGCCTATGCACTGCGCTTTGCCAAAGAGGGTCACCGCGTGGTGGCAATTGATTTGCAAACAAATGCGCTGGATCGTGTGGCTTTAGAGGTCAGAGCTTTAGGGGCCACATGTCTTCCATTGACAGTTGATGTGTCCGATGTCAGCAGCGTTGAGCAAGCGGCCAAGTCAATCGAGCGCGAATTTGGGTCTTGTGATGTATTAGTCAATAACGCTGCTATTTTTTCGACAATCACAATGAGACCTTTTGAAGAAATCCCGATAGACGAATGGGTTCGAGTCCTCAATGTCAACATCACGGGCACTTTTTTGATGACCCGGGCGCTGGTTCCGCTCATGCGGCGTAACAAGTGGGGACGGGTGATTAACGTATCCTCCGCTGCATTTTTAATGGGTCGTCCCAATTACCTTCACTACACCACTTCCAAAGCTGCAGTGGTGGGAATGACCCGCTCACTTGCTCGTGAGCTTGGGCCGGACGGAATCACGGTGAATGCACTTCTTCCCGGGGCCACTGATACTGAAGTGCCCCGTGGCACGGTGACGCCCGAACAAAAGCGACAACAAATCGCCATGCGTTGCATTCAGAGAGAAGAAGGTCCACGCGATCTGGAGGGTGTGGTCAGCTTTCTTGCCTCTGACGACAGTGCTTTCATCACAGGCCAGTCACTGGTCGTTGATGGCGGCTACTACTTTCTGTAACTTCCACTACATGCCGTTTCAGCTGTAATTCAACCCCAACCATTAGGAGAGAAAATGAAATTGATTAAAAATCTGAGCCTTTTAACGATGGCTTGCGCATTTGCACTGAGTTCAGCCCCTGCGCTTGCGCAAGAAGTAACCATTAAGGCAGTTAGTGCTTGGCCTGAAGGTAATTTTTTCTCGCAAAATTTTGAAAAATTTGTCCAAAAAGTCAATGCGGATGGAAAAGGCTCCATTCAAATCAACTATGTGGGCGGTGGCGCAAAAGTGATGCCTCCCTTTGAGGTGGGCAATGCTGTCAAAAGTGGCGTGGTCGACATAGCCAATGTCACAGGAAACTTTTACACCAACTTACTACCCGAGTCTGACGCTTTGTCGGTGAGCACTATTCCCGTTCAGGAATGGCGTAAAAATGGCGCTTACGACTATGTCAACAAACTTTGGGGTGAAAAGCTCAACGCACACTATCTGGGGCGGTCGATTGACAACATGCCGTACCACCTCTTCTTGAAAAAGCCGATTACCAAACCAGATCTTGCCGGAATGCGTCTTCGCGGTATTCCAATTTACCGAGAATTTTTTCAAAGTATGGGTGGCAATGTACTGACCATTGCTCCTGGTGAGGTTTACACAGCACTGGAGAGAGGGGTCATTGACGGTTACGGCTGGCCAGTTTCAGGGATTTTTGATCTGAACTTGCAAGAGCACACCAAATACCGCGTAGAGCCTGGTTTTTACAACACAGAGGTTGGCGTTTTGATGAACTTGAACACTTGGAAACGCTTAAATGACAAGCAACGCGCTGTTCTCACGGATGCCGCGATATGGATGGAAAACCTCAACTTGGAAAACCCCAAAAAGTGGGAAGAAGAGAAGAAACGTCAAACCGCTGCTGGTATCCAGCCCATTGTGTTTTCGCCCGCTGAAACTGCTGCTTACGCCAAGCGTTCAACCGACACCATTTGGGAGAGCATTAACAAACGCAGCCCTGAGCACGGACCTAAACTGCGCCAGCTTCTCACTCGTTAAGACTTAAAACCTCATCAAAGCCATTGCTAATGAAAATCTTCGCTCGCCTCGACGCCCATTGGGAACGTCTGCTTTCTGCGTTTGCGCTGCTCGCTTGTGGGTTAGTGGCTTTGATGGTGGTGGTCATATGCGCTGATGTTTTGGCGCGCAACCTGAGACTCGGCAATATGGCTTGGGCCAATGAGGTAGCCGAGTACACCCTTTACTTATCTACCTTCTTAGCTGCCCCTTGGCTGTTGCGCCAAGGAGCGCATGTGCGCATGGACGTTGTGCTCAAAATGCTTCCAACCAATCTGGCTTGGGCTTTAGAAGTGTTGGCCGACATTTTCGGAATTTTGGCATGCAGTGCTTTAACTTTTGCAAGCGGCAAGGCAGCTTTAGCGAGTGCCGAACAAGGCTCTTTAGTCTTCAAGATTTTTATATTTCCTGAATGGTGGCTCATCACGCCAGCAAGCGTACTTTTTGGATTTTTGACTGTTGAGTGCGTGCTCAGGCTTTTACGTCAGATCAACAGTCCAAAGACCATTCGTTCTGAAGCCACCTCATCGGTTTAATGTCTTTTTATTGAAACAAGAGGTTCAAAGTGGACTGGATGCTAAGCCTAATTGCGTTGCTTGGAGGCGTGATTTTTTTGATGTTCATTGGTTTACCTGTGGCGCTAGCTTTTTTAGCCACCAATGTAGTGGCTGCCTTTGTGTTTATGGGCGGCATGGCGGGTATAGATCAGCTGGCACGCAACTCGATCGCATCGGTCATCACTTTCTCGCTCACACCAATACCCTTGTTCATTTTGATGGGTGAGGTGTTGTTTCAGACCGGTCTAGCTCTGAAAGTGATTGATGCATTTGATAGGTTAATTTACCGCTTACCGGCGCGTCTTCCTGTCGTTTCTGTGGTGGCAGGCACAGCTTTTTCAGCCATCTCTGGATCTACCATTGCGACAACCGCCATGTTGGGCCGATCCATGACCCCGATCATGCTGGAGAAGAAATATCACCCGTCTATGGCAATGGGGCCCATCATGGCTATTGGCGGCGTTGACATGCTAATTCCGCCGTCGGCGCTCATAGTGCTGTTTGGGAGTTTGTCCAATATATCAATCACTAAACTCTTGTTCGCAGGAATTGTTCCCGGCATTTTGTTGGCTATGTCTTTCGTAGCCTACATCATTGCAATGGCCGTTTTGCAGCCAGACAGCGTACCTTCAGATGATGTAGGCACACGTTACGTCGGCTGGCAGCGTTGGCGCCTTTTTGTCCTGTATGTACTGCCACTGTTATCAGTTTTTGGTGTGGTGATCGGTGCCATGTCATCTGGCATCTCCACTCCGAGTGAAGCTGCGGCATTGGGGGCAGCTGCCACGATTTTGTTGGCAGCATGTTATCGAGTCTTGACCTGGCAAAGCTTGGTGCAGTCGTTGAAGGGTACGGTGCAAGTGTCATGCATGGTGCTTTTCATCATCGTTGGGGCCACAGCTTTTTCTCAAATATTAGGCTTTTCTGGTGCTACCAATGGTTTTTTGGGTACGGTAGGTGCGCTTAATTTGAGTCCCGATTTGTTGATCTTGGCCATGATCCTTATTTTGTTAGTTCTCGGCTGTTTTGTTGACCAAGTCAGCATGATGCTTTTGACGCTACCGTTTTTTATGCCGCTGATCATGAGCGCCGGAATTGATCAGATTTGGTTTGGCGTGCTCTTCTTGATAGCAATGCAACTAGGTCTGATGACGCCTCCATTTGGTTTGTTACTTTTCACCATGAAAAGCGTTGCCCCACCGCATATCACCATGCGTGAGGTTTTTGCAGCTGCTTATCCTTTTGTGATGATTAGTATGTTGATGCTTGTCTTAGTCTTTTATTTCAAACCTATCGCCACTTGGTTGCCAAGTTTGATGGGATAAGCGAAATCACTATGACAAGCGAATTGGATTTTTTTACTCAACGTGGTTTTGGACTGACCATTGGTTTCGGCCATCGCCCTGCTGTGTTGGTGATTGACATGATCCGGGCTTTCACCAACCCGGATACTATGTTGGGCGCCAATCTGGATGCACAAATCGAAGCCACTCAGAATTTACTAAGTATTGCGCGTGCACGGAGCATACCCGTCATCTTTTCAACAGTCAGCTATGACGATGTTGACCTCAAGGATGCCGGCATTTGGGCGTTAAAACAACGAGGTGTGATGGATTTGCGAACTGGCACACCAGAAGTTGAACTAGACCAACGTTTGCAACGCATGCCGTCTGAAGGATGGCTTGTAAAAAAATATGCATCTTGTTTTTTTGGCACAGATCTAAGCTCGCGACTGTTATCCCAAGGGATAGATACTTTGCTGATCGCAGGGTGCACTACGAGCGGTTGCGTGCGTGCTACTGCAGTAGATGCTTTGCAAACAGGGTTTCGAGCAATGGTCGTCCGCGAATGCGTAGGTGACCGCTCAAAAAGTGCGCACGACCAAAGCTTGTTTGACTTGCATGCCAAGTATGCCGACGTGGTTGGGTTGGACGAAACGTGTGCTTACATTGAAAAACTCCCGCCCCTACTCTAAGGTTTTCCTTTGACTGACCTTTCTAAAGATTTATCCGCCCTCGTATCATCAGTTTTACCAGTTGAGCGAGGCCAGTTTTATGGGGGAACATGGCACCAAAACCATCAAGCCCAACGCCTCACAAGCATCAACCCTTCGACAGGAGCGGTGTTGGCTGAAGTTGAGACAGCCAATGACGCTGATGTGGACGCGGCTGTAAGCAGTGCAAAAGCAGCCTTTAAAGGTTGGGCCTCAACACCCCCCTTGGTTCGTGCTCGTTGTTTGCGCGAGGCTGCTGCTCGCATTCGAGTCAATGCTGCCGACCTTGCCTTGCTGGATGCGGCCGATTGTGGCAACCCCGTCAAGGCAATGCTTTTTGATGCGGAAATCGCAGCCTCACAGTTGGAATACTTCGCAGGTTTAGTCCTTGAGATTAAGGGCGAGACTATTCCAACGGGCAATGGATCACTGAATTACACACGCCGCGAACCGCTTGGCGTCGTCGCCCGCATCTTTCCGTTCAATCATCCCTTCATGTTTGCAGCAGGAAAAATTGCAGCCCCCTTGGCCGCAGGTAATACCGTTGTGATCAAGCCCCCTGAACAAGCGCCTCTGTCAACCATGCGTCTAATGGAATTGCTGGCAGATGTTTTTCCCCCTGGTGTGCTCAACTGCGTAATAGGTGGGCGGGAAGTCGGCGCTGCGCTGACTTCCCATCCGCAAGTTGCAGCAGTGGGTTTGATTGGCAGTGTGCAAGCTGGCAAGGCCGTTTTGCACGCGGCGGTTGACACTTTCAAACGCACACTTTTGGAGCTTGGCGGTAAGAATGCAATGATGATTTTCCCCGATGCAGATCTTGAAAAAGCAGTAGATGGTGCTGTGAGGGGCATGAACTTTACGTGGTGCGGACAGTCATGTGGTTCTACAAGTCGGCTGTTCATCCATGAAAGTTTGCATGATCGTTTTGTAGAACAGCTTTTGGACCTGCTGTCGAAACGCCATAAACCGGGTATAGCTACGCACATGGACACCACCATGGGCGCCCTGATCAACCGTGCTCAGTACGAGCGCACCATGGAATTCATTGCGAGTGCGCAAGCTGAAGGCGCATTGCTCGTGACCGGCGGCCATCCCCCAGCAGACCCTGCCTTGGCTCATGGTTTCTTTATCGAACCTACCGTCTTCACAGGCGTAAAAACATCTATGCGCATTGCGCGTGAGGAAATCTTTGGACCTGTGCTGAGCATCATGCGATGGAGCCGTGAAGACGAGCTCTTTTCTGCCGTCAACGGTTTGGACTTGGGATTAACAGCCTCAGTTTGGACAAACAATGTGCGTACGGCTCATCTAGCAGCTGCTCGCTTAGAGGCCGGTTATGTTTGGATCAATGATTGTTCCGCACATTTTATTGGTGCCCCCTTTGGTGGATATAAGCAATCAGGCCTCGGGCGCGAAGAATCCAAAGAAGAACTGTTTGAATTCACACAAATCAAAAATGTGAATGTGTCTATGCATTGAAAGCGCTGGTTTGAAATCGTGGTGAATAAGTTAGTGACCTGCTCCCTTCCATCCATAAGAAGTTGATCAACTCAATGACGTAGCGTCAAGATTCTTGACGCCCCCTACCCGTCCAGAACGCCTCAAGCGTTCAGAATCTGGACGCCCCTACACCGTCCAGAATAGCTGGACCGTCCAGAATAGCTGGACCGTCCAGAGCAGCCCAAGCGTCCAGAGCTGGACGACTCTGGCAAATGATCAAATAACATCAATTACACAGTTTATTGCACATGAATGTTTTATGGCTTGTAACCCGCATAAAAAAAGCATAGTTTAAAGAAGCTGTTTTCTGTTAAT
>JACCEA010197633.1_pt1 | contig 22241 bp, 22 predicted proteins | sample 7449851 | NCBI WGS metagenome assembly JACCEA01 (sample SAMN15323453, study PRJNA562643) | freshwater metagenome | isolation source: river surface water | place: USA:Blue River Watershed | collected 2017-08-18 | reverse complement strand
CTTTATGCAAGAGTTGCTGATGCCTATTCATACAATACTGGCAAGCTCATGGTGAAGATGAGCGAAGACCAAATCATAGATAATATTTTCTCTACATACGATCAAAAAACAGTGACCATATTAGCACCAGTTGTTAAGGGTAGAAAAGGTCATTATAGAGAGTTGTTCGAACAAATTCGCAAGCAAGGTTATTTGAAAGTTAGAGTCGATAATGAGATTGTAGACTTAGAACCCAAGATGCAATTAGATCGATATAAAATTCACGACATCGAAATTGTTGTTGATAGAATTGTAGTTAATGCTAAAGATAAAATGAGAGTAATCAATGCAGTTAGAACTGCAATGAAACAATCAAAAGGCATCATTAAAATTCTTGATAACGAAACCAACAAAGATCAACACTTCAGTAAATTTTTGATGTGTTCTGACACAGGCATATCATACGATGAACCACAACCTAATTCGTTCTCTTTTAATTCACCTTATGGTGCTTGTGAAAATTGTGACGGACTTGGGTATGTATTTGAAGTAGATGAAAAATTAATTTTACCCGATAAGAAAAAAAATATTTCTCAAGGTGGTATTGCTGCATTGGGTGAATATAGAGAAACCTGGACATTCCAATTATTAAAAGCATTAGGGAAAGTGTATGGTTTCACTATGCAAACTCCAATTGAGAAAATGTCTAAAGAGGCTGTAAAAGCTATACTATACGGTTCAGATGAGCCATTGCCAGTGCAAATGCAATATGGCGGACAACAATCAACCTATAATGTAACTTTCAACGGTATTGTAAAATATTTAGATCAACAAAACGAGAAAAAATCAGACGATGAAAATCACGACATCGATGAGTTTGTTCAAAAGGTTACATGCCCTGTATGTGAAGGTGCACGATTAAAAAAAGAATCACTATACTTTAAACTTGATGGTAAACATATTTATGATTTAGCATCGATGGATTTGAAGAGTTTATATAATTGGTTCGAGGGTATTGAAAAAAGAATTTCAGATAGACAGAATACAATCGCTACTGAAATATTAAAAGAGATTAGATCAAGAATTGGCTTTTTATTAGATGTTGGCTTAGAGTATTTGAATTTAGATAGAGTTTCTAAATCTCTTTCAGGAGGTGAAGCGCAAAGAATTCGATTAGCAACTCAAATTGGTTCACAACTTGTGAATGTACTATATATATTAGATGAGCCATCAATTGGTTTACATCAACGCGACAATGAAAAATTAATTAATGCGTTGAAAAATTTAAGAGATATAGGTAATTCAGTTTTAGTTGTTGAACACGATAAAGACATGATCATAGAAGCTGATCACGTCATTGACGTTGGTCCGGCTGCCGGCGTTCACGGTGGCTACATCGTTGCACAAGGTACGCCTGCAGAGATTTTAAAATCACACACAACAACTGCTCAATATATCAATGGTGAAAAATCAATAGAAGTTCCATCAAAGAGAAGAGAGGGTAGTGGTGAATTTATAGAACTAAAATCTGCAACAGGCAATAATTTAAAAAATGTAGATTTAAAATTACCCTTGGGTAAATTTATTTGTGTAACTGGTGTTTCAGGTTCTGGCAAATCAACATTGATAAACGAAACTCTTTATCCGATTTTAAATCAATACATATATAACTCAAAGCGTAAGCCATTAGCCTATAAATCGATCGACGGATTAAAGAATGTAGATAAAGTAATTGAGATTGATCAAACACCAATCGGCAGAACGCCGCGCTCAAATCCGGCTACCTACACAGGAGTATTTTCAGACATTAGAAATTTATTTGTTCAATTACCTGAAGCAAAAATCAGAGGCTATAAGCCAGGTAGATTTTCGTTCAATGTAAAAGGTGGTAGATGCGAAACTTGTGAGGGTGCAGGTATGAAAGTAATTGAAATGAATTTCTTGCCTGATGTTCAAGTGTTGTGTGAAACATGTAATGGTAAAAGATATAATAGAGAAACACTTGAAGTGAGATATAAAGGTAAATCAATTGCCGATGTATTAAACATGAGTATTGAAGAGGCTGTGCCATTCTTTGAAAATATGCCACACATCCTCAGAAAAATAAAAACGATACAAGATGTAGGCTTAGGTTATATAACGCTAGGGCAATCATCTGTAACACTTTCAGGTGGTGAAGCACAAAGAGTGAAATTAGCAACAGAACTTTCTAAAAAAGATACAGGTAAAACTATTTATATTTTAGACGAGCCAACAACAGGTTTACATTTTGAGGACATCAGAATTCTTTTAAAAGTTTTAAATGAATTAGTAAATAGAGGTAATTCGGTTTTAGTAATTGAACACAATTTAGATGTTATCAAAGTAGCCGATCATGTAATAGATATGGGGCCTGAGGGTGGTGCTGGCGGCGGACAAATAATTTTCGAAGGCACTCCAGAGCAATTGTGTAAAGATAAGAAGAGTTATACGGGGAGATTTTTGGCGAAAGAAATCTAGTAACCAGTAACTAGTAACTAGTTACTGGTTACTAGATTTTCCCCATCACATACATCTGCTCCATCGTCGGGTTCTCACTTCCACCTTTAGGTTCGAGTGTGATTGCAAATGCCTGTGGTGCTTCAACAGATTTCATTAGGTAAATGTTGAGTTCATTGTCACCCGGACTAAATGTACCTAAGTCTACAGGTTTGCCATCAACAATCGCCCATAATTGATAATCATGTGTTTCATCTGTACGAGGCAAATTCATAGGGTCAAGAATTACTTTCTTCGTCGCTTTATCCCAGTGTACCATCGCTTCTGATTCAGGCGAAATCGCTAATCCATCGAGCTTTAATTTTTGAACATCAGCAGCACGTAAGCTGCCAATCATATTTTGTGTTTCGTCGTAACTAGTTTTCAAAGTAGCCAAACGAGTAGTAGATTCATTGTATTTAGTTTGTAAATCAACTAGCTTCTCTTCAGTGTTCGTCAAGTTATTGTAAACAACTACTAATGCTGAAGTACTAGCAATTAATAATGCAATTGATGCAGCTAATGCAAATTTATAAGTGTTTGATTTTTTCTTCGGAAGTTCAATAACTTTTGCACTCTCAGCTTTTTGTTCAACAGGTTCAATATTTGAAATTGGTTTTTCTGTTGAAGTATTTTTCTGAGTTGTACCGGCTATGCTCATTTTTACATTCTTCAATAGCTCATCTTTCAAAGATGCTCTAGGTCCGGTATGTAGCTCATTAGCCATTTCGAAAAAACTATTCTCGATCTCATCAAGTTCTTGTTTTATCGCAGGGTATTGATGAGCCATACGTTCTACTTCGCGCATCTCTTGTTCTGTGAGAGCACCTGAAACGTATAGTTCTAAGACACCTGATTCTATATATGCTTGTACGTCCACCTTAATTAAAATATTTTCTAAGTTCTAAAATTGCTGCTCTAATTCTTGTCTTTACTGTACCGAGTGGCATATCTAAATGCTCTGCAACTTCGGCATGTGTAAAGCCATTGAAATAGATCAACTCTACTAATTGTTTATATTCGGGGCGTAATTTATTTACTAATTCTTTCAAGCCCAATGTTTCAGTATTAAAGGCATGATTAATACGAACATCAATCACATTTACGTGATTTTCTATGTCTTGGTTTTGTGATTGGTTACGAAATTCTTTCGACCTTACTTTATCGATCGATAAGTTTCTTGCGATATTACTAAACCAGGTATATAAACGCCCTTTTGTAGTATCGAACATTTCAAATGAGTTCCATATCTTAATAAAAGTTTCTTGTAAAACATCTTCAGCTACTTCTTCGCTTTGAACAATTTGGTAGATGACGTTATACAAAGCCTTAGAATAATAATCGTATAAATATTCTAATGCCGATGTATCTTTTATCTTAAGTAGATATATTAATTCCTCCTCAGAAATCTTTTGCTTGATTTTTGGTGTCATTAATTTTTAAAGTTCGAATAAATGTTTTTCTGCATGGTATGATGAACGAACCATTGGTCCGCTTTCTACTACTCTAAACCCTTTCGCCATTCCCACTTCTTTGAATTTAGCAAATAAATCTGGATGTATGTATTCTATAACCGCATGGTGCTTTCTAGTTGGCTGTAAATATTGACCTAGCGTTAATATCTGCACACCGTTTGCTAATAAATCATCCATTGCTTCATATACCTCATCTTCAGTTTCTCCAAGTCCGAGCATGATACCCGACTTAGTTCTCAACCCAGCTGCTGATATATGTTTCAAGCACTCTAAGCTTCTATCGTACTTAGCTTGAATTCGAACTTCTTTTGTTAGTCTTCTTACAGTTTCTAAATTATGTGAAACAACTTCTGGTCTAACTTCTAAAACTCTCGCTAGATTATCCCACTGACCTTTGAAGTCAGGTAGCAAAGTTTCTAATGTTGTTTCTGGTGATTTTCTTCTAATAGCATTGATTGTTTCTGCCCAAATGATAGATCCACCATCTTTTAAATCATCTCTATCAACCGATGTAATTACGCAATGCTTTACATTCATCAATTGTACAGAGGTTGCTACTCTTTCAGGTTCTTCTAAGTCAACAGCTAAAGGTCTACCTGTAGCTACCGCACAAAACGAACATGAGCGAGTACATATATTGCCTAATATCATAAATGTCGCTGTGCCAGCACCCCAACATTCTCCCATATTTGGGCAATTACCACTCTCACAAATTGTATGTAATTTATGTTTATCGACAAGACTGCGAACATGAGCATATTCTTTACCTACAGGTAATTTTACTCTCAACCATTCTGGCTTGCGTTCTCTTTTTTCTTCTGTTATAATTGGTAAATCAATCATCTTGCAAAACTAATATTTTTTACCAAAAAGAACTGTCGCATATAATGAGACAAATGCATTTTGGTTTTTTATATTTTGAAATTCAGCCATTATTGGCACTTCTTTAAAAAAGTAATCGACAACTACACCCGTCTCAATGCACATGATGCGATCATCTTTTGAGCCCCAGTCAAAATTGAGTCCAGATTTTAAATACAAACCCGGCACCACCGACAACTCATTTAACCCCTTAGTAAAACCCGAATAGCCTAAAATGTTTCGTTCATCGTGTAAATTTTTATTGAATTTCTCAGAGACTAACACAGGCTCAAACGGATTGTTGCTATCTTTCAATACCTCTAGGTAAACAGGTTTTAACAAGCCCCAACTCGCACCACCCATAAAGGTTGCACTTACTTCTACACCATCTTTTGCCGCCTTGTCGAATATTAAGAATTGCGAACCAACACCTGTTCTAAAAGGGTAGAACACATTTTCTTTGCCGTATACGTATGATTTTGAATTGTTATAGTAAGGGTTTACTACTTTAATTTCTTTTGAATGTTTTAGTTTAACCAATTCTGACTCGAATTGAATTTTCATGAAGTTGGTTGGTATGATAGAGTACCTAAGTATTGCGCCAAAGCCCCTATTATTAAGGGTTGCACCTCCACTCCATTCTTTTTTGTACACAAATCTTGTAGCTTCTTCATCTTTAAAAGTGCTTAAAGAAGAAGATTGAGCTTTAGCGAAATTTGTATGCCCAAAGAGATAAAGCGTAAAAATGAAAAGTAATTGGCGATACATATTCAATATTAAACAATAATTATGCAAATTTATAATTCAATTATAAGCACAACGTAAAATTCATAAAATTATGCCAACCATCGAAACTATTTATATTGACGAACTAAGAACCGAAGCTCAACATCTTTATTCGGGCACTAAAATAATTACCGACGCTCCATTAGATAACCAAGGAAAAGCAGAATCGTTTTCACCAACTGATTTATTAGCTGCTTCATTAGGCAGTTGTATGATTACAGTAGTTGGTATTGCGGCCAGAACTCAAGGCTTTGAGGAGCGATTAAGAGGTACTAGAATTGAGATTACTAAAATCATGAAGTCAGACCCTCGCAGAGTTGGCGAAATTCAAGTAGCTGTCAATTTCCCAGCTGATGCAAATTTCAACGAAAAAGAGCGTAAAATCATTGAGCATACAGCAAGAACTTGTCCGGTAGCTCAAAGCCTACACCCCGACTTAATTCAAACTTGGGCATTTAATTATTAATTTAATTAGATAGTACTTCTTCTACTTCGTCGACAGAAATGTCAGAATGAGATGCATCTAAAATGCATTCAGAGTTACGAATAACAATTAGTTGAGGCGATTCATGATGTACATGAAATGTCTCAGCTACTTGATTTGAAAGGTTTCGATTGTTTAGGATGTCTAGAAAATAGCAATCAACCTCTAGTTCTTCTTTCCAATCACGCTCAAAGAATTTGAGTGCCATTTTACTGATAGAACAGCGTGTGCTATGTTTGAAAATAAGAGATACTCTCTCTTTATTTTTGATTTCGGTAATTTGTTCAGATTGATTTAACTCGATCCAGTTCATTTGATTATCTCCAAACGCCTCTGTTGTTACCTCTGAATTTGTAGCTATCAGCTACACCAGGGCAACCTTGACGAGAAGAACATGATGAGATACCAATCATTACAAATGCTCCTAAAATGATAGCTGCGATTAATTTTTTCATTGTTATATTATTTAACACAAAGTTATTTAAATAAATCTAATTAAAAAAGGGAACGCATTTGGGCCATTTTTATTGCAGTAATACCTGCTTCAATGCCTTTATTGCCATGTTTTCCGCCTGATCGATCTTTAGCTTGTTCTAGGTTATCAGTAGTTAGAACACCAAAAATAACTGGTATTTGGGTTTTAATACTCACATTACTCACTCCGTTTGCTACTGCATCGCAGATGAAATCGAAGTGCCTAGTCTCGCCTTGTATCACACATCCTAAAGTAATAATAGCGTCGAATCTGCTTGACTCGGCTAGTAAAATAGCACCCGATGTCAATTCAAATGTACCGGGTACTCTAAATACTTCTATATTATTTTCTTCAGCACCATTTTCAATTAATGAGTCTACAGCGCCAGATAATAATGCAGAAGTTATTTCTGCATTCCACTCTGCTACTACTATACCAAAACGGAATGGCTTTGCAGATGGTACTGTTGTATGACTAAAGTCTGAAAGGTTTTTTAAGGCTGAAGACATGAATGATTAAAGTTTTGCTGATGCTCTAGCAATAAATTTATCGATATCTTTTGCTTCTGATGATTCAATGTATTCAGTCTTGATCTTAGTGTAAGTTTCAACTGCTTTTTTTGCATCACCATTGTTTTCATAAGCCATACCTAACTTCATTAAGATGATAGGAGCAGTAAACTCATCTTTCGATTTTGCAGCTGCTTTTTTATAGTATGAAATAGCTTCTTCTAAATTATTTAACTCTAAGTAAGCATCTGCAACACCTGATAAAGCTAATGCTGATAATACTTCATCAGTACTGCTGAATTCAGTTAATGATTCTGCTGCTTGCTCGTATTGTCCTTTACGTAAATATGCGAAGCCTAAATAATATTTAGCTAAGTTACCTGCTTTTGTACTTCCGTATTCATCAACAATCTCTTGGAAACCTGGGAAATTACCATCACCATTGATTGCCTTGTCTAATGAATCTTGCTCAAAATAGCGCTCTGCCATGAACATTTGCTCAGCAGCTTCTTTCTCTCTTGGTGCCATTATAAATGTTTGGTAACCAAAATAAATAAGCACTAATGCAACTATAGTTCCACCAATAATTAGTAAACTCTTTCTGTTTTCAGTTACAAAGCCTTCTGCTTTTGAGAATTGCTCTCCTAATCCGTTGTTTTCCTGTTCTGTTGACATGTTATATAAATCCTAAGGTTTGCAAAAATACATTTTTCAAGCAGAGATGCAAGTAATTATGCTTTTATAAGAAAATTAGTTGAATTAGGTATATTTGCCCAACATAAATGCATCTTTCTCAATTATCATTCATCAATTTCAAGAACTATAGAGAGGCTAACTTTAGCTTTCTAGAGGGTGTGAACTGTTTTACCGGACATAATGGGGCGGGTAAAACCAATGTTTTAGACGCAATTCATTACTTATGCCTGTGTAAGAGTTACTTTAATTCGATCGACTCTCAAAGTATTTTCCATGATGAGGCTTTCTTCGTGGTGCAGGGTGATTTTAAGATGAATGATGAAGAGCATTCGGTTTATTGCGGATTTAAGAAGAATCATAAGAAGCAATTCAAGAGAAATAATAAAGAGTACTCGAGACTCGCAGATCATATCGGACTTTTCCCATTAGTGATTATTTCGCCAGCAGATCATCAATTAATCAGTGATGGTTCTGAAGAAAGAAGAAAATTTATCGACAATGCTATTTCGCAAGTTGATAATCATTACCTCGACGATTTAATTTATTATAACAAGCTTTTAACAAATAGAAATGCACTCTTAAAAAAGTTTGCAGAATCAAATACATTCGATCAAGAAATGATGGATGTTTTCGATGAATCATTAGTACAGTATGCTGATAAAATTTATCAAAAACGCAAGGCCTTTACTGAAGAATTTATTCCATTATTTAATGATATTTATCAACGCTTATCATCGGGTATGGAGCAAGTGAAATTCATTTATGAATCGCAGCTTGCTGAAAATAATTTGAGTGATTTATTGAAAGCAAACATCCGCAAAGATTTAATCACACAACGTAGTAATTACGGTATACACAAAGATGATTTTACTTTTATAATTGCTGATTACCCATTGAAAAAATTTGGTTCACAAGGTCAACAAAAATCATATTTAATTGCGTTGAAACTTGCGCATTATGCATTCTTAAATTTGAAGAAAGGGTACAAACCATTATTGCTATTAGATGATATATTCGACAAACTCGATGATTCAAGAATTAAGAAGTTGTTGGCGATGGTGAGTGAAGATGCCTTCGGACAAATATTTATAACAGATACAGAGCGTACGAGGGTTGAAAAAATATTTGAAGAGATACAAGTAGAATGTCGTATTTTCGATATTGAAAAAGGTAATATCATCAATCAATAATGAGAAGAAAGAGTAATGAAATGTCGTTGAAGGAGGCTATCGAAAAATTGATGGCGCATTATCATATTGAAGATCGATATAGGTTTGAGCAAGTGAAAAATAAATGGGAAGAGGTAGTAGGGAAAATGATCGCTCAACGCACCGAGAGAATGTCGTTAAAAAATGGAACATTATATATTACTTTGAATTCCTCAACACTCAGACAAGAGCTGAGCTTTATGAAATCAGATTTAATTAAAAGAGTGAATGAAGAGGCAGCTAAAGAAATTGTGAAAGAAATAGTTTTTAGATAAAATTAATTCAAATAAAAAAGGCCTGATAAAATTATCGGGCCTTTTTTATTTAATATTTATTTGAAATTACGGACGCTCAAATGCAGAGAAGAAGAAGTTACCTTCAATTTGTGCATTTTCATCTGAGTCAGAACCATGAATTGCGTTAGCATCAATTGATTTAGCAAATAACTGACGGATGGTACCAGCTTCAGCCTTTTGTGGGTCAGTTGCACCGATCAACTTTCTGAAATCTTCAATAGCATTGTCTTTTTCTAAAATCGCCGCAACGATTGGTCCAGAGCTCATAAAGCTTACTAAATCTTTAAAGAAAGGTCTTTCTCTGTGGATATCGTAAAACTTACCAGCCATTTCAGGACTTAAAGAATTATATTTCATAGCAACAATCTTAAAGCCAGCTTTAGTAATCTGGTCTAAAATTGCACCAATATGCCCATTTGCAACCGCATCGGGCTTAATCATTGTAAAAGTTCTATTTGTTTGCATTGTTTTTTGAATTTGCGCAAAAGTAGCAATTATAAATTAATTAGAATGTTAAGCTTTTAGTAATTTTTTCTTTGCCAAAATTTCGATAGTTTTGCTTCCCTCGTAAATATAGAATGACAATAGAAGATATTGCCTCTGAACTATCAGCCGGTAAAAACATCGTAATCACAACACATCATAAACCAGATGGCGACGCAATGGGCTCATCTTTAGGTTTATATCATTTTTTATGTGCTTTAGGACATAACGTGCATGTCATTACACCGACTGATTATCCTTATTTTTTACATTGGATGCCAGGGCACCCCGAAGTCATCAACTTTATGGAAAACGAGACGAAAGCTGCTGAATTAGTAGCATCCGCAGATTGGATATTTTGTACAGACTTTAATAATTTAACAAGAATCAATGAATTAGGTGAATTGGTGCGTCAATCAAAAGCGAAGAAAGCGATGATTGATCATCATTTAGAGCCAGAGGGATTTGAAGATTTTAGATATTGGGATACTACATCGTGTGCTGCTGCAGAGTTAGTTTACAGATTCATAGTAGAGCTTGGGCATCATGATAAGATTAGTAAAGATGCTGCTACATGCTTGTATACTGGTATAATGACCGATACAGGTTCATTTAGATTTGCGAGTACAACTGCAAGCGTTCATAGAACTATAGCTGATTTAATAGAACTAGGTGCCGATAACTCTAGAATTCACGAGTTAATTTACGATACCAATTCAGAAAATAGATTGAAGTTTTTAGGGGAGGTCTTGTCGAATAGAATGGTAGTCTTAAAAGAAAAGCATACCGCATATATTTCTATAGATGCAGATTTACTTAAAAAATACGATATTCGAACCGGCGACACGGAAGGTGTTGTGAATTATGCACTTTCAATTCATGGTGTGAAGTTAGCAGTGTTGGTTATTGATAGGGGAGAATTGAGAAAGCTATCTTTTAGATCGAAGGCAGAGTTTCCGGCGAATGAAGTGGCGAAGAAATATTTTTCTGGGGGCGGACATAGAAATGCAGCAGGGGGGTCTTCAGTGTTAAGCTTAGAAGATACGGTAGCGAAGTTTTTGGAGGTCTTGCCTGAATATGAGTACTTGTTGAATGAGTAATTGGTGACTAGTAACTAGTAACTAGACTCAGTACCCAATACTCAGTACAAAAATTAATAAGCATAAAAAATATAAATAAAAAATAAAGGAATAAATGAAAAAACTATTAATCGCAGCTGCAGTAATCGCAGCATTTTTACAAGCATGTTCAGATGGGTTTAAAACTTCTGATGATGGTTTACAATATCAAATTCACACTGAGAACGAAGGTGACAGAATTAAAGAAGGTGATTTTGTTTCGTTGCAAATGGTTTACAGAACTGATTCAGATTCTGTTTTATTTGATACATACAAAATGGGACAAGCAATTAAGTTAATGGTTAGTAAGCCTACTTTTAAAGGTGACTTAATGAGCGGATTAATGTTATTAACTGAAGGTGATTCAGCAACATTCTTAATCAATGCTGATTCATTATTTGAAAAAACTTTCCAATTCCCTCGTCCAGAATTTATCAGAGCAGGAAGTTATTTAACTTTCAATGTTAAAGTTGATAAAGTTCAAACTAAAGAGCAGATGGAAGAAGAGATGAAGAAAGAATCTGAAAAGCAATCGGCTGTTGAAAATGTAAACATCGAAAAATATATTTCAGATAATAAATTAAATCCGACGAAAACTCCAACAGGTTTAATGTATATCATTTCAAAAGAAGGTTCAGCAGAGAAAGCTGTTGCAGGTGATACAGTAGTTGTACATTATACTGGTAAATTATTAAACGGAAACAAATTTGATTCTTCGTTAGATGTTGGTAAGCCAATTGAATTCCCAGTAGGTAAAGGTATGGTGATTAAAGGATGGGATGAAGCATTAATGATGTTTGGTAAAGGTACCAAAGCAACATTAATCATTCCTTCAGCTTTAGGTTACGGTCCGAACGATGTAGGTAACGGTGCAATACCAGCATACTCAACTTTAGTATTTGACGTTGAATTAGTAAATATTAAAAAAGCCAAATAATGATTAAGAAAATATTATTTGTTGTAGCGATTGTTTTTGCATTCAGCACTTCATTTGCACAGAAAATTAAATATAAAACTGATAAATCTGGTTCAAGATATTTTGTTGTTAAATCGAACAAAACACCATTGTTGAAATTAGATGATATCGTCACTTTACAATTGAAATATAAGAATACGAAAGATTCGGTATTGTTTGATAGTTGGAAAATGGGCGGACCTTTACAATTGAAAGTAACCAAGCCTCAATTCAAAGGTGATTTAATGTCAGGTTTAGCTTTATTACATGTTGGAGATAGTGCAATGTTTTTGATTAATGCAGACTCATTGTTTTCAAAAACATTTAATATGCCAATGCCAGAATTTATTGAGAAAGGTTCTGACTTAACATTTACTGTTAAAGTAATTAAGTCTATCGCTGAAGAAGAGTTAAAGGCAGAAGAAATAAAAACACAAAAACAAAAAGATATGCAAGAGACAATTGATATTGAAAAATATATAAAAGATAATAATTTAACAGTGGTAACTACAGCATCTGGACTTAAGTATGTAATGTTAGCTGAGGGTACAGGTGAACAAGCTCAAGCAAATAAAACAGTTAGAGTTCATTATACTGGTAGATTGCTAGATGGTACAAAATTCGATTCATCATTAGACCGTAATGATCCCCTAGAATTTATGTTAGGTCAAGGTATGGTAATTCGTGGATGGGATGAAGGTATTGCTTTATTAAAAGTTGGTGGTAAGGCATTATTAATTATACCTTCAAACTTAGCTTATGGAGCTAGAGGTGCAGGTAATGTAATTCCTCCATTTACACCTTTAACATTTGAAGTTGAATTAGTAGAAGTTAAATAATAGAATTCTATAATCTTTATACAATTGAGTAAATTGCGAAAGCATTTACTCAATTTTTTTTTATGGTACTAACAGATACGCATACACATATATATCTTTCAGAATTAAGAGCTGAAATTTCAGCACTAATGCATCGTGCGCATGAGCAAAGAATCAAAAGATTTTTCTTGCCAAATATAGATTTAGAATCAATTGATGATGTATTTAGCTTAGCTGCTCTCTACCCGAATGAATGTTACCCAATGATGGGTTTACACCCTTGTTCAGTAAAAGATAATTACACGGATGTTCTCGCTGAGATAAAGTCTCACATTGATAAACCAGGTATTGTAGCGATTGGAGAAATCGGTATAGATTTATATTGGGATAAGACAACTTTAGAGATACAGAAAGAAGCATTTCGAATTCAGATTCAGTGGGCGAAAGAAAGAAATTTACCAATTGTAATTCATTGCAGAGAAGCATTTCAGAAAATATATGATATCTTGAAGGAAGAGAAAGATGATAAGTTGCGTGGTGTTTTTCACTGTTTTACAGGTAGCCTTGAGCAAGCAAAACTTATCACTGATTTAGGTTTTTATTTAGGAATTGGCGGGGTGCTAACTTATAAAAATGCAGGTTTACCAGAGGTGATCAAACATGTAGAGATGAAGCATATAGTTCTTGAAACTGATTCACCTTATTTAACTCCCGTACCACATAGAGGTAAACCTAATGAGAGTTCATATTTAATTCATGTCGCAGAAAAACTATCAGAGGTAAAAGAAATAAGTCTGAAAGAAGTCGCAGATATCACAACTGAAAATTCTAAATTACTATTTGGTATATAAATTTAATTCATCGCTACTAAGGTTTCGAACATAACGTTCTTCACTCCACCATTGATATATTTAATAAAGCTCTCATTGCTAGGAGCTAATTCTTTTGCGTCAGCATCTAAGTTAATATATTGAGCAACTAATGCATTCTCTGTAGGCAATAGATCAATTTGTACATATCCATTATGACTGCCAAAACGTGCATTGGTAGTTGAACCTGCGTTAATAATTAATGGCATCTTTTGTCCGGCTTTAACATTACTCGTATAATACTTCTCGAAATGATGAGTGGTTCCTGATAAAACTAGGTCTGCTTTATTCATGAGTGTTACACGTTGGTTCGGACTTAAATTATCGATCCAGAAGCCGAATCGAGAGTGAGCATTAACAATTACCACATCTTTATTTGTTTTTTGAATGCCATTTAAAATAGTAGTCATGAATTTTTTAGATTCTTCTGTGAATGCAGCATCAGTATAAGGTTGATCAGGGAAATGCAAAGTGATAATATGGAATCGATAACCATTAACTTCACGAACAGCATAGTATTCAGATTTCATATTACGTTTTATGATATCTTTTCTATTATCGAAATTCATCATAGTTAATAGAGCACCACCAGCATCTACATCGTCTTGTGATTTACCGAAAAATGCATTTTCAGAATCAGCAATAGTAGGGTAGAAATTATTATACCACCAATGATTTCTAGCAATGAAACTTAAAAAGTTTCTACCATCCTGCTGCATAATATGATCACCAAGTCCGATTGCAAACTCTACATTTGATCTATGCATCCATGTATTCATTTTAGCCATTTGAATATTATCATATGGTGAGTTACCATGGTTATCGCTAAATATTGCGAAGCTAATAGTGCTTGACTCTTCAAGTTGTTCAATATTATTATAATTCAACAATTCAATATTACTAGAACTAGTTTCGCGTTTATTAAATGAGTAAAATAATACAGTAGTAAGAATAAAAATCACTAGTAAAAATCTTGACTTTTTCATGTTCATTTGTTTTGTTCAAATGTCATGTAAGACAAGAGTTTGGGTTCTACTTTTGAAAGTAGTTAATCAAAATTGACTATAGAAAGTAGATAGATATTTTTCACTTCATAGCACTCTACTTAATTCAGTAGGTATAATATTCAGCAAAGGCATTTATTACTTATTTTATTACTAATAGCGATAATACAGATGATAGTAGTTTGTCAGTAATGTAATAAAAATGATTTTTTCAAGAACCTATAATTAGTACTACAAAAAGTAATAGTAGAGTACTTGATTGATGAAATTGCAGCTATTTGATTGCTTATAATCGCCTGAGATTCAGTAAATGTTTTTACAAAAAAAATCATCGAATAATAATTTTACTTATTGAAGTAGTACAGGTGGTAAATACAATACCAATCTTTGTGAAAGCTTATTCAACATAAAACACCAACAACAATATGATCAAATTAGCATTAATAGAAGATAATATTTTACTGAGAGATAATTACAGAGACTATCTAACAATGGTAGGTAATTTCGAAGTTATCTGGGAGTATGATAATATCGAAGACGCTTTAAAAAATGATGTTTCAGAACCTAAAGTCTTATTGTTAGATGTTAGTTTACCTGGACTGTCTGCAGTAGAGGGCTTTCCTTTACTTAAGGCAAAGTTTCCTAAATCATACATAATTATACTTACAGCATTTGATGCAAGTGACTATGTAAAAGATTTACTAAGATTAGGAGCACATGGTTATTTATTAAAGACAATGCGAATGGCAGAGATACATAGAGGTATTGAGTCAGTGTTAGAAGGAGGATTTTCAATTGCTCCAAATGCTGCAAAGCATTTAGTAGACGAATTTAAATTTGATCCCTTAGAAGAGTTGAGAGTACAATTAACTAAACGTGAATTTGAAATAGTTAAATTATTAGCAGAAGGTTTAACATATAATGAAGCAGCTGAGAGATTATTTGTAACATCTTTTACAATTAATCAACATTTGAAAAGTATATATATAAAGTTAGGAGTTAATTCTAAAGCAGAGCTGATATCGAAATTGATAAAGTAAGAGGTCGTAAGTCATAAGTAAATGAAAAATATAATAAATAGTCAAATGAATAATCAACTTCAATATGCATTGTTTGAAGCTGATATGGCTATTATTATAGAAGATGAGAATAAAAAAATACAATTTGTAAATCAAGCTTATTGTGATTTATTAGAATTGCCGATGAATGCAACAGAATTAATCGGATATGATTTTGCCACAACATCACTTTTTGTAAGATATCATTTTAACAATGTAGAAGAGTTTAGTAGTCGTGCTGATTTGTTCGAAAGAAACAGAGTAATAAATAGGGATGATGTATTGATTACGAAATCGGGCAAAATAATTTTACGAGATTACGTGCCAATATTTGAAAATGAAGTTTTTAAAGGAAATATTTGGTACTATAAAAAGGTTGATAAATATAATCAGCAATACGATAAAGTAATCAATATGATATCGCATGAATTTAGAACCCCAATAGCTGCTATTTCTTCATCAGTAGAAATCATACAAGCTTTAACGGAGTCTAATGGTGCTATACAAAACTCAAAAACTCAAGAGTTAATATCAAAAATTAACAGCCAAGTTGCAAGTTTATATGATTTGATAGACGGTGCTTTATTAATCAACAAATTTGATGAAGATGATATGAAGCCAGAGTTTACGAAGGTTAATTTAATTGAATTAATCAATGAGTTAATTTCTGAGCATTCAAATTCGAATTTTGAGTTTAACATATCATTACAAGATTCAGAAGTGATACTTATCGCTGATAAAAAATTATTAAAGAAAGCTTTTAATAATTTGATATCGAATGCAATTATTTACTCGAATACAATTAAGAAAATTGACATATCTATTCTCGTTCATTCAGAATCAATTGATATAAAAATTAAAGATTATGGTATAGGTATACCATCTGATGAGCAACATAATTTATTTAATGCTTTTTACAGAGGAAGTAATGTGAAAAACATACCTGGGCTCGGACTTAGTTTAGTTGCAACTAAACGTATACTTAATCTACACAAGGCAAAGATGAGTTTGAGTTCTGCTGAAGGATTGGGAACTGAAGTTACAATCAGTTTTTTAAATAGGTAATAGTTTATAGCAAATATGAGCGTAAGCATTAAACTAAACACCCCCAAATATCGATTTATTTAAGCTATAGATTTTATACTGATTAAAGTACTTATTTAATTTTACTTTAATTAGTAAATCCCCAGAAAATGCTATATTTATATAGAGAATTCTAATGCCAATTATAGAATTTACAAAAGTACTTATATAAGTAAGTGTAATATTGTAGAATAAATTGATATTTGAATGAGCGTAAGTAAATTCGATTGGCAGCTAGTACATCCCTAGGTATCTGGCTGCCTTTCTTCTTTGTTAACGTTTAAATTGAGCTAACACACACAACATATGATTAACATTGGTTTAATTGAAGACAACGAATCGTTGAGAGAAAATTATATTGAATTTCTCGAGATGGATGGTAACTTCAAGGTACAATGGTGCTTTGACAGTATAGAAGACACTATTAAGAGTGCAAATCAAGAGCCTAAAGTAATTTTATTAGATATAAATCTAAGAGGTATATCTGCAATAGATGGCTTTAAATTAATTAAAAACAAATTCCCTAATTCACTTATTATAATGTTAACTGCTCATGATGCAAGTGAGTATGTTAAAGAGCTTTTGAAACTCGGTGCTAATGGCTATATATTGAAGACAGCTAGTATGCTTGATATTCAAAAGGGTATAGAATCTGTAATTGAAGGAGGCTTCTCAATATCTCCTAATGCTGCAAAACATTTAATAGCAGATTATAGATTTGATCCGATTGAAGAACTACGATCAAAACTTACAAAAAGAGAGTTTGAGCTAGTTCAATTATTAGCCGAGGGATTAAGCTATAAAGAGGCTGCAGATCGACTTTTTGTAACTACCTTTACTATCAATCAACACTTAAAGCATATTTATGCTAAATTAGGTATTAAATCTAAGGCCGAATTAATGGCTAAGATGATCAAGTAATATCTATAAGAAAATGCAAAATGCAGATTTAGCTTTATTGAGAATGAATGTAGCCTTGCATTCGTTCAATTTCGCCATTTTATTAGAAAATCAAGATCGTAAAATTGAACTCGTAAATCAATCATTTTGTGATTTATTCGAGATTCCACTTTCTCCTGAAAAGCTATTCGGCTTTGATTGTAGTACAGCTGCAGAAAATAATAAAGTCTTATTCGTTAATGAAGAAGAGTTTGTTGATCAAATAAACGAAACTTTAAAAAATAAAGTTAGAGTAGATGATGTAGAGCTATTAATGAAAGATGGTAGGTACTTAAGTAGAGATTACATTCCAATTTTCAAGAAAGACAATTACATTGGTCATTTATGGGTTTATAAAGATATTACTGCACAGAAATTATCAGAAAGCCAAGTTCTAAATTCATTAATTAAAGAAAAAGAACTAAATGAATTAAAGTCAAAGTTTGTAGGTATGGTTTCTCATGAATTCAGAACTCCTCTTGCTGCAATATCTAGTTCTTTAGAATTAATTAGATTGATAAATGTTGATTCATTAAACGACAAGACAATAAATCACTTAAATAAAATTAATGAACAAGTCAGACGAATGACTGAGTTGATGAATGAAGTCTTGCTGATTAGTAAAATTGAAAGTGGTGGTATTTTACCCGTCTTTTTAGATTTAAATATAAAAGATCTGTTAGAAAGTATTGCATCTGAGTATATTCAAAATGGCTATGATATTAATATCATTTCTCACACAAATGATTATATATTACAAGCAGACAGAAATATGATCTTTCATGTTTTCTCAAATTTGATTTCAAACGCAGCGAAATATTCTTTCGATAATAATAAGATTGAAATCAAGATAAAAGATTTAGATTCTAATCGTATTGAAATATCTATCATTGATAAAGGTATTGGTATTCCTGAAGCAGAGCAAAGTAAGTTGTTTACCTCTTTCTATCGTGCTTCAAATATTAAGAACATTCCAGGTACTGGACTTGGTTTGATAGTAGTAAAACATTTCCTTGATTTACATGATGCGAAAATAAATTTCATATCAAAGCTAAATGAGGGGACTGAGTTTAAAATTGTATTACCCAGAAAGTGTAAGTAATGAAAAAAATATTAGTTGTTGAAGACGATATTCTTATAAAAGATAATATTAAAGAATTCTTTGAGATAAATGATTTTCAAGTTAAATGTGCTTCTAATGGAGCAGATGCTCTTAATGTGTTAGAAAATTTTACTCCAGATGTAATTGTATCTGATATGATGATGCCTAATATGGATGGTATTGAATTATTAGAAAAATTGCGTGAGAATAAATCTACCAATCTCATACCTTTTTTAATGTTAACTGCTAGAGCAGAAAATGATGTTAAGAGAAAAAGTATGAATATGGGGGCTGATGATTATATAACTAAACCTTTTGAATTTAACGAGCTATATGATGCGGTAAATTCTCAAATAAAAAAGAAAAGTCAGGTAAAACAACATATTACAGAAGAGTCTCTTTCTAATATACAACATTTGAAAAATGTAACTCATCATGAAATATATACTCCAATCAATGTATTACAAAATATTATCAATGTTATTAAAATTGAATCAGCAATAGATCCTGAAGTTGAAAGTATTTTTAACCATTCGTTAAAAAGGTTAAAGAAGACTTTAAATAACTTAATGATTCTTTCTGATGTTCAAGAATTGAATAATAATTTCACACATTATACCTCTACTTATATTAACAAATTTATTAATGATTCTATTATTGATAATATTAAGCATATAAATAAAGACTTAAAGATTAATAGAAATATAAACTTACCTGCTGAGTTTTTTTGTAGAGAGTATGTGTTAATTGTTTTAGCAGAATTAATTGAAATTGTATTTAAATTAAGTGACAAAAATTCACAAGTAAATATTGACTTTGAGAATCTAAATTCAAATATAAAATTAGAAATTACTTGCAATGCATCAATTTTACCTAATCCGTTTTCAATTATTGACACATTTCATTTAAAGCCTGAAATCTACTTAAATGAACATCAAAATATGGGCTTAGGTTTATATATAATTAGCACATTAGCTAATAAATATAGAGATGATTTTAAGGTAGAGATTGATAATAATATGATCAAATATACCTGGATATGTTATTCTAATCATTAATAATCATATTTTTGTCTAATTAAACTATGACAAAAATATTAATTATATATACTGGTGGAACAATAGGTATGATTCAAAATCAGAATGGTACACTTGTTCCTTTTGATTTTACAAATATCACTTCTAATGTCCCTGAACTCAGTAGACTAAATTATATCATCGACGTTCATTCTTTTAATCCGATTTTAGATTCTTCAAACATGAATCATAATGTTTGGATTGATTTAGTATCAATTATTGAGAATAAGTACAATGAATATGATGGCTTTGTAGTTCTTCATGGTTCTGATACCATGGCATATACCGCATCGGCTATTAGTTTTTTAATTGAAAATTTAGATAAACCCATAATTTTTACTGGCTCACAATTACCAATTGGTGAAATCAGAACCGATGCCAAAGAGAATTTAATTACTTCTATAGAGATAGCAGCAAGTCGAGATCAAAACAATAAACCTCTAGTACCAGAGGTTTGTATATATTTTGACTACCAACTAATGAGAGGGAATCGCTCGAAAAAAGTACATGCTGATAAATTCGAAGCATTTACAAGTCCGAATTACCCGTTACTCGCCGAAGCAGGAGTAAAGCTAAATTTCTACTCTGAAAATATTTTGCCAGATCCTGAATTAAAAACAGTTTTTTATCATCATCTAAGTAATAACATTGCATCATTGAAAATATTCCCAGGTATATCTCAGTCATTCGTTGAATCAATTATAAATGCTGAAAATATAGATGCAATAATTATTGAAGGGTTTGGAACTGGTAATACTTGTACCGATTCTTGGTTTATAGAATTATTAAGCAAAGCAACTAGTTCAGGTAAAATACTTTATGATATTTCACAATGTCAGGGAGGTACAGTAGATATCGGGCGCTATGAAACCAGTAAGCATCTTGAATCCATTGGTGTGATTTCTGGATAAGATATTACTTTTGAAGCTGCTATAACTAAGCTTATGTTTTTACTTGCTAACTACTCTGATAAATCAGCCATAAAAAGATTATTAGCAAGCAATATTAGAGGTGAAATGAAAATTAATTAGAGGTTAAATTCAGGTCATTAATTTAAAATTACTATTTTAAGTAATAATTACTATTTTAAGTAGCTATATCTTTATGGTATGCCACCTCAATCATCTTTACTTACTCACAGTACCAATATTAAGGACTTTTATAAGCAATCTCCTAGTTATTATTGGCAATCTAGACTTTCAGATTTTAGTATTATTAGTATTGACCCAAACTGTATAAATGTAATTGGATATACAGCAGAGGAGATAATGTCTAATCCTAAGATTTGGGAGGACACAATTCATCGAGATTATATAGACGTAATAAAAAAAGCTAGAGAATCTTTACGTGAAAAGAAATTTGTTGAAGTAGAGTTTAAAGCTTTTAAAAAAAATGGTGAAGAAGTATGGTTGAACAATAAATATTTTTTGTTGAACCTGCCAGATACAAATGAATTATACTTTTCAGGAGTTACTGTCAATGTAACTGACTTTAAAATGGCCGAAAAATTCTTGCAGAATAGATTAAAACTTGATGAAATTATCTCGAGTACATCTGCAAGTTTTGTGAACGTCAAATCACATGAATTCGACGATCATGTAAATGATGTACTTAGAAAAATTGGTGAATTTGCTGATATTGACAGGTCATATATATTCCTATATGAAGGTGAAATCATGAATAATACTCACGAATGGGTGAGGGAAGGTATAACTGAAGAAAAGGATAATTTACAAAATATACCGATATCATTTTTACCATGGTGGACAAACACTATGTTAGAAGATAACATAATTTACTTCCATGATATTGATGATTTACCACCAGAGGCTAGTGCAGAAAAAGAAGTTTTAGAGGCTCAAGATATAAAATCATTATTGGTTGTTCCTTTAAGATCAAATGATAATATAATTGGTTTTATGGGTTTTGATGCTGTAAGACATCAAATGTATTGGTCTCCAGAAGATAGAAAATTGTTAAGAACAATTGCAGAGATAACTGCTAATGGTTTCGTTCGAAGAGAAGAATATACAAAATTAGCCGAGAGTGAATTGAAATTCAGACAAGTTGCTGAAAACATAAAAGAGGTATTCTATTTAACAGATCCTAATACTCAGAAACTATTGTTTATCAGTAATGCATTTGAAGAAATTTGGGGAGTTACACCAGAATTTCTTTATCAAAATATGCCATATTTTGTAGAGAGTGTTTTACCAGAATACAAAGAACGTGTTATAAAAAGTTTAGAAGATCAAGCAAAAGGGATATTCACAGATATTGAATATAAAATCAGAAGACCAGATGGTACCGAAAGGTGGATTCGTGATCGTTCTTATCCGATTTTTGACGATAACGGTAAAGTAATAAGAGTCTCAGGAATTGCTGATGATATAACCAAGTATAAAGCGACTGAAGAACAAATTAGAAACAGTGAAGAACTATATCGTTCG
>JACCEA010733632.1_pt1 | contig 22274 bp, 21 predicted proteins | sample 7449851 | NCBI WGS metagenome assembly JACCEA01 (sample SAMN15323453, study PRJNA562643) | freshwater metagenome | isolation source: river surface water | place: USA:Blue River Watershed | collected 2017-08-18 | reverse complement strand
GTGATACTCCAACGGGTAAAGATGGTATCTCAGGATTTTTTAAAAAGTTTTTAGGATAAAAAATATATATTTTTTATCCTAAAAACTTATATAAGTGATATGATACTGATTTGACGTCCTGCTTTTTCACCGTCACGGCGAAATGAGTTATACTCGGGACTACAATGAGTACAAATATTTTCACGACGATTAATATTGCGTAATAGGCACCCACGACTTCGTAAAAATTGAATATTGAGTTGTACAAGATCGCAGACTGTTCGATTTTCCCATTCATAGAGGGTAAGTCGTTCATGATTGGTCTCTTGTACTGCGTCAATAATATCTTGGCCCACATCATAACAACAGACTTTAATGCTCGGACCAATAAAAATACGTACATTTTCTGGTTTGATTGCATGATGTTCAATTAAATAATCAACGGCGTGAGCAGCAATGCCTGCTACCGAGCCACGCCAGCCAGCATGCACAGCAGCAATGACTTCTTTTTCAGGATCATACAATAATAAAGGGACGCAATCGGCAGTAAAAATTCCAAGGCCAATATTTTTTTGTTTTGTGACTATAATGTCAGCTTCGGTAGGGATCATGAAAATTCCCTTTTCTGCCTTAGTAACTTCATAAACAGTTGTTTCATGAACTTGTTGTGTGGTGATTAAAGAGGGTATTCCCAGTTGTTCACATAATTGTTCAAGAGATTCACGGTTATCCGGATTAAGACTTTTGTCCGGCTTGGTGAGGTAATCAGATTTGTCACCAAAATAAAGAATAATTTTTTCATGCATGAGCGGCCTTTTCATACGGTTTGTTGTAATGATGTGTTGAGTTTACAGAAAGTAACAAAAAAATAAAGGATCGATGCAGATACGATCCTTTATTGTACAAAAAAATAAGCTGTTATTATTTTAATATTTTTGGTCGGTGTCTAATTTTTTACGTAAAAATGTTGGTGTATCGACATCATAAAAATCAATTTGTTTGCTTTCATGGCGTTCTTCTTTTATCGGGTTAAGATCCTCTTCTGGTTTAGTGAAAAATTCTACTTTTTCAAATGCTACATCTTTTTCTGGCTGTTTGAATAACAAAGAAGTCTCTTTTTTTAGATCTGCGGTTTGAAATATCGTTGAATCTTCAGTTTCATTAAATCCAGTTGCAATGACGGTTACCATGACTTCATCATGCATTGAAGGATCAATGACTGATCCTAAAATAATATTTGCATCTTCACGAAGCATTTCATAAACAACTTGTGCTGCATCATTAATTTCATGAAGGCCTAAGTCGCTATTTCCGGTAATATTAATTAAAACACCATGAGCACCTTGAATATGTATATTTTCAAGCAGCGGTGAATTGATTGCAGCACGTGCCGCTTTTGCAGCTCGATCTTCGCCTTTACATGATGCAGTTCCCATAATTGCACGCCCCATATCTTTCATGACAGTTCTTACATCAGCAAAATCAACATTGATTAATCCTGTTTTGATGATGATATCAGAAATGCCCTTGATCGCTTGATGTAAAACATTATTTGATAAAGTAAATGCATCGACCATTGAAATCTTTGGGTCTGCAACTTCAAGTAATTTTTGATTAGGAACAACAATATACGTGTCAACAACAGCACGTAATTGTTTGATAGCATGCTCTGCATATGAAAGTCTTCTTTTTCCTTCAAATAAAAAAGGCTTTGTTACAATCGCAACCGTTAAAATGCCTTGTTCTTTAGCCATTGCTGCAATAACGGGCAATGCGCCTGAGCCGGTCCCTCCCCCTAACCCTGCCGCTAAAAATAAAATATCGGTACCAGTAATAGCTTGCATGATGTCATCGACAGCTTCTTCTGCTGCTTTGCGGCCTATTTCTGGATTTGATCCTGCACCAAGTCCTTTAGTAACTTTGTTACCAAGTTGTACTTTGCAAGGTGCTTGAGATACGAGTAAAGCTTGTGCATCAGTATTTGCTACAATATATTCAACTTCTTGAATTTCTCCTGCTTCAATCATGCTATTAATAGCATTTCCACCTGCTCCGCCAATGCCGATAACTTTGATGGTTGCACCGATATTGGTTTTTTCTTGGTCTATAGTAAGTTCAATCACTCGATTATCCTTTCTTTAAAAGATGATTCTTATAGATATTCATAAATCCATGATTTCATACGATGTAATACTCGTGATATGACAGGAACATTTTTAAGCGATGCTGCGGTCTCTTGTTGATGTTTAACAGCGTATTTTAGTAATCCATAACCAGTTGAATATAAAGGACTTTTAATGCTGTCGGGTATTAAAAATGATTGCTCTACTTCATGCGAGAAGGGCATGCCAATACGAACAGGCATGTTAAATTTTTCTTCTGCAAGTTTTTGGATGCCTTGTAACAAAGAACCGCCTCCGGTAAGTACAAGTCCAAGCGGCATCACATCTTGTAAATGAAATGCTCTGATTTCTTCATTGAGAAATGAAAAAATTTCTTCTGCTCGAGGGTTCAGGATATCATATAATCGAGACATATTAATTTTTTTTATGGTTCCATTAAATTCATTAATTATTTCGAGTACATCAGTTTCATTGTTATTGCTCGTATCTTTATTGACAAAGCCATATTTTCTTTTTGTTGCTTCAGATATTTTTAATGAAATTCCCAATCCAATAGCAAGATCATTGGTAAAATGATTGCCAGCAATAGGAATAACTTTTGAATGCATAATGCGACCAGATCGATACAAAGCGAAATCAGATGTTCCTCCACCAATATCGAGGATTCCAACGCCAAGTTCTTGTTCTGATTCAGTGAGTACTGCTTCTGCGGATGCAATTTGTTCAAGAACAATATCTTGTACTTTGATGCCAGCAAGTTCGCATGAAGTAATAATATTATGTGCTGAAGCAACCGCTCCGGTAACAATGTGTACTTGTGCCTCAAGACGTACACCATACATGCCCATAGAATCTAAGACCCGTTCTTGGCCGTCAACACGGAAATATTGTGGAATGACTTGTAAAATTTCACGATCTTGAGGGATTCGAATCGCTTTAGCAGCTTCAATGACCCGTTGAATATCATCAGGCATTACATCACGTCGTTTGATGGGTACTACTCCTGTTGCATTAAATGATTCAATGTGTCCTCCTGAAATGCCGACAATCGCAGATTCTACTTTGAGGCCAGAGCTCTGTTCAGCCAAGACAACAGCTTTTTTAAGTGCTTGAACAGTGAGTCCAATATCAACAATGACGCCTTTTTTAAGTCCATGAGATGGGGCAATGCCGATGCCAACAATTTCAATGCTTCCTTTTTGATCAACAACGCCCATGAGTACACAGATCTTTGTTGTTCCTATGTCTATTGCAGTTAGTACCTTTCCTCCTTGTAATATGCTCATAATAATCCCCCTTTTTTTTTTGTCGTTTGCATGACTACTTGTTCTAAAAAACGCATATCAAATATTAAGTGTTCATTTTTTTTAAGATGTAAGCCGCTTTGTAGGTGCATATTTTCTAATACTGTTTCATTGTATTTTTGAGGGATGTCATATGTTTTTATATTACATCGGACAATATATTTTTTATGGGTTTCAAATGTTAAATCGATAGTATTAATCGAAGAGATATAGATATGGTAATCATTTTTTAAAAGACTATTAAGGGGTTGAACATATTGAGATATTTTATTTTCTTGTATTAAAGAATCATGGATGGAAATATTTTTAAGTTTTTGATCTTCGTTAAAAATGACAAGCTCTTTTTCATATAAGTCACCATTTTGAGTTAAAATATAGGTATCGTTGATTGTGCAGATAAATTTTTGAGGCCAGATTATAAGATTACAGGAACCTTCTGGGTTCACAGTAACTCTATATTTTTGAATATACGATGATTCTTGTTTTAATTTTTCTATTAAAAATGGAATTTGCCAGAGTAATATTTTTTTTTCAAAAGCTGAGTTAAAGAATGATTCAAGGTAATTATGGAGTGATGGAATTTGCCAATCATGAAAAAATACTGTTGAAGAAGTTATAGTAGTGGAGATTTCAAGAAAATAAGAAGTAAAATAAAGAAAATATATAAAAAAAAATATCCGAAAAAGAGCGCGCAAAAAAATATACAAATCATTGCTATATATTTGTAATACCAGTATCAATTTCGCTATTCGAGTGCGATGTTTCTTCCATACCATGAGCTCCTTTCGTAATAAAATATATTTGAATGGTAAAACAAAAAAAAGAAATGGTGCAAGATATGGTAAATAAAGAGAAAAAAAGACGCTTTCAAACAGTATTTTTTGAGAAAATATATAAAGATAAATAATAAATATTTGAGTATAAAGATAAAAATTATTTCGATTGATGAGAATGATTAAGAAAAGAGGAAACTTTTATTTTAGTTTCCTCTTTATATTTTATTTATGCTTTTGGCAATAAGACCCAATCAAGAACTTCACGAGCATTGTCTGCCCATAAAATTTCTATTCCTTTAACAACTTCTTCCATGTTAACCATATCTTTTTGATTCTGTTTTGGGAGAATAACGTGATCAAGACCATGTTGTTTTGCGGCTAATATTTTTTCTTTAAGACCTCCGATGGGAAGAACATTTCCTTGTAAATTAAGTTCACCGGTCATGGCAAATCGACCATTGATAGCGCGTCCTGTTAATGCTGATAAAATAGAGGTTAAAAGTGTTACGCCAGCTGAAGGTCCATCCTTGGGAATTGCTCCTGCTGGAAGATGAATATGTAAATCAAATTCTGTGAATGACTTGCTATCAATGCCAAAAAAGTCCATGTGTGCTCGAGCATAAGTCATTGCAGCTTGTGCTGATTCTTTCATTACTTCACCAAGTTGGCCGGTCAACATGAATTTTCCTGTTCCTTTCATTAAAACTGCTTCAACTTGCAATATTTCTCCTCCACAGGCTGTCCATGCAAGTCCATTGGTAACACCGATTTTATTAGTAAAAATATATTGATCTAATGTAAAGCGTTGTGGTCCTAAATGAGCAACTAAATTATCGACAGAAAAATCAACACCTTTTTGAGTTTCAATGAGAGATCGTGCAAATTTTGAGCATAATTTATGTACCATGCGTTCAAGTTCTCGAACACCGGCTTCTCTTGTGTAGGCATGAATAACTTGGTTAATAACTGGCTCTGGAATTATAATATTATGGGTGTCAAGTCCTGATGATTGCACTGCTTTTGGGATAAGATACCGATGAGCTATTTCTGTTTTTTCTTCACGGGTATAGCCCGATAATTGAATGATATCAAGTCGGTCACGCAGTGGGCCTGGAATATTGTTTACATCATTTGCTGTAGTGATAAACATTACTTTTGAGAGATCAAAATGAACACCAAGATAATTATCATAAAATTGATTGTTTTGTTCTGGATCTAAAACCTCAAGTAATGCTGATGCAGGATCGCCACGTCCTGAGTTGCCTAATTTATCAAGCTCATCAATGATAATCAGAGGATTTAAACTTTGTACTTTTCTCATGGCTTGAATTAAGCGTCCCGGCAATGCACCTACATAGGTGCGTCGATGGCCACGAATTTCTGATTCATCATGCATGCCACCGAGAGCAATTCTAAAAAAATTACGATTTAAGCTGCGTGCGATTGATCGACCAAGAGAAGTTTTTCCTACACCTGGAGGTCCTGCTAGACAGAGAATTGGTGTTTTGCCTTCAGTTTTTAAAACACGGACTGATAAATAATCTAAGATTCGTTCTTTGACATCATTGAGTCCAAAATGATCTTCATCAAGAACTTTTTTTGCATGAAGAAGATCTCGATTTTCTGTAGTTAATACATCCCAGGGCAAAGCCAAGAGCCATTCTAAGTGATTACGAATGACGACAGCTTCAAGAGAATCAGCAGATGTTTTTTCGAGTCGACGAACTTGACGTTTAATTTCTTGTGATGCTTCATCAGAGAAATTAATTTTGGCTATTTTTTCTTTAAGATCTTCAATATCTGATTCGCTTTCTTCGCCTAATTCTTTTTGAATAGCTTTAAGCTGTTCCCGTAAATAATATTCTCGTTGTGACTTATTAATAGATTCACGTGCATTAACACGAACTTTTTCTTGAACTTTGCTTACTTCAATTTCTGCTTGCAACATTTCTGTAATGTCATCAAGTAAAGAAATGATAGATGCTTTTTCAAGCAATGTTTGAGATTGATCAATGGTAATGTTTAGATGTGATAATAAAAAATCAACAATCCTTTCAGGATCATTAATTTGACTAATAATCATTTGAAAATCAGGGCCAAAATTTTTACCTAAAGCATTTATTTTTTCAGTGAGACCAATAATATTACGAATTTTTATATCAATTTCTGCTGTTGAATCAGGCATCATATCAAAAGGCAGAGGGGTAATGTTAACTGATAGCATCTCGTTGCTTGAAACAATTTCTTGAACTGATGCACGCATAATTCCTTGAGCAAGGATTTTGATGCCGTTATCAGGTAAGGTCATTGCACGCATAATGTGTCCAATAGTTCCTGTGGTGTATAAATCTTGTATGCCAATTGGTCCTTGGTATCCAGCAGATTGTGGTTTGGTTGCAAGTAATAATATTTTTTTATCTCCTTCAAGTGCAGCATTAATTCCCTTAATAATTTTTTCATCGAGCACTAATAATGGTACTACCATGTGAGGAAAAACCACTACATCAATTGTTGGAATAACTGGTAGAATGTGTGGCATTTCATCGATTGCATAGATGTTTTTTATGTCTTCCATTGGATCCCCCCTAACGACTTGTAAAATCCGCATATCTTGAATTTTTTTAACTTTGCATCCCTGGTTACAAAGTTATATTCTTTTTTCATTTACTCACTTTATTCTATGCAAAAAAAACTTTTAAATTCAACACTGTAACGCGATCAAAAAAAAGAGCTTAATAGTAGGTCAGAAACTTTCTTTTATTGACTTTAGTCTCACAATTTTGCAGTCTTTGAATATTCTTTTCAGTGCAGTAAAAATAATAAAAGGGTTTTTAAAATGATTGAACCAGCAAAACTTGTTGCACAGAATATTCATAAAAAATTTATTGAGGGCACCTATGTGCATCATGTTTTAACCGATGCAAGCGGCACTTTTTTTGAGGGTAAAACCTATGCAATTATTGGTTCTTCAGGAAGTGGTAAATCAACGTTTTTGCATCTTTTAGCAGGGCTTGATATTCCTAATGAAGGAGCTGTTTTTTATAATAATCGTAATATAAATATGATGTATAATCATGAGCGCGAAGCGTTTAGGGTCAATAATATTGGACTTATTTTTCAATTCCATTATTTGATTAATGAGCTTTCGGCACTTGAAAATATTATATTTCCGGGGCTTATCAAGGGGCGAGAAAGAAAAGAATGTGAAGCAGAAGCGTTTGAATTGTTACAGCATGTTGGATTATATGAACGAAAAAATTATTTCCCCTATCAACTTTCTGGTGGACAACAGCAGCGCATAGCTATTTTGCGTGCATTATTTAATAAGCCAACTTTTTTGATTGCTGATGAGCCAACAGGAAGTCTTGATGCAGAAAATGCACATCAAATTATTGAGATGTTTTTACATTTTCATGAAGTGTATAAAATGGGATTAATTATTTGTACGCATGATTTGAAGATAAGCGCACAAATGGAAACAGTAGTAACAATTGAAAATGGTAAAATTTTGAATTAATATATAGATATATTTTTTGCTCAAAAGAAGAAAGAGAAAGGCTTTTATAGCACGATCTCTTTCTTGAGTATTTATTTAAATAGTACGTAATTCTTGTTCTTTTTTATGATGCATTTCATCGACTTTAGTGATGAAAGTATCAGTTATTTTTTGTAAAATATCAGCAAGTCTTCGTGCAAAGTCTTCCGAAACGGTACTTTTACGTTCAGCTTCACGCAATTGATTATGAAATTCTTTACGAACGTTTCTGACGCTCACGCGGCATTCTTCAGTTTTTTTGCTTAAAATTTTCACTAATTCATCACGACGATCTGAACTCATTTGTGGTAGTTGCAAACGGATGACAGTGCCATCATTAGATGGATGAATGCCAATGTCTGACGCTTGAATGGCTTTTTCTATTTCAGGAATGAGACTTTTGTCCCATGGTTGAATGGTGACAAGTCGTGCATCGGGAGTTGAGACAGTAGCAAGCTCTTTGAGTCCCATCATTTGACCATAACATTCAACACGAACATTATCGACCAATGCAGTTGATGCTCGTCCTGTGCGCACAGCGACTAAGTCTTTTTCAAAGTGTTTAATGGCATGGGTCATTTCTTCTTTGACGCTTGTTTCAAAAAGCTTTGTTTCATTTTCTATAAAATTAAATGGTTCCATAGATAAGAGTCCTTTTAGGTTAAATACTATTTATAGTATGATTTTCTGATATGATCCAGCTTCCGTATGTTTGATCTTGATCTGCACGTAATAAAGTATCTTTATGATGCATGTTGAGAACACGAATCGCAAGATTATGTTGTTGAGCAAGTGCAATTGCTGGTAAATCCATTATGTGCAACTGTTGTTTAAGAACTTCTTGATGAGTGATTTTTTTGTATTGATGGGCATTATGATACAGATGTGGGTCTTTGTTATAAATACCATCAACTTTTGTATATTTCCATATTGCATTTGCATGCATGCGGAGTGCATACAAAACCGCAGCGGTGTCAGTGCTTAAAAATGGTTGTCCGGTGCCGCCAGCAAAAATCATGAGGCTTTTATTTTCAAAGGCACTTTCAATGCGATCATGACGAATAGTATCAGCAATGTGTGGCATATCAATTGCAGCGCAAATAATCGATTTGATTCCATGTTGTGATAATAAATCATGTAAACAGAGTCCATTAATTATTGTTGCCAGCATGCCACATTGATGCCCAACATGTTCGCGAATTTGTAATTGTTGGACAATTTCTTTGCCACGAATAATGTTACCTCCACCCATTACGATGCCAAGATGATATTTTTTCTGCAGTATTCTTATTTGCATAGCAAAATTTTTTATGCGTTCTGAAATAGATAATTCTGTCTGTATCGTATCAGAGCCTGAGAAAAATTCACCGCTTATTTTTAATAACAAGCGTTTCATGAAATCCCCTTCAGATTTATGTATATAAATATTCGGTTATTTACCAATTGCAAAACGAGCAAAACGTTTTATAGTCATAGTGGTATTTAATTTTTTGCCTAATTGATCACACACATCAGCGATTTTTAACTTATCATCTTTTATATATTTTTGATGCAATAAGCAAACTTCTTCATAATATTTATCTAATTTTCCAGTTGTAATTTTTTCAATCATCGCTGCAGGTTTACCACTTGCTGCTAATTGTTCACCAATTATTTGTTTTTCTTTTAAAAGAATTTCTGAATCAATTTCGTCAGGGCGTACACATAAAGGATTAGTTACGGCAATTTGCATACAAAAATTACGTGCCATTGCAGCTATTTCATCTTTATGTTGACTTACATCTGAACCAGCGCTCATTTCAATCATAACGCCGAGTGTTGCACCGGGGTGAATATAGGTTTCAACAATGCCTGTTGTATCAGTTGCAAAGCATGCTGAGCGGCCAATTTTTGTATTTTCAGATATTTTTGAAACAACATCTTCGAGTGATTCACCAACGGTTAAGCTACTTCCTTGAAGTGGTTGTTGAAATAAAACGTCAGAAGCGACGATTTTTTTTTGAATAACAAGATGATGAGCGACTGCAGTAGCAAAATTTTTTAAAGCATCAGTATTTGCAGCAAAGTCGGTTTCACAAGCAATTTCTAACAGACTACCGACTTGTCTGTCTGAAGAAATGTCAGCTGTAATAAGTCCGTGATTGGTACTATTTTCTGCACGTTTTGCAGCAACAGCAGCACCTTTTTTGCGTAGTAATTCTATTGCTTTATCAATGTTGCCTTCTGCTTCAACTAACGCATTTTTGCAATCCATCATGCCAACACTCGTTTTTTCACGAAGTTGTTTAATTAAATCCATTGTTATTTCTGCCATTGAGATACTCCCTCAAAAAAACCAAACTATACTATTTTCCTTATAAAAAGCTTGAAGCTGTTTTTTTAGTATTCTTGTAAATAAAAAAGCTTTAACTCTGTTTCATATTGTTAAGTTTGCCAAAATTTACTATTTTTACAAGGAAAGCATCTTTCTTTGACAAAAACTCTATAAAATAATACTCTCGTTATCGAGATTTATATTACAAAAATAACGTAATGTTAAAATAAAGTAATGCTCATATTGCAAATTTTTAAATGTTTTACCGTACAAGGAGCTTTTACCAATGCCAGTACCAAAAAGAAAATTATCGCGCAAGCGTCGCGATCAAAGATCCGCTAATAAAGGGATCAAGCCACATATTGTTGTATTTTGCCAAACCTGTCAAGCGCCCAAAACAGCACACAGTTTATGTGAAGAATGTGGATATTATAAAGGTGTTAAAGTAGCTCGAACTAAAAAAGAACGTGCACATGAGCGAGCGACAACACGAACTGCGTTTCAAGGATTACAAAATTCAGCAGCTATGCACCAAGCATCTGATGCAGGATCTTCCACTTCACAAGAATAATAGTTGTACGGATATATAGATTATGATAGCCGTCGATGCTCTTGGGGGTGACTTTGCTCCCCACGCAATTCTTGAAGGAGCGCTCCGTGCTTCAAGAACAAGGATTCCTGTTGCTCTCTTTGGGCCATTGGAACGAATTGTTCCGATTTTGGATCAACTTGACACGCATTGGCGAGGATTGCCCATAACGTTATTTCAAGCATCGGAAGAAATTTTGATGGATGAGGAGCCTGCTATGGCTGTGCGTCGCAAGAAGGACTCCTCACTTGTTCGAGCGGTAAATTCCGTAGCGGATGGGACGTGTACCGGTGTTATTTCTGCCGGTAATTCGGGGGCATTGATGATTGCTTCGATGTTTATTTTAGGAAAAACTGAAGGGATTGAGCGCCCTGCCATTGCAGGATTTATTCCGACCAAAGATGCAGGATCAACACTTGTTCTGGATCTTGGTGGTAATGTGAATTGTAAAGCATCTCATTTACTTCATTTTGCACATCTTGGCATTGAGCATTTATTAGCGCGTTCTGTTATTCGTCGGCCTTTAAAAATTGGACTTTTATGTAATGGATCTGAAGAAAGCAAAGGATCTGCTTTAATTAAAGAAGTTCATCAATTATTTTTTCAGCAACTTAATAATTTTATTGGCAATGTAGAACCTGCAGATGTTTTAGCAAATAAAGCTGATATTGTGGTTTGTGATGGATTTACTGGTAATATTTTTTTAAAAACTATTGAAGCGTGTAATAAGTTTTTTGCAACAGAAGGTGCAGCACATATTATTCCTGGAGGCGCTCAATTGTTAGGCGTTAAAGGAACGGTAATTGTTGCCCATGGGAATTCTTTAGCATCGTCAATCCAAAAAGCAATTCAGCTTGCGCACCATGTTAAACAGAACATTGTCGCACTTGATATAGAACATACTTTCCATGATTCTGATGGATTGAAAATCACATAATTTAAAACAGAAAAAAACTATTTAAAATTTTTACAGAATTATTTTTTTTGTTATTTTGAAGGAGTTCTGTTATAGTTTTGCAGAGCTGATGAGAACATTTTTTAAGGAGTATAAAAATGCATTCTTTGCTTTTGTCTACGTGGCGTGAGTCATGCATCTTTTTTATATCATCTGATTCGAGGGTTTATCCTCTTTTAATTTTGAATATTTTTTTTCGTACGGTACAGTTTTTAGCCCGATATTTTTTTTGGTTTATCCCACTTTTGCTTTATAGTCATGTTAAGTTATTGCAAGAATTATTAGATTTGAACATGCTGCCTACAGCACATATGTTTACGTTTACATCATTAAGCGGTGCTTTGGCTGAAACGTTTCTCTGTTTTATTATCATTTTATGTGTAAGAACATCACTTGAGCCTAAAAATCTTACCTATTTTGTATATTTTAGTCCGTATCTTTTTTTATATGCGATTTTTTGGATGCTTCCGCATTTGAGTATTTTTCCTTTAGTCTGGCTTGCATCATTTTTTTTCTTTGATACTGATTGTTCTTTAAAAAGTTTTTTTTGGGCAATTATACAGGGAATTAAAATGATTTTTTATTTTTTGCCTCTTTTTATTATTGTTGGGTTAATGGTAATAAGTTTTATTCATGTCATTAAAATGCCGACAATTTTTTTATTAAAAATGTTTGTGACAGAATCGTTATTTCCCTTATTAGTTGCAGATTTTTTGATTGCTTTGCTATATAACATTTTGGTTGCATCAACAATGTCGGTTTTTTATATTATGCTTAAGCATAGGCATTATAAGCTTTTTTTTAGTTAAAAATTTATTTTGCTCAAATTATATATTTATGCTATTTTGAGCAATTAAAAAAAGAAAAAATATTATCAAAAGCATTCAAAAGTATTATTTTTTCTCTAAAAGAGGAACTTTTCACTGAGCCGAATGCCGGAACTTATCACTGTGTTCTAATATAGGACTTGACTTTTTTTATATTGTAAGTAAAATTTTTTCTTTATTCTTGTCCATTAAAAAATAATCGATAGTGATATTTTTAATAAAAAATATAGATAGAGAGTTAAGATAGAATCAACCTTTTTTCTGGATATTTATACATATGTACATAATGCAGCGTATAGCGCGATATTTGTGGGGTGATTTAGAGCAAGATGAATTGAAAAAATTTGTTTATCTAGCTTTAGGTTTTTTCTTTTTAATTGGTTCGTTTTGGCCACTTAAGACGCTTAAAGATAGTATTTTTATTAATACTGTTGGTGCAGCGTATCTTCCGCTGGCAAAAATGTTTTCGTTACTCTGTTTTTTTCCCGTAGTTATGGGATATTCATATCTTGTTGATATTATTTCAAAAGAGCGTTTGATTTATGGATTTACCTGTTGTGCAGCAGCAGTAGGCTTTCTATTTTCTTATTTTTTTACTCATCCAACAATCGGTTTAGCAAATACAACAGTTGATGCTGGGCGCATGTTGGGCTGGTTTTTTTATTGTTTCATCGAATGTTATATTTCTTTGATGTTGTCTACGTATTGGTCGTTTGTTAATGATATTACACCGCCTGAATCGGCTAAAAAAGGATATGGACTTATTATATTTGGAACACAACTGGGTGGGTTTGTTTTTATCACTTTTGCTAATTTGTTATCGCGAAATCCTGATATGTATGCGGTTCGTGCTCCAATTATTTCAACAGTCTGTTTTACTCTCTTTTTTGGTGTTGCAGCAGTTGTTTATTTGTTAACACATTCAGTTAATAAAAAAACATTAGAAGGGTATCATACAATAAACCAAGTTTTAGATAAAAAAGTAGAAAAAACTGAGAGAATTCGTTTTATGGAAGGATTGTATATTTTGATTACGCAGCCGTATGTGATGGGTATTTTTATGATTGTTTGGTTACAAGAAATTTTAGGAACAATTATTATGTATCAAATGTATGTACAGCTTGAAAAATTTTATTTGAGTCCTGGATTGCGAAATGCTTTTTTATTTGATTTTTCTTTTTCAATTCAATTAATCGCTTGTTTATTCGGTCTTTTAGGAACCTCGTTTTTTCAACGTAGATTTGGCATTCGAGCCTGTTTAATTGGGTATCCTTTATTGCTTTTTGGATTAATTGTTGCATATTTTTTTTATCGAACATTATGGTCGATAGCAGTTGTTTTGATGTTTGCAAAAGCTTTAAATTATGCATTTAATCAGCCTACTAAAGAGATTTTATATATTCCAACATCACATGATGTTAAGTATAAATCAAAAGCGTGGATTGATATGTTTGGGTTAAGATTTGGAAAAATGGTTGGTGCGTTTTTTAATACTTTTGCATTGACACATGAAGGACTTATCGCAGGATTTATCTTGGGAATATTAGCGACATGGGTGTTTGTTGCTCAAAAAATTGGATCAACATTTCAAAAAATTACTAACGAATAATCTATTATTTTTTAAAATAATTATAAGATTTCAATTTTTTTAATAGTTGCTTTAAAACGAGTATTCTGGTCTGACATACTACGTACAGTTTCATTTTCATACACATTTTTAAAAAAAAAGAATGAAGAATGAATGTATATAAAATATTGCTATCTTTTGGATTTTTTTGTGGAATGCAAGCAGGATTATTTGTTGCAGAGCAGAAAGTTACTGGTTAAGAAAAATTTCATCAAGCGGTTTATGATCATAAAGGGAAAGAAATTTTATCGTGGATAGAAAAAATAACTCCTGAATTATTAAATACACAAGATAGTGAGGGATATACAGCGCTTCATATTGCTCTTGAACAAGGGGGCTCGCAATAGTTTAGCTTCTCTTGGAACAAATAAAAAAAATTACCTTGGATATCTGAAAATGAAATAGAGATGGAAAAGAAAAAACGACGTTTTTAGATGGATGTCTAATTTCTTAATATAATTTTTTGTAATAAAAAGGCCGGATTATTAAAAACCGGCCTTTTTCATTGTTTTACTTTAAATCATATGCTTCAAAAAATGCTTTTTCGTTTGGCTTTCGGCCTAAGAAGTCTTTAAGTAATATTTCTGGGTCGACTGAGCCGCCTTTGCTTAAAATTTTTTCTGCAAAGTGTGTTCCTGCTTGAGCAGTTAATCCTTCTTTATCAAGTTGAGCAAAAATATCACAAGCAAAAACAAGTGACCACATATATCCATAATAACTTGATGCATAACTAGGAAGGTGTCCAAATGATGTGTGCATATGATATTGTGCATTATACGCAATATCAGGTGAATAGCGATGGCATAATGTTTGCAAGAGACCTTGAAGGTCAGGTTCTTCTTGTTCATAGATCGTTAAAGAAAAATCTGCAAGCATTAATTGTCGGCAAAAAAAATAACCAGAATCATATTTTTTTTTGGCGATCATTTTTTCAATTAATGTGTCGGGAATAGCTTCATGGGTTTCATAGTGTGCACTCATTTTTTTAATCATTTCTGGTTTCCAGACCCATTCTTCGAGCATTTGAGAAGGCATTTCAACAAAATCCCATTTTACTCCTGTTCCTGAGAAACGAGGTAATTCTGTGGTTCCTAAAAGATGATGCATTGCATGTCCAAATTCATGGAAAAAGGTTTCAACATCAGCATGTTTTAAGAGAGAAGGTTCTGTTTTTGTAGCTTTGGGAAAGTTTGCAATGACCAGTCCAGTGCTTTTACTCATTTTTGTTTTTTCTTGGTTTAAAAATACTGTTTTGGTAATGTCACAATGACAGGCATGAGAATATTTATTAGCACGTGGATATAAATCAAGAAAAATATAGCCGCATGGATTTTGATCATCTTTTTTATAGGCCGTAATCATTTGAACATCTTCATGCCAGAGTCCTGCAGGTTTTGAAATTTCAAAACGAAGTCCTAAGAATTCTTGGTAAATATCGAATATTCCTTGAATGGTTTTTTCCATTGAAAAATAAGGACGGAGCTCACGTTCATCAAAATTGAAGTGTTCACGTTCATAAATTTTTTTTATGAATGCCGTATTCCACGGTAAAATTTTTCCATTATCCGAAAGTGAAAGATTTTCTGCTTTAATTTTTTTCCATGCTTCGCATTCAATTGCAGCTTTTTTACGAGCTTTTTTTGAAATAGACGTAAAAAATGATCGAACACGCGTTGGATTTTTTGCCATTTTAGTACAGATATTTAATTCAGCATAATTTTTGAATCCAAGCATTTTTGCTATTTTGGATCTGACGATTAATAACTCTTTCAATACGGATTCATTTTTTGGGTATGCACGATTATTAAAAAGTATCCAAAATTTTTCACGTGTTTTTTCAATGGTGCAAAATGAGGATAATTCTGCACTTGTTGGATAATCGGGTTTAATGATATATTTATTATCTTCTGTGCGCTCAAGTGCATCTACAAAAGTAGTATTCATGCCTGTTAAGTCTTCTTTTTCACAAATCATTTGTGAAGCATCAGTGTTAATGTTTGTTTCAAAATCAAGAGAAAGCTTCATAGCTTCTTTTTGTAAGGTTTGAAATAATGAAAATTTAGCATCGGGAAGATCAAGTCCTGATAAAGTGAATTCACGCATAGTTTCTTGCATGCCATATTTCTCTTCATCGCTCAATTCTTCATGAGGCATTATTTGTTCTTGATACAGTTTAAAGACGGCATATATTTTTTTATTGGAAAAATTTTCTATTGCAAATTCTTGCATTGCAATGACTGTTGCATGTGCTTGTTCACGAATTTCTTTTTCTGGGTGAACCATTTCAATGATTTGCATAATGCTTGCTATGGAACTAAAAGATGCAGACAATTTTTCAAATTGGTGTAAAATGGTCTCTTTTGAATATTTTTTTGGATCTTGAGTTATGAAGTCTTGTAGCGCAGCATTCATTGTATCAAAAATCTGTTTTTCAGTTTGTTGTATCGTTTCTTTTGTTTGAGGGAAAAGATTGATAATATCTTGAGCTGAATTCATTTTTCCTTGCGTATATTCTAACCAATTCATATTTAAACCTTTTGTTGTTTTGAAAAAAATACATCCAGACAGTATTAAAAAAAGGCCTGCGATGCTTAAAAAAATTTTTTGACACGACGATTTCATTCTTAAGCTCCAGAATAATGATTTTGATAGTATTGATCAAATAAGCGTATAAAAATATTTTTTTACTGTCACTTGTTTATTTTGTTAATGAAATATTAAATCGTTTACATGCTAACCTGGTCAGCTCTTCTGCTGTATTAATACCTGCTTGAACGGGTAAAACAATAGCTGATTTTTTAAAAAAAATAAAAGCTGGAAGCGGCATATGCAGGAGCCCTAATTGTTGTTTGACTTGCAAGACAAAGGGAACAAGTTGTTGATTTTGGATATCAACGCCTAAAAGTTGTACTTTGCTTAAGAGTGTTTTTTGTGCTGCTTCAAGCAATGAACAAAGGTGTGATGTTTGAGGAAACGATGAGTGAGTGATGCAAACAACGGCAGGAAGAGCTTGAGGCGCTATAAGTTGTTCTTGTAATGAGTGAATTGAAGAGATCCAAAAAGATTCTTTTTTTTCTTCTTGAACGATTAATAAACTTTTAGTTAAAGGTTTTCGATAGACTGCTGCTGTAAGAGTGATGGTAAAAAGTTGTATGCAAAGAATGAGTACAAAAAACATTGTAACTCCCTTTTTTTAATGTTGATAAGAAAATTAGAGCTCTGTCTATTCTAATAAAAATATATAAAAGTCCTCAATACATTAAGAAAGTAGCATTGCACTTTAAAAATGCTATACTTTTTTTGTTATAGTTAATATCGTTTATTGTTTTGATAGTAGAAAAAATATTTTTTGGAGTACTTCTTTGGTAGAAACAATTTGGGAAGATTTTTTGAAAATTGTTCGCGAAGAGGCTGGGAAGCATGTTGTTGAGACCTGGTTTAAAGCGGCACACATTGCTGCATGGAGTCCTCAAGAAGAATTGGTGACCATTGCAGTTCCGAATCTTTTTATTAAAACATGGATAAAAGATCATTATCAAACATTGATTTGTACTCATTTGTCACGACTTTTGCATTGCCATAATCTTTCATGTGAATTTATTATTCAGACGCAACAAGAAGTTCCTTGTACAATTATTCCTGCATCTTCATTACAAAAAAATAATGAGACAGTTGTTGAAAAAGCTCCAGTGAAAGCAACGAGCCTTGTAAAGCAGAACATTAAAAAAAATGAATTGATTTTGACTGAGACTAAACCAGCTTCTCATAAAAGGCATAATTTAAATGAGAATTATCAATTTTCAAATTTTATTGTAGGTAAAAGTAATGCCTTAGGTCATGCCGCTGCAATTATGGTGAGTAAAAATTTAGGTAAGACCTATAATCCACTTATTATTTATGGAAAAACAGGACTTGGAAAAACACATTTGATGCATGCAATTGGCAATGAAGCATATAAAGAACATCCATATGCATTGATTTGTTATGAAACAGCTGATAATTTTATTACTGAATTTATTGCTTCTATTCGATCAAATCGACATCAACAGTTTCGAGATAAATATCAAAAAGTTGATTTGTTATTACTTGATGATATTCAATTTTTATCAAATAAAGAACAGACACAAGAGATTTTTTTTCATATTTTTAATCGATTATATGAACAGGGAAAACAGATCGTTATTTCAGCAGATTCTTTTCCAAAAGATATTGTTGGCCTTCAGAATAGACTTATTTCACGGATGGAGTGGGGGCTTGTTGCTGATATTCAAGCGCCAGATCTTGAAACAAAAATTGCGATTTTACAAAAAAAAGCAGAAGAGCATCACATTGAAGTTCCTTACGATGTTGCTCAATTTATTGCAGGAAGTATCTCTTCTAATATTCGTGAACTTGAAGGGGCGCTTATTCGAACAAGTGCATTTTGTGCTCTTAATCAACAATCAATGAGCGTTGAATTGACACAGCAAGCGCTTGCATATTGTATTCATGAACCGCAGAAAAATAGTGTGATTCTTTCGACTGTTGCAAAACATGTGGCACTTTTTTTTAAGATTACTATTCAAGAATTGAAATCGCAAAAGCGGCATAAAAGTATTTCGGTTCCGCGTCAAATATCCTTGTATTTGATGAAAAAAATGACCTTTTCATCATTGCAAACAATTGGAGATTTTATGGGGGGGCGTGATCATTCAACAGTTATTCATGCAATTAGTAAAATTGACAATCTTCTTGAAACTGATACTGAATTAATGCATAAAATACAAGCGATCGAACAAGAAATTATGAAGCAATAAAAATTAAAAAATTTTTAAGGAGATCAAAATGCAAAAAAAGCAGTTGTCTTTTTTTTTAGTTATTCTTTTTTTTGTTTCAGGGTGTGATAAACAGGTTTATAAAAAAAGCGTAGTACAAAAACAGAATAATCTAATGCTTTTGCCTCCACCACCTGATTTGTTGCGTGTTTCAAAAAAACAGATGGTTCAAGAAGAAACCAAGCAACAGAGTCAAAAAAATACCATGGCTATAAATCAAAGTAACCAGTCTGTTTCAAACAACGTTGATATGTCACAAAGTCAACGGGGAACGATTATTGATCCTCAAGTTGATTCAGTAGCAGATGATCAAAAAAGCAATGTAGCGATTGAGGCGCTTCGGGTAAAGTCGCCACAAGAAAATGAAATGCCGCGTATTAATGAGCAAGATCAGTTGACCGTTCGATGCAGTAATAAAAGCAATAAACCTTTGATTTTTTGTTGTTTTTATTATACAAAGCTTCGACAAAATGCGTATTGGCGCTGGATGAAATCACCTATTTATTTTTTAGAAAATAATGATGAGTGTACTATTCCTATTTTTGCTATGGATGATCTTTTAGTGAAACAAGAGATTATGGGATATTTAGGAGTTTTTCATAATAAAGAGGAGGCTGAGGCAGCGACGTTTGAGTCCTTAAGAGAGGAACAAAAAATTGATCTTGATTATCTACTTGAATTGCGCAATTCAAGTATTGAAATTATTATTAATCGATATGGTTTTAAAAAAGAACAGATTGATTATCGTCGTAAAGCTGATAAACAAGAACATGTTGTGCAGCCAGAGCTTGATTTTATGATAGAAAATAAAACAGGCAAGCCCTTGTTAGCTTGTTGTTTTGTTTATCAAAAAAATTCAGATCAAGATAATTTGATGCCATGGAGATACCATAAAACAAAAATACAAAAAATTATGCCGCATGAAAGTATGCTAGTAGATATTGATACCATTAAAGATTTGTATGATTGGATCTATATGCGTGGGTTTTTGGCTTTATTTGAAGCTGACCAAGTGGTTGCAGCGGAAGAAGCCACGTATGAGCTTTTGAAGCCTGAACAAAAAATTAATTTAGGTCGGCTGGCAGATGTTTTGGGTAAAAAAATATTGATTTCAGTTGAAAAGTATGGATCAGCGAAGAAGATTTTTGAATTTCAGCAGGTTGAAGCTTCAAGAATTGATTTTAAACAATTTGATAAAAGGCGAAAATCCCGTTCAATTTTGTAAAATTAATGATTTTTTAAAAGAAATCGACAGTTTTTTTTATTACGATATGATAGAACCATAAAGTATTTGTCAATTATAACCTGTAATAAAAAATATGAACGAATTAGAAACTCTTTTTATCCATAAAACGGTTCTTTTGCAAGAGGCAGTTGATGCTTTGAACATTCAACCACATTCTATTATTGTTGATGCAACTTTTGGTGGTGGTGGGCATACGCGTGCAATATTAACGCAATATCCAACAGTAAAAGTTATTGCACTTGATTGGGATACAGTAGCAATTAAAAAAAATAGTCCTGCATTACTTGAAGAATTTGGTGATCGTCTCACTATTACGTGGGGCAATTTTGCAAATATATATCGTATTCTGAAGAAAGAAGGTTTTAAAAAAGTTAATGGAATTCTTGCTGATTTGGGGACATCTCAATTTCAAATTAAACATAAAGATGGTTTTTCATTTTCAAATGATACGCCGCTTGATATGCGCATGTCAAATGCACATAGTTATGTAACAGCTGCAACATTACTTGCTCATGCAGCAGAAAAAGAATTAGCAACTATTTTTTGGAATTATGGCGAAGATAAATATAGTAAACGAATAGCACGAGCAATTGTTGAAGTACGTACTAAAAAAACTATTGCAACAACCGGTGATTTAGTTGATATCATTTTGTCAGTTGTTCCCTATATTCCTTATAAAAATGGAAAAAAACAGATTCATCCAGCAACGCGTGTTTTTCAGGCTTTGCGCATTGCAGTGAATCATGAACTTGATCACATAGAAACATTTTTAAAGGCGGTCCCTGAAGTACTTGCACCTCAAGGACGTCTTGTAGTAATTAGTTTTCATTCGCTTGAAGATCGTATTATTAAAAATTTTATTACAGATTCAGTTTCAAGGTTTAAAAATCTAACCAAAAAACCGATTGTTCCGTCTGATGCAGAAGTTGCTTTTAATCCTTCATCTCGCTCTTCTAAGTTGCGTATTGCAGAATTTTTATAAAAACTATTGAAAAATACTACAAGCAAGTGGTTCTGATAAGTCGAGAAGATCATGTTCATGTGGCAGATGATTAATCAAGATTTGTATATTTCGAATCTGCGATATTACTGGTGATAGACTTTTTATTAAGCTTTGCAAAAAAGAAATGGTAAAAAAAAGTGACCATGATTTTTTTAAAAAACGATGCGAAAAAGAAAGATACAAAGTATTCGATGGGGCATGTATTATTATTGCTTCAAGAGAAATATTTTTTTTAATTAATCCTGATTCTTGCTGTAAAAATAACCATTTTTGTACGATCTGTTCAGTATTTTTTGTTTGATTTTTATTATCCCATGGAATGATAAGCGGATATGCAAGCATGAGTTTTTCTTGTTTTTGAGAGAGGGTAAAAAAGGTTATTTTTTTTTCTGTTCTTGTTATTTCGTGTAAAAAAAAATTCTTTTTCATGATTGGATGTGCAATAATATAAAAAAAATCATAATTCCATGCAGCAAAAAACATGCCTAAAAAAACTGTTATACTTGGTAAAATGAAAAATCGCATACTGTTGTTTGCCTTATATTTTTACTAATTTACTCTTGAATATAAATGAACTATACTCTGCTTAGAGAGTATAATGATATTGTAAAAAGATAAAAAAATAATGAATAAAAAAAATATATCACTTGTTGGGGCACATTTGAGCATAGTGCAAGGGCTTTATTATGCAATTCGTGAAGCGCGTTCAATTCATGCAACGGCATGTCAGATTTTTGTAAAAAATGGACGATCATGGAAAACAAAGCCACTGGAGCAATCAGTCATTAATGCATTTCAAACAGAAATGAAAGCAGGTGATCCTGTTTTGATGGTTGCACATGCTTCATATTTAATTAATATTGCATCGACTAATGCTGAGGTTCAAAGAAAATCTATTGAGGCTTTGATTGATGAGTTAACACGTTGTGATCATCTTTCAATTCCTTATCTTGTTTTACATCCAGGGTCTCATTTGGGTGCAGGAGTTGAAGCAGGATGTAAAATGGTTGCTGAAAGTATTAATTATATTTTTGAAAAACATACATTTAAAACAATGTTGCTTCTTGAAACTGCAGCAGGGCAAGGGACTAATTTAGGGAGTGCGTTTGAAGAATTACATCAGATTCTTTTACAGATTGAACATGCATCAAAAGTAGGCATTTGTTTTGATACATGCCATGT
>JACCEA010277727.1_pt1 | contig 22290 bp, 27 predicted proteins | sample 7449851 | NCBI WGS metagenome assembly JACCEA01 (sample SAMN15323453, study PRJNA562643) | freshwater metagenome | isolation source: river surface water | place: USA:Blue River Watershed | collected 2017-08-18 | reverse complement strand
TCTACGAGATGCTGGCCTTCAACGAGCGGCGCATCGAGCAACTGGTGTCGCGCACCGCGATCGCGGGCCTGGACCTGGTGCTCTCCAACGACGACCGCGGCGAACTGAACACGCTGCTGCTGCACGCTCCGGATGGGCGCCTGCGACTGCGCCATCTGCTCCCCGTCTTCCGCACGCACTATGACTTGCTGCTGATCGACACGCAGGGCGCGCGCAGCGTGCTGCTGGAGATGGCGGTGCTGGCGTCCGACCTGGCGCTGTCACCGGTGACGCCGGAGATTCTGGCCGCGCGCGAACTGCGCCGCGGCACACTGCAACTGATCGAGGACATCGCGCCGTATCGCCACCTGGGCATCGAGCCGCCGCCGCTGCGCCTGCTCATCAACCGTGTGCATCCGGTGTCGTCGAACGCGCGGCTGGTCCAGCAGGCGCTGCGACAGGTGTTCCAGGAACAGGCCGGCGTGCAGGTGCTGGACACCGACGTGCCGGCCATCGAAGCCTATCCGCGCGCTGCGACACGAGGATTGTCGGTGCATCGGGTGGAGTACCGGCGGCCAGCTGGGCGCGCGGCGCCCGCGGCGCTGGAGACCATGCGCGCGCTGGCTGGCGAGCTGTTCCCCGCGTGGCGGGAGCGCCTCGAGCTAGTCACCGGCCGGGCCGATGCGGGAGGGGCCGGCCATGGCGAGCGTGCATGAACTGGCGCGCGGCCGTGAACGGCTGCGCGCGTTGATCGAGTTCGCGCTGGGCGAAGGTTGGCGCGTGGTGCGCACGTCCGGCGGGCACCTGAAATTCACGAAACAAGGCTGCGCGTCGATCTACACCAGCTCGACTGCAAGCGACCACCGTGCCGACCGCAATGCCCGCGCGCAACTTCGCCGCGCCGACCGGCAGGCGCAGGAGAACGGCCGTGGCTGAGCTGACGCCGCAGGACATGGCTGCCAAGCTGCTGGCCACCGGCTTCGAGCGCAGCGGCCCTTCGGCCGCGACCTTGAGCGACCCCATCGCCGACACGCCGATGGTGGTGACCCTGGACCAGTTGCGGCCCTACGACCACGACCCGCGCGTGACCCGCAACCCGGCCTATGCGGAGATCAAGGCGTCCATCCGCGAACGCGGGCTGGACGCGCCCCCCACGATCACGCGCAGACCGGGCGAGGCGCACTACATCATTCGCAACGGCGGCAACACGCGGCTGGCGATCCTGCGCGAGTTGTGGAGCGAGACCAAGGAGGAACGCTTCTTCCGCATTGCGTGCCTGTTCCGCCCGTGGCCGGCGCGCGGCGAAATCGTGGCGCTGACCGGGCATCTGGCCGAGAACGAGCTGCGCGGCGGCCTGACCTTCATCGAGCGGGCCTTGGGCATCGAGAAGGCGCGCGAGTTCTACGAGCAGGAAAGCGGCCAGGCGCTGTCGCAAAGCGAACTCGCGCGGCGACTGACGGCCGACGGCTATCCGGTGCCGCAGTCACACATCAGCCGCATGAACGATGCGGTGCGCTATCTACTGCCGGCGATCCCGACGCTGTTGTACGGCGGATTGGGCCGGCATCAGGTGGACCGGCTCGCGGTGCTGCGCAAGGCGTGCGAGCGCACCTGGGAGCGGCGTGCGCTCGGCCGCACCGTGGCCGTGGACTTCGCCACCTTGTTTCAGGACGTGCTGACGCAGTTCGACACACAGCCGGACGACTTCTCGCCGCAGCGGGTGCAGGACGAGCTGGTGGGGCAGATGGCCGAGCTGCTGGAGGCGGACTACGACACGCTGGCTCTGGAGATCAACGACAGCGAAAGCCGCCAGCGTGCGCTGATCAGCGAACCGGCCGCTCCGACGCCACCGGTAGCGCCTGTCGTCCCTGCTGCTCCTCCCCCGCCGATCTCCGCGCCTCAGCAGCCATCCGCCTCGTCTGTGCCGCGCGACACCACGCCGGTCGCGCCTCCGGCGCCAGCAGCGACACCGCCTGCATCGCCCGAAGCGCCGGAGGAACAGCAAGGGCAGCGCGACGAGCGCCTGCAAGGGCACATCGTGACACCGGCACCGACCACCGACCGCCTGCAGTCCATCCAGCGGATGGTCGCGGACCAGCTCGGCGACAAGCTGCCCGACTTCGAGGCCGACGCGCTGCGTGCGATCCCCGTGCAGGCTGGCGGGCTCTATCCCATCTCGGACGTCTGGTACATCGAGCCGGGGCTGGACGCGCCGGATCGCCTGCGCGTGCACATCGCGCAGTTCGCGCGCGAGATCGGCGAGGAAGCGGCGGTCGCCGACCACATCGAGGCCAGCGTCGGCGGCATCGGCTTCCTCTGCGTGGCGCCGGCCGTGGGCCAGGCGAAGGCGCTGCCGGCGTTCGCGCGGGCGGTGCTGACCCTGCTGCATGTGCTGAGTGCGGCTCCGCCCTCCGCGAACGGATTGGACCGCGCGCGGCTGGCCGACGAGCTGGCGGCGCTGCTGCATGGCCACGGCGGCTCGGCCACACGCCTGAGCGATGCTGCGCTGGTGAAGCTGTTCCGTCTGCTGCGCCTGGCGCGCCGGCTGCTGGATCTGGAAGCCGGCGTAGCGAGCCAGGATTCCTGAGCGCAGGAGGCTCCCGCATGTCGGCACCGCACCCACTCAACCAGGCCGTGATCGCCCAGGCCCTGCATGACCTGCGCAACGGCCAGTTGCGCCGCTGCAAGGCCATGGGCTTCGGCGAGGAGGAGCTGGATGCGCTGAAGCACCCCGAACTCGTGAGCATGCTGGTGAATGCCACGGTGTCGTGGTGTTCGGTGTCGGTGAACCGGGAAGTGTTGAAGCGGCTGCTGAGCCAGGTGCACGACGTGGAGCGGGAGATCGCCACGGTGGACCGCATGCTGCGCCTGGGGGCGAGCACGGAGATGGTCAGCAAGTTCTACGGCCTCACGCATCAGGAAGTGGCGCTGCGCCGCGACATCCTCGGGCTGCCCAAGCGCAAGGGCCGGCATCCGGTGCTCGACGAGGCGCAGGACGTGGCCTTGTGGGAGCGCTGGAAGGCCGGCGTCTCCGAGCGCCATATCGCCCTGACCGACGACATGGCGATGCTGGCGCTGACCATGGATCTGGCCGAGGCGCTGAGCCTGCCGATGTCGGTGGTGTGGGCGGCGATACGCAACTGGATCGACCAGGGGCTGGTGTAGGCCATGACCACGGGTGGCGCACCACGGCGCGAAGGCCCGGTTGCGCTGTCGGCGTTGTTCGACGAGGCGCTGCGGCACCTTGAGCCGAAGGAACCGGCGCAGGGCACGGCGCCGAGCCAGGACGGTTTTCTCTACAGCGGCAACCGGCACGAGAGCGTGCCGCGCGCGCTGTTCCTCGACCGGCGCCTGACGCCGCTGGAGCGCAATGCCTGGCAGGTGTTCCGCCTGCAGCTCAACGACGACGGCGTGACCGCCTTTCCCACCTACGACCAGCTCCGCCCCTATCTGGCGTCCATGCCCTGTGCGGCGCAAGCCTCGCACGAGACCGTGGCGCGCGCCTTGACGCTGCTGCGGCTGACGCGCTGGCTCAGCCTGGTGCGGCGGCGGCGCGATCCCAAGACCGGCCGTATCCAAGGCAACCTCTACGTGCTGCACGACGAACCGCTGTCGCCCTTCGAGGCGATGCAGCTCGACCCCGACTACCTGGGCCTGGTGAGCCAGGCGCTCACGCACGCGGCGAAGGCGGTGCAGGTCGTGGGCATGAACACCCTGCGGGAGATCGCCGAAGACCCGCTGCTCAGCGGGCGCACGCTGCCGACGCGCTTGCAGGTGCTGGCACAGCGCATGGCGCGGCATGGCTGGACGACGGGGAGTTATCCACAGGATGGTGCGGACCACGAATCCGAAGAAGGCCAGGAAGCCCTGCTTCGGAATGGCGCGCGCCCGTCTTCGGAATCCGAAGCAGGGCCGAAACCCGCGCTGGACGGCTCTCTTCGGATTCCGAAGGAGGACCGTACAGTACGTAATGATCGTATAAATGAAGTACGTACAGTACCGCGCGCGAGGGTCTTGCAGAACCTGCGGCTGCCCGAGCGTTTCCTGCGCTTGAAGGACGAACAGCAGGCCGGCGCGCTGGTGGCGCTGCAGCAGGTGGACGAGGCGCAGCGGCAGGCCGTTCTCGACGAGTGGGCGGCACGCTGTGGCGGCAGCACGGTGCGCAATCCCGCCGGCTACTTGTTCGGCATCATCCAGAAGGCGCTGCGCGGGGAGTTCAAGGCGTGGGCGGGCATCGACGAAGCAGTGCCGCCCGCGCCGCGAACTGCGCGGCCGGCGCCATCGTCGTCGCCTCCGACCTCCCGCCCGGCCGACCCCGAGGTGGCGCGCGCTTACCTCGCGCGGCTGCGTTCAGCCTTGCGCGATCCCTGAGCTATCCCCAGGGGATAGACGGAACAGGCCGCCTTCTTGGGGCGATCCGGTCAGGTCGCCGCTTCGCCTTCTTCCGTTTCCCGCCAATAGGCGTAGTTGAACAGCGCATCCAGCTCCGTGAAGTCGTCCAGGCCCAACGACCGTCTGACCGTATCGGCATGCCCGCAGTACCTTGCGTAGCTTTCCGCGCTGACGTTCTGCTTGGTTGGATGGAGTGGATAGTCCCTGATGCCGGCGAGCGCTAGTCCGGACACCGCGTTCTGGTTCATCACGGCGAACCGCTTGTTGTCCAGCGCGTGCAGTATCTCGGTCAGCAGGTTGATGCCTGCTCCGGTGATGGAGCCGAAATGTCCGTGAAGAACGGCGAAGGCTTCGGCAGGCGAGAGGTTGCGCCGGCCGAGGATGTCCGCCACCGCGGCCACGAACTGCCCTGGGTGGTTGGCGATCCGGCTCTTGCCGCGGTGCAGCCCACCGGAATGGAACAGGCCGATCAGCGCGTTGTAGCGACTCGGAAAGTCCCGCCTGGCATTGCTGCTCAGGGTCGCCAGCTCTGCCAGTCTGCGCCTTACCTGGCGCAGGTTTCTCTTGCGGCCGCTCTTCTGCGCAGTGAATCCATGCGCTGAATCGTCGCTTTTCATCAGTTCCAGGAGGTCGGCCAGGATCGTGAAGTCCGGCCCCTCGGTTCGGCTCGCCTTCTGCGCACGCTTCTTGGCCACTTTCCGGCAAGTGTCGTGGATGATGTACTCCCGCTCGTAGGCATCAATCCTGGGCTTGGTCGCTGGCACGAGAATCCTGTTCGCGACCAACGCATCGAAGTGTTGCGTGACCGATGCCATCAGCGTGCCGCTCGCGTCGTCGACCAAGGCCGATGCCTCGTAGTTGCCGTAGTAGCCTCCGTGGGTGAGGTTGGCCGAGCCGACGATCACCGAGCATTGCTTGCCGTGCTGGAAGGCGTAGACCTTCGGGTGGAACGTGTCGCTGGCGTTGCTGAGGTACAGGACGAGCGCGTGCTTCTCGGCCAGCGCAAAGAGCTGTCGGAGTGCTTTGGGTTCGGTCAGGTAGAAGTCCAGACCTATCGCAAACCTGGCCTTCAATCCCCTTTCCAGCGCTTTGCGCAAGGGCTTCAACAAGTCGCCGAGGGCCGAGGTCTTCGCGAAGGCCACTAGGCATTCCAGGCGTTCCGCCCGCTTCAGCAGCTTCTCGACCACGTGGCCGTGCCCGTGCTCTTCCCCGTTCAACAGCAACTGAACGGCGTTCCCATCCTGCATGCTTCCCCCTCGTTATTCTGCGTAGCAACCCCAGGTGTGATGCGCCCCCAATCATTGTCATGGTTCACGCCCCGACATCAAGCCTCGATGGCTCAAGACCTATCCCCAGGGGATAGCTGGCACAGGCAGCCTTCCGCGGCGAACAAACCGGGCCGGTCGCGGATGCGGTTTTTTGACTGACGGCCTTCCGGCCAATCCCGATGCTGACGACTCCGTTCCTCTACGAGAGTCGTCCTCATGGCCAACGAACCCCTGCAGCTGAATCTCGGGTCGCTGCGCAGCGCGATGTCGCTGACGCTGCACACGCACCACGCCTCGCGCATCTGGCACGGCCGCGCGCCGACCGAGGGGCGCCCCGGCATCATCGGACTCAACGGCTTCATCAGTGCGATGAACAAGATGAAGCGCGGCGCCGAGCAGGACGACCCGTACTCGGACTGGTGGATGTTGCGGATCGAGGACAAGCTCGCCGACACCAAAACCCGCCTGCAGACCCTGCGCGAACAGGTGGATCAGGCCCTGGCCGACGTGCCACCGGCGCTATCGCTGGGCGAGAACATGAATGTGCAGCCGGTGAAGCTGCCGCTGTTCGTGAATGCGCAGCTCGGCTTCATGGCGGTCTACCTGCTGGCCGACTACGACGACCTGGCCCGCAAGCTCATCCTGGCGCATCACACGGCGCTGATCGACCGCAGTACCTTGGAACGCTGGCTCAACGATGGCGCGCACGCCTTGCGCAGCCTGTTCTCCCTGGCCCAGCAGTACCGCTATTCAGGCACCCAACGCGATGACTTCGCTGCGAACAACGCCGCAGCGCGTGCCGCACTGGAGAAATACGGGCCGCTGCCGCAGGATGTGCTCGAAGGCACGCGGCGTTCGCGCTTCGCGCCGCCCCTGCTGCGCCGCACTCCACTGACCGCCATGCAGCGCGAACCTGCCGAGGCCGGGACCAGCACACCGGCGGAAACCACGGACGAGGCCGAAGCCGTTGCAACGGACGAGGACACCGCCAAGCCCGACAAACCCAAGAGGTCGAGGAAGTCCGCCAAGGCGACCGAATCCACCGATGGGGATGCACCAGCATGACGGCGCAATCCTCCGCGGCGCCTCGGCACTTCATGCCGCTGGAACAGCCTGACTTCCAGCGACTGGAACACGCAGCCTACCTAAAAGGCCTTTTGAAGCCTTTTAAAGGTAAGGGAAGTCTGGAGGCCTGGGCCAGCCAGTGCGCGGCGCTGCGCGACGACGTGATCGCCCTGGCGCTGCGGCGCGTTCTGCCCCAGGCGCGCGCCTACCCCTTGAGTCTGCTCGACGTGCAACTGGCCCAGCAGGCCACTGGCGCAGGGACGACATTCCTGCGCTGGCGCAACCTCGACCGTTCCTCCATGGGCGTGGCGTTGTGGGAGGCCCTGCTGGCCAACCCCGCGACGCCGGCCTCGCTGATCGACGAGCTGTACGCGATGGAACTGCAGCGCATCGTGCTGAACATGCAGATCAGCCTGACCCACAGCATCGCTCGCCAAGCCCTGGAATGCGCCAGCAAGGCCGCCCAGGCCGAAGCGGCCTACCTGCGGCGTGTTCATGGGCACGCCGCGCCCATCCGCACCACCACCCCCAAGGAGTCACCATGAGCACGCACTTTGTTGGCGAGGGCAACATCGGCTCTGCGCCGGACTACCGCGAATTCCCGAACGGCAACGACGAGCCGCGCCGGCTGCTTCGCCTGAACGTTTATTTCGACAACCCGATCCCGAAGAAGGACGGCGAGTACGAAGATCGCGGCGGCTTCTGGGCGCCGGTGGAGCTGTGGCACCGCGACGCCGAGCACTGGAAGACGCTGTACCAGAAAGGTATGCGGGTGCTGGTCGAGGGCCGCACCGTGCGCGACGAATGGGAGGACGCCGACGAGAACGAGCGCGTCACGTTCAAGGTCGAGGCCCGGCGCGTGGGCATCCTGCCGTACCGCATCGAGTCGGTGGCGCTCAGCGCCAAGCCGGCCGGCGGACAGTAGTTCGCCCATCGCCGCTCCCCCGAGGGCGGCTGTAGCAACCGTCATACGCCCGCGATGCACCAGCGAGCTATCCCCAGGGGATAGCTCCAAGGTCGTCCACAGAGTTCCAGCCGCCTCCCGAAACGACGCTCTTGCTGTGCCAACTCCTGCGGTCTATGCGCACCGCTGCGGCAACGAACCGCCTGCCGATCACAAAGCGGTGTCTGCACCCATCGGCTTCCTTGCTGCCGGCATCTCCTGGCCCCGCCAAGCTGACGCCCATCCGATGAACCGCACGTTTCCAAGGAGGCTTCATGCGCGTGTTCCTGTGCGAGAAGCCGTCCCAGGGCAAGGACATCGCCCGTGTGCTGGGCGCCAGCCAACGCGGCAACGGCTGCTACAGCGGCGCCGGTGTCGTCGTGACCTGGTGCATCGGTCATCTGGTGGAGGCGGTTCCGCCCGAAGGCTACGGCGAGCAATACAAGCGCTGGGCCATCGAGCAACTCCCCATTCTTCCTGAGCGTTGGCGTGTCGAGCCCAAGTCGGCGACCGCAGCGCAATTCAAGGTCGTGCAGCAGCTCGTCGCCAAGGCGGGCGAGCTGGTGATTGCGACCGACGCCGACCGCGAGGGCGAGATGATCGCCCGCGAGATCATCGACCTATGCAGCTACCGCGGGCCGATTCAGCGCCTGTGGCTGTCGGCGCTCAACGATGTGTCGATCCGCAAAGCGCTGGGTGCGCTCAAGCCGTCCGCCGAGACGCTGCCGCTGTATTTCTCCGCACTCGCCCGATCGCGCGCCGACTGGCTGATCGGGATGAACCTGAGCCGCTTGTTCACACTGCTGGGGCGTCAGGCCGGCTATACGGGCGTGCTGTCGGTGGGGCGCGTGCAGACGCCGACGCTGAAGTTGGTCGTGGATCGTGATCGCGAGATCGCGCGATTCGTCTGCGTACCGTTCTGGGCCATCGAGGTTGCGCTTTCGCATGCAGGCCAGTCCTTCGTCGCAAGCTGGACGCCGCCGCAAGGCAGCACCGACGATGCGGGCCGCTGCCTGCAACAGCCGGTGGCGCAGCAGGCCGTCGAGCGCCTGCGCACGGCCGGCGCCGCCCAGGTGCGGTCGGTAGAAACCGAGCGCGTGCGCGAAGGGCCGCCGCTGCCGTTCGACTTGGGCACGCTGCAGGAGGTGTGCTCCAAACAGTTGGGCCTCGATGTGCAGGAGACGCTGGACATCGCCCAGGCGCTGTACGAAACGCACAAGGCGACGACCTATCCACGCTCCGACTCGGGCTACCTGCCCGAAAGCATGCTGGCCGAAGTGCCGGCAGTCCTCGATGCCTTGCTCACCACCGATCCCGGCCTGCGACCGTTGATCGACAAGCTGGATTGCAGCCAACGTTCACGCGCGTGGAACGATGACAAGGTGACGGCTCACCACGGCATCATCCCAACGCTGGAGCCCACCCGGCTCTCGGCCATGTCGGAGAAGGAACAGGCGGTGTACGGCCTGATCCGGACCCACTACCTGGCGCAGTTTCTGCCGCACCATGAGTTCGATCGGACAACAGCGGTGTTGACCAGCGGCGGCCAGACACTGCAGGCGACCGGCAAGCAGGTGGTCGTGCCGGGCTGGCGCTTGGCGTTGACCAACGGTGGACCGGAGAGTTCGGATGATGAGCCGGCGCAGCGCAGTCAGATCCTGCCACCGCTGACCAGCGGCATGCCGTGCGGCATCGAGCAAGTCGAGATGAAGGCGCTGAAGACCTTGCCACCCAAGCCCTACACCCAGGGCGAACTGATCAAGGCCATGAAGGGTGTCGCCAAGTTGGTGACCGACCCACGGCTGAAGCAGAAGCTCAAGGAAACGACAGGCATCGGCACCGAAGCCACGCGCGCCAGCATCATCAACGGCCTGTTGGGCCGTGGCTATCTGCTGAAGAGAGGCCGCGCCGTGCGCGCTTCCGACCCGGCATTCATTCTCATCGACGCGGTGCCGGCGGCGATTGCCGATCCGGGCACGACGGCAATCTGGGAACAGGCGCTGGACATGATCGAAGCCGGCCAGATGACGCTGGACACCTTCATCGAGAAGCAGTCGGCCTGGGTCACGCAGTTGGTCCAGCAGTACCAGGGCGCCAGTTTGTCCCTCAAGCTGCCGCCGGCGCCGACCTGCCCGTTGTGCACGTCGCCGATGCGCCAGCGCAGCGGCAAGAGCGGCATCTTCTGGTCGTGCAGCCGCTACCCGGACTGCAAGGGCACACTGCCTGTCGAATCTTCGACGGGCAAACGCCCGGCGCCGCGCAAGCGGCGCGCGTCACCCAAAGCGTCCTGACGCCTGAAAACACGTCTGCCGCGCCTGCCGCTCTCCCGGTGGCGAGGCATACGCCCCGCGCGCTGCGGGGCCTCCCCAGCACGCGATCCCTTCTGCGACGGTGTGCGCGACCTGCCTGGCACGTGTGGCCGCAGGGCGAGAAGGCAGTTGGTCCGCGAATGGCGCCCCACGCGATTCCCTTGATCCGCGGTTCTTCCGTTCACTCCGAAGAGTCTCCTGGCGCCTTGCCTCGCGAGCCGCCAGGAGACTCTTCGGGGTCGACGGTATTCGGTGCCGGTGCCCGCCGGCGAAACAACGGGCTCCCTTTGTGCGCGGATGCGTGCCAGAGGATATCGACCCCAGCCACGATACCGGTCGAGTGCGATTGCTGGTGCGGCGGAGGCTTTGACGACGGCCCCACGCCTGTAGCAGCCCACAGGTGGCATTCCTTTGTCATCCAGCCGAAGGCCTCCAGCCTTCGGCACCTTGATCTTTCCTTGTCCTGAAACACGCCGGCCGCACGGCCGACAACCTCTGTTCCGTGTCTCACAACCGGCTCCGCACTGCGGGGCCTTTTCGTGTGCGCAGCTACATGGCGACGGCCTATCCAGCGCTGGGAAATCAGGAACCGTGCAGCTTCGATTTGTTGCACGACAGGCTCGCACTGCTCTCCGAAGCTAAGCCCATGCGTTGCTGACTCCGTCAGCGCCATGCCCAGGCAGCTCCGGTCTTCAAGGCTGCGCAGCGGAACCTTCCGCGTCGACCGAACCAGTCCGCTTCGCATCGCCCGCGCGGACACCGCCGATGCCTGGCGTCGATGCTTCGATCCACCTCACGGGAAGTTCCTTCATCCCGTCGGGATGGGCGCTTTCCGTTTTTCCCCATGGAGAGCCCCATGTCCCTTGCTTCCACTTCGCCACCCATCACGGCACAGGCGGCCCGAGCCGATTCCATCGGCTACCTGGCCCTGACCTTTGTCGGCAAGCGCCTGCCTCTGCAGGTTCTTCGCAGTGCCGTCGGTTACTACATCGGCGCGTTCGATAACCACGACGGACCTTGCTCCCGCGAGTCCTTCGAGTACTTCCCCAGCCGCGACGCCGCAGCCAAAGCCCTGGCGACAGGCGCGTGGACGCAGCGCTCGCACGCGTGATTGCCCCTGCCATCCAAGGAGATTCCTCATGAGCTTGTCATTGCCTCAAGAAGTGTTCGATCAGATCGCGCGGGAAGATGCGCATTTCACCAAGGCCCCGTCCATGTTCTTCCAGGCCTGGAAGCGCGGTGCCGAGATCGCCGGTGCCGAATGGTTTGGCGACGGTACCCGCGAAGGCTTGCAGCGTGCCACGACCAAGTGGGAGCTGCGGCCCAACATGCTGATGCTCAACGACGCCCTGGGTGTCCTGAGCAGTGGCCAGCGGATGTTCCTGTCCGCGATGGTGAGCTTCTACAACGCCCGCGAAGGCGGCGCGATGCTCAAGCGTTGCGGCTTCGAGGGGCTGTCCGACTTCGGCGGCCTCGATCTGGAGCGGCGCAAGGTCATTGCCGACCTGACGCTGCACTACAACGGTTGGTGAGCTGGCTTCGGCACACCAGCATTTCCTTCTCCCGCCCCACAAGGGACATGCGCCCCTGCGGGGGGCCATGTCCCTTCTGCCTTTCTACGGCACCGGTCCATCGGTCGCCACTTCGTCCACCCGCTGGGGTTCAATCCCCAGCAGGGGATTGCCTCGGCCATCCTCTGCTGGAGGAATCCCATGTCCCATTCCAACAACCCCTTCGTCCGCGGCTACGATGGCCTGTCCGTGCAACGGCTGCTGGCGATTTCCTACGACGACGACTGCCCGCTGAGCTATCTGCCGCTGCACGTCTCGCAGTCGCATCTGCCCGACAGCCAGGTCGAGCGCCATGCCTGCGTCTTCTGCGACGACTTCGCGCTGATCACCGAGGGCCAGAACGTGCCGCCCGAGCTGGACGCGCAGTGCCCCAGCCACGGCATCGCCCGAAACCTCGTCTACGCCGTCATGGCCGAAGAAGCCGGCAAGCCGCTGCACGTCGGCGACACCTACTCCGAGGAAGCCGCGCGCGATGTGGTGCGCCGCCTGCGCTTCGAGACCGGCTTCTACAGCCGTGCCTGGGAAATCAGTTCGGCGCACATCACCGAGGAGGCCGGCCGCTATCTGGCCAACCTGGCCGACATCGACACGCCGACCCGTTTCCTGTTCGTTGCCTTCCGCATTCCGTACAGCCCGGCGGTCGGCGTGAAGCTGATCGCCACGCCCTGGACGGATGAGAACCTGCAACAGGTCGAAGGCATCACCGCCGAGCGGTTGCAGCGAGAGCATCGCCGGAAAGGCATGCCGGAGTCCCTCGTCGAGGTGCTCCACCTGGCCGCGCTCGCCGACGTGCGCCTGCTGATCTTCGATGGCGACGCGCCCGTGCTGGACGGGCTGACGCTCTACGACGAGTAACCCGCAACCCATTCGAGCCCCCATGTCGGGGCTCTTCCTTTTCATCGAACTCGGTGGCGGCCGCCGTTTTCAGAAGACGATTGCCCGAGATATCTGACGTCCATGGCGCTTCCCTGATGCCCAGGCCAATCCATGACCTATCAGCAATGCAGGGCGGCGATCAGCGGACAGGAAACATTGCCTTGGTGCGCATGGCACTCGCCGACCAGCTTGGACAAGGCTGCCTCGATCCGGCTCAGGTCGGCCAGCTTGGCGCGTACGTCGGCAAGCCGCTGCGCGGCCAGTTCCGCCGCCTCGCTGCAATGGGTCCCGTCTTCCAGTTTCAGAAGCTGCCCGATCTCGTCCAGGCTGAAGCCCAGCCGCTGCGCCGCTTTCACGAACTTCACCCGCGCCACGTCGGCGCTGCAGTAGCGGCGGATGCTGCCGTAAGGCCGGTCCGGCGTCGGCAGCAGTCCCTTGAGCTGATAGAAGCGGATCGTCTCTACATTGACCCCGGCCGCCTTGGCGAAGGCGCCGATGGTCAGGCTATCCGGTTCGGTGCTCATCGCGCTTGACTCCGTAGTTAACTACGGAAGTAACGTTACAGCATCAAGCGAAACCTCGAAAGGAGAACCTCATGTCGGAACCGCAATCCGGGCGTGGTGCCTTGGCTGCCGGTGGCCTCGCCGCCATCCTCGCCTCGACCTGCTGCCTCGGTCCGCTGGTGCTGGTCGCGCTCGGCTTTTCCGGCGCCTGGATCGGCAACCTCACCGTGCTGGAACCGTACCGGCCGATCTTCATCGGTGCGGCGCTGATCGCGCTGTTCTTCGCTTGGCGCCGCATCTTCCGGCCGGCCAATGCTTGCAAGCCGGGCGAGGTCTGCGCGATTCCGCAGGTTCGTACGACCTACAAGCTCATCTTCTGGATCGTGGCCGCCCTGGTGGTGATCGCGCTCGCCTTTCCCTACGTCCTTCCGCTGTTCTACTGACAGGAGATCACCATGAAGAAACTTGCCGCACTCGTGGCCCTGGCCGCCACTCTTGCCACGCCCGCCTGGGCCGCCGTCCAGACCGTCACGCTGTCCGTACCCGGCATGACCTGCGCCGCCTGTCCGATCACGGTCAAGAAGGCGCTCACCAAGGTCGATGGCGTCAGCCAGGTCGATGTCAGTTTCGACCAGCGCGAAGCGGTCGTGACCTTCGACGACGACAAGACCACCGTCCAGAAGCTGACCGAGGCCACCACCAACGCGGGCTATCCGTCCAGCGTGAAGCGCTAGGCGCGGAGGGGCGTCGCCCCATGAAACCGATCATGCGTATCGCCGACAAGGCCGGCGCGCTCGGCGCGCTGGTGTCCGCCATGGGCTGTGCGATGTGCTTTCCGGCCATCGCCGGTCTGGGCGCCGCGATCGGCCTGGGCTTTCTGAGCCGTTGGGAAGGGCTGTTCGTCAATACGCTGCTGCCGGCCTTCGCCTGGCTGGCGCTGGTCATCAACGCGCTGGGCTGGTTCAGCCACCGGCAATGGCACCGCAGCGCGCTCGGCATGCTCGGGCCCACAGTCCTGTTGCTCTCGCTCTATCCCTGGTTTCAGTACGACTGGAGCAGTTATGCCACCTACAGCGGCATCGGACTGATGCTGGCGGTGTCGGTCTGGGATCTGGTGTCACCGGCCAACCGCCGCTGCGGACCGGATGGCTGCGAACTGCCCGCGAAGCACGGCTGACGCGACAACCCCATGAGGAACAAAACATGACCCAACTGAAAATCACCGGCATGACCTGCGAATCGTGCGCAGCCCATGTCAGGGAAGCGCTGGAGCAGGTGCCCGGCGTGCGTTCGGCCGAGGTGTCTTACGCCAATGGCAATGCAACCCTGGCCATGACCGCAGAGACTTCGACCAACGCTCTGCTTGCCGCCGTCGCCGGGCTTGGATACCGGGCCGCGCTGGCTGATTCGCCGAATGCGCCGCCGCATGGCGGGCTGCTCGACCGCGTGCGCGAATGGGTTGGCGGCGGGGACAAAGCCGCTCACGACAACGACAAGCTGCATATCGCCGTCATTGGCAGCGGTGGGGCCGCGATGGCCGCTGCGCTAAAGGCCGTCGAGCAGGGCGCGCGGGTGACGCTCATCGAGCGCGGCACCATCGGCGGCACCTGCGTCAATGTCGGCTGCGTGCCGTCCAAGATCATGATCCGCGCCGCGCACATTGCCCATCTGCGCGCGGCGAGCCCGTTCGACGAGGGCATCGCGGCGGCAACGCCGGCCATCCTGCGCGAGCGGCTGCTTGCCCAGCAACAGGCTCGCGTCGAGGAATTGCGCCACGCCAAGTACGAAAGCATCCTGGACGGCAATCCGTCCATCACCGTCTTGCATGGCGAAGCTCGCTTCAAGGATGGTCGCGCCCTCGGCGTGCGGCTGGTTGAGGGTGGCGAGCGCGAAATCGCCTTCGACCGCTGCCTGGTTGCCACAGGCGCGAGCCCGGCGATTCCGCCGATTCCCGGCCTGAAGGACACACCCTACTGGACTTCGACCGAAGCCTTGGCGAGCGACACCCTTCCCGAGCGGCTGGCCGTTATCGGCTCATCGGTGGTGGCGGTCGAACTGGCGCAGGCTTTCGCCCGGCTGGGCAGCCGGGTGACGATCCTGGCGCGTAGCACGCTGTTCTTCCGCGAAGACCCGGCCATCGGCGCGGCTGTGACCGATGCCTTCCGCGCCGAAGGGATAGCCGTGCTGGAGCATACCCAGGCGAGTCAGGTGGCTTATCAGGACGGTGAATTCGTGCTCACGACCGCCCAAGGCGAGCTGCGTGCCGACAAATTGCTGATCGCCACCGGCCGCAGCCCGAACACGCGCAGCCTGAATCTCGAAGCCGCCGGCGTGACGATGACCCCGCAAGGCGCCGTCGTCGTCGATGACGGCCTGCGCACAAGCGCGCCGGACATCTACGCCGCCGGCGACTGCACCGACCAGCCGCAGTTCGTCTACGTCGCGGCGGCAGGCGGCACGCGCGCCGCCGTCAACATGACCGGCGGCAAAGCGGCGCTCGACCTGACCGCGATGCCGGCCGTGGTCTTCACCGACCCGCAGGTCGCCACCGTCGGGCTGTCCGAAGCCGAGGCCCACCTCAAGGGGATCGAGAACGACAGCCGCACGCTCGCGCTCGACAACGTGCCGCGCGCGCTCGCCAAGTTCGATACTCGCGGCTTCATCAAACTGGTGATCGAGGAAGGCACGCGTCGGCTGATCGGCGTGCAGGCCGTCGCACCGGAGGCGGGCGAACTGATCCAGGCGGCGGTGCTGGCGATCCGCGCCCGCATGACGGTGGAGGAACTGGCCGATCAGTTGTTTCCGTATCTCACGATGGTCGAAGGACTAAAACTTGCGGCGCAAACCTTCAGAAAAGATGTGAAGGCTTTGTCCTGCTGCGCGGGGTAGCGGAAAGGAGGAGGCGATGGATGGTTACACCATTTCCAGGCTCGCCATTGCTGCCGGTGTCAGCGTCCATGTCGTGCGCGACTACGTGCTGCGCGGGCTGGTGCATCCAGCGCGGCGCACGCCGGGCGGCTATGGCGTCTATGACGAGCAGGCACTCACGCGGCTGCGCTTGATGCGGGCGCTGTTCGAGGCCGGGATCGCCCTCGGCGAGTTGAACCGGCTGTGCCATGCCCTGGATGCGGACGGCGATGCCGCCGAGTGCCTGGCCCGCTTGCGCGCGTGGCTCGCAGCACGGCGCGAGCGGCTGGAGTCTCTCGACCGGCAGCTTGCCGGAATGGCGGATGCCAATGCGGAGTGCCGTCATGGATGACGATCAAGCGCCGGGCTGGCGGGCCTACGCCTGGGGCGTGATGGCCGCGCTGACCTGCCCGTGCCATTTACCGCTGCTCGCCGCCGTGCTCGCGGGCACGAGCGCCGGCGCAGCCCTTGCTGAGCATTGGGGGATCGCGGCGCTCGCCCTGGCAGTTCTGTTCCTGTTGGCCCTGACTCGTGCGCTGCGGGCCTTCCGGAGCCGGTCATGATTGTGCCCCGATCTGACGAACCGACCGCCGCCCAATTGGCGCGGGCGGCCGAACGGCAGGAGTTGATTCTTCACTACCAGCCGATCAACAGCCTGATCGGTCCTGAGTCAGGTCACGCCGTGCCTCGTGGGCACGCCACAGCGTCAGAAGTTGAGACGGAAGCCGGTGGTCAGGATGTAATCGTTCCTGAGCGCGCTGCCGTTTAGGCGCTGCGAGACCGGTACTTGGACGCCGGCTTCCAGCACCCAGCTACGGGTCACGTACTGCACGGTCGGCGTCAGGAACAGCGTCGTGCCGCCCGAGTCTGGATCGTCAGTCCCGTTGACCTGATCCTTGGCGACATGAATGAGGTTGGCCTCCAACCCGCCGTAAAGAAAGCTGGGGACGCCTTCGCCCAACGTGCCGGGCCACAGCCGGCGCTGAACCGACAGATCGAGACGGCTGACCGCGCCGGCCCGGAAGCCGCTGGCTTCCCCATTGCGCTGATAGGCAATCTGGACATCGCCGCCCCAATCCAGCGATTGATAGGACGCCACCGCGCCGCCTTGCCAATCCCATGAGCCGGAGCCTGGCTGGAGCATCGGCGGCAACCGTCCCAGGCTATCGGATGCGTGGTCGTCGCCGGTCGGTGCCGTGACGGCGAGAAACGGCGCGATGCGGAAGGTACGCCCTGTCGCGTTGGCTTCAAAGGCCGTGTAGCGGCCCATGAATGTCGCATCGCCGAAACCCGCCTGGCTGCGTGTCACGCCCGCTCCGCCCACGTTCATCGACAGCTGCTTGTCCGCATAAGGCAGCACCGCAAACACAGCGAAGTCGCGGGTGACGCCGTAACCCAGCACGGACATCAGGCCGGAAACCTCCATGCGGCGGTTCATCGAAGACGGATCGTCGGTGCTCTTCATGTAGACGAACTGCTCGCGCAGAATCCACTCGTCCCTGGAGATGGGCAGGGCCGTATTGAAGGTCAGCGGCGCGGCGTTGGCGGTCCCCGCCCAAGCGCACAGCATGGCCAGCGCCAGGATGTTTCCGGGCGGGACGTTCATTTGGCTTCTTCCTTGGATACCTTCGCCTCGCCGGGGGTAAAGCCGGCATCATGGATGAGCTGTTTGTAACGATCGAGATCGGCCTGCGCACCAGGTTTGAGCACGATGCGGACGTTCTGCCCCTTCAGGCTCGCGCTTGCATGATCGACTTCGCTTGCCTTGCCCAGGTTCTTCTCCAGCCCGTAGGCGCAGAACGGGCAGGTCATGCCCTTGACGGCAATGTCCACCACCTGGCGCTCCGCACCGAAAGCCATCAGTGGCACGCACAGCGCCAAAGCGGCGGCTGCCACGTGTTTCAGATAAGACCTTTGCATGATGATGTTCTCCTTTGAGGATGGGCGGCTCAGCCCCCGAGCCAGATACGGATCGGTAGCGCCAGATAGGCGGCGAAGAAGCCGACGCCCCAGAGGGCGGCTGAGATTCCATGAATCCGCCGGCTCCAGCGGTCGGCTCGCTCGCACAGGCGCCCCAGCTCGGGATCGCTCGGACAGGCTCGCCCAGGCCGGTAGAGCAGCCAACCGGAAACGAGCAGCATCAGTCCGGAACCCGCGAACACCCATGCCTTGTGCAGGGCCAGCGTGACCAGCAACGGCACGGCGCTGGTGACGGCCGCCACGGCGGCGCCCAGGCCCAGCATGACGAACACGATCGGCAGCGCGCAGCAGACCAGCGTGCCGGCTGAGGTGAAAAGCGTCAGCCAACTGACGGCGTTTTGCCGAAACTGCGACGAATCGGTCTTCATCGCGTGCGCCTACCAGGTGAGCCAGGGGAAAAGGGCGAAGTAGCCATTGAGCAGATACATGCCGGTGACGATCAGCAGCAGGCTGCCGGTCAGCTCAAAGGCGCGGCGGAACCGCCCGAGCGGTTTCATCTGCTCGATCCACTCCATGGCGACCGCCGCCAAGGCCAAAGGGATCGCACGGCCGATGGCGAAACTGATCAGCATGGCCGCGCCGAAAAGCGGCGAGCCGCTGGCTGCCGCCGCGCCAACCAACACGACGAGCGCCGGGGTGCAGGATGGGCAGACAGCGACGGAGAACGGAATGCCGAGCGCGAACGCGCCCCAGCCGCTGCCGACCCGCTTGGCTCTGAATCCGACCTTCGGCAACGGCAACTTGATCCACCCGGTCCACAGCAGGCCCAAGACGATCAGCCAGGGGCCGAGCAGCAACCCCCACCAGCGCCCCGCCAGCGCTTGCACCCCTTGACCGCCAAGTCCTGCCACGGCACCCAGCAACGCATGCGCGGCGATCAGGCCGCCGATGAAGGCAAGGCCGTAACGGGCCGCCTCGCTTGGCGCACGGGCTCGGGTGACGTAGGCAAGTGGCACCGGCAATGCGGCGATCGCCAAGGGACTCACGCTGAACAGCAGCCCGGCCAGGAGGCTGATGCCGCTGGCGACCCCCACGCTTTGGGAGGCGAGCTGCCGTAGCGTCTCAAGCTCCATGGCCGCGCACTCCATCGCGCCGACGCAGTTCGGCAACGAGCTGTTCGGCTGTCGGGAGCGCGGTGAACACCAACTCGCCATCCACGGCAAGCGCGGGCAGCGTCAGCACCCCGAGATCGACCGCACGGTCGAGATCATCGAGCACGTCGACCTCGCACCACTCGACTCCGGACAAGGCTTGCACCGCCGCCTTGAGCACCGCTGTCGCCCCGGCACACTTGGTACAGCCCGGCGTGTAGAAGAGCTCGATCCTCATGGCGTGCGCTTCGCCTCAAAGCTGACCGCTTCCAGGGCCGCCAGGATCGGACAGTCATCGACAGGCAGCGCCCCACCCGAGCACTCGGCGATCAGCACGTCAAGCGCCGCCGACATCGCCTGCATGGCGCGAATCTTGGCGGCGAGCTGGAGCTTCTTCTCGATGGCGCGGCTCTTTATGTCGTCGCAGCATGCGCCGTCGGCCTGGCGTAGATGCAAGAGTTCGCGAATCTCCGCGAGCGTGAAGCCGCAAGCCTGGGCGTGCTGGATGAAGCGCACCCGCCGCACCGCATCCTCGCCATAGATGCGATAGCCGCCGTCGGTTTTGCTCGCCGGGACGAGCAGCCCCTCGCGCTCGTAATAGCGCAGCGCGTCGGGGCTGATATCCCCGGCCTTTGCCAGCTTGCCGATGGTCAGCATCAGGGCTGGCCGAGGCCGGCGGCACGCAGGCTCGCCTCATCGACACCGCGATCAGCGCAGCAGCCGGCGAGCCGGCCGTCGATCGCAACAGCCGGCACCGAGCGCACGCCGAGCGCCTTCGCGCGCTGTGCGACGGCCAAGTCGCGCATGTCGAGCACATCGACTTCGCACGAGGAGCAGGCCAGGCTTTTTACAAGGGTTTCGACATCGGTGCAGGCCGGGCAGCCGGCGCTGAACACCTCGACTTTGCGTTTGGCAGTCATTTTCAAGGCTCCTGTTGATGTTCGTGATGCGTTGCAGCCACGCGGATGCGTGCTACCCCGTCACCATTTCAGGATAAACCTTGGAGTGCACTCCAGAGTCAAGGAGAACGGCCGGACGGATGAAGGCCACATCATCGAATCCACGCTTTCAAGGTCGAGGAATACCGTCTGGATTGGCGCGAACGTGGGTTCGGTTCCCAGATTGCCCTTGTACGAAGGCGAGTAGCCCCCGTTGCGTGCCCCCCTTGCGGGGCTCTTCCTATTCATGGAACGCGGTGCCGGCGCATTTCCGATTCCTGGCGGACGGCTGCCGCCATGAGCCGCACGCTGGCCGCATGTTCGCTGGCGTTGCCGGCAGCATGCCCAGGCAGTCGAGACCTTCAAGACTGCGGCGCGGTTCGCCGTGCTGGTTGTTTCGTTCTCCGGGCGCACCCGCGTCCATCCACCTCACCCTCAAGGGACCGACCTCCCTTGCGGGCGGGAGTCCCTTGGTTGCCACAAGGAGTCTCCCCATGGATACCCAAGCCATCCGCGCACAGATGCCGACGCTCGTTGTCGGTCATGTGCCTTCCAACGTCCGTTCGTTCAAATTCAACATCTTCGACGGCCAGCCCAAGGTTTCGACGCTGGGCTTTCACATCGACCCGAAGCCTTTCGAGGGCAAGGTCATCGCCACCACCGACGAGGCCATCGTCGTCAAGACGGGACGAGCCGAGTTCGCGGTGCTCGATCGCACGCTCGTGACCGAAGTGCCCGACGAGGGCGCCAAGGTGCAGGTCGAACCCTATGTCAGACGCCGCTTCGACGGTCAGCGGGCGGACACGCCCGAGGAGCAAACTGAGTTCACCGCCGACGGCCAGCCCTACACGGTGAAGCGGTTCGTGCTCGGGTCCGCACCGGCGAAGCTGCCGATTCCCGAGTCGCGCTGCCCCGAGCTGCAGGAGCTGGTCGACCAACTTGAGCAGATGCCCGCTCCCGATGGTTTCCGGCGCATCACCCACATGCTGGTGGATGCCGGTGCGCGGGACATCACCTGGGTCGATCCGCTGCCCGCCGACATCATCCGCACGCCGCCAGCCATCGGCTTCACCGTCGCCACGATGAAGTTCCAGGGTCGCGTCACCGTGCTGTATGAGCGTGGCCTCGACCTCTACTCGGTGGAGCTGCACCGCGACGGCGAGCTGATCGAACGGGTCGATGAGGTGTTCTTCGACACCCTCGGCGAGACGCTTGAACGGCTGATCGACGACGGGAGCTGGAGACGCATCCGCGTGCAGTGCCTGTCGGGTCGCAAGGCTGTCCGGCACTGACCTCCCAGCAGCTTCCCGCCCTCGCGGCGGGAAGCCTCTCTTCCTGCCTCCCTGGAGATCACACCCATGACTGTTCGATTCAAAGGCACGGAGCTGCGGCCCGTGCTCGCCGAAGCGGTGGCGAATCAATGCCGCGTCATCCTGGTCAAGGATCAGGGCGTGTACTTCCTGGCCGAGCGCGGCGAGCGCCGGCCCGATGGTCGCCAGAAGACCATCGCCCATGCCGCCGGCTGCAACCCGGATGTCGATGCGTTCGACGACTGGTGGGAGCTGGCGCACGCCGCGTTCGGCGGCGATGACTTTGGCGAGTTCTTCGATCCGCAGGAGGGCGTGTTTGCGCGCATCCTGCGCAGCGAGGACGACCTGGACGTGTCCGCCACCGCGACACACCTGTCGCTGCAGGCGGTTCCTCCCACGCCCAGCGGTAACTGACCGCCCATCCCTGGCCCCCGCTCCGGGGGCCTCTTTCTTCCCGGCAATGCGGACAGCCGCGAGTGCCGATTGCCGCTCGCCTGCGCGCCGTCCCGGCGCCACGCTTCCGGCCATGTTCCGCTGACGTCCGTCAGCGACATGCCCAGGCAGCCACGATCTTCAAGGCTGCGACGCGGTTCCGACCGCGTTGATCACACCAGTTCGCACCGGCATCCATGCGCGAACGGCCATCGGTTCTCGATGGCGATGCCACCAAGCTGTTCCATCAACCCACGCGGGGGTTCCACACCTTCCCCGCCTTGGGTCGGGTGTGTCTCCGCCTCATTGTTCTCAGGAGATTCACCATGACCGCTTCCAACGAAAAATCCTACTTCGATCTGCACATCACCGGCCTCGGGTATCTCAATCGCATCCGCGAAGTGAAGCCCAAGAAAGGCGATCCCTTCCTGGCCTGCGACATCGCAGCGCTCAATGGTCCCAGCGATGACGTCTCGTATGTGCGCTTCGACACGCGCGTATCGGGATCTGAAGCGCAGCACCTGGTGCGCCGCTGCATTCAGGCGGCCGACGCCGAGAAGAAGGTGATGATCGGCTTCCGCCTGGGCGACCTGTGGACTGACACCTTCACCTACTCCAAGGGCAAGCGTGCCGGCGAGCAGGGTGTGAGCCTCAAGGCCCGCCTGCTGTTCGTCAGTTGGATAAAGGTCGACGGCAAGCTCGTCTACAAGGCCGAACCCAAGCCGA
>JACCEA010660996.1_pt1 | contig 22292 bp, 8 predicted proteins | sample 7449851 | NCBI WGS metagenome assembly JACCEA01 (sample SAMN15323453, study PRJNA562643) | freshwater metagenome | isolation source: river surface water | place: USA:Blue River Watershed | collected 2017-08-18 | reverse complement strand
ACGCATTGCAGAACAACCGCAATCCGTTCATAGATCACCCCGAGTATGCCGATTGTATATGGGGCACCGCCAATTGCAGTACTACGTTTGTGCCAAACGCAACCAGCGCCACACAGGATGCGCACATCTACCCTGTGCCGGCTGTTGATGTAGTGCATGTTTCATGGCAATACGCATCTGCCGCACCCCTCGCCGTTTCAGTGACCGATGTTGCAGGCCGTATAGTATATCATGCTCCGGTAAATGCCGCCGGTAGCGAGCTGACACTTGATGTTTCAGCATGGCCTCATGGTATCTATGCCGTGCAGTTGCAGTATGCCAATACTGTGAAGGTGCAAAGGCTGGTTGTCGAGTAGTGTTGGTGGTTGTGACGTCAGCGTGGTTGAATTCAAAGTAACGGGCTTTTTGCGGGGTCCTTTGGTGGGAGAATCGGCAGCGAAACATTAGCTGATTTTTATATATTGGGACAGCGTGAAGAAGTAATATAGAGGTTTTTAGACCAGACTGGTTGCATAAAAAACGACTGATCTTTGTATTTTGTGATAACGGAATAGTGCATGTGCCAAACCGGCTATAGATGAAGCGTTTTTTATACAAGTTGTTTATTGGCGATCCTGCGTACAATACGCCAGTCAGATCTACGCCCTACAGCACGTTTGTTCGGGATATCTACAATACCTGGCACAACAAGCGTCATCATGATACCGGCCTGGAGAAGCTACTTCGTTTGTTTCTTGTCGGCGTACAGATCATCTTTCCGGGTATGCACCTGATGCAACTGCTGGGGAAGCCGGGTATAATTGTCAGGAACATTGTGAAGGAATTATACGTCGTATGCAAGACGGTTCTTCCTTTTATATTTCTGTCAAAAGGTTACTACCATAATTTGTGGGCGGTAGGTGTTTCAGTTTATTTAATGGCAGAAACAGTGTTGTATGTTATTTCAATGATCTTCGTGTCCGACATATTTGTTGAACCAAGGTCATATAGGCGCAACCTATTGATGCTGCTGCTCAATTATATCGAGATATGCCTGAGCTATGCTGTTGTATATGGAGGACTCAATATGCTGGGCGGCAGGGTGTTGAACTATGTCGATTACATCTATTTCAGCATTATCACATCTACAACCATTGGTTACGGTGATGTGTACCCCGTGACCAATCTCGGGAAATGGGTGGTGGGCAGTGAGGCCATCCTGTCTATCGCGTTTGTAGGTCTGTTCCTCAATTTCTTTGGTTCCAAAATGGAACGTACCTACCGTAAAGACGATGAATAGTTGACCAATATGTAGATCACGACGATATTGCTGAATAGCAACTCAACTGTTCTTATTTGGTAGTTGTTGCGCCCATTTTCAGGCCCATCTCCTCGTACTTGTCGTCGTATGGTTCCCATAGTTCCACCTTATTGCCCTCTACGTCCAGTATGTGCACAAACTTTCCATAGTCGTACGTTTCTATTGTGTCCAGAATAGTGACTCCGTTTTTCCGCAGGTCTTCCACCAGTGTGGTCATATCGGCCACACGATAGTTGATCATAAAGTCGCGGGTGCCCGGCTCAAAGTACTTGGTGGTCTCCTTGAAAGGGCTCCATTGAGTAAATCCTCTCTTGTTGGTATCGGCGCCCTGTCGCCATTCAAAAACAGCGCCATACGCATTGGTTTGCAGGCCGAGGTGTGTCTGGTACCACTCGCGTACTTTTTTAGGGTCTTTACATTTGAAGAAGATACCACCTATACCGGTTACCCGCTTCATTTCGGCTGGCCGCTCAGGTTTCGAGGCCGCCCGGAATGCGTATCCGGAAAAGAAGGACACTATGATAACAGTCATCATCAGGGCTATCTTTTTCATAAAGACTTATATTAGTATGGTTGCAAATTAGTGAAATGCTCAGAACGGTTGTGTTTTACATTGTTGCAGCTGGCAACGATTGTAACTGCCTATTTTAAGGTTTACGGGACCAAGAGGGATCTTGTAAATGACAAGATGACCCGATACTGCAGGGGGGTGATTTAAGATTGTTCGGTAGTGCGAGCTGTCAAGGATTCAGGAGGAGGAGGGGTGATATTCAGTTCCAGCCAGTTTTTCACAGGTTCTGAGGCATCGGGTTCGGCGGGTTGTGCAGGAAATTTTATTTGTGTGTTTTTGGGTGGAATCTGTTGATCTTCAATTGGTGTGTGGGAAGCTGGCCGGATTTTACTTCCCAAAACCTGCGCAGTACTTCCCACATTCGGGTCGGGGTGGGAAGTATGTGGCGGGGTGTTTTGCGGTGCTGCGTCGCAATTTTCTTCATTAGTTATGGGTGGTGTAGGCTCGCAGGATGACGGTTGTTCGTCGTAGGGGTGGGGTATGCCCCATTGTTTGTAGGCTTCTACGACGTCGGGGTCGCTGAGATACTGTTCCTGACGATCAAGCTGAGCTTCGGTGTTGTCGACCTCGGGGACGGGGATCCTGCCCATGGAATTGAATGTATCGGGCTGAATGTGTTGTGTGTAAACTGACGCGCGTGCCGAAATAAACTCATCTATATAGGGGTGGATGGTTCGGGCGAGTTCGGGGTTGCGTTGCGAGACCATCTCCATGAAGTAGCCGAAAAGCTCCATGTTTTCGTTGAGTGTGCAGCGGTTTTGCAGCTTTTTAGCCGTGAGGGTGAGTCGGTGCAGGCCTTCTATCTCTTTGAATGTGACGGGATTGGTCATTCGGCTCTCGGACAGGTAACTTTCTGTGAGGTGACCGATTATGTGATAACAGTTCTCGGCCAACATGGACGGCAGGTATTTTGCGGACTGTTTGAGGCGATTCCAGTCGCCCTCTTTTACCCAGGTGGATATGCTGCGGCGGCTGACGTTTAATAAGGATGCGATCTGGGTGTTTGTGAGCCCGGTCTGGAAGAAGAGTGTCTTTGCCTGGTGTTTCTTTTCGTTCATCATGATGGTGGTATTATAGGTTCGGGCACAAAGGTCTGACGGGTTTTTGACATGCAGCCGGATGAGTTTTTATGGTATGACGTTTTCTGTAGTGTCATAAAAACCTCTCCCCGGCCCTCTCCGAGGGGGAGCGTGAGGTCGAATGAGGGTTTTGTCGGGTGGATTGTGGGTTGTGTGTACCTGCATGCGGCGGGTTGTCTGAACCTACCTACGGTAGGCAGGCCAACCTACGGCAGGCAGACTATGATTTATATGATTTATAGATGGCAGGATGCGAGTGCGTTTTGTCTGAACCTGCCTACGGTAGGCGGGTCACGGATCAAGCGGATTTCGCTGATTTTACGGAATGACTCGTCCTAAAAAAGTTGACAGTTTGTATTGTTATATAATATGTTGCCGTTTTTTAAGATAGTCCTACGGGGAATGGGTCGTTTGACGAGGCCCACCATGACATTTTGGTATTGGAATTGCCGGGTGCGCCGCACAAATATGGGGTCAAGGTGTGATAAGTCCCCGCGAAGGGCGGGCGACTCATAGCGGACGGGTAAATATTCGGAACAACGTCTTTTCCCTGTGTTCATGAATTATAAATAACACGTCCTGAATCTAATATTCGCCGCAGCTACTAACATAAGTAGCTTTTGTTCATATTTAATGCATTTATTTTGCAATGTTTTATACCAAAAATGTTAATTTTTTCATATTCCATCGCTGAAATTGTCCTCGCATTTTCGAAAAAGCATGCTGTGGCGATAATTGGAATATATGAACACTCCATGTATGCCAGAATGTAAACAATCTACTAGTTTTCGCAGATTCGGATTAGGTAAACTGCAATATTTGATTGTTTTTGCTGCCTAAATTTTTTTTAATCTTAATAATAATACAATATAAATATAGTAATAAAATGAATAAATTTTTAAATCTTACTTTGGCTGTGTTGTTCTTCAGCGCAACGGTATTCGGTCAGAGCATGACCTGCCCTGTACAAAAAACCAGGAATAACGGTAACAACACGGCGGCATGCCCTACAGGTACCTGTGGTACGGCGGGAACGAGTAAAGCATGTAATGTTGTCGGCACGTCTTATGATATGTCAGCTTGCTGTACTTATACTCGAAAAACTGCTGATATTCAATTCTCCTTTTCAAATCTTACAAATCCATCGGCAGAGCCGGCCCTAAAAACAGTATGGAGTGGCGGCGCGGCACTGAATTTTAATTACGGCCCTCCAATGACGTTCACCTCGTCAACGGACCACAGTACTTCATATTGTGTTTATGGCCCTTCAGGATCTACAGCGTTACCCACCGCCGGTGTAATAACGCTGGAGTTTGTTAATCCTGCCACAGGCATTACCTACAACATGTGCTCTTATGACGCGAGCGCAACCGGATCAGTAAATCCGATCCCAGGTCCGACGATAAGCAGCAGTCCGACAAACAAATACGCGTGCTCGGGTAACGTGGTTACATTTTCTGTTACCGCAACACCCAATTCAGCAGGCGATGGCCTTAGTTTCCAATGGCGGTTGAATGGGGTTGCCATTAGTGGTGCGACAAGTACAAGTACAGGTACAGCAACTGCAACTTACTCATTAACTGCAAGTTCTGGTGGTACGTACGATTGTGTTGTTACAGAAACCGGTACAGGCGCGAGTGCCGGTACCGCTTCTATAAGTAATTACGCAACGCTGACGATTGTTACTGCAGCCCCGACTGTTACTGCAAGTGCGGCTCCCAACCCTATTTGTGCAGGAAATACGCTGACGCTTACAGGTAGTGCAACGAATGCGAATTCTTACTCATGGGCAGGACCCGGTGGCTACACGTCGACAGTGCTTAGCCCTACGTTTACCGCATCAGTTTCCGGTGCCGGTGTCTATACTTTATCGGCGACCAATGGTTGCGGCACAAATACAGCTACAACAGCGAGTGTGACAGTAAATGCATCTCCGACATCGACTATAAATGCAACTCCAAGCGTACTATGTTCGTCGGGAACACTTTCGTTGACGGCAACAATAACAGGCGCCAGTTCGTATTCGTGGTCGGGCCCCGGTGGTTTTTCATCCACATTGCAGAACCCTACCCTTACGACAACTACATCTAGTGGGGGAGTTTATACGGTGACAGCGGCAGTAGCATGCGGTACATTTGTTGGTACCACTACAGCCGTAACGGTTAATACCACGCCAACATCAGTAACGGCAACGGCATCTCCTGCTACTTTGTGTAGTGGGGCTAATCTGACATTGACGGGATCTGCTACGGGTGCGGGTACTTATTCATGGTCAGGACCGGGGGGGACGGCTATCAGTAGTCCTACATCGGCATCAACGGGTGTCACCGGAGTTGTTTCCGGCAATGCAGGCGTATATACGCTTACAGCGGTATCGGCAGTTGGTTCATGTTCTGCTACAGCGACCACATCGGCCGTTACCGTAAATGCGTCTCCAACGTCAGTTACAGCAAGCGCGTCGCCAAATGGCGTTTGTAATGGCGCTAACCTGACATTAACCGGAGCGGCTACAGGAGCGAGTACCTATTCGTGGGCCGGGCCGGGCGGAACGGCTATCAGCAGTCCGACGTCACAGTCGACCGGAGTAACAGGAGTTGTTTCCGGCAATGCGGGTGTATATACATTGACAGCGGTATCTGCTGTAGGTTCATGTTCTACAACTGCTACCACCGCATCGGTTACCGTGAACGCGTTACCGAGTATCAGTGTGGGTACAAGCACCGTAATATGTACAGGTGGTTCCACCACGCTCACAGCAAGCGGCGGCAGCACTTATTCATGGTCGCCAGCAACGGGACTGTCTGCAACGACGGGAGCGAGCGTTTCGGCCTCGCCGACGGTGACTACGACTTATACTGTTACGGGCACTAATAGTTTGTCTTGTACCAATACTGCTACCGTTACAGTAACGGTGGTTAATACTACCCCTACATCTGTTACCGCTACCGCTTCATCGACCAGTCTTTGTAGCGGTAATAATCTGACACTTACGGGGTCGGCAACCACATCTGCAGGTACATTAACGTATGCCTGGGCGGGTCCTAATAGCTATACAGCTACCGTTCAGAATCCGGCATCATTTGGAGTTTCGACGTTGAGTGCCGGTGTATATACTATTACTGCGACCAACGTATGTGGCTCTGCAACCGGGGTTACTACTGCAGTTACTGTAAATGCGGTGCCCTCTGTTGCAGCAATATCGGGTTCGTCTACGATATGTACCGGTACGAGCACCACTTATTCCAACACAACGTCGGGGGGCGCATGGTCGTCTTCGAACACAGCGATCGGGACTATTAACAGCAGTACAGGCGAACTGACAGGTATATCGGGTGGTTCGTTCACGGTGAGCTATGCTGTAACTAATTCGTGCGGTACTACGACAGTTACACAGGCCGTAAGCGGGTATTTTACACCTACAATGGGTGTGTCTGTGGGTTCGGCATCGACCTGTGTAGGAAGTACTACGACCTATACCGCGACACCATCGACCGGTTATACATGGAGTAGTACTAACACTGCGGTGGCCACAATAAACTCAGGGGGCAGTGCAGTGGGTATTGCGTCCGGTACAACGACAATTTCATACGTACATAATATTGCCGGTTGTTATACCACGGCTATTCTAACGGTTAATTCGCTTCCAACGATAAGTGTAACCACGCCGGTATGTCAAGGTGCTACACAAACAGCAACCGCGTCGCCGACGGGTGGTGTGTGGGCAAGCAGCAATACTGCGGTCGGAACAATAGGTTCAGCGACGGGAGTATTCGCTGCATTGTCAGCTGGCAGCACTAATGTCAGTTATACATTATCAGGGTGCACAGTCCAAACAGCAGTTTCTGTTACAGGCTTACCAGCTGTGATTACCGGTACGACTTCTGTATGTCAGGGGAGTACATCGCAGCTAAGCTCAGGTACTGCCAGCCAGACATGGAGCAGTTCGAATACGGCAGTTGCAACAATCACAACTTTGAATACTACAACAGCGGTTGTAAGCGGTGTATCAACCGGAACAGCTTTGATCAGCTATACCAATGGCGGAGGGTGCTCGAGGGTTACAACGGTTACGGTAACATCTCCGTTCACCGCAAACACAGGAGATGCACTGGTATGTATGGGGCAGACCATTACATTAAGCAATACAACATCGGGTGGTGCCTGGACAAGCAGCGATGCAACAAAGGCTACAGTGAATAGCGGTACAGGTGTGGTAATCGCGGTAGCAACAGGTACTACTAATATTACCTATTCTACCAGCAGCCCTTCATCGTGCCAGGCAACAACGCAGGTGACGGTAAATGCAGCCGTTCCTGCAAACACCGGTACTGCGACGGTATGCGAGGGGTCTACTACGACACTTTCCAACACAACAACAGGAGGTACATGGAGCAGCAGCAACGCGAATGCTACCGTTGTAGCCAATACAGGGGTCGTGACAGGTGTGACGACAGGTACGTCGATAATTACTTACTTACTGAGTTCCGGTTGTTACAAAACAACGATAGTCACCATAAATCCTGTGCCGGCTGCTATTGCGGGTACGGCCGTATTGTGTGAAGGCGAAAACACTACGCTTACCAACAGCACATCAGGTGGTACATGGATAAGCAGTAATACTGCAGTAGGTACTATCGGTTCGACCAGCGGTGTGGTTGCGGGTTTGAGCGCAGGTACGACCCTGATCTCCTACCGCCTTACAACAACCGGATGTCAGTCTACGAAGGAGGTAACAGTTAATGCTCTTCCGTCGGTGATCGGTGGAACATCATTGACCTGTATCGGTATCACTACTACATTGAGTGCTACTCCTTCGGGAGGTACGTGGAGCAGCAGCGATGTTGCCGTAGCGACAATAGGCTCTTCCAACGGAACGCTTACGGGTGTAGCTGCAGGTACATCGAACATCACATATACGCTGGCAACCGGATGTAAGCGGACAACTGTAGCGACCGTCAACTCTAATCCGGCAGCGATCGCAGGTACATTTGTTCTTTGTGAAGGGGCTTCTACGACGCTCACGAACAGTACAACTGGCGGAACCTGGATCAGCAGCAATACGGCCATAGCGACCGTTGGATCGGCAACAGGTGCAGTAGCTGCTGTAAGCGGCGGCACAACAACGATCACATATAGGGTCTCAGCGACCGGCTGTTATTCTGCACAGATATTTACTACCAATCCGTTACCCGCTAATATAACGGGTACACTTTCGGTATGTGAGGGTAGTACCACAGCATTGAGTACTACATCGACCGGGGGCACATGGAGCAGCAGTAATGCGGCTGTAGCTGCAATAGGCACCAACGGGGTAGTAAGTGGTGTTGCAGCAGGCACAGCTAATATTTCATATAGTTTATCGAGCGGATGTGTAAGGGCCGTTACGGTGACTGTGAACTCATTGCCGGCAGCGATCGGGGGAACGCTTCTGATCTGCGCAAGCGACAATACCACCCTTACCAATACAACATCAGGTGGTGTATGGTCGAGCTCCAATACCGCGGTAGCAACTATAGGTACGTCAACCGGTATTGTTACCGGGGTGACTAACGGTACTGCTACCATCACTTATACCGCAAGCGGCTGTCATTCTACGGCTACATTGACCGTGAACCAGACACCGGCTGCAATCACCGGCACGGCTGCGACCTGTATCGGAACAGGGACTACATTGAGTAACTCTGTTTCAGGCGGCACATGGTCCTCATCTAATACCTCAGTTGCAACGATAGGTTCGGCTACCGGAGTAGTTACCAGCGCGGCAGTGGGTACTTCTAATATTTCATACATCATGGGAGGTGGTTGCTATGTTACCAAAACATATACTGTGAATGCTCTGCCTACGGTGACCGGTACTCTTAATATGTGCATGGCGACATCAAGTACACTTTCCTCTTCACCGACAGGAGGTACGTGGCAAAGCAGCAATGTGGCTATCGCAACTGTAGGGTCACTTACCGGTATTGTGAGCGGTGTGTCGAGCGGTAATTCTACAATATCCTATACGGACCTCAATGGGTGCAGGCGTACGGTGCAGGTGACGGTCAATTCAGCACTTGCAACAGACATAACAGGTCCGACCGGCGTGTGTGTGGGATACTCAATTACGTTATCAAATGCAACCCCGGGCGGTACATGGACAAGTAGCGATCCGGCTAAAGCGACCATCGATGCTTCAACGGGTGTTGTTGCCGGAATCAGCAATGGTTCTGTGATCATAACATATGCAGTGGGTGCCGGATGCAATAAGACGATGACCCTTGCGATACACAACTTGCCGCAACCTATTACGGGAACTACAACGGTTTGCGAACAGAATGTGACAGTTCTTTCTACTATTACAGGTAGTAGCGGAACCTGGAGTTCTTCAAATCCATCGGTTGCTTCGGTTACCTCTACAATCGGTAATGTAACAGGTGTGACCAGTGGTACAGCAACAATCACTTATACGGCCGCATTAACAGGTTGTTACGTTGTGAGGGACGTTACCGTTATACCTACCCCGGCTGCTATCACGGGATCTTCATCTGTTTGCGTTAGCAGTCAGATCAGTCTCAGTAGCGCTACCTCGGGTGGAACCTGGAGCAGCAATACGACATCGGCAGCGACAGTTGGTTCTGCGTCAGGAGTGGTGACAGGTGTAGGTGCAGGTAACACGATCATCAGCTACGTACTTGCAAACGGTTGCAGGGCGATAAAGCCTGTGACTGTGAATGCAATTCCGTCAGCCATTACCGGTAACACGGTGCTGTGTCCGGCGGGCACGTCGACATTGACCTCGACGACTACCGGAGGTACGTGGTCAAGCGGTAACACCTCTGTAGCCGGCATAGGCTCGGCGGGTGTGTTAGCACCTGTGGCCGCCGGTACAACGACCATTAGTTATACGCTGAGTACAGGCTGTATGCGCACCACAGTGGTGACGATAAATGCGGCTCCTGCTACAAGCACCGGTCCCGGCACTGTTTGTGTTGGTTCTACCGCTGCGTTTTCGAATGCTACGACCGGTGGCACGTGGAGTAGCAGTAATACATCTAAGGCAACCATAGTATTCAATACGGGCGTGCTCACGGGTGTTGCAGCCGGTACTACTAATATCACGTACACAGTATCTGGTCCGGGATGCTACACGGTTTCTCAGGTGACAATTGACGCCACTCCCGCGGCTATCACCGGTACCCTTAACGCATGTGTAGGTTCTACATCTACACTCAGTCATGCGGTTTCAGGTGGTACATGGAGTAGCGGTAATACATCAATTGCGACGGTGAATGCTGCTACCGGTGTTGTTACTGCAGTAGCGGCGGGTTATGCGACCATCACCTATCAGGCCACTCCTTCCTGCTTTGTTACGGCTTCGTTCAATTCTAAGGCGTTGCCACCGGCTATAACCGGCACTCCATATGCCTGCGTGGGTACAACCACTGTGCTCTCCAATACTGTATCCGGAGGCACGTGGAGCAGCAGCAATACAGCAAGCGCGATAATACATGCTACCAGCGGTACACTTACGGGTATGGCCATTGGTACATCAACTATAACCTACAGATCGGGTACAGGTTGTTTCCGTACTACCGAAGTTTCTGTAAATGCTGCACCGGCGGCTATCACCGGGGTGAGCGCTGCTTGTCCGGGTAGTACTGCTGTCTTGAGCTGCACGCCAACAGGAGGTACATGGGCGTCGGGCAACACAGCAATTGCAACTGCGGTTGCGTCTTCGGGTACAGTGACAGCGGTTGCATCAGGTACAACAAGTATTACCTACACACAAAGCGTTACCGGTTGTCGTTCTTTCAGAACGTTTACTGTGGGAGTTGTTCCTGCTGCTATCACCGGTACCCTTACAATATGCGAGGGTAGTACTTCTGTGCTTGCGAATGCCACAACCGGTGGTACCTGGAGTAGTAGCAACTTAGCTATTGCTACGGTTGGAAGCACATCCGGTGTGACAGCAGGCGTTGCCGCGGGTACCGCTACCATTAGTTACAACCAGAGCGGCGGTTGCGCAGCGACAGCAGTGGTGACAGTGACACCTGCTGTGGGCGCCATCTCGGGGGATGCAGGTCTTTGTGTTGGTGGTCAGACTACACTTTCCAATGCCACAACCGGAGGCACATGGAGCAGCAGTGCTACAACGATTGCAACGGTTGGTTCTGCAACGGGTATTGTATCGGGTGCAGCTGCAGGAACAGCGGTGATCAGTTACAGAATAAGCGATTATTGCTACAGCACTCGGACTGTGACAGTTGGTGTTACCCCTGCGGCAATAACAGGACCGTCCAGCATATGCGGAACTTCTGATATAACACTTTTGCACACTGTTGCAGGTGGTACCTGGAGTAGCAGCAACTCTGCAATAGGCACAGTTAATGCAACAACAGGTATAGTAACGGGCATTGCGGCGGGTACCATAACCGTTTCTTATGAAATAAGTAATGGTTGTTTCTCTACAAAGACAGTTTCAGTTTATAACTTGCCACTTCCTATTACTGGTACGACAACAGTTTGCGAACAGAATGTGACAATTCTCTCTACTGTTACAGGAAGTAGCGGAACCTGGAGCTCTTCGGATCCATCTGTTGCTACAGTTACCCCTACAATCGGTAACGTTACAGGTGTTGCAAGTGGCACAGCCATAATAACCTATACGGCTGCTTTTACAGGCTGTTACGTTGTGAAAGAAGTTACTGTAATACCTACGCCGGCTACAATAACAGGAGATTCTACTGTTTGTGTCGGCAGCCAGATCAGTCTCAGCAGTGTGTCTGCGGGCGGTACGTGGAGCAGTAATACACTTACGGCAGCAGTCGTTGATACTACCTCAGGGGTGGTTACAGGCGTAGGTGCAGGTAACACGATCATCAGTTACATACTTCCAAATGGTTGCAGGGTGATAAAGCCAGTTACAGTTAATATTCTCCCAGCAGCCATTACGGGTAATATGTTGCTGTGTCCGTCGAGCACGTCGACATTAACTTCGACGACTACGGGTGGTACGTGGGCAAGTGGTAACACATCTGTTGCTACAATAGGATCGGCTGGTGCGGTGACTCCGGTTGCACCAGGCACAACGACTATTAGTTATATGCTGAGCACAGGCTGTATGCGTACTGCAGTGGTGACGATAAATGCGGCGCCTGCTACAAGCACCGGTCCGGGCACTATTTGTATCGGTTCTACCGCTGCATTCTCAAATGCGACAACAGGCGGAACATGGAGTAGCAGTAATACCGCCACGGCAACAATTGTTTTCAATACGGGCGTGGTTACGAGTGTTGCAGCCGGCACTACTAATATTACCTATGCAGTATCCGGTCCGGGATGCTACACAGTTTCTCAGGTAACAATTGATGCAACGCCGTCAGCAATAACAGGAACACTTAGCGCATGTATTGGTTCTACATCTACCCTCGGCCATCCTGTTTCCGGTGGTACATGGAGTAGCGGTAATACGTCAATTGCGACGGTGAATGCTACTACCGGAGTTGTAACTGCAGTAGCGGCGGGTTATGCGACGATAACGTATCAGGCCACTCCTTCGTGCTTTGTTACGGCAGCTTTCAATTCTAAAGCACTGCCGCCTGCTATAACCGGCACTCCATATGCATGTGTTGGCACAACCACTGTGCTTTCCAATACTGTATCCGGAGGTACCTGGAGCAGCAGTAATACTGCAAATGCGGTCATCAGTTCCACCAGTGGTATCCTAACAGGTGTGGCAACAGGTACTGCTACCATAACTTATACACTTTCTACGGGTTGTTACAGTACAACGGAAGTTACTGTTAACGCTGCGCCTGCCGCTATTACAGGTGTGAGCGCAGTTTGTGTGGGTGGTTCAGCGGTTCTCAGCTGCACTCCCGCAGGTGGCACGTGGACATCAGGCAATACAACTACAGCGACCATAGATGCCTCTACCGGCAGTGTTACTGCCCTGGCTACAGGCACAACGAGTATAACTTACACGCAAGATATCACTGGTTGTCGCTCTTTCAGCACATTGACAGTGGGCGTTGGTCCTGCTGCCATAACCGGTACCCTTACAATATGCGAGGGTAGCACTACAACACTTGCTGATTCAACAGCAGGGGGGACGTGGAGCAGCAGCGACCTCGCTATTGCAACAGTTGGAAGCACATCCGGCGTAACGACGGGTGTTGCCGCGGGTACGGCTACTATCAGTTATAATCATAGTGGCGGGTGTGTTGCTACGGCTGTAGTGACAGTGACCCCGGCTGTAGGAGCTATTTCGGGTAATGCTAGTCTTTGTGTTGGTGGTCAGACCACACTTGCCAATGCCACATCAGGAGGTAGCTGGAGCAGCAGCGCAACGGCAATTGCCGGAGTCGGGTCTGCAACAGGAATCGTATCCGGTGCAGCGGCAGGTACAGCGGTGATCAGCTACAGGATAAGCGATTATTGCTACAGTACTCAGATAGTGACAGTTGGTGCAACTCCGGCAGCAATAACAGGTGCTTCCAGCGTGTGTATCGGTTCTGATATTACCTTGTCGCACGCAGTTGCGGGTGGAACCTGGAGTAGCAGTAACTCTGCAATCGGCTCTGTAGATGCAACGACAGGCGTAGTGACGGGTATTGCGGCAGGTGCTATTACCGTTTCTTATGAGGTGAGCAATGGTTGCTTTACAACTAAGTCAATAAACATCAACAATCTGCCACCGGCTATCAGCGGCGCTATGACGATCTGCGAATCGGGAACATCTTCTCTGACAGGTGTATCGGGTGCAAGCGCGACATGGAGCAGCAGTAATACTTCCGTAGCAACAATCGGTTCTACGTCAGGCTTGCTTACCGGCGTAGCAGCCGGCACGGCAATAATTACTTACAGGCTCAATGCCACAGGTTGCTATTCGACAAGTGAGGTAACTATTAATGCGGCGCCTGCCGTGATAACAGGTAGCAACACCATATGCGTGGGTAGCACTCAGACGTACGCCAGCACTACTGCCGGCGGTACATGGAGCAGCAGCAACTCAACCATCGCACCGATAGACTCTGTTACCGGTGTGGTTGCCGGCAATGCGGGCGGATCGGTGTCTATCAGCTACACTATTTCCAATGGCTGCCGCAGGGTGAAGCCGGTAACAATAAATGTGTTGCCTGCCGCTATTTCAGGCACAACCAAGTATTGTGTGGGTGGTACAGCAACACTTACCAGCACTACCGGCGGCGGTACGTGGAGCAGCGACGGCGTTGCTGCAACTGTGACGTCCGGAGGTGTGGTAACAGGAACTACTCCGGGAACATCTCTTATAAGTTATACGCTGACTACCGGTTGTGCCCGTACCGCTGTGGTGACGGTGAATGCTGCACTCGCAGCGAACACCGGTAGCAACAGTATTTGTGTTGGCAGCACTACCACTCTGGCAAACGGCACATCTGGTGGAACATGGAGTAGCAGTGATGCAACAAAAGCAACTGTGAACGCTACAAGTGGCTTAGTGACAGGAGTTGCTACAGGTACATCCAACATTACGTATAGTGTCGCAGGTGCAGGTTGCAGAAGCACTACACAGGTGACTGTGAATGGTGCTGTTCCTTCAATATCCGGCACTTTGAATGTATGTGTTGGTGCGCAGACCACTTTGAGCAACACAGCAACGGGAGGCACCTGGAGCAGCAGTAATACAGCTAAAGCAACAATCGATTCTGCAACAGGCGTTGTGACCGGTGTTGCTGCAGGAACAATTAACATTACTTTTTCGCTCTCCTCAGGATGTTATAAGACCGCTGCATTTACGGTAAAAGCGCTGCCTGTTATTAGCGGTGCGTCTGCTGTATGTGCCGGATCAAGCGCTTTGCTTACCGCAAGCCCGGCAGGTGGGGCATGGAGCAGCAGTGATGTATCTAAATTGACAATCGGTTCTACCTCAGGGATGGTTAGCGGTGTCAGCGCAGGTACATCTACGGTTAGCTACCTCGCTGCAGGCTGTTATGCCAGTCGCACCGTTACAGTGAACCAACTGCCTGATCCGATCTCAGGATCTGCTGTGTTATGTGTCGGGACGACTACTACGCTCGCTGGTACCCCTTCCGGTGGTGCGTGGGTGAGCAGCACAGTGGCAAGGGCAACTGTTGGCTCGTCATCAGGCGTGGTTACGGGTATTGCTGCAGGTACATCTTTGATTTCTTACACGCTTCCTACGGGCTGTCGCAGGACAACTGTAGTTACAGTAGGTGCCACACCTAATGCAATATCGGGTACCACAAACGTGTGTTTAGGAAGCACCACCACACTCAGTTCCACCACAGCGGGTGGCACATGGAGTAGTGCAAACACTTCTGTAGCGACAACCGGCACCGCCACTGCTGCTTCGACTTTGGTTACAGGTATCAGTGTCGGAACGACAACAATAAGTTATACAGCATTCGGTTGTTCACGTGTCACAACGGTGAATGTAATTGATCCAATTGCACCGATGACAGGGGACTCTGCAATGTGTGTTGGCAGTGCGGCACCATTGGCTACTGCTACAACGGGTGGAACATGGACAAGTAGTAACGTATCCATTGCAAGGGTAGGCTCGCTCTCGGGCATTACGTCAGCAGTCGCCGTTGGTTCAGTAACGATCACCTATAGAACCGGAGCAACGTGCTTCAAGACTAAGCAGATAACCGTGGGTTCGGGACTGGCAACAATTACAGGCAGCACGAATGCATGCGTTGGCTATACAACTCCGCTTAGTCATCCTATTTCCGGTGGCGTATGGAGCAGCGGAAATACGGCACGTGCTACTGTTGATGCTTCGACAGGTGTGGTTACGGGTGTTTCCAATGGCTCTGTTGTAATAACATATGCATTAAGTACAGGATGCTATGCAACGAAGTCGGTTGTGGTATATAACCTACCGTTACCAATTACCGGTACAGCCACCGTGTGCGAGGAGAATGTAACCATTTTCTCCACTGTTACAGGAAGTAGCGGAACCTGGAGTACCTCTAACACTTCGGTTGCTACGGTAGCTCCGACGATAGGTAATGTAACAGGTGTGGCAAGTGGTACTGCAACGATCACTTATACGGCTTACTCCGGGTGCTACGTTGTGAAAGACGTTACTGTAATACCTACCCCTGCAGCTATTACCGGGACGTCTACGATTTGTGTCGGCAGTCAGATCACTCTTGCCAGTGCTACTGCAGGGGGAACCTGGAGTAGTAATACTCCTACAGCTGCCGTTGTAGGGTTTACTTCGGGCGTAGTTACGGCAGTAGGTGGCGGTAACGCAATTATAAGCTATGTAATGCCAAATGGTTGCCGAAGGACAACAACTGTAACGACAAATATTCAGCCGGCTGCTATTACAGGTCCTGCGACAGTTTGTGTTGACAATAGTAGTACTTTATCCAGTGCCACACTTGGTCAGACGTGGAGCAGCAGCAACACCTCTGTTGCAACCGTTGGTTCTGTGTCAACATCTACGGCTTCGGTAACTCCGGTTGCAGCCGGTACGGCCACAATCAGCTATACAAATGCATTCGGTTGTTCCCGGACTTATAGCATAACTGTTAATGGTGCTGTTCCGACAATCGCAGGATCTGCATCCGTTTGTACAGGTAAGACCGTGACTCTGTCAAATACGCTTACCGGTGGAACCTGGAGTAGCAGCAGCACTGCAAAAGCATCTGTTGGCAGTGCCTCAGGAGTTGTTACGGGGGTTGCTTCCGGCAGTGCTGTTATTACTTATCGGGTAAGTCCTGCTTGTTTCAAAACAACAGTGATGTCGGTTAATGTTTCACCGGCAGGTATTACAGGGTTGTCTTCGGTGCTCGCAGGTGCTTCTACTACGCTTGCATGTACTACTACGGGTGGTGCATGGAGCAGTAGCAACACTGCGATCGGTACTGTAAACAGTACTTCAGGATCTGTAACGGGTATCTCAGCCGGCTCTATGACTATTTCATATGTCATTCCGGCGAGTGGTTGCGTCTCTGTAAAAGCTATGACTGTCAATCCGGCTCCTTTGGCAAAGGATGTAGTGGAGACAGAGGTAGTTGCTGAAGTTGCTGAGTTTGCTGTGTTCCCGAATCCGAGTCAGGGTGCATTCAATATTCAAACCTCAGTTTCGGGTGTGCTGTCAGTATTCACTGTTGATGGCAAACTGATAACTGAGTATATAACTGTAGCAGGTCAGAACACTATAACATTGCCTGCAACGCTGGCATCAGGTACTTACATGGGTAGGTTCACAGCAACAGACGGAGGTGTGAAAGTATTCAGGTTGATGTATCAGCCGTAATTGAAAGACAGTAAAAGCTTCATTTTGCGACTGTTACTGTCGGCTCAGTTTTTCCGAGCTGTATTGATATGAATCATTTGAGATTTAAAAGAGAATAGCCGGCGATCGCCGGCTATTCTCTTTTAAATGAATGCGGAGATAACCCGAAATAACCAAAGCTGCCGAATGAACCGGTGGACTCAGTAATGCATAACTGCGGCGGTTTGTCGGAACCTGCCTACGGCAGGCGGGCTAGGATTTATATGATTTATAGATGGCAGGATGCGAGTGCGTTTTTTCTGAACCTGCCTGCGGCAGGCAGGTCACTGATTAAACGGATTAAAGGATTTCACCGATTGTAGGGTGTGTGTCGTCCTAAAATATGTTGACAGTTTTTAAAGATAGTCCTGCGGGGAACGGGGTCAAATACGCGGGTCAAGGTGCAGGGAGTAAGACCGTAGTAATTTTATCGTACCTAAAACAAAAAAGCCTCGCATTTGCGAGGCTTTCATTCTTAGACGTGATCCCGTTGGGAACTAATATCAAAATTAGCTTTTCGGCTGTAATACTTGATTTTACTGGTATCTTAAAGAACTTACTTCAGTACTCGTAGTGCCTGACGCACTATATACGCACAAAAGTAAGCATTAATCTAATATAGCAGAAGGGTGTTACTATTATTCAGAAACCTTCACAATATCATCTATCTTATGTGGTTTACTGACATCCTTACCCTCTTCTTTTATCATAACATTTTCACTATCAGAGAAGCCTGTAATTTTCCCTTTATGATATCCTGTTAATTTTTCCTTCCATTGCACAAAATCCCCAACGTTAAACCCTCTAAATGAGCCAGAAACGAACTAAAATGCGTCAACAGCCTGGTTTTACCCCATTCCGCGATCCCTTCCGGTGTCTGCTCATCTAAGCTATCTCGAAAACCGGAGAACACATTCGCGATCCCGTCAACTATATATCCTACTTTAAATTGCATTTTCGCCCGATATTCCTATCACCGTTAGGTAATAATAGATGAATATATATGCTGATTGTACAACCTGTAAAATGACTTTATGTCTTGCTAACCATGATTAGCAAGACTTCATTACTAATTATGTATTATAGAAATGGTGTAAAGCAGATCATTAATATCCCACTTTTGCATTATAAGGTTATCCCACTCTTTTAACGTAGAGGCATCGATATTTTTACCTTGTTTGTAAAAAATATTCGGGTTGTGTTGACTCAAACTCCATCCGTGTTCAATACCGGCGTCCGGTCTGATAATGATTTTTATCTTTTCGTTTTTAAATTCGAAATACCTGTAGTGAGGTATCTCAGCATTTAAAGCGGAAACATTGCTAATTTGTGATTGCGTTGCTATCTGAACAAGATCAGCATTTCTGTCGTCGGCGTTCCTGAAGGTATGCCACAATAAGTAAGGTTCAGGCTTGCTTTCAGTAAAGTACTTTCCTTTAAACGTAAAACTGTCAATGGTAAAATCGAGCGACCTTTTTAGTTCGTTTATGAACTGGGTTAACAAAATGCTGCCAAATGGTGTTTTCAAAAACCTGTCGTGGTAACTGACCTCGAAATTTTGATGCTGCATCAGTTTCTTCAAATCAACCTTGCTCGCTAATCCCTTCAACATCTCCTTTGCAATAGCCTTCGAGGAAATAGGCCCGACTTCGTTGATCGCAATCTCAAAAACAGAGTCGTTATCAAGTGCCAGTTCTATCTTATCAAGGTCTGACGGAGTGTCTCCCGGCTTTTTAAATAAGACGCCAGTAGCTGAATTACCCCAGTTTTCGTTTAAAGACATCTCAATACTCTCAGCAAGATATTCTATAACATCAGCTTGCTGCGTGACGATCTTACAAATTGTTTGCAAGGCATCTTTGGAAGGCCTACTGAGTTGGTAGATCGTAATCCATCCACCCATTTGAAGTAGCTGAATTTTATCGTCAGTCGTAAGGTGCGAAGCGGTATTTCTAGGGAAAACCAAATTTAGCTTGACCTTATTTTTGAGCTTACTGATAAAGGCCAATTTCTCCCATTCCCAGCTTTGGAGGTTGGCAGAAACATAACACCACATCTCTTTTATCCCGTTTACATAGCTGAGCCGCCCAATTTCATCTTTTAGACTGCCATGTACAACTTCAAGGTTAGGGAACAATTGAAGGTATTGAGGCGGAACTTGCGTATTGACGATCTGCTTCAGCCAATCCAACGCCAGTTTCCTATCCAGAGTATTGAGATGCCATTGGGTTTGGCGGTCGATCAAACACTTAGTGCAGGCCTTTTCACAAGAGCAATGCGCTAGCTTTTCTTCAGCGATCTTAAACAACTTATCTGCATAGAGTGAGAATTGCGAGCAGTAACCTGCGCCCCCTTTGGCAGTGTCAAAGATGAAAATCGTTGAGAAATCCTGATAGTGTTTTAATCCGAAGCTGATCTCACCTCCTTCAACTGCTAGAAACGCAGCCAGCTCCTTTGACAAAATTACGCCCAACGAATACAAAAGCGATTCGTTTTGAGAGTATTTTCCGTTTGAATCTCTGAAACGTATCTCGCAATAATCTGTCTTAAATCTGCCGCCTAAGACAACATTATCATGAATGGCGTATCCGCTGCCATTGCCTGTGCAAATGGAGGTTGTGTCCTTGTTCTTTCCTCCCCTTAAGCGTTTATGGTTCTCCAGGTCTGTCCTGTCAAAAGCAGTTCTTCCGCAATGTAAGCAAACGGAATATCCATTGCCTTTGCCCTTATTATAAAAAACGATCTCCCCCATTTCTTCACTTTCGCGAATGTCGAACAGCGCATTATTTGTGCTCGTCCAAGGTTTGATATTGATCAGCAATGGATCAACATACTGCGCGTTGGATCTTTCGGTGATCTTTCTACTTGGGAGTTGATATATATCCACTGCAAAACCTGCAGGTTGGATCATTTCCGTGAAAGATTTTCTGCTTGATGGTTCGGTGAAGTTAATTCCTGTAAAGGTTGCATTCCCACAATGTGGGCAGCTTTCATCGGGCTCGGTGTTATTGGCTACTTCTATTATACGCTGATACCCGCAGTGGCGACACGATTGAATAATTTCTCTCTCGGTCTGTACGCCTCTTTCGTTTTTGAGCATAATGCCCTCCGAAATATAGCTCTTGCCATCTATCACGATATTATTTCCCGGCGCAAATTCAGATAGTGCCTGGGTTATGAAATAAGATGGTTTCGACTTTTGCGCGGCGCGATCTCTATCTCGCAGGTCTTCGATACCAACCGTATCGAATTCTACTATTCCGGTGGGTAGTCCGGCACTTGGCAAAAAGCCATTTTCCGCCAGATAGCCAATGGCGTTCTTTTCCAGAAATTGCGCCTTTTGTATTGAAACCGCCCGCACCGCCGGCGAATCGGCACCAAAGCTTTTTTCTAATGTTACGAGTTTCTCCTCAAGCCCTTTCTTCTTTATTAATGTTCTGTCAGTTAGTTCCTGAAAGTGCCTAATGGTTTTTTGAAGAAGATAGGAAAATGAACAAGCAGACAAGGGGGTGCCATTGACAACTATTTTGGCGGCAACTTCGTGCGCGAGAACATCGTTACTTAGCAACCAGTTTGTAAATAGTGTTGCTAGGGATTTCTCTTCTTTATTGAAAAATAGATCGACGTTAACCCTTACGTTTAGTCCCTTAATTGCATCCGTTTGCACAAACTTGCCCATAAAAAACGCATTCACATGTCGTTCCACAACAGCTTCACTTCTGAAGGAAAGGAATGGCGGTGCTATCTTGTGATCAAGAGCCCACGTAGGGTCCTGCATCGCTTTTAATCCTATCGGATTAGGCGCACAAATGGTAAACGCCAGCGATTTCGCCTCCGATCGTCGTCCGGCACGGCCCGCTCTCTGCAAATAATTGGCAGGACTTGGCGGAACGTTATTCATCACTACAGACGATATTCCCCCAATATCTACACCCATTTCCATCGTGGTAGAGCAACTAAGGATATTGATCTTTGACTTCTCAAATTTCTCTTCCAACTGGATAAGTCTCTTTTCATTTTGCTGTGCCGAATGCTCGCCAGAAAGATATAGCGGCCTATTTAAAATTATCTGCTCATGCATATCGCTCCACACGCCCTGTTCCCTAAGCTTCTTCGGTTCAAGTTCCAACCATTTTCGGGTTATTTCCAGTTGCTCATTCTTTTCTTCGTCCCTGTTGAATGCATAAGGGAACTCAGGAAATTCAATGGTCTTCTTTATTTCATAATGTCGAATATTTTCGGTCGTTAATGATCCCTTGATCCATGGCGAATAACCCCGGAAATGGGCATCGATCAATCGCCTTTTAACGGGACAAAGCCACAATTTATTTGTAAGCTGAAATTCAGATGCATTTTCGAGTTTTAACTTGAATCCGTTTCCATCGGTATCTAAAACACCCTTGATCTCTCTCCAGATGTCTTGCAATAAGCTGTTTATATCATCCTCAGCCGTCTTATTTATATGAGACATTTCATGATGCTTCAAGCCCGCACAAATGAGCAATACAAGACGACTTACACGAACACTATTCTTACTAAATGTTGGCCACCTTTTCACATCGATTTGATCTGAATCCGGATTGTAAATTGCCCGGCTTCTTATATCGTGAGTTGTGTATGGAAAGATCTCGTTATCAACAAAAAAATGAAATGAGGAACGAATCACATAGTCAACCGCGATCTTCAGGAGCATTCGCCATTCGCCAACATCAATTTTAAGATTCTTTGCACTTTTGGGCAGCACCGACTTTTGGAGTTTGGGATATATTATGCTCACCATCCCCAGGTTCTCAAGTGAACGCTCACGCGGCAGCCGCCTGGCGAATTGATCGTACAAAATTGCCTGCAGATATCTTTTTTTATACTGGGAAAGGTCATTCGGATTATTGGTATTGAACAGTGTGTTCAGCTCACTAAGCGGGCTCAGATAATCTATCACAGTGTTCCATGACAGGCTGACCGCGCTTCTACTATCACCAGCCGCACTTCCTTTTTTTAACTCGTCGATCATCTTTTGTTTCCCAACCCTCATAGCCGGAAACCTTTCTGTTTCAAGTTCTTCTTCGT
>JACCEA012429661.1_pt1 | contig 22295 bp, 12 predicted proteins | sample 7449851 | NCBI WGS metagenome assembly JACCEA01 (sample SAMN15323453, study PRJNA562643) | freshwater metagenome | isolation source: river surface water | place: USA:Blue River Watershed | collected 2017-08-18 | reverse complement strand
GTGGAGGGTTTTGTGAAAAAGGATTTTGACGAGAATGCAGACGTTTATGTCATCAATACGTGTTCGGTGACTGATAATGCTGATAAGGAATGCAGGCAGATAGTGCGAAAGATACAGAGGCGGGCGCCGGACTCAATGGTTGTGGTGACAGGGTGCTATGCCCAGTTGAAGCCGGAACAGATAGCTTCCATAGAGGGCGTGGACCTGGTTTTAGGCGCGGCTGAGAAATTTAACATCGCCAAGCATTTGAAGGAGATAGCTGAAGGTCCGGCCGACAGGGGAGGAGCTAAAATATGTTCCTGCGATATAGATGATGTTTCAGGTTTTCATAGTTCTTTCTCGGTAAGTGACCGTACGAGGACTTTTTTAAAGGTGCAGGATGGCTGCGATTACAATTGTAGTTTTTGTACCATACCGTTGGCGCGCGGGCATAGCCGTAGTGACAGTATAGCCGGAGTGCTGGCGAATATCAATGAGCTTGCCGAAGCCGGAGTTAAGGAGGTCGTGTTGACCGGTATCAATCTGGGAGATTTCGGCAAGGGGGCAGACGGAGGAAAGACGAAGGAAGTAACGTTTTTTGATCTTGTAAAGGCAATTGACTCATCTGCGGCACCGGGAGTTGAACGGTTCAGGATTTCTTCTATAGAGCCTAACCTGCTTACTGACGAGATCATAGAGTTTGTTGCAACGTCGAGGCGGTTTATGCCTCATTTTCATATACCCTTACAAAGTGGAAACAACCACATCCTTGGCCAGATGCGTCGCCGGTACAAGCGCGAGCTTTATGCGGATAGGGTTGCGCTGATAAAAAAGTTGATGCCGCATTGTTGTATTGGTGTGGATGTAATTGTCGGATTTCCGGGCGAAACTGATGTTGAATTCCAAGATACATTTGAGTTTTTACACTCCCTTGATATTTCTTACTTGCATGTTTTCACCTATTCGGAGCGCACGGACACTCTTGCAGCCGAGATGGCGGGTGTTGTGCCGATGAATGTGAGGAATGAGCGTAACAAGATCCTTCGCAATTTATCCTACCAGAAGATGCAATATTTTACTGAACAGCATCGAGGGCAGGTGCGACCTGTACTTTTTGAGCACGCCGAAAAGGGCGGCATGATGGAGGGGTATACAGATAACTACATCAGGGTGCAGGTGCCGTATCAGGAAGGTATGGTAAATAAGATCATTGATCGTATGATTTGATTATTTTGTATTAACTACCAAGATCCGTAGCCTCCGTTTTCTATCACTATTGATATAATGTTGTGCTTTGGTATAAATTACACAACGTTGAACGGATGTATGCTGATATTGTCGCTGTTTTGGGCGACACCTGGTGAGATCTACGGTCCTACTTGGTTGTGAGGGGATTTTTTGTCTTTGTCATTTGTGTAGTTATGTGAATCAACGTTCCCAGACATGAAATGCTACTTTGTTTTTTCTGTTAACAAAAAAATGTTTTTTGTTTTATTTTGTTAGTTATTTACCTAACGATTTATCCTTACTTTGAAATGCGAATATTATTTATTGTTTTCACTGCATAATTTCAGTAAATTATGTATTATAACAATTCTATTGTTTTTGTGGGATTTGTCTGTCAAAGTGTGTTTTTCATAGAATGGAAATGATATATTTTATCATGAAGTATATAAAATTTAATTTTATAGCATCGGTAATTTGATAGTAAGTTTTATTTTGTTAAATTTGCTTCCAAACTGAATTTTTATAATAGCATTAAAACTAATCCAGGAAATACTGATACCAGACAACCATAGATAATTGAGGAAGAATGAGCATGCCTGAGTGGGGCTTTGCTTGTGATTCCGATGTTTGTTTTGTATAGCTATAGCCAAAACTTTGAAAATTAAATTTAAAAAACGACTGTTTTTATGAGAAAAATCTATCTGGCGCTATTACTTCTGACGACAGGAATGTTAATGACCGGTAAGACTTATGCACAGCCATCTATCACGTATTCGCCAATTTCGGCATCATGTGTAGGTGGCAATGTTGTAGTTAACGGTGTTACGATCACTGACGCGACCGGAGTTCCTACAACAGGAGGATCTGTTCCGCGATTGTACGTCAAGAAAAATTCCGGTTCATGGGTGTCAGCGCCCGGAACGCTTGCGAGTGGTACAGGTATCAGTGGCACGTGGGATTTTACGGTCACCTCAGCAGCTTTGGGTGTATTATTCGCCTCTAACAACGTGTCGTATTTTATTGTTGCTGAGAATACAGCTTCTGCTATCTCAGCAGTTCCATCTGCCGGTTTTTCGGCTACCAACGTGAACACGATCACAACATTTCCTACATCACCAAACGTGTACACGGTATTGCCTCAGCCAACTTTGGGCGGGTTGACAGCGACGCCTAATAATATATGTGTCGGTCTTCCGTTCACACTTAATTCGGGCGTGGCATCGGGTACCGGTGGCATTGTATCGTATAACTGGTCGGGACCTGATGGTTTCTCAACCACATCTTCGACACCGAGTGCAGCTCTGACGCCTACCACAACAGCGGCAACGGGCGTGTATAGCCTGAACGTAAGTTACCCTGGTCAGGGATGTACAAGTAACACAAGGATAGTTTCTGTTACAGTAAACGGTGCGATGCCGTCAATAACAGGTAGTGCAACATTGTGTGTGGGTTCCACGACTAATTTCACTATCGCCACAACAGGTGGTGGTTGGTTCAGCAGCAATCCTTCGGTTGCAACTATTTCTTCTACAACAGGAGTTGCAACAGGTGTTGCAGCCGGTACTACTACAGTATCGTACATAAAAGGTAACTGCTACGTTACCAGTGTTCTGACGGTTGATCCATTACCTGCACCAATCGCGGGCCCATCGGCTGTGTGTGTGGGCAGCAGTATGACATTGACAAATGCTACAGCTGGTGGTAACTGGACGAGCAGTGTACCTGCAGTAGCATCTGTGACAGCTTTAGGCGGTGTTGTTTCCGGTATGACAAACGGAACAGCGGTTATTACGTACACCTTGCCTACAACTTGCCGTAGAACATACCCTGTGACTGTGAATGTTGTTCCGACTGCAATCACCGGTACACTGGTAGTTTGTGAGAGTGCCAGCACCAATCTTTCGAGCACGCCAAGTGGAGGTACTTGGAGCAGCAGTAACACTGCTATAGCGACTGTTGGAACATTGTCAGGATCAGTAACCGGTGTATCACAGGGCACTGCAACCATAACATACCTGATGGGAGGGGCAAGTGGTTGTCTTTCTACAGCTGTGGTTACAGTTAACCAATTGCCGTCACCGATCACCGGACCTTCTACAACGTGTGTTGGTTTTACGTCGACATTGAGTTCGCTTACGCCAGGTGGTGTATGGACAAGTGGTAATCCTGTTGTGGCTACGGTATCGGGTGCGGGCGTTGTGTCAGGGGTTATAGCCGGAACAACAACTATATCTTATACTCTGCCTACAGGCTGTGCGAGGACGCATAGTGTTTTGATCAATGCAACACCAACAGCAATTCCGGTTCCTCATAGTGTGTGTGTGGGTTCAAATGTGACCTTCTCAAGTTTGCCGACAGGCACATGGAGCAGTAGTGATGTAAGTGTTGCATCAGTAGTCTCTCCTGCAGGTGCAGTGACAGGTGTTTCGGTTGGTACCGCAATTATCAGTAATATACTTTCGACAGGTTGTTACCGCACAGCGGTAGTTACGGTTAATCCTGTTCCGCCTGCTATTACAGGTGTGCCTACAGTTTGTACCGGTGGAACAACATTGTTGAGCAATGCAGCAAGCGGTGGAGTTTGGTCTTCACCATCGGTGGGCGTAGTAAATGTAAACCCACTTACAGGATTGGTGACGGGTATCTCAGCGGGAATTGTTGCTGTGAATTATTCTTTCGGTACAGGATGTAGTGCTACCATAACAGTAACAACCAATTCAACACCTTCAATAGGTGGTGCGACATCGGTATGTGAAGGCAGTGTGACATTACTTAATAACTATTCTTTCCCTGGTGGCACATGGACAAGTAGCACCCCGGCTGTTGCGGCGATCGGTTCATCTTCCGGTTTGGTAAACAGTCTTACTGCAGGTACTACTACGATAAGTTACCTTTCGGCAGCAGGTTGTACTGCAACCAGGGTATTGACGGTAAATGTCAACCCTACTGTTATCACCGGTACATTATTTTTATGTGTTAATTCAACTACAGCACTTTCTAACGCGACAATAGGAGGTGTTTGGACATCGTCATCGCCTTCGATCGCTATGGTAAATGGTGTTACCGGTGTTGTTACAGGTGTAGCGGCAGGTACGGCGACAATAACCTACAAACTTGCGTCGGGTTGCTATTCATTGGCAACCGTTACAGTGAATCCATTGCCGTCAGCAATTACCGGAACTGCTTCGGTATGTTTGGGCGCAAATACAACGCTTTCTTCCTTGACAGGTGGCGGAGGATGGTCTACCAGCAATGCAGCAATAGCGTCGGTGACCCCAACGGGTGTTGTTACCGGAAACGCGATAGGCACTGCATATATATATTATACATCCGGAGCAGGATGTGTTGCGTCGAGAATTGTAACAGTTAATGCAATTCCCGGTGCGATTGGCGGATCACTGAATGCCTGTGCCGGTGCGGTGACTACGTATACAAATCCTTTCTTAGGTGGCATATGGACGAGCAGCGATCCTCTTGTGGCATCAATAACTCCTTCGGGTAGTCTTGCCGGAATAGCAATAGGCACAACTAACATTACGTATACACTTCCGAACACATGTGCTGTTTCAGCAACAGTTACTGTTAACGCGGCACCTTTGCCAATAGGTGGTGTCACCAATACATGTGTAGGTGGTACTTCTCTGCTCACAAATGCGACACCCGGAGGAACATGGAACAGTAGCAATGTTGCTATTGCCTCTGTTGATGGAGTGACAGGTATTGTTTCAGGGATTACCAACGGCACTGCTACTATCTCTTATACATTGGGTAACGGATGTAAATCATCGGCATTGTTCTCGGTGAATGTATTGCCAACACCGATCACGGGTACAAATGAGATCTGCCAAGGACAAACAACTTATCTGGTGTCAGCACCGGCCGGTGGTACCTGGAGTACAAGCGATCCGTTTGTTGCAGTTACCACAACCGGACTTGTAACCGGTATGGGACCAGGCGTAGCAACGGTTACTTACTCTTTGGGTACAGGCTGCATGAGGACAAGAAACGTGACCGTTGATCCGCTGCCTGCTGCTATCACTGGTACTCCGAATACATGTGTCGGTTCGACAACGACGTTGTCAAGTGCCACCGCTGCCGGGACATGGACTAGCAGCAATAGTGCAGTAGCGACAATTGATCCTATTACTGGTGTTACTACCGGTATCACCAACGGATCGATCATCGTAACATATACACTTAGTACAGGATGTAAAGTAACGACCGGTTTTACTGTAAACCAGTTGCCTGCAATAGTAGGTGGTGTGGCGTCTACTTGTCAGGGTTATTCAACTACATTGACTAACTCAACAGTTGGTGGCTCATGGTTAAGTAGCAATGCAGGCGTTGCGATTGTTGGTTCGGGTTCGGGTGTAGTCGTAGGTATTGCCCCGGGTACTTCGGAAATTTCTTACGTTATGCCATCGACGGGATGTGTCAGGACGAAAGTGGTAACTGTGAATCCTATTCCAACAGGAATTACGGGCACCTTGCTTGCATGTGTGGGAAATACTACTACTCTTTCCAGCGCAACTTTGGGTGGCACGTGGACAAGCTCTAACACATCTGTTGCTACTATCGGTAACACAACCGGTATTGTAACAGGAGTAGCTTCCGGTGTTACTAACATTACATATAAAATGGGCACAGGCTGTTTTGTTACAGCACAGGTTACGGTGAACCTGTTGCCATCGGCTCTTGCGGGAGTATCCTCGGTGTGCATTGGTGCGAATACAGTATTTACGTCATCTACACCAGGCGGAACCTGGAGCAGCAGCGATATAGCTGTAGCTTCAGTAGGTACCGGAGGTGTTATAGGTGGTGTGTCAAATGGCGTAGCGTTCATCACGTATACAATGCCAACCGGTTGTTTTGTAACTAAGTCTGTAACTGTGAATGGTGCTCCGTCACCAATTGCGGGTACATTGTCATTGTGTCAGGGTTCAACCGCAATACTCTCTTCATTGACTCCGGGTGGTACATGGAGTAGCCTGAATCCGGGTAATGCTACAATTGGTCTGACCAGCGGTATCATGACAGCTGTATTCCCAGGTACTGCAACTATAGCGTATACGGCTCCTTGGGGCTGTACTTCAACAGCGATCGTAACAGTAAATGCAAATCCTAATGCGATCTCCGGTGTTACGAACATTTGTCTCGGATCAAGCTCTAGTCTTTCTTCACTGACGCCTGGTGGTACCTGGTCTATCAGTAATCCGGTTGTTGCCAGCGTTGGAGTTGGTACCGGAATCGTTAATGGTCTGACAGTTGGTACTGCAACCGTGACTTATTCTCTTGCAACAGGTTGCCGTACAACGGCGACAATCTCTGTAACAAATATCCCTGCGGCAATTTTGGGTGTGCCTAACGTTTGCGTAGGAAGTACTACTAATCTTTCTAACGCAACATCAGGTGGAACGTGGAGCAGCACAGATCTGTCACTTGCGAATGTATCTTCTTCGGGTGTAGTGAGCGGTGTAGGTCAGGGCGTAGTGGTTATCAGCTACACCATGCCAACAGGTTGTGCAAGCACCAAGATAGTAACAGTTGACCCGGTTCCATCGCCAATTGTTGAGATCGCAGCGGTTTGTGTTGGTGATTCGATGGCGCTTACGAGCGCAACTCCGGGTGGTATCTGGACGAGCAGTGTTCCATCGCGCGCAATTATCAATGTGACAACAGGTATGCTTACCGGCCTTTCTTCAGGCACAAGCATGATCACTTATTCTTTGCCTTCCGGTTGCAGGGCATATACAGTAGCAACAGTAAGCGCAGTGCCTACTGCTATTGCCGGTGTTATGTCAATTTGCTCGGGTAACACAACAACACTAGCTAATGGTGTACCGGGCGGAATCTGGAGTAGCGATGATAACACTGTAGCTACGGTTGATGCAGGTACAGGTGTAGTTACAGGTACAGCAATGACGTATAACACTACAACGATACGTTATACAGTGGCCGGCGGATGTCAGGCGACAGCGATTGTAACGGTTACAGCTGCTCCTCCTGCTATCACAGGCAATACAACGATATGTGCAAGCAGCACATCGTTGTTGTCAAATAGTTCTATAGGTGGTACTTGGAGCTGCAGCAACCCAAGCGTAGCGGCAGTGGATCTGGCCAGCGGTCTTGTAACAGGTGTTGCACCAGGTACAGCAACAGTAACGTATACATTGGGTATCGGCTGTAAGGTTACTACTAACATCGTAGTAAATCCTGCTCCGTCTCCAATCACAGGTCCTGCCGAAGTTTGTATGGGTCAATCAATCACGCTGTCTAACGCAGTGAGTGGAGGTTCTTGGAGTAGCAATAATATCTCGGTTGCCTCTGTTGATATCTCTACAGGTGTGGTGACCGGTATCGCAAATGATGTTGTTCAAATAGATTACACGCTTCCGGGCGGATGTATGACTTCATTTACTGTTACGGTGCATTCTACTCCTCCATTGATAGGTGGTGCAGACAGCATTTGTATGGGAAGCACAACTGTACTCACAAACGGATCACCATTCAGCGGCATTTGGACTTCAAGTAACCCTGGTGTTGCTCCTATCGGTCTGACGAGTGGTATTGTATCAGGTGTTACAGTTGGTACATCAAATATTACTTACACTATTCTTGGTACTGGATGTTACAGGACAACTACTGTTACTGTAAATCCGGTTCCGGGACCTTTGACAGGTGCAATGAATGTGTGTGAAGGTGGCTTCACCGTTCTTACCCCGACATCTCCGGGTGGTATCTGGACCAGCAGCAATACTACAATTGCCATGGTGGGATCTACAACCGGTATCGTAAATGGTATGACAGCAGGTGGTGCAACTATTAGCTATACACTGCCTACCGGATGTGTTGCTACAGGTTTTGTAGTTGTGAATCCACTTCCTTCTTCAATTACAGGTACTGCAGAGATCTGTATGGGATCGAGCACTATCTTCACTAATCCTACTCCATTCGGTACGTGGTCAAGCAACAATACTTCAATTGCTACAGTTGGTTCAACAAGTGGTGAGGTTACCGCGGTTAGTCCGGGTATCGTGACGATCAGCTACACGCTGCTTGCAACCGGTTGCTACATTACGAAGCAGGTTACAGTTAATCCTGTTCCTCCGTCAATTTCAGGTACGCCGTTTATGTGTGTGGGTGGAAGTACATTCCTTTCTAATCCACTGACTGGTGGTACATGGAGCAGCAGCAATCCGCTGGTTGCAACTATCGATGTATTTGGTAACGTTGTGAGCGCAGGTACAGGTACAACCACAATTACTTATACACTTACTTCAGCATGTTATATTACTCAGTTGGTAACAGTTGAGCCTACACTCAATCCGATCGTGGGTGGTACAAATGTTTGCGAAGGTTCCACAACACCATTCACTAATACATACATTGGAGGAATCTGGTCGAGCAGCAACATTGGTGTTGCAACAGTTGGTACTTCAGGTGTAGTTACAGGTGTATCTGCAGGTTCGGCAACAATTACATACGAGACTCCATTGGCAGGTTGTGACGCAACAAAGACTATAGTTGTTGATCCACTTCCAACTGCTATCAGCGGAGTTGACAGCGTATGTGTGGCATCTACTCAGGTGTATACAACGCTGACATCTGGTGGTACCTGGAGTACAACAGATGTGACTCTGGCTACAATTGCAACTGACGGTACACTGACGGGTGTGTCTTCTGGTGTTGTAACGGTGTCTTACACAATTGGTACAGGTTGTGCATCAACATTGGACGTTCGTGTGAAAGCCCTTGCTAATTCAGGTGACATTACCGGTGCTGCTGAGCTTTGTCTGAACGACAGCACAGTGATCACTACTACCGGTAGCGAAGGAACATGGAGTTCAAGCGATACTACGATCGCTAAGATCAATTCTGAAGGTAAAGTATTCGGTTTGGCTGCGGGAACAGTTGTGTTGTCATATATTTCTGTAAATGACTGCAGCAGGGATACTTCAGTATTCAATATGCTTGTGAAACCATCACCTGATGCAGGTGATCTGTCTGGCAACGCAAGTCTGTGTATCAACTACAGCAGCACGCTTTCAAGCACTGTTTCTGGTGGTGTTTGGACAAGCAGCAACCCAGCAATAGCCAGCATTAATGCATCTGGTGTTGTTACCGGTCTGGTAGCTGGTACAACTACTATCAGTTATGCTGTAACAACAAGTTGCGGTACTGACATTGCTACACGTGTTGTGACTGTTAACGTAATGGCTCCGCATACGAACATCACTGTTCATCCGGCTTCAGTAATATGTGCAAATGCGCAGTATCAAAACTTTGGTGCTGAACAGGCTCCGCCAGCAGGTCTTAACTATGCATGGAGTGCTACAAACGCAGTTGTATATGCAACAAGCCCAGACAAGCAAAATGCGGTGATCAATTTCGATACAGTTGGAACTGCGATCGTTCGTCTGACTACTCAGATCACAGCAACTGGATGTTTCGTTACTGATAGTTTCGTGGTTACAGTTAACAGCACACCGGCTTACACTCCTGAAGTTAAGTACTTCGCGGAAGAGCTGATCTGTACTGATAATACATCAACAAGCTACCAGTGGGGATATGACGATGCTGTTACGCTCGATTCTAACATCATCCCTGGTGCAATTCAGCAGTCTTACTACCTGCCTGATCCGCAATTCCCAACAAGGAATTACTGGGTGATCGCCGGTCGCGACGGATGTTTCCAGAAAGTTTACTACAACAAGCCAACAGGTGTTGATCCGGTTGCAGTAGGAACTGTTGACGTTAAATTGTTCCCTAACCCTGCTACTGCTACTCTGAACATCGAAGTTCGTGGTATCACTTCAGCAGATGTTGTCAGCGTTAAATTGGTTGACATGCTTGGCAGAGAGATCGAAACATCTCTGTTGAGAAACGGTAAGGGCAACCTTAATGTGAGCGATCTGTCTGCAGGTGTGTATACAGTGATGTTCATCAATAACGGTGCTAAAGTTGCTTCAAGGACTTTTGTAAAGAACTAGTAAGTGACATGAATTAATACAGAGAAGAGGGCTTCGCAAGGAGCTCTCTTCTTTTTTTGTGAACCTTTATACATTTGCAGAAGTATGAGGTCTTTCGTGTTTTTTGTTTTTATTGCAGCGGTCTTGTTGTCGTTTACCTCTGTAGCGCAGTTGAAAGCGGGAGGCCGTGTCTATGTTTTTAAGAGTAGGCATGATTGCGGCAAGTACGTGCTTGTTGGTTTGTCGTCCGATGGCAGGAAAGTGAGTTGGGTGCCCAGGCCGGCAGATATAAATAAGAATGTGCCTAAATTACTCGCGAATGATCATTGGGTTTCAACGCAAAATGTTTCTGTGACAAGAGCTGTTCTGGCCATAACAAGAGCTGAGTATGCGAAGATGGTTCATGTGCAGCCTACGGCAGAAGATCTGTATTACCTTATCACAGAAAAGCACGGAATCACTGATGTTTGGGATTGTACCTCGGCCGGAGATGAAAGTACACTACGTAAGATTGTAAAAGAAGGTCGTTTGAAGGCAGTTTGTAAGATCGTAAAATAACCGGCGTCTTCTTGCGTTTAGTTGGTATGCCGGATCGACAAAAAATGCTCACCTTTGCGGCCGTCGTCTGATGGCGGAATGACTATGACAAAACAAACGAAAGCTTACCTGGCATTATTGTTTATCTGTGTTGTATGGGGTACTACATACATGGCAATAAGGGTGGGAGTGTTACACTATCCACCGTTTTTATTTGCAGGTGTGCGGCAGGTAGTAGCGGGTCTTGTGCTGATATTGGTGGGGGTGTTGAGGGAAAGGAAAACCGGGCTGACCCGGCAGGCTGTAGTGCGGCAAATGATAATGGGATTTTTGATGTTGACGATAGGTAATGGCGGGGTGACCTGGGGGGAGAAGTACATCCCCAGCGGAATTGCGGCTTTGTTGTGTTCCCTGATGCCGATGTTTGCTGTGTTGTTCGGATTGTTGTCGGCGGGCAGGGAGAAACTGAATGCAGGCATAGTAGGGGGTATGATTCTGGGTTTTGCCGGGGTGGGGTTGATCTTCAGACAGAATTTTGGCGAGATGTCTGATCCGCGCTATCTGGGAGGTATGGCTGTGACGCTACTTGCTACCGCGAGTTGGGCATTTGGCAGTACATTGAATAAGAAACATGGGAAGGCAAGTAATCCCTTGTTCAATAGCGGGATGCAACTTATGTTTGGCGGGTTGTTTATGTTGATGATCAGTCCGGTTGCCGATGACTTTTCTGATTTTAGGTTGTGGGATACTAATGGTGTAGCCGCATTGGTATATCTGATCATATTCGGATCTGTGTTGGCGTATGCGGCATATATGTACGTTCTGGATGTTTTGCCGGTAGGTGTTGCAACCATATATGCCTATGTTAACCCTCTGATCGCGGTTCTGGCCGGTAGTATGTTCCTGGCTGAACAATTGAATATTTATATATTTCTTGCTTTCGTAGCAATTGCAGTAAGTGTGTTTTTGGTGAACAGGGGATATAAGCAACTGAGAGACACAACGCAGTAGTTTGCTGCCGGACATGAGCAGGTAAATTAAAAACATTGCGATTTTATGGAGCATGTGACCATAGAAAGAGATGGATATACCATCACGACCGATAAGGAGAAGATGGTGATAGCGGATATTCACCGGTGGCTGTCGGAGGAGGCGTATTGGAGTAAAGGAATACCATTCGGGTTGGTGAAAACTGCGTTTGACCACTCGTTCTGTGTTGGAGTGCTGTATGATGGGCGTCAGGTGGGGTATGCACGTCTGGTGACAGACTATGCGACATTTGCTTACCTGGCAGACGTATTTGTGGAGGTCGCCCACCGAGGCAAGGGACTGAGTACCGCGATGATGGACATGCTGCTGGGGATGCCCTGGGTGAAGCACCTGCGCAGGATGATGCTATCTACCATACATGCTCATGGGTTATATGAAAAGTATGGGTTCAAGTTGTGCAAATACCCTGAGCGGTTGATGGAAGTGCTGCAAGGGCCGGACATGTATCTGAAAGCCGGAGAATAAGGGCATTTGCGGGATGAGAAATATCAGTATTAATTATTTTTAAAAAACACCTATTCCTGTTTGTAAATAATTAATTTTGTTGAGTAAAAATCTGTACTAACTACCGTCTTTTTTGTTGCTGTAGATGAACAACACATATACCGACCTCGTACGCCAAACCTTTCATTTTCCTCAGGAAGGATTTGACGTGAATGACAACAATAACCTCACATTCAACGGGGTGGATATGAAGTACCTTATCGAGAAATACGGAACGCCGTTCAAGCTGACGTATTTACCGAAAATAGGTATGCAGATCAACAAGGCAAAAAAGATGTTTGCCGACGCGATAAGGAAGCACAAGTATGATGGCAATTATGTGTACTGCTATTGTACCAAGAGTTCGCATTTTTCATTTATTGTTGAAGAAACACTGAAGCATGGTGTGAACCTTGAGACGTCTTTTGCTTATGATATTGATATCATCTGGCAGTTGTACAAAAGAAGGAAGATCACGAAGGATATATTTGTGATCTGCAATGGGTTCAAAACACGTCAGTATACGCGCAATATAGCTAAGCTGATCAATGGCGGGTTCAAGAATGTGATACCGATCATTGATAATAAGAACGAGTTTGAAGACTACAAAAAATCTATAAGGGCCAAACATCCTGTGAACATTGGTATCAGGATAGCGAGTGAAGAGGAACCTACTTTTGATTTTTATACATCGAGGTTGGGTATCAGGAGCAGGGATGTACTGGAGTTTTACGTAGATAAGATAAAGGGTAATGAGAAGTTCAGGCTGAAAATGCTGCACTTCTTTATGAATAAGGGTATAAAGGACGACGTTTATTACTGGAGTGAGCTGAATAAAGTGCTAAACATCTATTGCCAGTTAAAGAAGGTTTGTCCTGAATTGGAGGGATTGAACATAGGAGGTGGATTGCCGATCAAGCACTCGCTGAACTTTGACTACGATTATAACTACATGATCAATGAGATCGTATCTACGATCAAGAAGGTCTGCCGCAAAAACAAAGTAGACGTTCCGGATATTTATACCGAGTTCGGGTCATTTACGGTGGGCGAGGCAGGCGCGGTTGTGTATAGTGTGCTGGATGAGAAAATGCAGAATGACCGTGAAATATGGTATATGATCGACAGTTCATTCATTACCACACTGCCGGATACATGGGGTATAGGGGAGAAGTTCCTGATGCTGCCGATAAATAAGTGGGATAAGGAATATCAGGAAGTTCATCTTGGCGGACTTACCTGTGACAGTCATGATTTCTATACGTCGGAGGAACACATTAATGCGGTGTTCCTGCCGAAGCTTGATAAAGAAAAGAGTCCCGAACCACTATACATCGGGTTCTTCCACACGGGGGCCTATCAGGATCAGTTGGCCGGATATGGTGGTATCAAGCATTGCATGATACCGAGCCCCAAACACATTGTGGTGGAGTACGGCAAGGACGGCAAGCTGGAGGATTGGTTGTATGCGCGCGAGCAGACACCACAAAGCATGCTGAAGATACTTGGTTATATCAGGTAGTTAACCCGAGGGATTCACAGAAAATCAATTCATTTGCGGGTCGGTAGGGATATGTGCAAGGTGCGCATATTTCCTGCCTAGCGACTCTATGGCAAGTTTCCAAAGCTCATCATTGCTGGCATTGAAGATCATGTCTTCGTTGGCATCGGCAATGAGCCAGGTGCCTTCTTTTATTTCATCTTCGAGCTGGCCGGGTGCCCAGCCGGAGTAGCCGAGAAAAAGACGAATGTCTGATTCGTTGAAAGGTTTGCTGGTAGTTATATCGTACAGATCATCGAACGAGCCGCCCCAATACACACCATTTGTGATCTTTTTGCCCTGTCCAAGATAATGAGGGACGCGGTGCATAAGATGCAACGTATCGGGCTGTACAGGGCCGCCCTTGAAAACAGTTGGCCCGCCGGAAGGAAGCCCATCGATGATATCACCGAGTCTGATCTCTGTGGGATGGTTAAGCACGAAGCCCACTGAGCCTTCGTCGCTATGCTCGCAAAGCAGGATAACTGACCGGGTAAAATTGGCATCATTCAGTAATGGTTCCGCTATGAGAATCTGGCCCGGTTTGGGAGCTTTGGTTGCAGATGGAGGATATAAACTGAATTGTTTCATCAATTAAATTTAACGAAGTTTCAACAAATAGAACATAAAAGCGATAAAAATCCAAACAATTTTTCGGAGAATCATAGGGTCATGTTGGTTGGAGGGTAATCGCTTATATTTGCCGCATGTCTGAAGCAAACGATACAGAAGATATATGGGATGACGAGGACCCTGAGGCGGAGTTAAGTGAATCCGGCGAAGAGCCGGTGGAGCGGCTTCGTATAGTAACGGATAAACGTCAGGACCCGCTGCGACTGGATAAATTTGTGCTGAACCGACTGGAAGGGGCTACGCGCAACAAGGTGCAGCAGGCCATAGATGATGGATTCGTATTGGTTAATGACAAGATTGTAAAGTCGAACTACAAGGTAAAGGCCGGCGATGTAATAGTAGTATTTGAGACCAGAAGGCCGGAGAGTCAGGAGGTTATTCCTGAAAATATTCCACTTGATATTGCCTATGAAGATGCTACTCTGATGATCATCAACAAGCCTGCGGGCATGGTGGTTCACCCGGGTTGCGGCAACTATAGCGGAACATTGGTAAACGCGCTGTCTTTTTACCTGCAACAGGAAAATATTGAAGTAAGTCACCTGTACAGGGTAGGGCTGGTGCACAGGATAGATAAGGATACTACCGGGCTTATTGTGATTGCAAAGACTGATGACGCGATGACGAAGCTCGCTGCGCAGTTCAAAAAGCACACTGTTTATCGCAGGTATATAGCGTTGGTGTGGGGCGACCTGCCGGAAGATGAGGGTACCATAGTGGCACACATTGGTAGAAATCTACGGTTCAGGAAGGTGATGGACGCGTTTCCGGATGGGGAACATGGTAAAGAGGCCATCACCCATTACAAGGTGTTAGAGCGGTTTAATTATGTGACGCTGGTGGAGTTGCGGCTGGAGACAGGAAGGACCCACCAGATAAGGGTGCACATGAAGCATATCGGGCATCCGTTGTTTAACGATGCTACCTACGGTGGAGACAGAATAGTGAAGGGCACTGTCTTCAGTAAGTACAAACAGTTCATAGATAATTGTTTTGAGGTGTTGCCAAGGCATGCCCTTCATGCAAAAGAACTTGGTTTTACACATCCTGCCACCAACGAGAAGGTGCATTTTAGTTCGGAGTTGCCGCAGGATATGGCTCAGGTGATAGAGAAATGGCGTGCTTATACCAACTCCAGAAAAATGCAGAATCAGGGTTAAGGAAGATCGATCTCATTTTTGATAAAGACTGCAGATGATACACAAGATACTTGCCGACAAGCCGACCAAACTATTTGTGGTCATCGCTTCTTTTTTTGTTGCCAATGCGCTCATTGCTGAGTGTATCGGCGGGAAGCTCTTTTCGTTGGAGAAGGTATTCGGTCTGGTACCGAAACCGTTTTCTTTGTTGGGTGAGAGCGGGCTTTCTTATACCCTGACATGTGGTGTGTTGTTATGGCCGCTTGAATTTATTATGACTGACGTTGTAAACGAGTATTTCGGGCCCAAGGCGGTGAGGAGGATATCGTATATAGCAGTGGGGCTGATCTGCTATGCTTTTCTGATGTTCTACGCAGCGATAGAGATACCACCGGATACGTCTTTTTGGACAGGTAGCCAGGCGCAAGCAGGTGTGCCGGATATGCAGGCTGCGTTTGGCGGCATTTTTGGTCAGGGTATGTGGATCATTGCAGGAAGCCTGAGTGCGTTTCTGGTGAGTCAGTTGGTGGATGTGTGGGTGTTTCATAAGATAAAGAAGGCTACAGGGGAGAAGAAGGTATGGCTGCGCGCCACAGGGTCGACAGTAGTGTCGCAGCTAATTGATAGCTTTATAGTATTGTTCATCGCTTTTAAGATAGGTAAGGATTGGAGCTATCAGCGCGTGATTGCAATATGTCTTGTGAACTATTCGTACAAGTTTGTGATGGCAATTATATTGACTCCGCTGATCTACCTGATAGAACGTACAATAGATAGATACCTTGGAGATGCTACAGCCACGGCCATGAGGAAGGCTGCTATGGGCGTTGCCGCAGAGTAAAAAATTAGTTTATACCTATGAAATACCCGTTACGATCAATAGCACTCTCGACGATGTGTGCTCTGTCTGTATTAACAGCGCCTGCTCAATCAAACACAATATTTGGTTACGCCAATTTTGATTACCGACACAAGGAAGGTTATGGAATATCGGGAGGCCTTGGCTACCAGTATAGTGAGAAGACGGTAGCAGGCGTGAATTACAATTGGATATATACCAATAATGGTAACGGAAGGTTTGTCTCACACTATAACGCTGCAGGCGTTTTTATGCGGCTGAAGAAAAAAATAGGGAAGGGTAAGACGTTCTTCTGGTATATGCAGCCAGAGCTTAACGGTTTTTGGAGCAAAGCAGTAGACCATAAGCTCAGCGGAATTTATACTATTCGGGAACGTGGTGTGGCTACCGGAACTTCATTTGGGATAGGTGTCAATGTAGGTCATGGTATAGCTGTGAACCTTGACCCTGTATATGTGCAGTTCGCAATGGGTAGAATTCTGACTGAACCGTCAGGTTCGCCATATTCTTACGCGGATTTTGGGCTACGAGTGTCGCCACGCATAGGGTTGAGTATTAACGCCCGCTACAAACAAAAGAAAAGCCCGGAGTCAGCCGGTAGCGATAAAAAAAGCCAATAGTCGGGAAGGCTATTGGCTTTTCTATAGAACCAAACGTATTGCTACTGTTGCTTTTTGCTCCAGGTCTCCAACTTGTCTTTAAGGACGCTTAGTGGTACACAACCATCTTTAAGCACCTCATCGTGGAATGAAGCGATGCTGAATTTATTTCCCAATAGCTCGGCATAGTGTTTCCGCTCGGCGCTGATGGCCATTTGTCCTATTTTATAAGAAAGGGCCTGTCCCGGTATGGCCATGTAGCGTTCAATCTCGGCAGTTGCTTCACCTTCACTGATAAGTTCATGTGTCATCATATATCTTATGGCGTCTTCACGGCTCATATTCTTGTAGTGCATGCCTATGTCCACGACCAGACGGATGGCACGATGGATGCCATCGCTTAGGTGGCCAAAGTACTGATAAGGGTCGTCGTACAAGCCAAGGTCTTTTCCGAGTGTTTCGCTGTAGTGCGCCCAACCCTCGCCATAGGCCCCATACCAAAGGAAACGGCGGAACGCCGGAAGTCCTTTGTTTTCCTGTTGTAGCGAAATCTGGTAGTGATGTCCCGGAATTGCCTCGTGCAGGAACAGCGTAGCCATAGCTACACAGTTGTATTTTGTTGGGTCAATGATGGGTACGTAGAATATACCTGGACGTGTGCCGTCTTCCGATCCCTGATTGTATTCAGCACTGGCCGAAGCAGCACGAAAGGCCTCGGTCTGGCGAATAGTGAATTGCGTTTTGGGCGTGTTGTTAAAGAGTTTTTTTAGTTGCGGGTCTTCCTGCTTTTTGATATTCCAGAAACTGTCTATGACCTGCTGTGGCTGAGTAAAAGGAAAAAATTTTCGGTCTTCGCTAATATGTTTGAAGAATTGTTGCAGCGTACCTGTGAAGCCTACCTGTTCTTTAATTTTATTCATCTCGGCTTCCATTCGGGCCACTTCACGCAGGCCTATGTTGTAGATTGTGTCGGGGTGCAAGTCGGTAGTGGTCCAGTATCTTATGCAATAGTTGTAGTAGTCGAGACCACCCGGCACCCCGATTATGCCACTTGAAGTGCGGCTATGAGGTAGGTATTCTTTTTCAAAGAAGTGATGAAGCTTGACATAGGTTGGGTTTACGATATTCTGAATGGCATTTTTGTATGCGGTAGTTAGTCTGGCTTTCTCCCGGGCAGAGAAACTGTCGGGCAGATTGCGGATGGGTCCGTAGAAAATGCTTGAGGTGTCGTTCGCAACTACCACATCCCGTAGTTGCGGCAGGATCTTTACAACAAGGCTCTTAGGTAGTATCCAGCCAAATTTAATTCCGTTGCGCATATTGTTTATGGCTGTGTCGGCCCAGGCGGGCACTGCAGACAGCCGTTTCAGCCAATTATCGTAGTCGGCAACACTTTTAAACGGGTGGTTTCCTGTGCCGGAACCAAGTTGCGGAAGTTCCAGTGTGAAGGACCAGAACTGCGTAATGGGCATAAGGTGAGTAGGGTGTTGCAGTCCCTCCAGGTTCATTTTCATTTCATGCAGGAAAAGACTGCGGCTGATCTTTTGGTCGGGCAAAAGCCCTGCTGTGTCAATGCCGGTCGCAAGGTCTTCGTAGCGTTGATAGAAGCGCGAGAGGCTGTCGCGGAAAGACTGTGCAATGGTTATGGTTAGTTTGTCGTTATAGCGGTTGTCGCCAATGCCGGTAGCTTCCAACGGGAAAAGCTGTAATCGTTCTTCCCAATAGGATGAAAAAAGCGAATCCAGAGTGCCTGATGAATTGGCATGCGGTGCTTTGGTGTCGCTACAGGAGTAGAGAAGTGCCGGGAATGATAATATGGCCAGTATGCGTTTCATACACTGAGTTTGTGTAAATAAACGCAAATATTATTGATTGTTTATCACCTGAAACAGGGGAGTCGGCAGTTGGCTTTTTTGTTTACATGGAAAATAATTGCGTTTCATATGCTCGCAATTTGAATTGCCAATCCTAATTTGCTGAAGACGTGGTTGACTAATATTGATGTCAGGCGTGGGATAAACCTTCTGTCTGGTCGGTCATCGTTCAGGTATATCGGCCACTATTACTTCGCCGACAACTATTCATTAACAAGAAAAACGAGTGTTTGTTCATCAGAATCTGCCTATTTATTACCAGCTGTATTCTACTTTTGTAGATTTGAGGTAGTCCTACACCACATGGTTGAACATCTTTCATTTATTCTTGTAGACGATGTGCGCGTAAATAATGTGCTTGCAGAGCATGTATTGCGAAAGTGCGTTCCTTCATCTAAAGTTGTGTCGTTCACTGATTCTGCTAAAGCACTTGACTATATTAGTCAGACGGGCATGGAGCTGAATGGCAAGAAATGGGTCATTTTTCTTGACGTTTATATGCCTGACGTGGATGGATGGGAGTTTCTTCGCCGGTTTGGCGCAATGGATGCTAAGATCAGAAGTCATTTTAAGGTTTGGATACTTTCATCGTCGATAAGTCCCGCAGATCATGAGCGGGCCCGGTGCGTAGAATATGTTTCAGGCTTTATTGAGAAGCCCCTGAATGTAAGTGTGTTTGCACGGGTAATGGATCAATTGCAGTGATATTATCACAAACACCATGGGGAGATATCAACATAGTATTTATAGCAGGTTTGTACTTTTTATCGGCGTAGTAATTGTTGTATTCCTGAACAGTTGCCGACCGTCGTCCGATAGTAGTGAAGTGGAGGCAAGAGTGAGTAAGGTTGTGGAGCTATCTAAAGGAATGGTTGATACCAGAGGTGGTATAGCTGCTATGCGCTTTCTCGATAGTGCTATTGGCGGTACGGAGCTCGCTTTGAAGAGTAGATTCGCTGTTTATCTGCAGAAATACGACATCGCTCATGGTAGCATGGGTGATGACATTTTGGCTTCTCGATATGCAGATAGTATGTTGCTGTTATTGGTGGAGGACAAGAAAGTGTTTGATACAGGTGAGATATTCAAGGCATATTTATTGAAAGCCAACATATCGTATGCAACTGAAAGATTCGATGAGGCATTCCTTTATTATGACAAAGCCAGAGCTCTTGCTTTGGCGTCGAAGCAGCCGTGCAGTGAGTATATTTTCCTGTATCGGATAGGAATGTCTCATTTTAAAGAGGAGAAATTCATGGAAGCCGCAGGGTTGTTTCAGGCATCGCACAAAAAGATCATGCTGTGTTCCGTTTCCTCTGCGGAAAATGACCTCCGACATCAGGAGATCTTGTCGAACATTGGCCTGGCATTCATGGGGGGCGGGAAGCCGGACAGTAGTATTCCTTTTTTTCACGCTGCAATTGATCTTATCGACCGCAAGCGAACAGTCCATTTCCAACTTGCTAAACAATGGGATGAAGCAAGATCGGTGGCAATGGGTAATTTGGGTGAAGCATATTTCAGACTAAGTAAATTTGATTCAGCTGAATGGTATTTCTTAGGGAGCATCAGGTTGAATAAGTTGTGCGGGCGGAATATACAGGATCGTTTGTACAACGAATTAAAACTAGGTGACCTATATGTACAGGTTGGTCGCTTTGACGAAGCCGAGCGAATACTAGGGGTTGTTGACGAAGAAATGGCAGCGCGTCAAACGTCGTTTCGCGTTGGTGATGGGTTGGAGTTGGAGTTGCGTCGAGCTAAAGTGTGTGTTCATTTTTATCGTGCGACAGCAGACGTTGCTTCCGCATTTAAAATGCAGATCAAGTATGATTCTTTGCGAGAACAGAAATGGATCTTCACGAATAAAATTCTGAATAATTCTGTTGATAGGGGTCTTGATAATGCGCAGAATGAGCGGCAGATAGTTCTGCTGGAAAAGGATATGCAGATAAGGGGTCAGCAGAACGTGATCCTGATACTTGCCACTTTTATCCTTTTGTTGGTTACAGTAGTAATATTCAGGTCGATGAAAGCATACCGTGAACGTAGTGTGCGGTTTAAGAAACAGGCTGAAGATATTAGTACATCCAGTGCGCGCACCCAAGAGCAACTACAGAAGAGGATACGGGAAGACGAACTGAATTTTATGTCTCTTATTGAGAATACGGATGATGTACTGTGGTCTGTTGATAAGATGAACCGTCTGCTTGCATTCAACCGTGCTTTCAGAGAAATGGTATCTAGAGATACAGATGCATTTCCGCTCGTAGGGAACCGTTTCCCGGCCCTTAGTGCAAGCAGCGTACTAATGACTCGGATAGAAGAGGGTTATAGTAGCGTTGCTGTGACAGGGCAATTTGAACTGATAGATAAATTGTCTGATGTCACAGGAGCTTCGAAGCATATTCAACTAAGATTCAAACCTATACTTAATGAAGTCGGCGACGTTGCGGGGGTAAGTTGTTTTTTGCGTGATATTACCGAATATGTGTGGATGATAGAGTCGCTTGAAGAGAAGAATAAACAACTGAAAGACATTGCCTGGGTGCAGTCACATAAATTGCGTGGTCCATTAACATCTGTTATGGGTATTCTTGCGTTTCTTGAGGATGATGACACGTCTACAGAACTGCAAATGGAGATGCGTCGCACTCTTGCAGAAAAAGTTGCGGAGATGGATGCCATCATTCATGAAATAGTGGCCAAGACTAAATAGTGTCCTAACTTACTGCTTTCTTGATTATCTCCATAAGCATATCTACTTCGTGCGTGTTGTTGTAGATGTGTGTGGATACCCTGAGTGAATTGAGTCCGTTTTCCGGCACTGCTCGGATGCGCATTTTTTTCTCCGAGCACATGCCGTAAAATTTCTGGAAGTCAATTCCTTTTACACGGAAGCCATTCACACCGGCCCGAGACCTTTCTTCGGTAGGTGTGAGTAATTCTACTTTGTCGCCGAAAGACAGCAGACCGTCCTGAGTGTATTTGCCAAGGAATTTAATACGCTCATAGATATTTTTTGCGCCAATGGTCTCTATGAAGTCTATTGCAGCTACTACACCCGCATACAGGCCATTGGACTGGGTGCCGCCGTAATAGCGGTGAGCGCTGTCAACATAGTCGGAGGTGGTGGCTAATGGTTTTGAGAGCAGGTCCCATTTTCCGTTGTCGCCGCCTGCACCTATGGTGTAAGCTTGCAGCGTGTTCTGGAAGTCTTTACGTACATAAAGGAAGCCGGTACCCTTGGGGCCCAGCATCCACTTATGCGAGCAGGAAGCATAGGTGTCGCAGCCCATGTCGTGGAGGTCAAGAGGTATCATGCCCGGGCCATGTGCTCCGTCTATCACAGAGAAGATGCCCTTGTCGCGCGCGAGCGTGCATATCTCCTTTGCAGGTAATACCT
>JACCEA011163969.1_pt1 | contig 22295 bp, 19 predicted proteins | sample 7449851 | NCBI WGS metagenome assembly JACCEA01 (sample SAMN15323453, study PRJNA562643) | freshwater metagenome | isolation source: river surface water | place: USA:Blue River Watershed | collected 2017-08-18 | reverse complement strand
TTCAAAATCATCACTCGCGGCGTGGAGCGAAGTGGCGAGCGTGAGCTCGATCAAAACCCACGCGCTGCCTCCGCAAGGTTGCGGGCTGGAGAAAAGGTAGAGGGTAACTAATGGCTGTATTTCTTGTGTCACCTAACGAAGCGAAGCGACTTCGACCAAAGCTTTCCGCTGGGTTGATCTTCGTGCTGGGAATGATCATCGTTTACCTGGCACAGCTTGGGCTAAACATGGTGCTGACGCAGGATGCCTATCACCTTGCCGAGCTGAAGGCGCAGAAGCGCGACCTAAACACTCAGGTGCAGATCATCCAGGAAGAGGTTGACTCCCTGGCCTCGCCTCAGAACCTCGCGGATGCCGCGAATCGACTTGGAATGGTTGCTAACCCAGCCTCTGTTTTGCTCGATCTGCAGAAAGACAAGGTATACGGCCAGCCAAAGCCAGCCGATCCTTCAAATGCCCCACTAGCCAGCGCAAACCTAGTTGCCAATTCGGCTTTGGGAACAGTCTCAGACTTCTCGGAGACCACGGTTGCATCATTGGAGACTTCGAGTGTTGAAACCGTTGAGCCAGCTGCTGGCGAAGTAGTTTTGACCTTGATTCCAGCTTCTCCAACAAGGTAGGTAACGATGGGTTCCCAAAACAGTGTCAATCGACGCTTTGGGTTCTTCATCCTCTTCACGCTCGCACTCGTTGGGCTTTTGGGTATTCGACTGGTGGACTTCCAGGTTGTTCAAGCTGCGGAAATCAAAGAGAAGTCGATGGAGCGCAGATCTGTTACCCAGACTCTCACAGCGCTCCGCGGTCAGATTGAAGACAGCTCTGGCCAAATTCTTGCCCGAACCGTGTTTCGCTACGACGTGAATGTTGCACCGAAGAATGTTGCTCCGGTTATTCGCTATTCCGAGGATGGCACCAGGACCGAGATTCCGGTTGAGCAAATAACCCAAGAATTGGCCAAGCTACTCAAGATCCCAGCCCAGGAGATTGCGCCAAAACTGGTTGGGGATTCGCAGTATGCGAACTTGGCGAAGCGTGTTGACGCTGAAACCTACAGCTTGATTCGAGAGCTAAGGGTTCCCTGGATCTACTTCGATCGCTTCGCCGATCGGCTATATCCAAACGGTGCTGTTGCCGGCAACTTGCTCGGCTTTGTTGGAGCCGACGCCGAACCTCTGGCTGGGTTGGAGCGGCAATACAACACCTGCTTGGCTGGTGTTGACGGTCAGGAAACCTATGAGCGCAGTGCCGAGGGTGTGAGAATCCCCGCTTCGAGCGTTGTAACTCAGCCAATTCAAAATGGTGGAAATCTCAAGCTGACAATTGATTCGAATCTTCAATTCTTCGCTCAGCAGGTGTTGGCTGATTCGGTAAACGACCTTTCAGCGGACTGGGCAAGCGCGGTGGTCATGGAAGTAAAGACCGGCAAAATAATCGTCGCCGCTGAAGCGCCGTCGGTGGACCCCAATGACCCCTCTGCGTCCAAGGCTCAGGATCGAGGCTCCCGAATTTTCCAGTCGGCGTTTGAACCTGGTTCGGTCATGAAGGCCCTGACCGTGGCGATGGTCTTGGACACCAATACCGCTGATGAGAACGACAAAGTCAAAGCCCCATATTCATTGAAGCTTGATTTCCCTGGCGGTTCGGTTCAGGACAGCTTTGGCCACGAAACTTATTACCTGACCCTCGGCGGCGTATTGCGATACTCCTCGAATACCGCAACAGTCCAATTTGGACGTCAAATAGACAAAGAAGTTCGCTACGAGTACCTCAAGAAGTTCGGATTTGGCAAGCAAACCGCACTTCGCTTCGAGGGCGAGAGTTCAGGAATTCTCCACCCGGTTGACGAGTGGGACAAGATGACCAATTACGCAACCCTTTTCGGTCAGGGTATTTCGGTAACTGGTATTCAGATGGCTTCCGCATACCAAGCAATTGCGAATGGCGGAGTCAAGCTCGACCCAATTCTGGTTGCCGGGTGTGCTCACGAGGACGGCAAGGTCACAATGCAGCCCAAGCAGTCTTCGGTTCGTGTGTTGAGTGAGGCTAAGGCGAAGAACACGCTTGAGTTGATGGAGAAAGTGGTTGAGTTTGGTGGCGTGGGCAAGAACGCCGCAATCCCTGGCTACCGAGTTGGTGGCAAGACTGGAACCGCTCAGGTTCAAGAGGGTTCTGGCTATGGGCGCCGCTTTGCAATTTCGTTTTATGGTGTCGCCCCCATCGAGGATCCCCAGTACGTGGTTGGCGTAACTATCTACAGGCCAGTCGGTGAGACTAACTCGATGAAGACCACCCCCGTTTTCAAGGCAATCATGCAGCAGGTTCTAAAGCATTATCGAGTTCCTCCTTCCACAACTAAGTCGCGTGACATACCTTCAGGTCCTTTCGGTGAAGTCGAGAAGCGGAACTAAGGGGCTCGCCCAATTACTTGGGATCGAGTATTCGGGTTTGGACATCCCGATTTCAGGCGTTGCAATCTCTGCTAGTGAGGTAGAGCCTGGCGATTTGTTCGTCGCTATCACTGGAGCCAGGCATCATGGTTTGGACTTTATTGACCAGGCGATTAGCAACGGAGCTGTCGCAGTGCTCACCGATAAGCACATTGAGCTTGAAATACCAGTGCTAAGACATGACTCTCCAAAATCGGTTCTCGGGCAGGTTTGTCAGGAGATTTTTGGACCTCTTGACCTCAAGCTATTTGGCGTTACCGGCACCAACGGTAAAACCTCTGTCTCAAGCTACCTGCGTGAGCTACTTACTCATATGGGCGTTGAAGCAGCCCTTTCTTCCTCCGTGGGTTTTGAGACACCTACCGAGCATTTCGCTGCCACACTAACCACCCCGGAAATTACCACTCTGCGCAAGCAGTTGCATCGCTTCCAGGCAGCGGGTGGACGGGCCGCGGCCATTGAGGTTTCTGCGCAGGCGCTAACTAGGCACCGGGTTGATGGATTGCGCTTTGATGTTGTGGGGTTTACTAACCTGAGCCGAGATCACCTTGATGACTACGGGGATATGCAGACTTACTTTGCCGAGAAGGCGAAGCTGTTTTCTCCATCCCGGGCTAGGGCCGGCGTAGTTTTCCTGGCAGATGATTACGCCAGGCAGCTTGCACAAAATTCGCTGATTCCAATCACCACAATAGGCTCCGAGGGCGATGTTAGATACGAGTTTCAGGAAGATACTCTTCGCCTGAGTGGGGAGGTGAACCTCGAGGTTAGTTTTCCACACGGTGAACTGATGGCTCGTAATTTTGCGGTCGCATTAGTAATGCTTGTAAAAGCTGGCTTTGAATTGAAAAACCCTGGCGCGGTAGTGAATTTTCAGGTCCCGGGTCGACTTGAACTAGTCTCTACCGCTCGTCCCCACGTCTACGTTGACTACGCACACACACCTGCCGGGATTGCCTCTGCAGTCGGCGAAATCTCAAGACGTTACCCAGGCGTTTCCCTAGTTTTTGGAGCTTCCGGAAACCGGGATGCGGGAAAACGTTCGGAGATGGGTGAGGCTGCGGCAGCCGCAACTCGGGTAGTTCTCACCGATCAGCACCCAAGAGATGAAGACCCCGCTCAGATTCGGATGGCAGTGGCTCAAGGCCTTCGTTCGCTAGGGAAGAGCTTTGTTGAGATCGCCGATCCTGGGCAAGCGATAGCGGCCGCCATCGCTTCTACGCCACGCGATGAGGCTGTGCTGTGGTGCGGTCCAGGGCACCTAAAATACCGAGAGATATCTGGGCAGAAGATTGCATTTGATGCCCGGGAAATTGCAAAAAGTTTGGTGGAGAAATGCTAGCCCTAACCCTTGGTGAGCTGGCTGGGGCGACCAATGGTCAGCTAGTTCAGGGCGACCCAAATCAGCTAGTCAGCGGGCACTGTGATACCGACTCAAGAAAAATTGCCGCAGGAGATATCTTCTTCGCCAAGCTGGGGGAGCGGGACGACGGGCATCGCTACCTTGACTCGATTGCAGACTTGGCGGCAGTTGCATTTGTAATGCATCCTCAGCTGGAGTTGAGCCTGCCTCAAATTCAGGTCGCCGACACTGTCCAGGCCCTCAGCGATCTAGCGAGGCACGTACTTGAAAGAAAGCGCGAAACTGGGTTGCAGGTGATTGGTATCACCGGATCAAACGGCAAAACCTCAACGAAAAATATGCTGCGGGCGATTTTGTCCAAGGTGGGTTCAACGGTTGCTCCAAGAGACTCATTCAACAATGAAGTAGGCCTCCCGCTCACCGTCCTCGAGCTCAGCGAAAATTCCCGATTCCTGGTCTTAGAGCTGGGTGCTGCCGGACTGGGAAGCATCGAGAAACTTGCCAGTTGGTGCAAACCCAATATCGGAGTTCAGCTCAAAGTCGGGCTTGCTCACGCAGGAGCCTTTGGCGGTATTGAACAGACCGCGATTATCAAAGCTGAGATGATGCCATTTATCTCAGAGAAAGCCCTGCTGAATTTCGACGATCCGATAGTGCGGGATTTTGCAGCTCCGGCTGGGGTTCAGACCTTTGGATTTGGCTACAGCGAGGATGCCGACTACCAGCTGCAGTCTGCTCGGGTGTCAATCAATGGAACCGAGATCCAATTCCGATACCCAGATGGTGAGGCAGTAAATTTCAGCCTCAAGATTCTGGGTGAGCATCAAGCTATGAATGCTTCGGCGGCCTTGGCAGTAGCTGACTTGATGGGTATCGAACGAAAACTTGCTGTCAATACCTTGAGCGAGCTGGAACTAGCGGAACGCTGGCGGATGCAGCCAATCAGGCGAAGAGACGGTGTTTTGGTAATCAACGACGCCTACAACGCGAGCCCGGATTCAATGCGAGCCGCCTTGCAAACTTTGGCAACCCTTGGCCGGCAAGGCCATCGAACCATTGCGGTGCTGGGCTACATGGCTGAGCTGGGTGAGTACTCCAATTCCGAGCATGAAGCACTTGGTCGACTGGTAGTTCGCTACAACATCGACAAGCTGTATGTGATTGGCAAAGATGCAAAGTTGATCCATATGTCTGCCACCCAAGAGGGCAGCTGGGATGGGGAATCTGAATTTTTCGAGACTGCCTCAGAGGGTTTAGCGGCCATCAATGCGAAGCTTGCCTCTGGAGATATCGTTCTGGTGAAATCCAGCAACGTGTCGGGTTTGCGATATTTAGGTGATGAATTGGCGGGTGTAGCGTGAGAGCTCTGTTGATGGCAGGTGCAATTGCACTGTTCATTAGCCTTTTCCTAACCCCGGGCTTTATTTGGGCATTCAAGCGATTGCAATGGGGTCAGTTCATACGTGACGATGGCCCCCAGTCGCATCACACCAAACGTGGCACTCCTACCATGGGCGGCCTTGTAATTCTGTTTGCCGCGGTGGTTGGCTACTTCGTGGCCAAGCTGGTCAACGACGAGAGTCCCTCGATGTCGGCTTTGCTGGTTATCTTTATGATGCTTGGGCTTGGCGCCGTTGGATTCTTGGATGACTTTCTTAAGGTTCGCAAGCAGCAGAGCCTTGGACTGACTGGCTGGGCAAAGATAGCCGGTCAGGGAGTGGTTGCGGTTATCTTCGCCATTTTTGCGCTTCAATTTCCCAATGATCGCGGCCTAACCCCAGCATCAACGCAAATATCTCTCTTTCGCGACCTGCCGATTGATTTGTTTTTCTGGGGTTCGACAATTGGCATGGCGCTTTTCATAGCCTGGATTTATTTCTTGGTGGCGTCCACATCTAACGGAGTCAACATCGCAGATGGATTGGATGGTCTTGCCACCGGCTCGGTCATCATGGCCATCGGTGCTTACGTAGTTATTGGCTTCTGGCAGTTCAATCAGAGTTGCCGCACTGCTGTGGAGAACATCTCAGCCTGCTATGAAGTCCGAGACCCGCTTGATCTGGCCGTGATAGCCGCAGCGATAGTTGGGGCATGCGTTGGCTTTTTGTGGTGGAACACTTCCCCCGCTCAGTTATTTATGGGTGACACCGGTTCACTTGGTCTCGGCGGCGCATTGGCGGCTCTCGCCGTGCTTTCAAGAACCGAGCTCCTATTGGTTTTGATCGGTGGAATCTTCGTAATCGTGACTGGGTCGGTCATCATTCAACGCGGTTACTTCAAGCTGACCAAATGGCGAACTGGGGTTGGTAAGCGGGTATTCAAGATGTCTCCGCTCCACCATCACTTTGAGCTCAAGGGTTGGGCTGAGGTGACGATTGTGGTGCGATTCTGGATTATCGCTGCGCTCTGTGTCAGCGCAGGGGTCGGGCTCTTCTACTTTGAATGGATTTACGGACTGTGATTCTGCCAACCTCCTGGCATCAAGCCTGGAATTTTAGAGTTGCAGTCCTAGGGCTGGGCAAATCAGGCTTCTCTGTGGCCGATACTTTGATCGAACTTGGCGCAGAAGTTACCGTATTTGCAGCTCAGGCCGAGACCCAGCTCCAAGAGCTGATTGATGTGATCGGCGCAAAGCTGGTCAAAAGTGATGATCCAGCAACGATCGAGATTCAGGATTTCGATTTCGCGGTCGTGTCACCCGGGTTTGCACCTAGCCACCCAATGGTTCTAAAGCTAGCTGGCGGCGGGGTTCCGATATACACCGATATTGACCTCGCCCGATCTCTAGATGACAAAGTAAAGAAGCCGACCTGGATCACCATCACTGGCACTAACGGAAAAACCACAACGACGCAACTAACCGAGGCAATGCTCACACAGGCCGGTTATCGCGCGATTGCCTGCGGAAACATAGGTAATCCGATTCTTGATGCTGTCAGGGACCCACAGGGGTATGACTTTCTGGTGGTTGAGCTCTCGAGTTTCCAGTTGCATTACACCCACAACCTAAATCCCAAGGCCTCCGCCTTTTTGAACTTCGCCGAGGATCATTTCGATTGGCATGGCTCTGAATCCGCCTACTTCGCAGCCAAGGCCAAGGTCTTCGAGGCGACAGAAACCGCCATTGTCTACAACCTTGAGGACCAGCGAACCCTGCAGGCTGCAGAGGATGCCGATGTGATCGAAGGTTGCCGAGCAATCGGCTTTACAACTGGAATACCTGCCCGCTCAATGGTGGGGTTCGTTGAGGAGTTTTTGGTAGATCGCGCGTTTATTGATAACCGAGGCGAGGCAGCGCTAGAGATTTGCTCTGATGCGGACCTGAAGAATCTGGGCGTGCTGAGCAAGCACCTTCGGGCCAATATTGCCGCCGCAACAGCTCTAGCGCGGGCGGCCGGGGTTTCTGCTTCGGATATCGCCGAGGCATTGCGAAACTTTCGACTTGCCGGCCACCGAATTCAACTTATTGCCGAATTGGACGGGGTGAAGTTCATCGATGACTCGAAGGCCACCAATGCGCACGCCGCTGATGCGTCACTATCCAGCTTCGACTCGGTGGTCTGGATTGTTGGTGGTTTGCTAAAGGGCGTTGACCCAGAACCACTAATTCGAAAACACGGTAATCGTTTGCGGGCGGCGGTGATTATCGGCAAAGACACGCAGCTTTTAGAAGAGCTGTTTGCGAAGCTAAACCCAGAATTGGATGTTGTGGTGATTCGCGAGGAGGCCCCCATGCGGGCGGCGGTTATTCGGGCGGCGGAGTTTGCTCGGTCGGGGGATGCCGTATTGCTAGCGCCTGCTGCCGCCTCGATGGACCAGTTCAAGGATTATGAGGATCGCGGGAATCAGTTTCAGCTGGCAGTGCGTGGATTGGGGGCAAAGTGACCGACCTAAAATCCGCCATAAAACCTAGATTCCGGGCGCAGTCGCGTGAGTGTTACTTCCTGTTGGGCTTGACGGCAATCATCGGTGTCTTGGGACTTGCAATGGTTGCATCGGCATCGACTGTGGATGCGTTCAAAAACACATCCAATGCCGCATCAACTTTTGTTCGACAGGGCGGTTTTGCGCTTATCGGCGGCCTGGCTTTAGTCATCGCCTCCAACCTTCCATTGGCTTTCTATAAAAAGACTGCCAACCTGCTTTTGCTCTCTACCCTTGGTTTGCAGCTACTTACAGTGCTATTTGGAACCGAGATCAATGGAAACCGAAACTGGCTCGACCTTGGGTTTACATCGATCCAACCCTCAGAGTTTCTGAAAATCGGATTGATCCTTGCTTTTGCCCTGATGCTTGCCGAACTTGGACCAGATGAGCTTGAAAATCGACAGATTTGGACTCGAATCTTCGTCTTTAGTGGGCTGTCACTGTTCTTGGTGGTGGTCATGGGTAAGGACATGGGAACCGGCGTGGTCATGGTGGTCACCCTCCTTGGTCTATTCCTATTTGCTGGTATGAAGCTCTCGACCTGGCTGGGCATCGTTATGGCTGGTAGCGCTGCTGCGGTCATTCTGGTGATGTTCTCGCCCTCTCGACTTGCGCGTTTTTCGGCTTGGCTAAATCCCGCCGAGGCTGACCCAATGGGAGTGCGTTGGCAGTATGAGCACGGCACCTGGGCGCTCGCGCATGGAGGTATTTTTGGAACCGGACTTGGAAGATCCAAGATGAAGTGGTCTTGGATTCCTGAGGTGCAGAATGACTTCATCTTCGCGATCATTGGCGAGGAGCTCGGGCTAATCGGCGCGTTGTTTGTAATCCTGCTCTTCACGGCGCTGGCAATCACACTCTTTTCAATCGCCAGGAATCAAACCAATCCCTTCAGTCGAAATGTTGTTGCCGCAGTGATGGTGTGGATTTCCATGCAGGCCTTCATCAACATTGGCGTTGTGCTCGGAGTGTTTCCAGTTCTCGGTGTTCCGTTACCACTGGTTAGTGCCGGTGGCTCATCGCTTATCTCGACCATGGCGGCGATAGGAGTCGTGTTAGCCGTGGAGCGCGATCGCTTGGCTATTCCCGGACGCGCGAGACGATGACCAAGTTTCTTCTTGCCGGCGGCGGTACAGCCGGTCATGTGAACCCGTTACTGGCCTTGGCACAACAATTGCGGTCCGAGGGGCATGAGGTGCTGGCCTTGGGAACCAAGGAAGGTCTTGAGTCAAGACTGGTTCCAGAGCGAGGCTTTGAGCTACTGGTGGTGCCCAGGCTCCCGTTTCCAAGAAAGCTCAATCTGAAGGCAGTGCTTTTTCCCATGCGCTTTTTGCTCGCGACAATCGCCGCCCTGAGGTTGATACGCAAACACCGAATTGATGCGGTTGTTGGTTTTGGTGGCTATGCTTCCGCGCCTGCTTACCTTGCTGCCTACTTGGCGCGGAAACCGCTGGTTATTCACGAGGCGAACGCGAAGGCCGGTATTGCTAACAAGATTGGCGCCAAGCTGACCAAGTATGTGGCCATCGCTTTTGAGAACAGTGACCTAAACGGTGCCATAACTGGAATGCCGATCAGGCCAGAGATAGTCGAGTCGGTATCGGGCTACGACAAAGGTCAGGCTCGAGTTGAACTTGGGCTTGACCCATCCTTGCCTACCCTTTTGGTCACAGGTGGTTCGCTGGGAGCCAAGAGCCTAAACGGCGCGGTGGTTGATGCACTACCAAAGCTCAAAGCTGCAGGAATCCAAGTACTGCATATCCTGGGCAATAACTCTGATCTAGAGCCAAGGCAGGAGCCCGGCTATCGCTCAATGAACTATTGCGATCGCATGGATGCGGCTATTGCCGCCAGCGATTTTGCGATTTCAAGAGCTGGATCATCCACCGTGTCTGAGTTTTGCGCTATTGGATTGCCAGCGGTATACGTGCCTTACCCGGTTGGTAACGGAGAGCAGCAATTCAACGCGGTCTCAGTCACTGAGGCTGGCGGTGGGCTGATATGTCTCGACCGCGATTTCGATGCGTCTTTCATCGAGCGCGAGGTGATCCCACTAATTTCGCACTCGGCAACTTTGAGGCAAATGGGGGAGAGTGCTAAATCCAAGGGAATTCCTGACAGCACCTTGCGCCTAAGGGATTTGGTAATTGAAGCGGTGAATACTTAGTCAAATGATTAAGCCAGATTATTCGCAGCCCATCCCGCAAGAGCTAGGCAAAGTGCACTTCGTTGGCATTGGCGGTTCTGGAATGAGCGGACTTGCCCGACTGCTTATCGGAATGGGCCACCAAGTTACCGGCAGTGACGTTCGAGAAAGCGACAACATCACTCAGCTTCGTGAGCTTGGAGCAAAAATCACTATTGGGCACGATGCGTCGAATCTCGGGGACGCAGATACGGTCGTGGTTACTAGCGCGCTATGGCCAACCAACCCCGAATATCTGCTTGCCCGTGAGAAAGGGTTGCCGGTGCTGCATCGCTCCGCGATGCTGGCGCATCTGGCATCCACTGGGAAGCTAATTGCAGTTGCTGGGGCTCACGGAAAGACAACCTCAACCGGCATGGTGGTTACAGGCCTAGATGCCCTCGGAGCGGATCCAAGTTTTGTCAACGGCGGTGTGATTCAGGCTTATGGAGCATCGAGCGCTTTTGGTACCGGGGAACAATTTGTGATCGAGGCGGATGAATCCGATAGCTCGTTTTTGCACTACAGCACTCACACGGTCCTGATAACAAACGTTGACCCAGACCACCTTGATCACTTTGGCTCGCTGGAGGCATTTGAGGGTGAATTTGTGAAGTTCGCCAACGCCGCTAGTGACCTGGTCGTGATCTCTTCGGATGACCCCGGAGCAGTTCGCGTTACCAAGCTCCTCAGTCACCCAAACGTTCTAACCTTTGGAGAGGCTGAGGGTGCTGACGTGCGGGTGCTTGGCATAGATGCCTCCGGCCCTAGGGTCAAATTCTCACTCGCTCACAAAACTGACTCTGTGCAGCTCGAGTTGAGCATTCCCGGAGCACACAACGCCCTCAACGCTGCTGGCGCGGTAGCGGTTTTAGTCGGTCATGGCTTCGACTTCGTAGCTTCAGCAAAGGCGGTTGAGACCTTCGGTGGAACCGTGAGGCGGTTCGAACTCCACGGTCAGCACCGCGGGGTGAAGGTTTATGACGACTTCGCTCACCATCCAACCGAAGTTGCTGCAGCATTGAAGGCTGCCAGGGGAGCGGTCGGCGATGGCAAGCTGATTACGGTCTTCCAGCCACATCTTTATTCAAGAACCAGGATTTTTGCAAAGGAGTTCGCGGAGGCGCTAGCTCTCAGTGATCAAGTGGTTGTTCTTGACGTTTATGCCGCCCGTGAGGACCCCGAGCCTGGGGTTACTGGCGAACTGATTACCGAGAAGTTTGCAGACCAATCCAAGGTTCACTACGTTCCGCTTTGGGAAGATGCTCCCGCAGTGGCAGCCCAGCTAGCAACTGACGGCGACTTCATTATGACGATGGGTTGCGGTGATGTTTACAAGATGGTCCCCGAGTTACTTGAGGCACTGAGGCATTGAAGCGTCCAGAACGAGAGCTACTTGCCAAGGAGCGAAAGCGCATCTCAACCCGCACCAAGCTAGATAGACCCAAGTCAGCTCTCGGCCCCTTCGCGCTATTCTCCAGAGGCTTTCTACTGGTTGCTCCGCTGATATTGATTGGCTTGGTAGCAGCAACTTTCTTTACCCCGCTACTGGCGATCGACAAAATCGTCATTTCTGGAACCGAGCGACTCGAGCCAAAAAAGATTTCCAAAGCGTTGGAGTCACTCGATGGTCGTCCGTTGACCACCATCTCTGAAGGGGAGGTGGCGGAACTGCTGGGTGACTTTGCTCTAATAGAGACCTTTGCAATTCAGGCTGAACCTCCTCACACCTTGAACGTCAAAATCCGGGAACGTCAGCCGATTGTGGTCTTGGTGCGCTCGGGCAAGAACTACCTTTATGACGCCGCAGGAGTGCAAATCGAGCAGACCAACGGCGCAGTGAAGCTCCCTTATCTGAACATAAAGGGCAATCCCAAAGACAACCCGCAGTTCAACACTGCAATGGAGGTCCTGCTCTCCCTACCAGTAAAGACTTACCAACGGATTTACTCGATCGAGGTTTCCGAGCAGCTCACCACCAAGCTCGTGCTAAAAAAGTCGAACATCACGGTGATTTGGGGTGACACCAAGCAGGCGCTATTGAAGAACGAGGTCTTGTTGACATTGCTGAAGACGGGACTAAAGAATTCGGTTGTGGTTGATGTCTCATCGCCAAACGCGCCCGTTGTCACTTACCCCAATTACTAACTTGGTTTGCGACACGCCCGAGCTCATAAGTTCCGATTTGGCCCCAGCGCTCTACCTTCTTGGCGCAATTTGAAAGCCTGTTGCAAAGTTAAGCCTCAGCCTTAACTTGAGGGTTTTCTTACAAGGAGGCAAAAGTGTCACAGGCACCTAACTATCAGGCAGTAATCAAGGTCGTCGGCGTCGGCGGCGGTGGCGTAAACGCACTGAACCGCATGATCGCATCCGGGCTGCGTGGAGTTGAGTTTGTTGCGGTGAACACCGATGCTCAGCAGCTTTTGATGAGCGATGCCGATGTGAAGCTAGACATCGGTCGCGACATTACCCGTGGCCTAGGTGCGGGCGCTGATCCAGAGGTTGGTCGTCGTGCCGCTGAGGAGCACGAGAACGAGATTGAGTCTGCCCTGAAGGGTTCAGACATGGTGTTTGTAACCGCCGGAGAGGGTGGCGGAACCGGTACCGGTGCTGCCCCGGTCGTGGCAAGGATTGCTCGTCGCCTAGGCGCTTTGACCGTTGGTGTAGTGACCAGGCCGTTCAACTTTGAAGGTAAGCGACGCGCTGTACAGGCGGATGAGGGCATCAAGGCATTGCGCGCCGAGGTTGACACCCTGATTGTGGTGCCAAACCAGCGACTGCTTGAGATGTCGAACAAGAAGATCTCCGCAATTGAGGCATTCATGACCGCAGACGATGTGCTGCGCGCTGGCGTGCAGGGCATCAGCGACTTGATCGTGGTGCCAGGTTTGATCAATCTTGACTTCAATGACGTCAAGTCAGTTATGCAGGGTGCTGGCTCAGCACTGATGGGCATTGGAACTGCAAAGGGCGAGGACCGCGCAGTGCGAGCAGCCGAGATTGCGGTGTCTTCACCGCTACTTGAGGCGACCATCGAGGGTGCTCACGGAGTGCTTCTTCTGATTCAAGGTGCTTCCGACCTAGGTCTGCACGAGATTGATGATGCAGCTCGCCTAGTTCAAGAGGCTGTCCACCCTGAGGCCAACATCATCTTTGGTGCGACCATTGAGGACACACTCGGCGACGAGGTTCGCATCACGGTTATCGCTGCTGGCTTCGATGGCGGAGAGCCGACCTACCGTAAGTTCGATGCCTCGGCCTTGGGTCAGGCAGCCCTCGCGGCAGCTGCGGCAACGGCTGTAACTGCGGGTGTGGCTGAAGAGCCAGAGGCTGCGTTGGTGGAAGAAGCCCCAGTCTCCGAGTTCGGCAGCTTCGAGCCTGTTGAGGTTGCAGTGAGCAGCAAGGCTGACAGCGGCTTCGGAGATGACCTGGACCTTCCAGACTTCTTCCGTTGAATCTCAAAGAACGTTACGAAAGGGTCCTAGCCGATGTGGCTGGGGCCCCTTCGCCTTCTGGTCCCGCCACTTTGATCGTGGTTACTAAAAACCATCCGGCCGCATTGGTGGCTGAATTGGTAGATCTTGGTTGCACTGATGTTGGCGAGAATCGAGATCAAGAGGCCAGCGTCAAGTTTCAGGAAACTAACCTTCTTCGACCCGAAAACAATCTGAATTGGCACTTCATCGGGCAACTGCAGTCCAACAAGGTGAAGTCGGTGCTTCGCTACGCCTCAGCCATTCATTCAATCGATAGGCAATCTCTTGTGCAGGAACTTGCAAAACAGCTCGAGAAGCAGGATCGGTCTGTTGAAGGCTTTATCGAGCTAAACCTCACGGGCGATCCTGGTCGAGGTGGCGTGTTACCAGAGAATTTGAGCGAACTGGCCGAACAGGTGCTGCAGGTTTCGAGAATCAAGTTGCGGGGTCTGATGGCCGTGGCCGGATTGGGTGAAGAGCCCAAATCCGAATTTGAGAAGGTTTTGTCAGCGCAGCAAACGCTGTTGGTCAGCGCCCCCTGGGCAACCGACTTGTCGATGGGAATGAGTGAGGACTATCAGATAGCGCTAGAAATGGGCGCGACACACATCCGAGTTGGCTCCAAAATAACGGGCCCAAGAGCCTATTGAGCCTAGTCTTGAGGGGAACTAAGGAGTTTTCATGGGCGTAATGAATTCAGTAATGACATTCTTTGGATTTGGTGGTTCTGAGGCACCAGCAACCGAGACTTCTGCTAAGCCTCGCCCTGTAACTCGACGTCGCTCCTCTGACATGTCTGAGATCGTCACTATCGACCCTCAGTCATACGCGGATGGCAAGGATGTTGCTGCAAACTTCAGGCAGGGTGTCCCTGTGATTGTGAACATCGCGGCTCTAAGTGAGCCGGAAGCCAAGCGCATGCTCGACTTCATGATTGGCCTGAAGGAAGGTCTCGAGGGTTCACTCAAGCGCGTCACCCCTAAGGTTTATCTGCTGACTCCCGCCCACGTCGCCATCTCTGATTCTGATTCGGAAGAAGAGACCAGCGAAGACCTTATGAACTAACCCGATGTCTTTGATCGGCGACCTACTGGCGTTTGCGCTCCAGATTTATTTTTATGTGTTACTTGCCCGATTTATCTCTGACCTGGTTGTGAGCGTTAATCGATCCTGGCGCCCTCCAGGGCTTTTGCTACCGGTTTTGGATTTCGTTTACACAATTACAGACCCGCCGCTCAAGTTCGTTCGGGGTTTCATTCCTCCAATTCGCTTGGGACCGATTGCCCTAGATCTGGCCTTCACAATTGTGCTTATTGCGGTACTTTTCCTAAGAAGTTTGGCAGCCGCCCTTTAGTCAAATAACATGGTGTTCGTCGCTTTTAGCGACCCTGTTAGGAAGGTGCACCAAATGGCGCTGACGCCCGAGGATGTAGTCAACAAGAGATTTCAGCAAACCAAGTTCCGCGAAGGTTATGACCAGGATGAGGTTGATGACTTTCTAGACGAATTGGCAGTTGAGTTCCGTCGTCTCACCGCCGAGAACCAGGAACTAAAGGGCAAGCTTCAAGCCGCTGAGGCTCGGGCCGAAGAGGCTCCTTCGGCAGCACCTTCCTACCCAGCAGCATCAGTTGTCGCTGCGGCAGCTGTTCCTTCGGCTGCCGATGCACAGAACTCACACAGCTTGCTCGAGCTTGCTCGCAAGCTTCACGAGGAGCACGTTCGCGAGGGTCTGACCAAGCGTGACCAGTTGATTCGTGATGGGCAAGAGTCCGCCACTAGGTTGGTTCGTGATGCCGAGGCTCAGGCCCGTGCCGTAATCGGTCAGCTGGAGCTAGACCGCCGCGCCATCGAAAACACCATCGACGAGCTTCGCGAATTCGAGCACGACTATCGTGGTCGCCTTCGTGACTACATTGAGTCGCAGCTGCAGACCCTGGTGCGTGAGGAATCATTTGAGCAGCCACTAGAAGCGGCGGCAAAGATTGAGCTAGAGAGCGCGGCAGCGGCAGTAACAGCGGTCGCAACGGCAGCGGTCGCTGACGACTCAGCAGTTGCAGACGCAGTTGAGCTTGAGGAAGACGAAGAAGAAACCGAACTAAGTGAGCGCAACTAATTCAGCAGCTCGCTGGGTTTACTCAATCGGGCTTGCTGCGGTTGTTTTAGATCAGGTCACAAAGTATGCGGCCGAAGCGTTTCTCAGTGATGGCCGGGTAGTCAACGTTATTGGGGAGCTGCTTCGCTTCAGACTCGCGTATAACGATGCGGCAGCGTTCTCTTTGGGTTTTGGTGCGACCTGGGTGCTCGCGCTGATTTCGAGTGTTGCCGTGTTGTTACTTCTGTGGTTCGGGCCTAAAGCAAAGACCACCATCTGGGCGGTGATCGCCGGCTTAGTGCTTGGAGGAGCAGCTGGGAACTGGGTGGACCGGGTATTCAAAGAGCCCGAGTTCTTTTCTGGCCATGTGGTCGACTTTCTTCAGATTCCATTCAACTTCCCCATCTTCAATCTCGCTGACACTTTTCTGGTTGTCGGAATCTCGTTAGCGATTCTTCGCACCCTTCAGGGTGATGAGATTGGTGGCGGCAAAATTGAGTAAGTTTCTTCCGGTCCCAGACTCGCTGGTCGGGGAGCGGGCGGATGTCGCCATCGCCAAGATGCTTGGGCTTTCAAGGACCAAGGCCATCGAAATAATTGAAGCGGGTGGCGTTTCTTCTCAGTTTGGAGCCATTCAAAAGTCAGATCGCTTGAGCGCTGATCACGTTCTAGAGGTCCAGCTGGATGAGCAGCCGGCTCAGACTCTTGAGGTTGTTGCGGAAGATGTTGACAATCTCGAGATCGTCTATCTGGATGAGGACATTGTTGTAATCAACAAGCCAGCGGGGGTGGTTTCGCACCCCTCTGTTGGCTTTGAGGGTCCGAGCGTTGCGGGAGTTCTATTGGCTCGTGGGATTACGCTCTCAACTTCTGGCGCTCAGGAGCGTCAAGGAATCGTTCAGAGACTCGATGTCGGTACTTCTGGGCTTATGGTTCTGGCTAGGTCGGAACGCGCCTATTCGATATTGAAACAGGCGTTTCGAGATCGCACGGTAAAAAAGACCTACCACGCCTTGGCACAGGGGCATCCCGAGCCTGCTGCGGGCACAATTGACACTCCGATCGCCCGCAGCCAGCGACATGACTATAAGTTCACTATTTCTGCCGATGGCAAGCCTGCGGTCACTCATTACAAGACCATCGAGCTGTTACCCGCCGCAGCCCTAATGGAAATTGGCTTGGAGACTGGTCGAACGCATCAAATTAGGGTTCATTTCTCACACTTTAGGCATCCTCTAGTTGGAGACCCGCTCTATGGGGCTGACCCTAAACTTGCTGCCGCCCTGAATCTTGATCGGCAGTGGCTGCATGCTAAAAAGCTGGCATTCACTCACCCAATAACCCAGGAATGGGTCGAATTTGAATCGAATTACCCTTCAGATCTTGAAATCGCTCTAGACAAACTCAGGGATGCAGATTTTCGCCTTTAGGCTTTAGGTCTATCAATTAGGAGCGGGTTTGAGCGAGTCATTTGTTCACCTGCACAATCACACCGAGTATTCGATGCTCGATGGGGCAGCGCGGGTTAAAAAGCTAATCGCCAAGGCGGTTGAGCTGGGCATGCCCGCGATTGCTATGACTGACCACGGCAATACTCACGGTGCGTATGAATTCTGGAAACAGGCCAAGGCTCAGGGAATCAAGCCAATCGTCGGCATAGAGGCCTACCTAGCGCCTGGCTCGAGGCTCGATAAATCTAAAGTTCGTTGGGCCGATGGGGGCGATGACGATGTTTCTGGTGGCGGCGCTTACAGCCACATGACGATGTGGTCCACCGATAACGCCTCTATGCAAAACCTGTTCCGGTTGTCATCGGAGGCCTATCTATCTGGGTATTACTTCAAGCCCCGTATGGACCGCGAGTTGCTTCATAAGTATGGAAAAGGGCTAATTGCGACCACCGGTTGCCCCGGTGGCGAGGTGCAAACGCGCTTGAGGTTGGGGCAGTATGACGAGGCGCTCAAAACCGCAGCTGAGTTTCGGGATATTTTTGGAGCGGGCAACTTCTTCGTGGAAGTCATGGATCATGGCCTCGATATTGAAAAGCGAGTTCGCGACGACTTGCTTCGCCTGGCAAAAGATCTAGGCCTCCCACTAGTTGCTACCAACGATCTGCACTACACGAATCAAGAAGATCACGAAGCTCATGACGCGCTGTTGTGCGTCCAAGTGGGCTCAAACATCTACGACCAGAATCGATTTAAGTTCGAATCGCAGGAGTATTACCTAAAGACTGCCCAACAAATGCGGGAGATATTCAAGGACATTCCCGAGGCTGCCAACAACACTTTGCTCATTGCTGAGCGTGCCGAGGTGAATTTTGAGAAGCGCGATCTCATGCCTAGGTTCCCGGTACCAGATGGCGAGACCGAGGCTGGGTGGCTGGATAAAGAGGTCTGGAAGGGGATGGATCGCCGTTTTCCGGCCGGCTATTCGGATCGGCACAAAGAGCAAGCGGCCTATGAGCTTGAAGTAATCATCAAGATGGGATTCCCCGGTTACTTCCTAGTGGTCGCGGACTTCATTGGCTGGGCTAGGCAGCAAGGAATTCGAGTCGGGCCAGGTCGCGGATCGGCTGCGGGGTCCTTGGTTGCCTATGCCCTTGGTATAACGGAATTAGATCCACTCGAACATGACCTGATCTTTGAGCGCTTTCTCAACCCTGAGCGCTTATCGATGCCAGATATCGATGTCGATTTTGACGACCGTCGCAGGCCGGAAGTGATTCGGTATGTGACTGAGAAGTATGGTGACGATCGCGTGGCCCAGATCGTTACCTTCGGAACCATCAAGGCAAAGCAGGCCCTGAAGGACGCCGCCCGAGTCTTGGCCTTGCCCTATGCGGTGGGGGAGAAGCTAACCAAAGCAATGCCCCCTATGGTGCTCGGGCGTGATGTATCACTGAATGAGTTGATCGACCCTGAGGCTGAGCGATACTCGGAGGCCGCAGAGTTCAGAGAGATCATAGAAAGCGATGATGAGTCGAAGCGAGTCTTCGATCTAGCCCAGGGCCTCGAGTCCCTCAAGCGTCAGTGGGGCGTCCATGCTGCCGGCGTAATCATGTCCGCCGAACCCTTGATGGATGTCATTCCGATCATGAAGCGCGAGGAAGATGGCGCCATCATCACCCAGTTTGATCAACCTCCATGTGAAGACCTTGGGCTCCTGAAGATGGACTTCTTGGGGCTTAGAAACCTCACAGTTTTGGACGATGCGTTAGAGAACATTCGCCAGAACCGAGGCCAAAACGTGGTTCTGGAAGAGTTGGATCTCAACGCCGACGAGAAAACGTTCGAGTTGCTGTCTCGCGGCGACACTCTGGGCGTGTTTCAGCTTGATGGTGATGCAATGCGTCAGCTACTTCGCGTACTGAAGCCGACCGAATTTGAACATATTTCCGCTGTAATCGCACTGTATCGGCCGGGCCCAATGGGCATGAATTCCCACAACAACTACGCCCAACGCAAAAATGGTCTGCAGATCGTCGAGCCTGTTCACCCCGAGCTCGAGGAGCCGCTGCAGGAGATCCTTGGGCCTACCTACGGCCTGATTGTGTATCAGGAGCAGGTAATGGCTGCTGCTCAAAAGGTGGCGGGGTACTCACTTGGTCAAGCAGACCTGCTGCGACGTGCAATGGGTAAGAAGAAGCCTGAGGAGCTGGAGAAGCAGTACGAAATCTTCAGTGCCGGAATGAAGGAGCGCGGTTACTCAGAGGGGGCCATAAAGGCGCTTTGGGAAACACTATTGCCTTTCGCCGATTACGCGTTCAACAAGGCTCACTCAGCAGGCTATGGCGTGCTGAGTTACTGGACCGCCTACCTCAAAGCCAATTTCCCGGCTGAGTACATGGCAGCCCTGCTCACCAGCGTCGGGGATTCTAAGGACAAGCTGGCGATTTATTTGAACGAGTGCCGAAAGATGGGCATTCGCGTGCTGCCGCCGGACGTGAGTGAATCGATCGGTGTATTTGCGGCGGTTGGTGACGACATTCGCTTCGGCCTCGGGGCAATCAGAAATGTGGGCAAAAACGTCGTCGATGCCATCGTTCAGGCGCGCCAGGATTCTAAGTTCCAAAGCTTTCATGACTTCCTGTCTCGAGTTGGGCAGCAGGCAACTTCAAAGCGCGTTGTTGAGTCGCTCATCAAGGCGGGAGCCTTTGACTCGCTCGGGCACACCAGACGGTCATTGATTGCGATTCACGAAGAAGCGATTGACTCTGCCACGGTCTTGAAGAAACAGCAGGCTTCTGGGCAGATGGACCTATTTGGCGGACTCTTGGAAGAAGATCCCGCGATTATCGAGGTACCTGAGCTACCAGAGTGGACCAAGCGTGACCTGCTGTCCCACGAGCGCGAGATGCTGGGCTTGTATGTATCTGATCATCCGCTGGCCGGCATGGAATCAATGCTGATGCTCCACTCGGATATGGGCGTTAGCGCACTGAAGGAGACCCAGCTCAAAGACGGTGAAACCGTCACAATTGCCGGCCTAATCACTCAGGTTGCCCATAAGGTCGCAAGAGCCTCAGGAAACCCGTACGGTCAGATCACTCTCGAAGATTTCTCGGGTGAAATATCAATCATGTTCATGGGCAAGACCTACCTCGAGAACAGAGAACTACTGATCGCAGATCAAACTGTCGCAATTCGTGGTCGCATCTCAAGGCGAGATGAAGAGGTTAATCTCCAGGCATTTTCGATTGATGTTTTAGATGCCGGCCGTGAGCAGGGTGGGGTACTAAAGCTTTCAATAAAGGAGACCATGGCGAACAAGACCGTGCTCGAGAAGCTTGGTGCGATTCTAGATTCGCATCCAGGGCCGGTTGAGGTTCAGGTGAAACTGATTGGAGCCAACGTAAAGCACTTCATCCTGCCGCAGCGGGTGGCTATCGGACATGATTTATTTGGCGAGCTGAAAGCGCTGTTGGGCCCAGACGCGGTCGACTAAAAGTTGTCTGCGAGTCTTTCGCCGGTGGTTAGATAGCCGCGACGGAAGTAAAGAAGTGGCTCTGCTTCGCCACTCTCGAAGCCAGATTTGATGTCGACGACCACGACCGCATTTGATTCAACCTCAAGCCTGGTCCTGATTGAGCCAATATTTACTGCTGCAGCCTGCATAAACACCGGAATCCCGTCGATCCATCGAAATTCCGCATTCTGAAAGCGATGTTCCTTGGGGCCCGCCATTTGTTTGGCCAAATCAAGGTTGTCAGCCTTGAGCATGTGGATGGCAACCTGTGCCCCTGAAACTAGGTGCTGATATGAAGAGGAACCCTGCGCCACGTTGAAAGAGACCAGTGGTGGATTCGACCCAAGCGAGGTTACCGAAGTGGCGGTGAATCCGATGGGTTCGCCGGCTTTGGTTGCGGCTGTGATGATGGCAACACCAGATGCGTGCCTGCGGAATGCGGCCTTAAGTGCATCGGAGCCAAACAGGTTGAAGTCAGTGGGTTCAATAGTCATCTCAGCTAAGGTTAGAGCAAGAAACTCACCAATTTATTCCGAGGTATGGATTGCGGCGCTTAGATCTCAGTGGTCCGATCACCGCTTCACGGGTGAGATTGGAGCTTCCAAGGGCTACCGCTTCTGACAATTCCGAAATCGAGGCTACGGTTTCACAGCTTTGCACCGAGGTAAAGACCTTAGGTTTGGCGGCACTTAGAGCTCACGCTGAGCGATTCGACCGGATTACTCCAGATAGCTTCAGGGTCCCTCAGGCTCAAATTGACGCTGCCAAACACAATCTCTCGACCGAACTTCGTAATGCCCTAGAAGAGGCAATTAGCCGGGTGAGGCGCGTCAGTGAATCGGTAAAGCCAGTCGCTGTGACAGTTGAGCTTGCAGCAGGGGCGCTGGTCACACAGCGTTACGTGCCGGTGGACTCGGTGGGGCTCTATGTTCCCGGCGGCAAAGCGGTTTACCCATCAAGCGTAATTATGAACGTGGTTCCGGCACAGGTAGCGATGGTTCCTAGAATCGCCATTGCATCTCCCGCGCAGGCTGAGTTTGGCGGTCTGCCCCACCCGAGCATTTTGGCAGCGGCAGGTCTGCTGGGGATTGACGAGGTGTATGCCATCGGTGGGGCTACCGCCGTCGCTGCCCTCGCATATGGAGTGCCAGAGATTGGACTCGAGCCCGTTTCCATGGTTACGGGGCCCGGGAACATTTTCGTCGCAACTGCCAAGCGCCTGCTCAGAGGAGTTATTGGAATCGATTCTGAGGCTGGCCCAACCGAAATCCTGATACTCGCTGACGAGTCTGCCAACCCTAGGTATCTTGCCGCGGACCTGATTTCTCAGGCTGAGCATGACGAGAATGCGGCAGCGGTGTTGGTAACTGATTCTGAGGCCCTGCTGCAAAGTGTTCAGCGCGAACTGTTGATCCAAGCACCGAATTCCGCCAACGCGAGTCGAATCATGAAGGCCCTGGATGGCCAACAGTCGGCATTGGTATTGGTGGACTCAATGGATGCTGGGATTGAGCTTGCAAATCACTATGCGACCGAGCACCTCGAGATTCACGCTTCAAATACACAACAAATTCTCCCCAGGATCACCAATGCTGGAGCGGTGTTCGTGGGTGCTTACTCTCCAGTTAGCTTGGGTGATTACATTGCTGGGTCAAACCACGTTCTTCCAACCTCTGAGCAAGCCAAATTTGGGGCAGGGCTTGGAGTTCACACCTTCCTCAAGCCACAGCAAGTAATTGACTACTCGGCTGCCGCGCTGGCGGAGGTAACCGAAAAGCTCGACCTACTAGCGGCAACCGAGGGCCTACCGGCACACGGCTATGCAGCGAAGATTCGA
>JACCEA010493966.1_pt1 | contig 22307 bp, 14 predicted proteins | sample 7449851 | NCBI WGS metagenome assembly JACCEA01 (sample SAMN15323453, study PRJNA562643) | freshwater metagenome | isolation source: river surface water | place: USA:Blue River Watershed | collected 2017-08-18 | reverse complement strand
CCCCTTCCCTACCCACAGGAACCGTTGGGGTTAAACAAGGAACAGGAAGCAATACAGATCAATTGGCAACGACTTCATTTGTTCAACAAGAATTAAATTCGGCCTCCATCAATTATTCAAGCAAAGAAGACCTGTCAAACAAGTCAAGCTCGACAACCTTAGGAACAAGCAATAGCTTTTACCCGACGCAAAATGCGGTTAAAACTTATGTGGATAATCAAATAAGTTCAGCTACGATTTCGGATGCGAGCTTATCCGTAAAAGGGAAAATTCGTTTAGGGGGTGATTTGGCAGCGGGAACGAGTACTGCCGATGACCCCATCATACGTGACAATGCGATAAGTACCAATAAAGTGCTTGATGCGGCCATAACAGATGTGAAAATTTCAAGCGTATCAGGAAGCAAGGTGACTGGAAACATCATAGGAGATGCATCGAATGTAACGGGAACAGTAGCCACCACTCATGGGGGAACGGGCGTTGCGGGCACACTTATCGGATACATAAAAGGTTTTGGCACCTCCGCCATGCAGGCTTTAAGCTCAATCCCTGTTGCAGATGTAAGTGGTGCGGAACTTAGTTCAAACAAAAGCACCGACATAGCTGTAGATGCCCCATCGAATAGCAAATATGCCAGTGTATCTGCCGTCAAAAATTATGTGGACAATCAAATTGCCCAAGGAAGTATTCCCGATGCGACAACCACCGCATTAGGTAAAATCAAGCTAGGCGGTGATTTAGCTGGAACAGGTACAACGGCTGCAGCACCCGTCATTACGGAAAGCAGCATAACCACGGGAAAAATTGCAGATTTGGCCGTTTCGAATGCCAAGATTGTTGGAATAGATGGCAGTAAAGTTTCGGGGAACATTCCTGGAAATTCAGTTAATGTGACTGGCGTTATCAATGCCACGCATGGCGGAACAGGGGCTGCGGCTACCTTAAGTGGATATATCAAAGGGAATGGGACATCTGCCATGACAAGTAGCAGCAGTATTCCGGTGGCTGATGTGACTGGTGCTGAAATAATTGCAAATAAATCCATCGCCACCGACTTAGGTAATGTGAGTCCAAGCGACCAGTTGTATCCGAGCCAGAAAGCAGTAAAAGTCTATGTAGATGCCACTACAGGAGGAAGCGTAGGATCCGCAACGCAAACGGCATTAAATTTAAAAGAAAACACCGCAAACAAATCCGATGGAAGTATTGACGCGAACAGTTCCATTGAATTCCCGACCCAGCATGCCGTCAAAACCTATGTTGAAGGGAAGTTGGCAAATCAAGCAATCTCCTTGGCCAATTTTCAGACTATCAATCCAGATAAATTAATTGGAAATTTTGGAGCAAGCGCAGCCACCCCTTCCGAGATTTCCACGATCGGCTCTGGCAGTGTGGTTCGTGCAACAGCTGCATCCTTGAGTAATGTTTCTTTGAATGGAAGCATTGGGGGAAATGCCATATTAGCAACTGCCAATGGAGGCTTAGGTACGGCAAGTCTAAGCTCAGGTTATGTGAAAGCAGGAAATCCATTTTCAACGGTATCTTCCATTCCCGTGGGCGATGTGAGCGGAGCCGTTCAGCGGGTCAATGGGTATTTGCCGGATACCAATGGAAACATTGCATTGCGATTTGGGACGACCTATACTGGCATATATAATGGGGGCAATTTCAGCCCTGTCATTTCTAGTCCCATTAACAGTGATGTCTATATCGTTTCGGGCGATGCAACCGCAGCAAATAATGGACGGGCATTTATTTACGATGGTACTCTTTGGAATGAAATTACGACTAGCCAGGCTGCCTTGGATGCTCAATTTGTCAAATTAGCCGGCTCAACGATGTCGGGAAATTTAATTTTCCCAACAGGAACAAAAATTCAACTCACAAATGCTCCATCCGCTTCAACGGACGCGGCCAATAAAGCCTATGTTGATTTACAAATCGTTGCTGGAACAACACAAGATGCGACCAATGTGGTTTTGGGTAAAATTAGATTAGGCGGCGATTTAGCAGGTCCAAGTTCGACAGCAAACAATCCCATCATATCCAATGGAGCCATCAATTCGGCCAAATTAGCCTCGGGATCCGTTTCAGATGACAAAATAACGGGGACAATTTCGGGTGCGAAGGGAGGAACTGGGGTGAATAATTCCGGGAAGACAATCAGCTTAGGAGGTAATTTGACAACGAGTGGAGCAAATACCTTGGTCATCAATACAAATGCAGCAACCGATGTAACACTTCCCTCGAGTGGCACATTGGCAACGCTTGCGGGGGCCGAATCACTGACCAACAAAAGTGTGAATGGCTTGCAATTAACGAGTGGATTAAGTGGATTTAGCATAGCGGGAGGAATTACCTCTAAGACATTAACGTTGACAAATGATGCCAGCATAGCCGGCACAAACACCGGGGATCAAACGATAACATTAACTGGCGATCTCACTGGAACGGGCACTGGAAATATCGTTACAACGCTGGGAAATACAGCCGTAACCGCAGGCCGATATGGTAGTAATGCGTTAATTCCTCAAGTTACAGTAGATGCAAAAGGAAGAATCACGAATGTAACTGAAATTAGTTTTTCGAATACTTCATTAGCCGGAACTATTTTGAATGACGGAAAGGTGCTCATAGGAAATGGGAGCAATGCGGCAGTTGAACGAAACCTTTCTGGTGATGTAACGATGAACAATACCGGTGTAACAACGATAGGAAATACGAAAGTTACAAATGCGATGCTGGCCGGCAGCATCGATTTAAGTACAAAAGTTAGCAACATCCTGCCTATTGCAAACGGTGGAACTGGGGTTTCAAGTTTAACATCGAATGCGTTACTCGTGGGAGGAACAAGTTTAGGTTTCATCGCTCCGGGAAGTACGGGCTATGTATTAAGCTCGAATGGAAGCAGCTGGTCTGCAAACGCAATATCGAGCCTTGGTATTGCTAATACCGTGGGGAGCGTTAATTCAAGCGGATCGGCGAATGGCTTGACTTTGCTAGGAGGCGAGTTGAAATTAAGTCCAGCTGATGCGAGCAATCCAGGGATCGTAACAACGGGAACACAGTCAATTGCGGGAGCAAAAACCCTTGTACAAGACCTTCAAATCAATCACCTTTTGATTGGAAATGGCGGTGGAGGACTCGAGGCAAATACTTTAATTGGGAAAAGCGCATTTGCGAGCAACACAAGCGGATCTAATAATACGGCGGTGGGTTACCAAAGTCTAACAGCCAATACGAGCGGAACAAATAATACGGGAATTGGAGCTGGTGCTTTAAGTTTAAATACAACGGGGATTGGCAATACAGCCATCGGTCAGGGTGCCGGAGTTGGCAGTGGAAACCTAACTAATACAATTGCTATCGGAGCTGGAGCTACCGTTACCTTAGACAATTCAATACAATTAGGAAATGCTAATATCACGCGGATTAATACAGCAGGGGCCTTACAAGCTGGAAGTTTACAAAACACCCCAATAGGCTCAACTGGCCCCAACACTGGTTCATTTACAGGATTGAAAACGACAGGCACAAATCCAAGTCAAGTAGTCATAACAGATGCAAACAATCTACAGGTTTCTGCCAGCAGCTTAGCAGTAAATTTGGGTGGAACAGGGCTTTCGAGCATCCCTTCCAATGGAGTAATGATCGGAAATGGGACAGGTTCAATCAACACCATTATTCCCACCACTGGTGGACAAGTCCTTAGCTGGAATGGAACAGCTTGGTCGGCAACAGTTCCTACTACCGTTTCTACAGGAATAGTAGGAAGCAGCACGGCAAATGGAATAAGCATTACAAACAACGTTATAAGTCTAAGTCCTGCTGATGCAACTTATCCAGGTATTATCACAACAGGTGCTCAAACCTTCGCGGGGGCAAAAACGTTTGCAAGTATCATTAGCTCAGGAAATCTTAGTGTTTCGGGTACGATGTCTAATGCAACATTGACAGCTTCTAAAGTGGTTTTCACAGATGCCTCCAAAAACCTAAGTTCTACGGGAAATGTCAGCGTTTCACAAGGAGGAACAGGTGCTTCAACCTTTACGAGTGGCGGTTTAATTGTAGGAGCAGGAATCTCCCCGCTAAGCTCCATAAATCCAGGCACAGACGGACAAATATTAGTTTCCCGTTTGGGTGCTTGGAGTGTGGAAAATGCGTCCCCAACTGTCACCTTAGGTAATGTAAATACGAGTTCCACTTCCAAAGGTTTAACAATAACGGCAGGAGGAGAAATTAGTTTAAGTCCTGCTGACGCTACAAATTCCGGTATTATGACCACTGGGGTTCAGACTTTCGCTGGCGCCAAAACCTTTGCAAGTGTGGCTAGTACAGGCAACAGCAGTGTTGGCGGAACTTTGGCGGTGACTGGCAACTTGACAAATTCAAGCTTAACCGCCTCGAAAGTTGTTTTCTCAGATGCATCAAAAATTCTAAGCTCAACGGGTACTGTTGGGGTGGACCAAGGAGGAACTGGCCTAACGAGTATCCCTTCCAATGGCGTTGTAATTGGTAATGGTACGAGTGCGCTTTCCGCCATTGTCCCTACTTCCAGTGGACAGGTTTTGACATGGAATGGAACAGCGTGGGCAACGATTGTGCCAACAGCCGTTTCAGCGGGAGCCGTAGGAAGTAGCACAGCAAATGGATTAACCGTTACGAATAATGTCATTAACCTAAGCCCAGCCGATGCAACGAATCCTGGTATTGTCACGACTGGAACCCAGACATTCGCTGGGGCTAAAACTTTCGCAAGCGTCATCAGTGCTGGAAATGGGAGTGTTGGAGGAAATTTAACGGTAACAGGCAACGTGACAAATTCAAGTTTAACTGCCTCAAAAATTGTTTTCTCTGATGCATCAAAAAACCTCAGCTCTTCTGGCTTTGTTGGCGTGGATCAAGGAGGAACGGGCCAAACGACTTTGGCAAGTGGGGCACTAATCCTAGGAAATGGAACAAATGCAGTGACAACATTAAGCCCAAGTACCACAGGATATGTATTAAAAGTGGTTGGTTCAACATGGACGGTTTCTGCACCAGATACAGATGAAAGTGATCAATTTACGGCAACTGTTGGACAAACTAGTTTTACCTTGACCCAAACCCCTGTTGCAAATAGTAAGGTACAAATGTTTATCAACGGTGTGAGAATTGACAAAAATGCCTATTCACTAAGTACAAGGACAATCACCTATATCCCTGCAAACAATAGCGCATTTACATTAATTGCAGGTGACAGAATCCAATTTGATTATGAATATTAGATTTTACTTAGGGCTATTGATTTTTTTTAGCACAGCATGTTTGGGGCAATCCATTACTTCCGAAGGTCGGATGTCGACAACACGCTCAGAATTTATCAATAAAGCAGGAAAGCAAATGACCTTAGATGGAGTTGAACGTACTGGAAAAATCAACATATTGCCACCCTGTACGAATATGATTGTGAGCCATATTACAAGTCGAGGAGTGGCGCCTGTTGCGAAAACAGTTACCTATAATCTTGCCTATTCAACGATTACAGGAACCAATAAATGTTGGCTTTTACAAAACTTAGGCTCAACCAATCCTCCAGTAAGTGCAACGGATAATACAGAAGCCTCTGCTGGTTGGTATTGGCAATTTGGAAGTAAAATTGGATATCGATACACCACTTCACGAACTCCATCAACTACGTGGCCAAGCCAGGCACTGATGAATAACGACTGGTCAACGGCACAAGACCCATGTACCATCGAATTAGGAACGGGCTGGCGAATGCCAACGTATGCCGAGTGGCAGGCGGTAGAATTAGCTGCGCGAAATCTAACTAACTTATTTGCCTCCGAGTTGGCCATGCACGCAGCGGGATATCTAAACCTATCTGGAAGCTTAGTTGAACGAGGGTCAACGGTTCATTATTGGTCAAATACATCCTATTCAACGACACATGCGAGGGCTTATGTCATTCCAACCTTAAGCGGCACATCAACAACTTCAACCAATGACAAAGATGCGGGATTCAGTGTCCGATGTATTCGTGACTAATATCGTTTTTTCTATGGATCGAATAGCTTAAATTAGCAAGATGAAAGTAACCGCATTACTCATTTTTGTCGGACTAGGTATTTTTGCTTGTTCAAAGAAAGAAGAAAGCATTACCCCGACAACCGGCGATATCACCGAGTCAATCTATGCATCCGGAACGATTAAGTCGGTCGATCAATATGAAGCCTTCGTATCAGTTAGTGGGATCATCGAAGAAATATATGTGCATGAGGGCCAAGAAGTCAAAATTGGCACCCCCCTATTACGTATATCGAATGATACGCAAAAATTCAATTTGGAGAACGCAGAGTTAGCGGCCAACTACAATGATGTTGCGAATAACCAGGGCAAACTGTTGGAGGCTGAAGCCATCGTTCAAACCGCAAAAGCCAAATTAAAATTGGATTCAAGCTTATTTGCCAGACAAAAAACCTTATGGGCTCAGCAAGTAGGAACGCGTGTAGAATTCGAACAAAAAGAATTGAATTATCAAAGTTCAAAAGCGAATTATCTTTCTGCCAATCAACGTTACAAAGATTTAAAAAGGCAAATCAACTTCAGTGCTGCGCAGACGAAAAAGAACGTACAAATTTCAGCTAAGCAGCACGATGATTTCATCCTAAAAAGTAAAGTAGAAGGCATTGTGTTTAATCTACTCAAGGAAAAAGGAGAACTCGTAGGCCCACAAACACCCATTGCAACATTGGGAAAAGCCCAAAATTATAAGCTTGAAATGCAGGTGGATGAGCATGATATTTTCAAAGTTAAACTCGGACAAAAAGTAGCCATAACGTTTGACGCCTATAAAAATCAATATTTTGAAGCGGAAGTTAATAAGATTGCCTCCATTATGAATGAGCGAAATAAAACATTCTTGATTGAAGCAAAAATGATAAAAGCTCCGGAAAAACTCTATCCAAATGTCACATTTGAAGCTAATATAATACTTCAGACAAAGAACAATGTACTTATCCTTCCTCGTAACTACTTGAAAAACGACTCGATCGTAACCTTAGTAGACGGAAGTAAACGCGTTGTTAAATTAGGGTTGACAGATTTCCAAAAAGTCGAAATTATAAGTGGATTGAGCGCTCAAGAGCATGTGATTAAGCCAGAATAATGAATCTCAAACTAATCATACAGGTTTCAATTTCTTTGCTACTCGCAAGATGGAAACAAACATTGGTTGCCGCTGCTGGGGTAACTTTTAGCATCACGATGTTTGTCACTTTGCTTGGATTCATGAATGGCTTAAATGATTTATTGGATGGTTTGATCATGAATAGAACCGCACATATTCGCCTTTACCATGATATAAATGTGTCAAAAATCCAACCCGTCGATCTCCTATCCCCGCAAACAAAAAATTTCATTCAGTCTGTAAAACCCAAAAAACAGCGTCTTGAAATTTACAACAGTGCACAAATTATGTCGGCCATCAAACGAGACCCTAGGGTACTCGGTGTTGCACCTAAAATAAATGCGCAAGTATTTTATAATGTTGGGAGTGTGGATTTGACCGGAAATATCAATGGCATCCATCCCGACGAGGAGAACCGCTTATTTATGTTTTCCGATTATATCACAGCAGGAAATTTCCGTGATTTAAAAAACATCCCCAATAGTATCATTTTAGGAAAAGGTATTGCCGACAAAATGGCTTCACATGTTGGTGATATCGTACAGATTACGACGAGCAAAGGCGAACGAGTTCAGCTAAAAGTCGTTGGCTTTTTTCAATCCGGCTTACAGGACCTAGATCGGGTTCAAAGTTATTGCTCCATTGAAACGACCCAAAAAATACTAGGAGTTTCATCTAACTACATTACGGACATTCAAGTTAAATTAAAAGATGTCACAAAAGCACCCGAGATGGCCGTTGAATACCAGCGTTATTATGAAACGGATGCGATTGATATCCAACAAGCAAACGCACAATTCGAAACGGGAAGTTCTATTCGAAGTATCATTTCCTATGCCGTAGGCATTACCCTGCTCGTTGTTGCGGGCTTCGGAATCTACAACATACTGAACATGATGATTTACGAAAAAATGGATTCCATCGCAATCATGAAGGCCATCGGTTTTTCAGGCAATGATGTCAATTTGATTTTCATCTTAATCGCATTAAGCATCGGTATTTTTGGGGGAGCAGTAGGTTTACTCGCAGGTTTTGGAATATCAAACATCATCGATCAAATCCCCTTTAATACGGAATCACTACCGACGATTAAAACATTCCCGATCAACTACAACCCCATTTATTATATCATTGCCTCCGCATTTTCAATCGTTACAACCTATTTTGCGGGGTATTTTCCATCGAGAAAAGCAAGTAACATAGACCCTGTCATCATCATCCGAGGAAAATAGCATGACACACATTCATAAAGAAGTTTTAAAGGCAAAACATATCACGAAATACTTTCATGATCCCTTGACTGTCAAAGTATTGGATGATATAAATTTCAGCCTCACACAAAGTGAATTTGTCTCGGTCATCGGGAAGTCTGGTTGTGGTAAATCGACCCTACTTTATATTCTTTCCACTATGGATACGGATTATGAAGGGGAATTATTCATCGATTCCATTCCGATGGTGGGCAAAACAGAAAAGGAATTATCGCGCGTACGAAATGAAAAAATCGGCTTTGTATTCCAATTTCACTATCTACTCAACGAATTCAATGTCCTCAAAAATGTCATGTTACCTGGACTTAAATTAGGTAAATACAGCGAAAAAGAAATTGAACATCGTGCCTATGAAAAACTTAAAGTATTAGGCATTGAAAGGGAAGCACTAAAAATGCCCAATCAATTATCCGGAGGACAAAAACAACGTGTAGCCATCGCCCGCGCATTAATTAATGACCCGCTGCTCATTATGGGAGACGAACCAACAGGAAACTTGGATAAAAAGAATAGCGAAATTGTTTTTCATACCTTCCAGCAATTAGCGGAGGAATTCCAACAAACACTTTTGATTGTTACACATGACAATGAATTTGCCAACAAAACTTCCCGCATCATCGAGATGCAAGATGGCAAAATCATCAACTAGCTGTTATTCTTTAACGATAGCCGTCACGAAAGGTTTTCCCTTTTGCAGTACATGTAATATGTATTTGCCTTGTCGGAAATTCTGAAATTCAGTCAAGTTAATTTCCGAAATTTTCGCAGGATAAGTTGCCTGCCACATCGTACTACCCACAATATCATAAATTGCTACATAAGTAGGCATTGAGCTTTCTGCAGAGAATGAAATACGCAATTTGTCCTTAAAAGGATTAGGAAAAACAGTAAAACTTATGGGGTTTTCAATGGAAACTTGAATCTTCAAGCCCGAGTTTTGTATACTTTTTGTTAATAAATTAGGCTGCTTAAAACCTTGACGCATCGTTACGCCAGATTGAACACTTGTTCCTGCGACCACGCTGGATTGCCCGATAACATGCGAATAATATTTTCCATTAATTTGCTGAGTCCCTCCACCTGATGCGATGGTGGACGAACTGATGGATTGCGCGAAGCCAACCGTAATTGAAGCACAAAACACAAACACAAGGGTATGAAATTTCATCATGTCGAACTAGTTTGACTTAAAGTTACAAATTTATTCTAACCTGCGAAGTATTTCCCAAAGGGTATTCTTCGCAAGAGCCACACAATCCCTCCAGAGATCAATAAACAAATTAATGCAGTGAACGGTATCCCAATACTCGGATGCCACATAGCCCCATAAATCTTAATTTTGACCAAATAAAATAATACAATTATGTGGACCAAATAGATGCCATAACTATGCAAACTTATCCAATCTCGAATCCGAACCGTTCCCGGAATTGTTACCTCGTAGGCCTTAAACAACATGAATAATCCCGCTGTGGACATCACTACGCTGGGCGAAAAATTCGCATACAACAAGCCGTAAAATTTTCCGTCTTCGATCGATTGCAAATAGGTTCCTTCCATGGTCCAGAGCGTTCCCACAATAAATAATATCCAAGCAAAAGTGCGCGTAAACGCATGTTGGGCTACATAGTAACCCAAAACTAAATAGCCTAAATAACCCGTAAAATAGGGCAATTTAACGGGTAAACTTAAACCGGGAAAATGTGGATTATCAAACAAGAGGGTGACCAACCACATCGCTAGAAAGAATTGAATATGACTTTCCTTCGCTTGTCGGACCCAGGAACCAATGATTGGGATAAATAAATAGACCCCCACAATCATGTAGATATACCAAAAGTGATAAGATGCGCCTACAAAATACTGTTTAAAAATCCATGCGGGACCCACAGGCCGACCGCCTAGTCGGACTTGCCAATTGAAAATGGCAAAAATCGTATTATAAAAAAGAAAAGGAACGATGATGCGCAGGAAACTCTTCTTAAAAAACGAGCCCATTTCCTCTTCGCGAGGCAATAACAAGGCTCCCGACAACATCACAAAAATAGGCACCGCATAGCGAAATCCGCCGTTATATAGATTCGCAAACCACCAAGCATCTTCAGGTGTTTTCCCAAAGCTCAACAATACATTCGCCGCAGAATGAATCAGCAGCACAGCAATCGTCGCCGTGACGCGAAGATTATCTAAATATTGAACTTTGGGTTTGGCCATCAATAAAAAGGTTGTTTATAGAATCGTTTCTTAGTCGCGGCATAAATTGCATTCGCAATCGAACCACCGGTAGGCGGCAGTGCCGGCTCCCCTAGGCCCGTTGGGCTAATACCATTATCTACAAAGTAAGCATCAATTTTCGGAACTTCATTGCCTCGGATCATCCGGTAGGCATTAAAATTTGTTGGACTCGTGACACCCGCCTGAATAGTTAGTTTGGCAAACATGGCGTGCCCCATCCCGTCGATGATCGCACCCTTCACTTGGTTTTCCGCACCACTGAGGTTAATTACTTCTCCACAATCCGTCACAGCCGTCACTTGCGTCACCTGCGGTTTCCCATTTTTCACTTGTACTTCGGCAACTTGTGCCACATAGGAGAAATGCGAATAATACACACTGAAACCTTGATGCACCCCCGGCTTCTTCTTCCATTGCGATTTTTCTGCTACTTGACGAATCACTTCTGCAAAGCGATCAGGTTCGTAGGTAATTTTACCCACAGGATTTGATTTCACGCGAGCGAGTAAATCCAGGCGCATTTGAATCGGATCTTTTCCCGCTGCTTCTGCTACCTCATCCAAAAAGGCTTGCTCTGCAAAACCTAAGAAATTGGTTATTGGCGCGCGCCATGGACCCGTCGTAACGGCCGATTTTTGATCCACCGACTCGATTAAAACATTGTCAATCGCACCCACCGGGAAGTTGTCTTGTCGGGTCGAATTTCCCGCATTCAAACCTACTCCGCGTAAATAAAATGCAGTTAAATTTCCTTGGGCATCTATGCCCGCCTTAAAGTGGTAACGCACGGCTGGTCGGTAAGTTCCCCCACCCATGTCATCCTCACGTGTCCACATGACAAGAACGGGCTTTTTGATGATATTAGACAATTCCGCTGCTTCTAAAGCATAGTCATTACTAAGGCGCCGACCGAAACCTCCGCCCATTTTGGATAATTCTACTTGAATCGAATTCTCTGGAATACCGAGTAATGTTGCGACCGCTTTTTGAGCTGATTGAGGAACCTGGGTAGGTCCAGCCAACAACACAGAAGCTGGTTTTACGTCGGCAAAAAAGTTCATCGGCTCCATCGGACTATGCGAAATGAAAGGACATTCATAGGTTGCTTCAATTACTTTGGCCGCTTCTGAAATGGCTTTTGCAAAATCTCCATCTTTCCGTTGGAGTGTCGCCTTATCCGATTTCATGCCCGCATCGAACCAGGCCTGATGTGAATCATTGCTTTCCAATGGAGCATCTGAGCCATAAGAACAGGTTAATTGCTGGCGCGCCTGCATAATTTCATAATTACTCGTCCCCACAATCGCTACCTTATTTTTAAAGGAAACGACATCCAGGATTCCCGGCATTTTCTTGACATCCTCCGCGGAAAATGACTTTAAACTTGCTCCAAAGGGTGGTCGAACAATTTGAGCAAATACCATTCCGGGTTTACGAATATCCAAGCCAAAAACAGGTTTCCCAGTTACAATGGAATGGTTATCCACCCCTCGAACACGCGTACCGATTATTTTATAATCCTTGCGATCTTTGTAGGAAACTGTAGTAGGAACTGGCAATTTCGCTGCTTCCGCTGCTAATGATCCATAAGAAGCCTTTTGACCTTTTGGACCCAGAACAAAACCTTTAGAGGTCATGCATGTGCTTGCATCCACCTTCCACTGATTCGCAGCTGCTTGAACCATCATTTGGCGCACACTTGCCCCTGCCTTGCGCAAACGCTCCCAAGAATGTTTCAACGCACCGGAACCTCCTGTTAATTGACGTTCAAAATTTTGCGTATCTAAATTTGCCTGTAAGACCTCTACTTGCTTCCAGTCAACATCCAATTCCTCCGCAACGACCACCGGGAACGCCGTTTTAATGCCTTGTCCAATTTCCGGATTGGGGGAATATAAACGAATTTTTCCTAATGCATCAATGCTCAAAAAAGCATTAAATCGGCCCGGCTCATTCGCAATCGCCATCGCAGCTCCTTTGGATTCGAACCAATCAAATCCCAAGGTAAATACGCTTGTAAAAAGCGCTGTTTGTTGGATAAAATTCCGACGTGTCGTTTTCATTTCTTGGCTTTTTTAGAGGCTAATTGAACGGCTTCTTGGATGCGGTGATAGGTGCCGCACCGACAAATATTTCCGGCCATGCCGTCTACAATTTCTTGTTTAGACGGATGGGGATTTTTCTTTAATAAAGCGGCAGCGGTCATGATTTGACCCGCTTGGCAATAGCCACATTGGGCCACATCTAATTCATCCCAAGCCTCTTGGATTGGATGTTTACCAACGGGATCTAGTCCCTCAATCGTTGTAATCTGTGCATTTGCAACAGCTGAAATCGGTAATACACATGAACGTGTCGCCTCCCCATTTACCCAAACGGTACAAGCACCACATTGCGCAATGCCACATCCATACTTAGTACCCAAAAGTCCTACGTGATCGCGTAGTGCCCAAAGCAGCGGCGTGTTGGGATCAATATCCAAACTGACCTTTTTTCGATTAATCGTCAATGTAATTGCCATGACTATTTCTTCTTTTTAATGATTTCTTTAATGCGTAGATTTCTAAATTTCAACGGGGAGCCGTGTCCTAAGAACCCAATATGGCCCGATTTGTTTAATAAACCTGGATGTTCTTTATGGTCTGGAGTACCGTCTTTTGTCGCCTGAACGATATCCCCATCTGTAATCACCTCGCCATTTAAAATAACTTTGATGTGATTACCTTCAGCGATAACTTCCTGCTCATTCCATTCTCCTACGGGTTTCAAGAATCCTTGTTTGGCAGGAATGATTCCATAAACGGAACCGTGGTATTGATAGGGTTGTAATTTGGCATAGATCGGGGATGTATTATCCAAAATCTGCAATTCCATCCCCACATAAGCCGCGTCACCTTCCAGCGGCGTACGAATGCCAAGGCCGTTATTTGCACCTGGTGTTAATTGAAAGTCAAATTTCATGTGAAAATCACCATATTCCTTTTTGGTATATAAATTCCCATGACCCCCACGTTTCGGATCCACGACCAAATCCCCATGTAAAGGAAAATAATCTGTCGTATTTCCAGTCCAATTAAATAGAGAGGAGCCATCAAATAAGGATTCAAAGCCGACTTCTTCAGGCTTGTACGTAGGCTGAGGGGTCAAATCTTTTACATAAATATTGCGATAAACGATGTGATTACCATGGGCTTGCAATTCAATCGCATCCTTGATGAATATGGGGATTTTACGATCCCAATAGTTCTCTAAAATCACATTATCAACGACTAATTCACCATTCAAATAGACCGTAACACGTTCTCCACGCATCGTGATACGAAACGAATTCCATTCCCCCACGGGATTATCCGCTACTATTAACGGATTTTTCGGATTAATTTGGTTGTTATACAAACCACCCGAACCTACCTGGGCTCCTACATTCTTCCGAGCAATATCCCAAATCTGTACTTGAGGCGAACCTCGTAAATAAAGTCCCGCATCGCCATCTTTTTCGATTTTCCAGTCGATGCTTAATTCAAAATCTTGGTAATCTTTGACCGAACATAAATTGTCGCCATGACCAGTAAAGTGGAGCTCCTCCCCTTGCGCTAACCAGCCTTTACGCATGATGGAATCAGCCTTAATTTGCTTCATCGCCAAAGTGTCAGCAGAGGTTTTTCTTCGTTTGACAGGATTATCAACTAATCCCTTCCAACCGCGTAAATCGGTTCCGTTGTACATCGAATAAAATCCGCGGCCCGGATTACTTTTCATGACTTGATCACGAACGGTTGCATCCGCAATTTGCCAAAGATTTTCGAGCGCCCATTCTTTTGTCATTTGACCTTGAAAATCGGGATTAGCAACATAAAGAGCGGCTAATGCATCTACAGCGATTTGCTTCACATTCGGTTCTTTAAGTCCTAAATAAAGCGTGCGCATAGCTGCCAAGGAATTACATTTAGTTAATCCCTTATAAATCTGCTCGCGCGTATCAAGGTTTTGGGTTAAATCTAAGGCATTACGATAGCGCAAAACCTGTTGGTCTACATTCGCAAACGCCTTCCCGTTAATCCGAACAAAGGACCTTAATGCCTCTTCGTTTTGATTCGATTTTGCGATTGCATACAACCAATCTAAATTGGCTACTTCCTGTACGAAAGGAATCCAATTGGATTTATTCGTCGCTTGAAGTGCATAGGCTGTAATTTTGGCATTTCGCGTCGCATCTTGCTTGACTAGTTGAGCCATACATGTTTGCAAAGCCCTTACTTCATTCGGCAATTGCGCAATGGATAATTTCTCGGCAATTAAATCAAAATCACGCAGGTCTATCCATTTGTTTAGAGATTCAAATCCTGCGCCGCGTTCTGGATTATTTGATTGTACAGCAAGCCAAACCAGAGACTTCACTTCAGGCCATTGCCGGCCGCTGCCATAGGTTAATAGGATTGTTTTTTGAGCTAAATTCGCTTGATTGTAGCTACTTAATTTAGCTTTAACAAAAGCATTTGCCGCTAAGCTTGTGCTGTAATCAGCAATTTTTTGTGCATCAATTTTCCCCTGTAAATTATCCCAAATAGCTGGTAAGCCTTGAATTTGCAATTGTGAAATGAGTTGTTCCGTTTTGAATGCTGAATTTTGAATCAAAGGCAATGCCCAAGCAGACTTATAGATTCCTACTGCTTTTATAAAAGCTTTTTGATGTGTAGCATCCCATCCTTTGAATGGTAAGTTTGGACGCGGTTTGGCCAATAAATGTTTTAGAATAAAGGCTGTTACCTGGGGTTTTGATTTGGCATATTGCTCAAGCAAAATGCGTTCATCTTGTTTGGCGATTAATCCGATAAGATGAATTTGTGTCGCTTCAGGAAGATCAGCATTTAAAAAGGCTCTCAATTCAGCTGTATTTTTGGCATTCGCAAGAATGAAAGCTTCCGTGGCCTGCGTCGGCTCGTAAACCCCTTTACTGGCTAATGCAGCAGCTTTCAATGCAGCTGTGGCTCCGTGCAACTGGTAATTCAATTGCTGCTCTCGCGTGGATTGGGCGAGTGCTTGCCAACTAACAAATAATAAAAGTATGTATTTCATGATGTTTAGAGGATATAAGGTGCACGCATCGGCTGATGGATTAGACTATTTGCTTCTGGATCGCCGACAAATTCTTGTTTGATGGGATCAAATTTCAAATTACGGTGCAATCGCATCGCGATTAAACCCATGTTGATGAGCGTACACGAACGATGTCCATTTTCCTCATTCAAGGCAAATTGAGTCCGGTTTTTAACTGAGTCAACAAAATCAATTTGTTGGGCTGGAGGCTCTGGAAATTCGGCCAATTTACGTTCTAAATCCGGAATATCTGATTTGAAATTACGGTACAATTTTCCTTTAGGTCCTTCGATGTAGGCCACTTTCTCATCCTTGGCTTCCCCGTCTAATACGATTTGGCATCCATCCGCATAGGTATAGGTGATGCGATTAAAGATTCCTACGGCGTCTTTGTCTTGAACGGGGGCATCCACTTCAACATAAATGGGACTCTCATTGTCTTTACCTAACATATATTGAATCGGATCCATGTAGTGCTGACCCATATCGCCCAAGGCACCGCCATCATAATCCCAATATCCTCGGAAGGTCTGATGGGTCCGATGTACGTTATATGGTTTATAGGGAGCGGGTCCGAGCCAAGCATCGTAATCTAGCTCAGGTGGAACCGGCTGCGGAGTCAAATCCGTTTTACCAATCCAATAGAATTTCCAATCGAATCCTGTGTGTTTGCTAACGGTAAACTTCAAAGGCCATCCGAGAAGTCCCGAATCGACTAATTTCTTCATGGGTTTCACCGGACTATTTAATCCGTAGAAATTTCCCTCGAAACGAAACCAAGTATTCAGTCGGAAAATTCGACCGTGTTGCTGAATAGCCTCTTTTAATTTTTGGCCTTCTCCAATCGTTCGGGTCATCGGTTTTTCACACCAAACATCTTTTCCCGCACGTGCGGCATCAGCTGCCATAATGCCATGCCAATGGGGTGGTGTGGCAACATGAACAATGTCAACTTCAGGGAGTTGAATCATCTCACGGTAGTCGGAGAATGCTTTGACGCCTTTCTCTACTTTGTCTAACCCGAGCTGTAGGTTTTTCTTGTCAACATCACACAAAGCAACAACTCTAGTGCCTGCATATGGGATGTGTCCACGACCCATTCCGCCTGTTCCGATGATCGCTTTGGTCAGTTGGTCAGATGGTGCAATAAACCCCTTTCCAAGCACGTGGCGGGGCACAATACTAAATGCCGCTAAGGAAAGGGCGGATTGACTCAGGAATTTTCTTCTTGAAACTGACATAATTGAATAGGTTTATGTCCCAAGATATAAATTTTTTTCGATAGACGCTGCCGGGGTCGTTGACCCCGGCAGCGTCACCCCCCACCCTCTGGTCAAAGTACAACAAAACTGGATAAATTATCAGCTTTTCCTGAAGAAAATCAAGTTCCTGAATGAATAAACGGGTATCTTTCGCTACGAAAAAGTTGACGCTGCCGGGGAGTCTACGACCCCGGCAGCGATCAACTTCTGATAACGACTGTTAAACTACGCGCGCCATGCGCACCAATCACAAGCGATTGCTCAATATCTGCGGTCTTCGATGGACCTGCTAAAAACAAACCAAATCCAGAATTAACGCCACCCAATCGTGCATAAGCCGCATGCATATTCGGTACAATTTCGGATACGTTGATAACTAAATGTTGGCATATAAATGGCGCCACCCGATGAGGAAAAGCCTCTTCAGTTAACCAAATCGCCCCATTCTCCGCAACCCCAAATTCTCCATCAATTTCCAACACCTCCACGTCCGCTAAACTCAAGCCATCCAAAGTCTTTTCATACCGACGCCTAACTGGAAACAAAACCTCGAGTTCCTCCGGAGAAACAACACGCGCACCCACCACTTCCAAAGAAGCCCGAAAATCAAAGTCCTCTGAAGCACCTAAGAAATCACCAGGATGTTTCAAATCCACTGAATGCTTGATTTTGCTCAATATGTCTGCTCTTGTGCTCATCGTTTTTTGTACCAATCTTGAAAACTTTCCTTGGGCGCTACAGGCATTTCGCGTTGCTTATACCAAGGGTTAAATCGATTATTCAACAAAGTGGAAAAGCAACGAAAAAAAGCTCCTCCGAATCGATACAATGCCGGTCGGGCTAATATAAATGCCATTACTTTCATGCCCACCAACTTAGAAACAGGTGCTAATCCTTCGGCCATCAAATCCTGTCGCCAAAACCACAATTGTTCATGGATATTGATCTTCACTGGACAGACATTCGAACAAGAACCACACAAAGTCGAAGCAAAGGGCAAATCAGCATTCGCTTTTTTATCGATATTGGGCGATAAAATAGAGCCAATCGGCCCGGCAACGGGTTGGTGGTAACTATGTCCCCCACTCCTGCGATAAACGGGACAAGTATTAAAACAAGCCGCACAACGGATGCATTTCAAGGAATTCTTGTATTTCGGATTAGCGAGTTGGCGGCTCCGACCGTTATCCAACAGCACTATGTGCATTTCCTGTCCTTCGCGCGGTTGATGAAAATGAGAGGAATAGGTCGTGATCAATTGACCCGTTGCGCTGCGAGCGAGTAGTCGCAAAAACACAGCTAAATCGACTCGTTTGGGGATAATCTTTTCGATTCCCATGCAGGCAATATGGACTTTGGCCAAATGAGCACCCATATCTGCATTTCCCTCATTCGTACAAACAACGAATTCGCCGGTTTCCGCTACGGCAAAATTCACTCCCGTAATTGCCACTTCGGAAGCGAGAAAATGCCCACGAAGATGTTGGCGCGCCGCCTCAGTCAAAAATTGGGGATCTTTATTTCCTTTGGGTGTACCTAAATGTTGGTGAAAGGTCTCCCCCACATCCTCTTTCTTCAAGTGAATAGCTGGCAAAACGATATGACTGGGTACTTCTTTTCGAAATTGAACAATTCGTTCACCTAAATCGGTATCCACTACTTCGATGCCACGTAATGCCAAATAATCATTTAAATGACATTCCTCGGTCAACATCGATTTGCTCTTGACCAAAACCTTGGATCCCTGCGCCGCAATGATGCCATGCACAATCGCATTATGTTCCGTCGCATCTGCCGCCCAATGCACTTTGATCCCATTCGCAAGAGCCTTAGCCTCAAATGCCTCTAAATATGCTCCTAAATTCGCTAAGGTATGATCTTTGATCTGCGAGGCATGTTCGCGCAAAGCTTCCCATTCCGGTAAAACCTTGGAAGCCTTATCTCGTTTGGCACGCACAAACCACAAGGTTTCATCATGCCAATCGGTCCGCTCAGCATCCGCAATAAATTTCTCCGAAGCTTCCGCGTGACTAGACATGATTCAATATTTCTACGATATGTTTCACTTGTACCTTTGATCCTTGACGCCGCAAAATCCCCTCCATGTGCATGAGGCAAGAAGTATCAGCCCCCACAATAAATTCGACTAAATTCGCATCATGTTCTCTAATTCGATCCTGCCCCATCTTCACTGACACAGCCTCCTCCGTCACACAAAATGTTCCCCCAAAACCACAGCACTCATCTTCGCGGGCTGGCATCGCCACATCAATGTCCTTCACTAAAGCCAATAAATCCTGTAGTTTAGAAAAGGGTTTTTCGTTACGCTCCGACATCGAACTTAAACGCAGACCTCGCTGCCCATGGCAACTTTGGTGCAATCCTACCCGATGAGGGAATGAAGCATTCAGCAAAGAAACCTTCAACACATCCGTCAAAAATTCACAAATCTCATAAACTGACGCGCGGATTTTTGAAGAAGGATGATGCTCCTTCAAGTGTAATACACAAGAACCCGAGGGCCCCACGATGTAATCAAAACCCTCGAAATTCGCCGCAAAATTAGCGTCGCAGCCCGCAGTTGAGGATGCAAAACCCGAATTGGCCATCGGCTGGCCGCAGCAGGTTTGATCCTTGGGAACGATGACCTCGCAACCCAGTTTCTCCAACAATTCCAAACTCGCCACAGCTACCTGCGGATAGAATTGGTCAATGTAACAAGGGACAAACAGCGCAACACGCATCTTAATATCTTTTCAATTGAATTAAATTCTTTGGCAATTCGCCCCTATAAACCATCAGAGCCGCACCCAAAGCACTCGCCTGTGCCACCTCGGCGGCATAAACCTCGATCGATGGAAAGGCATGAGCCAACAAGCGCATATACCATTCATTTTTACTGAAACCGCCATCAACAAGCAATTGCTTGACAGGCGCATCTTTCAGCAACAAGTTCAAACTATAAATTTGTTGGCCCACCAAATCTACCATGAATTGATCATAAGCCGAAGCTAAATCGGAGAAATCCGCCAAATCACGTGATGCAAAAGCACTTTCAAAAACGGAAGCATACACAGCAGTTAACGAAAAAACACGCTCATTAAATCGACAATCCTTGAATGTACCCCCAAAATGTGCCTCCATCCGAGCCACCTGCTCCTCATGAAAATGCCCTCCAAATAATCGAGAGGCCTTCAAGGGTTTTCCATTGGGCTGTAAATAACACAAGACGTCATTGGCTAATTCCTCTGCTGTCAAGGGGGATTCATTAAACGGATGCATCGCAATGCACCAGGTTCCCGTTGATAACAATATAAACTCGTTCGACATTGATCGTAAATAGGGTACCAAAGCCGCTGAAGAATCATGCAGACCTAAACCATAATTAATCCCATCTATCGTTAAAAATGGTTCGGAAGAAATAGGAGCTAATTGTTCCTGAATCTTTTCAACCCAAGGATGATATTGTCCTAAATCAAAATCCCATAAGGCCGTATGACAACCAATGGACGTGATTTCAGAAAAAAGCTTTCCCGTAAATAGCGAAGCAATATAATTGGGGAAATGCAGGGCCTTATACACCTCCGGCCAAAAGTCTCTTCGCATGGACGAATACACCTGTAATCCCGAATTTAAATTCCCTAAAATAGGTGATGCTGTCTTGCGGGCAAACTCGGCTTCTCCCCCATATTCCGCATACGGAAATGGAGAAGAAACAGGCTTTAAGTAATTATACAGGGGAGCCACGGGGTCCCCAGCCATGTTCACATAGACAAACGAAGCGCCATAGGCGGAGAAATTCAAACCAATGATTTCGAATTCGGGCATTTGGCAGAGCGCTGCAAAGGTTGACACAACCCATTGCTGCAAGGCGAAAAGGTCTTCACAAGCAAAGCCATCTTCATCCGAAATCTCGGCAAATGTCTGTTGCTTTTCGAACACGATGTCAAACGCTGTTGACCAAAGGAAGACCTTTTTATTGGTCTTCCCAATGTCAAATACCGCGATAACTTGCGTCCTCAAACTCATCTTACAATCCCGTCGCTACCGTTTTTGCCCCACGGGCCTTAATTAATTGATCGCGCATTTTTTCCTGGCGGAATAAAGCAATAGGATCTAAAGCCCCGCCTAATTCCAAGCGTGCCTGAGCCACCAATGCCCGAACATCCGTCCGGAATACAGCTTGCAAAATCTCCTGGCAACGCACGACATCATTCGCTTCACGCGCAGCTTCTAAGGCGGCACGATCAACTAATAAGGCCTGGGCATAGGCGATTTGGATCGCTTCCACGGATTGCAATAAATCTTCTAAAGGATCTTTTACATTATGCGAGGCATCAATCATCCAACCCAAATCTTTGGCATGATCCATTCCTTTAGCATCCATCCCATCCACTAATTCATTGAATATCAAGAACAATTGATACGGCTTAATCGAACCCGCAGTTAAATCATCATCCCCGTATTTTGAATCGTTGAAGTGGAAACCGCCCAATTTACCTTCCATCAAGAGAATCGAAACGATTTGCTCTATGTTGGCATTCGGTAAATGATGTCCCAAATCTACCAATGTCTTTGCCTTGGGTCCCAATTTATTCACCATCGAATACGAAGCACCCCAATCTCCTACGGTTGTCGAATAGAAATTCGGCTCATAGGCCTTGTATTCCAAATACAAAGACCAGTCGGAAGGTAGCGCGGCATAAATCTCACTCAAACTTTCAACCGTGCGCTCGTAGGCCCGACGGAAATTCAATTGTCCCGGGAAACAAGATCCATCGGATAACCAAACCGTCAAAGCTTTCGAACCTAATTCAACACCATGTTTGATCACCTCGATATTATGATCCACCGCTTGTTTCCGAGTTGCCGCAGAAACATGTTGCAAGGAACCGAACTTATAGGAAAGGGCCTGAACAGCCTGATCTTGAAAGGTATTTGAGTTAACCGCATCAAAGGCCAATCCATGCTGAGCCGCCAGCGTACGTATCGCCGCTGGGTCGCTTGGGATGTCCCAAGGAATGTGCAAGGAAATGGCTCCAGAAGTTTGGTTCAACTGATGTAGTAAACCCACATCCGCTATTTTTTCTTCCAAATTACGTGGTTCGCCTCCGCCTGAAAAGCGACCGAAACGCGTTCCTCCCGTACCCAAGGCCCAAGAAGGAATGGCAATTTGAAAATCTTTTAATTTCTGTAAAATACCTGCTGGCAAATTCACCTCGGATTTCAAAAAATCCAGTCGGCGAGTATGTTGCGCCAACAAAGCTTCGT
>JACCEA010056220.1_pt1 | contig 22322 bp, 27 predicted proteins | sample 7449851 | NCBI WGS metagenome assembly JACCEA01 (sample SAMN15323453, study PRJNA562643) | freshwater metagenome | isolation source: river surface water | place: USA:Blue River Watershed | collected 2017-08-18 | reverse complement strand
TTTTTTTTTTTTTCGCACATCCCAACGACCTCTGGTGATTTCCATCGCGAGCACTGCAGTTCTTGACTAATGAAATTAGGTGCATGCTGCAAATTGAAAACACAACATCTCAAAGTAAAGTTATTTAACCGTTTGCACTTGCAGTGTCTAACTTGTTGTAGGATGCAGCAAACTGTTTAAAGTTGGATATGGTTAATCGACATTCCGCCACTATAGACTGATGGATATTGAGTAAGACCTAATTCGAAAATGCGCATCAAAAGTACATACCTCAATCTGCTTTGGTGCTTCAGAGGTATTGCCGTTACGAGGGGTAATTGTATTGCCAGCCAACTCTGTATGGTGAACTACGAAAGGCAAATCATCATCATCGTCCCCAAAAAAAGACGTCCTAACATCCTCTTTTAATTTGTCAAAAAAATCATCTCGTGTGCCGCCACTAGACGATCTTGTTGGAGCTGCACCATCGGCACGTGAGTCGAATGAACTGAACTGCCTACGTTCTTTGTCTGAAACAAGATCCATCATCTTGTTAGAATTATTGGTCAGCAAATCTGCATTCCCATCGGTTCCAAGTGCTTTAATTGGGAAAGAGGGGATACTCAGTCGCTGTCGAAGAAGCTGCCATTCCGGAAGCATTAACTTTACAAACGAAAATACCACATGAATGAACAAGTACAAAGAGAAAACACAATAATTGATCAACACAGGTTGAGAAAAAAGGCACAAAGAACGTCACCTGAGATGGTGCAAGTGTAAGACCTCCACTTTGGTTGGAATCGTTGTGGATACTGGCGGCTGCCATTGCAGCACTCAGCCCACTATTGGTATTGTTTGCATCGCCAATTATTGCATTTTTTCGGAAAGAAAGTCTCTTTTCAGACAATGAAGTACTGTACAATGGTCCCATTAAGTGAGGTGATGTTGACGTGAGGCTTGTGGAATAAGGTGGAAACGGAGGACTACTTCCTATTGGTAATAGATCCTTCGTGCTTCCATCACTATTTCGCTCCTCCTATAGTAAAATGGTCAAACGTATATAAAAATACGAAGTAACAAGATAAAAGAATAAAATAACACATGCAGCCCTTTTTAATGTCTAAAAACTACCTACCAACATTTGTTGAAACGCAAAAGGGGCAGCGGAGTAGCTTCCAACCGGAGTTCCTGCGCTTTTCGCCAGCAGATTGTTTGTGTTATTGCTGGCACTATGAGGAATTGGAATATTTGGGGTCGATCCAAGACTTCCGAAGTATCCTGGGCTGGTGCTTGCGACTGGCGAACTTCTATTTTGAACGCCTGTCGCACCATACAAATGACTAACTTCGTTTGGTCGAAAAGGGCTTGCATCAACAGGATTACCACGTCCTCCAGTTTCAAATGATCTCGATTGTCCAGGCCCTTCACTCGGCAATTGGAAACTCCGTCGGTGCATTTCACGTGCATCAGAGGATGCTGTGCGGCCACGACTCGCCATTCCCAAACCACTGTTGCCCTCATCTGCAAATTGAAGGGGTAAGCTGAGAGTGAGGTTAGAGCTAACCGCTTACATGAGCTAGGCGAAGAGCCAGGTATGGGCACTGGTGGAGATGCGGATGACAGAGATTCTCTACGTATGGGTTGCGGAGTTGTCGCATTCGAATTAGAGACATTGCCGCTGCTGCTTGGTGCATTTAATGAACCACTACTTATCATCTTTATGATCGCCTGAACATATGGACAAAATATCACTTTACTCCTGAACAATGAAACATTAACAACATTTTAGATACCTTTACGGGTGTTGAATTTAGAAATGTCACCCCTATGGATATCAAACCTCTCGATGTAGAAATCTTTGCGAATTGATATCTAGACACCTCAAATTTGAATTGCGATGGAAGTTTTTGTTGTTCTGCATAAAGTTGAAAAGATAGTATTGGTTTAACAGAACAACTATGTAGCATATTAAACCCAGGTAACATGCGCACAAAGCAATACAACGAACGCAGTAGCGTCTGAACACGTCTATTTATTACAGCAAAAGGTCTTGCATCACCTTTCAAGTCACTAGTTATCAAATAGGCAAAAGACCACCTCTCTAATAAAACATGTTCATTAGTTTTTGGAACGTGAATGTATATGTCCAACGTAAGTGCTGTTGCCATGTTCATTTTCCAGTTATTCAACACATAGCGGATATAATCCATAAACTCTGTGATTGTCTGGCTCGTTATAGGGCGTAAAGATGCTTTACGTTCACGCAGAATGGATTCTGTTGCCCCCAACATACAATCATACACCAGATTATCTAGCGGACTTAAGGTGCGGGCACTCATGATCAATATGAACAATAGGAATAGGGAATTGAATATTGGAATTAACTAATCAACACAAAATTGGAAGAAAGTTGCTAGAAAATACAGTGAGACACGTTCTCAATACTTATTTATTATTGGGGTTTATATATAATTAATTAATACCTCCTAGGTGCGAAGTACCCAGAGGTAGTAGGATAAAATATTGCGCGCCGCCTTTCTTTGCCTTTTGGGCCTGCTGACTGAAGAATACAATACAAAATGTCAGATGCCAGATGTGGTTGTTGTTTTATAAGCAGATATCAAACAATCAGTATTTACCTAAATTTTCACTAAAGAATGTTGAGTTTTGATGAATTCAAAGCTATAAACAAAAGAGAACAAAGCAAAGCCGATGTGGGCGTGACTAAAACCACTAATGCTGAACCCGTCAAGAAACCTATTGCTTTCTCTCAAACCACGAAACCCTCGCTTAATAGTCTCAAGGAGAGTGAAAGTGAACTACCAAACTCATCAACAAACAGAAGTGATGCTGAAAAGTCTCCAACGAACACTTCGGCCTCTGCTAGAAAGATACTTGGTGACTTTCTAGAACTTCAATCGATGCAAACTTTGTACATTGTATTATTGGTACTCGATACGTTTGCTGCGTTTGCAGAAATATCACTGACGAATAGCTCACAAATCTCAAAGAATCTTTTCCCGCATTTAATCAATCAAGCGGTCAAAAGTCTAAAGTTCCTCTCCAAGCTCAATTTGATGTTCTTTTCCATGGAAATTCTTATGGTCTATGTCGCATTTGGATTAGCGACCATCACACATTTTGGATATATGACTGACTTTGTTATAATCACCACACAGCTAACCTTAGATTATTATGGGGTTGGTCGCATTAATCGTTTGTTAAATCTCCTGAGAGTGTGGAGGCCAGTTCGATTATTAGCCGCCTTGATTCACATTGAACGGGAGGAGAATAAAGATCTGAGGAAAGAAATAGCTGATAGGGATGACAGTATTCATCTAAAAAATGCAGAAATAGAGAATTTGAAAATTGAACTTTCCAAGGAAAAAAACGCTCGCGAGTCTATTGAAACGATGCTACAAAATTACAAAGAAGAGGTGGATACATTAAATGAAGCACTGAAGATTGCGGCTATGGATATTGCGGAAGTTGCTCAGGCAGATGAAGATATTTTAGATTCAGATAATGATGAAGATGATGCCACACTTTCATCAAACGCGGAATCTTCAGTAAATTCGAAAGTTAATAAATTGCGTGCAGCACTGGGTGAGAATCTCGCTGCCGATACTAAGAGTACTTTTGTCATTCACGAAAACGGCGGTTTTGAAAAGAAATGATCAATCGCAGGAAATCTCCATGTATTAATTTAAATATTAGAACATCTTTTTAAATTTCATCTTCATCATCATTTTCATTCAGGGTGAGTTTGGATTTATTATGATCCTTCATGGAGGTATTTCTTAGCTTTGAGAGCACTTCATCACCTACAGTAGAAAACATTGGCAGGCAATCAGGCCTAAATACCACACCGACTTTCTTTTCTGTCATATTGGGTAAAATTTCTTCCTCTCTCCGACGCTCTGCGAACCAACAATCCCACCGTAGAGTTGATGTTGGATTCTCAGGTGCTTGTATACGAGAAAATCCATATCTTTCGTCGGAGTTGCATTCGTCAAGGATCATAGCAAAGAGATCCTCAACAGCACCAGACACTAGTCGGCTGGTAATTGAAGTTGAGTGACTGATATCAGGAGACACATTCACTTCGATTAATTTCACTTCGAGGGATTCGGTTACCATCAAGTCCAATCCCAACCATTCGAATGATTTTCGACTACTTTTCATTCTATGTCGCACAGCTGCTACAGCTTTTATGCTGATGGCTTTAATTTGAGGCAGGATTGCGTCTTTGAAGTTGATACAATCGTACCCGGCAACTTTTGATGATTCGTTGCGTCGTCCATAATCCACAAGAAACATATCAAACTCTGCTTGAGACATCATCGTGTCACATTCATACTCGGAACATGAAACTTGATGAGAATAATCCTTTTGGATCGCATGATTACAAAGATGAACAAATTTGTTCGTAAGACTTTGTTCATCAAGTGAATACTCTGTCGACGATAGCCGCAAATAGCACTCAGAAAACCCAAAGATAACCAATGGATACAAGGAAGTAACTAGAATCCACTGACGAATGTCAAATTTACGGCGATTCCTAACCAATAATGTATTTTCAATGTACTTTTGTACAATGCACTTGAATGAAAACATTTTTGCTGTGGACAGAGTTTCCTCCATTCCTCTGCAAACCTCAATCCTTTCACCGCACGATGAGCCTACAGGTTTTACAATCCACATATTTGTATTGGATATCGGATTACGATACACAATACCTGAATTACTGGAGGAATATAATAATTGGTTGAGGTTTTCGACACGTTGCTGATAGTCCAACACATTTTTCTTGTCGATGGACATTTTCAGTCGATCTACAACTGCTCTTAATTGATTGAGTTTGTGTTGGCATTCACTGAACCATGCTTGTTCCTTTTCTGGACAATTCCACAGTGTGTTATAAGAGTCTATTGTAAAAACCAAAATAATTTCAATCAATTCAGGAACAGTTTGGTACGCTGGACTCCATGTCAACGGAAGAATATTTTGACATTGGGCATTGTGTAAATGGTAGGCCAGAAAAGCTTTGTTGCTGAGATGTTGTGCACCTTTAAAGTGGTTTACCCAAATATTATCAAGATCGTTGCGATCAAAATTAACATTTCGTAAATTGGTCCATAACAGAGATACTGTATGGTCATTGGCACATTTCTCATCAACACCAAAATGTTGATGCCAACCACGTTTTGTTAGTTGGCGAGTAACTTCCTCAAATTTTTCGTCGGCTATAAAGAATTGCTGATATGTTTTGACTGAAGGTGAACTAGTGTCGAACAACATTTTCCTTGCTTTTGAATTTTGGAAGGTGATTATTATTATTGGAAGTTACTATTATTTCCCTTGCACAGACTCATTGCATAGAACTGATAACATCAAGGCTGCAAACAATACAAAAAGATGTCACATCACTGATTCTTATAAATCAACAATCCCACCATTAATTAAAGTCATCAATGCCCTGGAATGAATATGGCTATAATAGTACTTATTAGCCGACTTAGCCCAACAAATAAAAAATCCAAGATCCTGCTATATATTGTACTGCCGCCCTCTGCTGTGCGCCTGGCGTGTGCTGCTGCTGTGCTGCTGCCGCCGCTCTCTGACACATGTCGTACATTCCATTCATCTAAAGGTATACAATATTGATGACATTGCTAACATCCCACTGGCTGATATCATCATTAAAGGATGATTGTTTACCAAAAGCTTGCTCATATCCGTAACATGTGAAGTATTCCAATTAGATATTATAGTTGGTATATATCAGCGCCTGCTGCTGTTTGCTGCGCCGGCGGCAGCTGGCCGGACGCAGCGATTTATGTGACCTTCTTATTATTATTATGTAATTGCTGCCATCCCGCATCGTTGCATTTGGTTATTTGGTTCGATTTGGGATTGTTATTATGCATATTGTATTGTATATTATTGCATAGGTTTGATTGTATTGGTTTGTTGATTTGTTTGGGTTGAGCACTATCAAAATTTAGTATGGAGTCGAGCCGTTTTTCCCCTCAAAAAGGAGGAAACGGGAGCTTTCGCTTGGTTCACGATGAACAACATGATAGAACAGCGAGTTTCCACGCTATTTTGGTAACAGATGAAGAGGAACACACTCCCTTAGGTCGATCAACTGCTGGGCTGGAAGAAGATAGTCATGTTCGCTCATCATACCAACGCCATGACTTATCACAGCAGGACATCACAATCGCTTTGGTGGACAGAGTATTATTAGCAGATGATAATCGATATTACAAAGGTATGGTGATGATGGCAATATCTGCTTTATTCAGCGGGCTAGGAAACAGTATGGTTCCTAATTCGGTTTTATCCTTGTTGCACAGTTTTTGTTTATTAGTTGGTCTTGATTGGATTTTTATGCACGATATCGCTTTATTTTCTAAAACCGGAGCAGTTCACCTAGTGTATGTAATTATCCTCCAAGGCTTGGGCTTTTGTATAGGATTCTACTCTATGTTTGGCTATCCAAAGACTACAATTGTGACCATACTTGAAGCATTTGGTGCTGGTGTCTTGGCGTGGATTGTGTACACATTGTTCGCAATTATTCCATATTTGACATTTACTGGATTGTTTCCACGATCGTTGTCAAATGTTTTGGTCTTCCCAATTTTGCAGACAATGACCGCTTGCGTAATTATTGGAAACATCTTTAGTGTTTTCATCGTCCCGGGAAATACGGCATTGGATTACGAACCACTAAAACAACTTGCCAGTCTCTGTGGTATTGCTTCGGTAAATTTCATTTTCGTTTTGTGTAGTGCTTATCCAGCATACTTAGCCACTCATTATCGCTTAGTCAAACATGCAGCGATACGAAAATGGTCGTATATGCTCTTACTTGGACTCCTAACAACGTTAGTGATAACGGCATTTATAAATCGGGCACCATATTTGTTTCAAAAGAACATTCCTGAACTGATTGAGCCTGTTGTTCCTGTTTCCTGCATTTTTTCTCAAGGAGCTGAGGTGGGAACCGAAACATGGAATCAATTGTGGAATAGCACGGAAAGTCGTATTAAAGCTGGCGATGCAATTGTGTTGATGGCAGAAGAGTCTATGACGATCAAGTCAACTCAAGAAGAAAATGATGTTATTGCAAAAGCGTTATCTTTGGCAAAAGAGTCTCCTTCTGAGAAAGGTGTTCTTGTTGGATTGCTTTATATGTTGCAGCTCCACGGTGAAAGTGGAATGTCGAAGAATCGCTTTGTATTAGTCTCCTATGATCCCATTCATGCTCCTCAAGGAGAAGTTCTGTGGTCTTATGATAAAGCTCATCCCGTTCCTTTAGTGGAATTAAATATTACTCCTGGCAAAGAAAAGTTGCCATTTGCCCATACAAACTATGGTTATGCGACCGGTGCAATATGCTTCGATTTGGATTTTCCGCAATATATTGCTCAAGCTGGTCGAGAGCAAGTTGACATTTTCTTGCAGCCTAGTTGGACTTGGAACGCCATTAATTTTCGTCATTTTGAGGGAGATGCGGTTCGTGCTGTAGAAAATGGCTTCACCTTATTTCGCTGTAGCTCCGACGGGGAAAGTGGTGTGGTAACTCCCCAAGGAAAGTTTTTGCACCGTCAAGAAACAGGACATGATCCAAACGTAATAGCGTTGTTTTCTATGCCATTGCGTGCACATGCAAATCCCATGTTTCCATTTTTAGGTTTTATTTTTGAGTATGTCTGCATCGCTGGGTCAGTGTATATTCTATATTATTGCTTCACCGAATTTAGCAGATTCCGCGAAGGCTCAAGCTATGCAGATTAGATTCAACTGTATGAAAGAAGTATGTGTTTTCATCCGTTTATTTGTACACCAGCACAATGATGTAGTTTCTTCGCACAAGTTAGAATTTTTCAAAATTTAAAGTTGGTTTCCAAATTTCTTTGTTTTCACAAAGTAAAGATGAGAGAATTAACGCCCAATAAAAGACGGCTTTAGCAACGCTATTATATTATACACAGGATGTAGAGGCAAAGATTGATTGAGAGGGTAGTTCAAAACAGCGAATGTTTTGAGTGTATCTAGGAGCCAATGACCTTTCTAATTATGCATTTCTCACTTCTGTTGGAGCGGAAACATTGCTTGCATGAAATGTTCGAACCGGAGCAAAGTATGCATGTGACATAGCTTCTTGGGCAGTCAATCGCTCTTGATGATCATATCTAGAATCAACAACATAAAGAGCTATCACTGGTCACAAAATACTGGACTCACTCACCTCAACAATTTACTAACAAAATCTATTGCTTCGTCCGATACTAAATGTTGGTTGTCTGGGGAAATATATCTTGTCCATGCTTTTTTAGCATATGTTTGCAAAATTCCATCAAAATGAGAATCTAACTCTAAATCATATTTATCGAGATAGTCAAACAACTCATCAGTTCCCAACACCTAATAATTGAATTATTGAGAACTTAAGAAGGAACAAAGAGAACCAACCTTTGCAATTCGAACCAATTGATCATAGTTGTCCTGTCCATGAAAGAATGGCTCTTTCTTAAATATCATACCAGCTACCATACAACCCAGAGACCACATATCGAGAGAATAATCATATTCTTGGAAATCCACAAGAAGCTCGGGACCTTTGAAGTATCTCGAGGCAACACGAACGTTGTATTCTTGTCCAGGGTGATAGAACTCCGCCAATCCCCAATCAATAAGACGAAGTTGGCGCTTTTCATGATCGATCATAACGTTATGCGGCTTAACATCTCTGTGCATGATGCCATGAGAATGACAGAAGTCTAATGCTTTCAACAATTCAAAAATATAGTAACGGATATCGTAATCGGTAAATGTTGGATATAATGTCTTGAAATCAGTGTTGTTGATATATTCAAAAATAAGAGAAGGGGTCTTTGACTGAGAGTCTAAAACTACGTCCAATAGATTTATGATGTTCGTGCCACCTGCTAAGTTTTGTAAAATCTTAATTTCTCTCTTAATCTTCTTCTTTTTCACAGGCTTCAAGATTTTTATCACACATTTTGTGTTATTAGTTACGTTGACACCAGCAAAGACTTCACTATATTTTCCGCGTCCGATTTTGCGAACAATTTCGTAATCATCTTGATTTCTTTATTGCATAAAAATTGGTGATTTTTAAATATATACATCTGAGATGGACATTTTTAATCTTACCCCCACGTTAGAGTTGAACTCTCGTAGTTCCAATAATCTTGAGGACGACTTGCATTTGCGTCAGCATACACTCTAAATTGCCAAGAATAGGGTAAGTTTTAGCTGGTACCCGGAAACCAAACCTACCTTGCCACACTCATCTTTCAACGCCACCGATGCTTACTATTGAGCAACAAACGATCGTATATCCCTGGAAAGCAACTACGACTGTGGATGGAGAAAGACCTTGTCAATGTGATCAAAATAATTTGGAATTGGGTCTAAGATTTGGGATTTGCTGGTGTGTCGTGCAAGCACGCACCATACAAACGATATATCGTCAACAGTTGGAATTTCTCTACCTTCCGATGTAAATAGCAAACAACGCCATCGCCCCCGGGCGGTTAGCGTTGTCACGACAGGCAATTTGGTAATAGTTGCTGGTCTATTTTGTATACAAACAAAACAAACCACACCAACAAAAATGTCTATAAAATGGGCAAACTAGTTTTGCTGTTGGCAGGAATACCAGGGTGAGACCATGTTTCTCACGTATTTATCCTTTCTTACAAGGTCCTTCATGATGATTATAGTGCTGGAAAATCTACGTTAGCTAAATTAATTCTTCGTCGTTTCCATTATTTAGCATTTGGAAAAGTTTCGCTTTTGTCCTTCGATGAAATTGGAAGATACGTAAGTGATCATTGTCCCTGTTACCACAATCATTAATGTTTTGAAGGTTCAATGGGATAACGAGTCGTTCCACTTGATTCGCTACAATGCTCTCCTTCATTTAATGGGATTACTATCAAGTTGCCAAGACAGTCCAGACGACTCATGTGATAATCCCCATGTTGTTATTGTCGATGATCTCATGTATCTGCGTAGTATGAGAAGACAAGTTTATGTTATTTGTCGAGACTGTAATGTAAAACTGTTGACAATATTTGTCGACACTTCGCCAGGAATAGCAAAAGAAAGAAATACACGCCGAATCGGAAGGGAGCGGATTTGTGATGAAACCATGGAACGAATCATTCATAGTTTTGAAGGGCCTTCCAATGGAATGATATACGATCGCAATTATACAAGGGTGATTTTAGATGACCTGAATAGGTAGGAGTTCGATCAACATATCATTTCTTATCAAGAAGGACTACTAATCATTTGAAACCTGTATTAACTTAGTTTAGATCACATAGTGGATGACATATTCGATAATATTTTTAGGACACTTCGATCTGGTGACTGTGCTACATGTACAAGTGCTGCTGACAGACAACACTTAGAGGCACCTAAGAGTGCCATGAAAATGATTGATGATTCCATAAGGAAGGTAAGTTACGACCAACTTGTGGCAAGAAATTCATTATGAAGCAATTTGTTGTAGTTTGTAGGTCAGATTATGCCTTTTCTTCATCGTATTGAAGGCGCTGGTTCAATTGGCAAAGTTGCAAGTGTCATAAAATCTGAATTACTCAAATATGCAAGGCTTTGTAGTCTTGATGATTATGAAAATGACAACGCATTTGTGCAACACATCCGAAATATATATCTTGCTAAATTGAAAGAAGCGATTACAACGATGGCGAAGATCGACAATAGCCAAGTAGAAGCGATTTTTAATCATTTTGAACTATCGTAATTAGTTGCTACTACTCCTCATCTTCTGCATTGTCTTCCTCGTATTCATCTTCATCTTCGTATGATTCATCAGCTTCCTCATCAATTACCATCTCAGCACTATTATCATCTCCCTCCATACTTTCCTCCACATCATCCATTTCCATTTCATCTTCGTTTTCAATGTGACTAACTTCGCTCTCGTAACCATCGTCGTCATCATCATCACCTTCTGCATCGTCGCTATCACAGCTGTCTTCAACTTCGCCATCGTCGACTGGTTCAACTTCATCCTCTTCGTCATCTTCATTTTCGTAGGATTCTTCGATCTGTTCATTTTCTTCTCTTGTAAATCCTCCTTTAAATTTTTTTAACTTCTCGATCTGCTCTACTACTGAGTTTGACAATGTTTCCATGTCGGTGGTGATTCGAAAATGGGATTTACTGAATGATTTGGATATCCAGTTCAAATATACTTTGATCTGAAAATGTACATCGTAAACTTTTGACGAGGAAATAGAATGATCATACGAAGTACCTCTCCATCTAGTGTTACAATGGACGTTAACAGATCCGCAACTTCTTCTTTCGTTACATGAGGAGAAGAAAAACGAAGTGTTTCATTATTAGCAATAAGCCGATCAGTTGCTTTGATGACGAATTTCCATGAGTCTTTAATATCTCCCACCAGCAACTTCATCACTTGGCCAGTAATTGCGTTGCGCTCGTTCTTATCAACTATAATATTAATACTATGAAACAAATCATCAGTAGAGTTACAAGAAGTAAACAAATTCATTACCCATGTTTAAGTAGTTGTATCAACTTCTTTAGCGTGGCAACGACTTGTTTTTCTGATGATGCAGCATTGATCAATTTCAACTCATCAAATCTACCGAAATAAATGATTTACTCCCGTCTCTGACCTTTGGAAGTAAAGATAGTACTTACTTTCCAGAAAATGATTTAACCCTATGCAAAACATACGTTGCATACTGTTGAATGAATGGTTCATATGGTTCACCTTGATCATCGACAGCGCTGATGACTTTTATGTCAAAATACTTTTGATTGGTCTGTTTAGGATTTCTCGTTCTAGACAAATCTCTGAATCCTACAATTAGTTAGGGCAAGAGCAAGAGAAGCGGTAGCTTACTTTATTGCCGCACTAAAATGATGACAAGCTTCTACCGAACAGTCTCGCGATATGCTGTGTAGGATAATCAGTGATTTAGTAACTGAGCGCCAGTCAGACTCGGTCATCTTTGTCCAGAGTTTGTGAAGCGTCATGTGGTAAGGATCATCATCTGAATGTAACTGGCTGTATTTGAAAGCTGGAATTGAATATTTGATAATTTGTGTCAACATTTCGGTAGAAACTGGTTCATTTCCAGGCCATGTAGCCTTTAATAGCATTCCTTCAAAAGTTGATGATTTCAAAATCTGCAATTGAATAGTAACAATAGCCTTTCAAATTCTAGCATCATGAACATTACCTTAGCTCTACGGTAGATATCTTTGCATGCCACAGAGCTTGTTTTCGCAATCTTGTTCAAACCTTCCTTTAGGAATGAAAATTTTCGTTTTGACGGGAAAACGGTGGTCGCCCATGGAATTAGAGCTTTACTGTGTTTGCTGGTCTTACTTCTTTTCCCCTGGATTGTTCGAGATCGTCTAAATTTTGCAGAATTGACAACTTGACGGTAGTCGCCATCTTCCTCTGGTATGTTATTGTCTGCATTGAAATCCTCGCGATTCGGTGACTTGACTATCCTTGGTTTTTGAGGGTCTTTGGCAACAAACCGAGCAGTCGCTCTTGAAACGGGTTTCTTACCTCCTCTTAAGTTGACTGATCCCACTTTGATGTCAATACATGAACACAAAAATAAATAAAATGCACTTACTGAGACTGCTTGCTTGAGAACCCAGAAAAAGACTCCCATGACAACAAACATGGTCAAAAACTGCGCACCACACTACCAACATCAAAGGAAATACCACTCGCATTTGTTAACAATTTTGAAATCCAGCAATCCTACTTTTAAAAAGAAAATAAGTAATCCCAAATCGATTTTTGGAATCCCAATCAAGCAGAAATCCCAATACCAAATAAATAGATCTAATATAATACCAAATAATAAACAACGTTTCCATTTTAGCGAGTAAGTTAGATGTAAAGTTGAAGTTGCCAAGAAAAATCTGGGCATTCCACACTTCAATACCAAATCCCGAAAAAAGAAGTAAAAAAAAAGGAAAGAATAATAAGAGTTAGGGCTGATGCAGCTACGTCGATATTCTCTCCATTTGTTGGTTCAAACTCGACGTCATTGCTGCAAGGACGCTGCAAAAATGGGAGAGCCAAGTGCTAAGAAAATGAAAACTGCAAAGGAGTCGTGGAATGATGTGTTAGTTGAAGCGGCGGATCGAGCAAAAACCGATCCTTTCATGGAAGAAATCATTCAGAAGTATATTTTGGATCACAAAAACTTTGGCAGTGCCATCGCATATACATTATCACATGAATTTGGCGGTGTCATAAGTGTCGAAAAGTGGGATGCTTTGTTTCAATCTGTCTATGCTGATGATATTCAATATCATGAGACCATGGAGACGGCTGAAGCGATGGGATTGTTGGATTTGGTTGCGATCAAAGAGAGAGATCCAGCTAGTGATGGATTGGTCAACCCATTCCTAAATTTCAAAGGTTTCAAGGCTTTACAAAGCCATCGTGTGTCACATATACTGTGGAATATGAATAGAAAAGACACTGCTAGAGCGATTCAATCTCGTTGTTCCGAGCTGTTCGGTGTGGATATACACCCCGCTGCTGTGATTGGTAAGTGGCTGAAACTAAAATCTCATTAGTGAATATTGTTAATGATTTTATTCGTAGGTGATGGTCTCATGATTGACCATGGTACTGGTGTTGTTGTGGGTGAAACTGCCGTAATTGGAAAGAATTGTTCATTTCTTCATGGAGTAACTCTTGGATCTACTGGTAAAGACAAAGGTGATCGTCATCCAAAGTTAGGAAATGATGTACTTGTTGGTTGTGGTACTACTATTCTCGGCAATATTACAATCGGTAGTTGCAGCAAGATCGGTTCGGGGTCTATCGTCTTGAAATCTCTCGCCCCTGGCTCTACTGCAGTTGGCAATCCGGCTAGAGTAGTTGGGAAATCCCTTTGTCCATCGGCAGCTGCTGGAATGGATCTTGCTCTTAAGTACGTTGTTACTGCGGATGGAAAACCTTATGATAGTACTTGGGGTAATGAAGCATTGTATATATGAATTAAGTTGAAATATAGTTTTCTTTTGTTTCATTTTGTTGGTTATTATATCTGTACAAAATTCTTGATAGTATTCAGATGTGGATTTGCGATGGTTGTGTGGGTTTTTGTATTTATTGATGTGGTCCACATGAAGTGTTTATTATACTTCCAATGTAACCTAATAATAATTCTATATTATGACAAGTTACAAGGCTCATACTAGAGTCGTTTATGGCGAATTAGCAATCGCATCTATTTTCTTTGCTTTATTTTAATTAATCCTTCATGTCTCACCCAACACTGAGAGATAGCAGGCAGCAGCAGGCGCAGCGGCGCAATGAGAAGCCAGCGGCGGGCAACACAAGACGCGGGAAGAAGAGTGAGAGGGCGGCGGGCCCTCTAGCAGAGAGAGGCAGCAGCTCCACAGTAGGCGCGGAGCGCACAGCAGCGCCAGCAGCACGCGCGCAGTGGCCGCACCAAGCCACATCGGTCCATCATCATATATAGCATCTGAAATACAAACGTCATAATTCTACAATTTTCGAGCTTCATGCAGCAACATAATTTTGTGAAATGACTGGAGCAATAGTGGCAACCGTTGTTGCTCTGGAGGATGATGACCAGAGCAGCGTTGATGAAGACGAATCCACTCCCCTAAATCGTGCAGAATCAGGGTCGACTTTGACATCACAAAGTGGAGAACTCGATGAATCATCTTTACACAGCAATAGCAGTGGCTCGTTGGCGAGCCGAATTAAAAAAGATACCTTAAAGTTTTATGAGTCTGATTCATTTCTGTGTTCTATATATTCTGTAATGGGTTATATTCTGGGTGCGCAATTTGTTGCCATTCAAGCCACATCTGGCATGCTAGCAGTGAGAGTGGATTATTCTATTGAAGAATCAATCACAATCTTTCTCGCTGAATCGCTTGGTTCACTTTTGGGTTTAGCAATGGCAATTTGGTTGTATCAGAATTTTTATTGTCAGACTATCATGCTATCTTCCCTCATCATCTCTGCCATGTGCTTTGTAGTACTCATCTACATTACTAACTTTGTATTACTTCATGTAATCTATTTTATACTTGGTTGCACTTTTGTTTTGACGGGTACGTCAGTTCAATTCTTAGTTTGTAAGATAATGGGAAGTGACTCTGGAATATGGATTGCCGCCTTACAAACTTGCTTCTTAGCTGGTGGCACGCTGCCGATGGCGCTTCGGTCATATATAGAAGTTTATGATGGCATGTATACCTCTATTGCAATTGCTACGATACTCATAGCCATGCTGTGTATTTGTGCACCCAATGCTCAGAGTGTATTACCATATCTGGACATGCATCATATTCAAAGTCCACACTTTTGGACGGAGATATTCATAGGCTTGATGGCGGCAATGTTATTGGGATCCTTCATCTCCATGTCATATTATTCGTCATTTGTTTTTGAAGCGACTACATCGATGTCTTCTGATACTATTGAGTACGAATTGACTACGATGTGGGTGTTCGCAACGCTTGGTAGCTCTATTGGTCTCATTGATGAACTATTTCTTGATCAAGCCCTTGGTTTAGCACAACGATTGACAGTATGGCAAGTGCTTTTGCTCGTGTTTTCAGCATTGCTTGCATTATTTACCCCCAATGAAGGATTTTCGTGGGTTGAGTTGTGTTGCTTTGGATTTCTATTTGGGCCAAGTATTTCTTTTGCATTGGATTGGGTTTATCGGGCCACTTACTTATCGGAGACATCCATGGCAATCGTAATGGGTATCATGTTTGGCGGCTCACTTTTGCATTTGTATTTGGTTGGTTTGGTGTGGGTAAGTGGGAACATCACAACTTATTTCTTCTGGATCATTTTTTTGACATTATTGGCAGCTTATCTGCTACTTCCGATTGCATTGAAGTATTCCTACATATCGTCGTTGAATTTTTTGTCTTTTGATTACAGACCACTGTCCGACAGGTCGCTGTAATTGTTGAAAGTGTCACCCTTGGTAGGTGTGGAGGTTAATCCCATAATTACAACCTGTAAATATGAAGATGTATAAATTTAAAAAATGTATGTATTGTAAAATCTATGTAATAGTATTAAAGAGTTGCTATATATTTTAACCCAAGGTTCATGTTACGCTGAAGATAGATTGGGAATATCATCTCCCTCTTAATATATATGGTTATTAATTAATACAAAAGATGATTATAGATTGTTGTACGCATCTACTTGACATATTCAATAGATGGTATTGTATACCAATATATTTGTTCAAATTAGATTTTTGTATAAAGTTACTTTTATATTAACCTGGAACCACTATCGTGAAAGAAATATCTACAAACTACTGCTATTTTCACAACTAATGGGCGACCAGTGATATATTGTACTTATGTATTTCCCATTTCTGCTCTGCTGTGTCCTGCCTGCTGCTGTGCTCGCCTCCTCTCTGCTGCTGCGATGCTATGCCATTTATACCGCCGTTCCTGCTGCTGTGCTGCTGCCTGTTGCGCTGCTGGCTGGCTCTCTGCTGGCGTTGCTCTCTGCTATATATATATGCTGTGGTCAGCTAGCTCGTGCTGAGGCATATTATTCCCACCAATGGAGACTTGCTTCCCTCTATTATTCGAACCAATACCAATTTGGGATTGGTCTGAAATTGTGTTAGTACATGGCAGCTGATTGGCGAGTTTAAGAATGTCAACCACACCTCCTCCTCCTCAAGACCCTCTGGGCTCTTCCGCGAAGAAGCCAGTCATGGTCACAACCTGTTCTCGTAGGAAAGTTACAAGAGGTCTGGATACATTAGAAATTGAGAAAGTCTACGGTTCTGGTAATTATGGTGTTGTGTACAAAGTTCGAGATCGAAGTAATCATGATGCAATCGTTGCTTTGAAGAAAATCAAGACTGATCGTGAGACACAGGGCTTTCCGATAACGGCTTTACGAGAGATCAAAATTCTAAATATGCTGAAACACGAAAATATTGTTGATTTAAGAGAGATTGTCACATGTAATATTGATGAGAATGATCCAAAAGCAAGATCCTACCGGGATAAAGGGGTATTTCCCGGTGATGTTTTCATGCTGTTCGAATTTGTTGATTATGATCTTTCTGGTTTGATGAAAGCAAAGTATGAACTCTCACCTGAAATGATACGGTCGTATATGCATCAATTATTGAGTGGCATCAAATTTTTGCATGAAAATCGCATAATTCATCGGGACCTTAAGTGTGCCAATATCTTAATCACTTCAAATCATGTGTTAAAAATTGCTGATTGGGGACTGGCGAGAATGATGCCAAATCAACCTCAGAATATGACTGTGCCAGTTGTTACATTGTGGTACAGAAGTCCAGAATTAATTTTGGAGAGAAGAGATTATGGTCGGGAAATAGACGTTTGGTCGGCGGGGTAAGATTCCATAAACTTATTTTAATTGTCCTTACATGGTACTTTAGTTGTATGTTCATGGAATTGAGCACCAAGGAGCCATTATTCAGTGGTGGCAAGGAAGAAGTTCAATTAGATAATATCTTTAAATTACTCGGAACCCCAGATACTGGCTTGATGGAGCGATTCAAGCGGTATCGGGATCAAAGTAAGACGATGCAAAAAGTTCCACTAGGAGAAAAAAATTATCAGCCTCGAGTACGAGAGTTATATAAGGCTCGATTATCAGATCTTGGATTTGAATTGTTCTTGCGAATGATTGATATGGATCCTGATCGCCGCATTTCTGCTGAAGATGCATTGCATCATCGATACTTTACAAGCTCTCCCATCACAGACCCTTCGAAGTAAGCTGATACTAAATCTTTCAACATGTTAATGTCATATTTTTGGGATATAGTTTTGGTCGTATAACTATTGAGCCCATTACTGAGCATATGGCCAACGAGGAGCGTCGTAAAAATCGTAATCCTGCAAGAGATGCCGCGGAGGTAGCACCACCTGTTAGACAAGAGTATAAAACACATGATAATACTGGACAATCTCGTTTCAATCATCGGGAGATAATTGCCTCTGATCCGGCGCTGAATCAATTCCAAGTTGTGAAGAAAAACAAAGCTCCCCAAAATCAAATCCAACAACAACCTCCGGGACCATCGCAAGTTGGCAATAACCTGCACCTGAAACCTGACGATTCCCAGCAGCATAAACGAAGTCGCCCAAACTAGATGCTGAATGTTTGCTACAACTTGTCGAAGCGATTTATTTTGTATTGAGATGTTTAGTGCACGCTTTTCATTTTCTTCGCTTGGATATCATTTGAATGCTAATAATTATGAATAAAAGAAAACAATGCCATTATTCTGTGTACTACCTTTATTTATGTTAACATCATTATTATTCTGAATGTGTCGGAGTAACTACGATACGGATACCTCGTAATCGGTTGTTGGAAAAATATACTTAATTAAGGCCTTCTGCTGCCGCTTCGTGTCGTCGCGGCGGGTTGTGGTTTTCGTCTTCCGCCTTGTTATCATAACTATGGAAAGCAGATGACCACCATCATTCCCAGACGATGTAGATAAGTTCGAAAGCAGGATATGGTCAAGGGCTCAGTATATCGTGCAATAAAGTTACGTACTACATTTTATAGAATATTTTTGTATATCTACGCAACGCTGCGAACATGATGTGGTCTAATTTAGCTAATTAATTCTTTCTCTCAATGTATAAAAAGATAACCCAACTACCATCATATATTGTACAACATTGTAGTTGTATGTGGGATACAGTTTCACGTGTGATGTTATATAACCTTTACTTATTCTATATACATGGTTGATGTTGAAGAATGTTTGGTGGTTCCTTTGGGTCAATCGACTTCAATTCTACTTTTGCGCAGCTGACCAGTTCCCTGACGCTTGATGCTCTTCAGGAGCGCAAGGAGCCAGATCAGGATGTACAGTCTCATAAAATTGAAGATACTGATATCTACAATAATAATGCAGAGATTACGACCCTATCTGTTCAGAATTCTGACAGTACTCATCATGTCAGCGATGGCAACAGTGGAATCCGTTTTGAACAACATTTACAAGAACTGACTAGAATGAAAGAATACTCAAAAGAGCAACAATCCAAATATCAAATACGCATAAAAGAATTGGAAATAATGAACTCTGACAAAGAGATGGAAATCAAGGAGTTGCGGCGTATAGTACGACAATATGAAGGTAGGGTATTAGAAGCGGAAGATGACAAAGAGGTCCTTTCACAAGATTTGCAAAGAAGCATTGAAGATAACAAGAAACTGGAAATTGCGTTGGATAATTTGAGAATTCAGTTCACTCTGCTGGAAATAGAACAGAAAAAACTGGAAGAAAAGTTGATTCAATCTACAGTTCAAAGTGAGGCAGATCGTCCCCGTGTAAACGAGGGGGCCGTTGAACCTACTACTCCTCTAACAAAGTCTACTAACTCTTCTCAGCTCACTGAAGATAGGGGATCTGAGCCATCAACACCATATTTGGTGCCAGGCAATACAGAAGACGAGGTCTTAGAAACCACAGCAGATATTGCACAGTCCATACCTAAAAAGAGCAATTGTGATGAATTAGAGAAGAAGTTGAAAAAATATCAAAAACGTATTAAAGATCTAGATGCAGAGATAAAGCGATTGAATGAAGCAAGAGATGAAAGAGAAATGCGATCTCGCGACGCTCTTGCAGCAAAAGAACTGGAGAACACTCGTAATAACGAAACAATCTTAACATTGACGGCACAAATTGCATCGATGGAGAGTGAACTTGAAGCATTGAAGTCTTCAGCACAAACAGATCGCGTGAAGCTTATGTCTGACATGCAAAAAGTAAGGGAACAGAATATTCTTGAGCGAGAGGACATGGTGTCCAAGTATGAATCACAAGTGGTAGCGTTAGAAAGTGAACTTTCAAGGTGTCACATTCAAATGCAATCTTTGACAGAGAATCGCTCCTGTGAAGAAGAGAAAGTCATTAAAACGTTGCAACAGCAAATAAATTGTTTGGAAGATGAACTTAAGAATATTTCGACCCAATTGCATTCACAGGAATCAAATTTCACGAAAGTAAAAGGAGAACGAGACACCTTGATAGAAAATTTGAATGCATTGCAAGTTGGCTATGACCAAGTAAAAATGGAGATAGAGAAGAAATCTGAAGCACTTAAAGATTCAGATACTAAAATTGCAAATTTGACAGAAAAACTGAAGGATTTATTCCAACGATTTGCTGATTTAAAGTCCAAAAATTCTCAATTGGAATCTCAGATTGAACAAATGAAAGTTGAGGAGGAGCGTCAACTTAATGCAAAGGTTAGCTTTAAAGATCATACATTATGTTTTGATCATTTTATTTATACGTTTCTATACTTATCTAGGAGTCAGAGGTTATCAAAGCAAGACTGAAGTTAGAACGTGTGGAACAGCAATTAGATGATACGAAGATAAAGTGCTCAGAACTATCAGAAAAGTACGGAGACAGTCAACGACAATTAGCTGAACTGCGAGCAATCCATCAGAGCTTAGTCGATGAGCATGTAGAATGTGGTGATCTTAAGGTCCGCGTTAAGCAATTGGAAGATGATAATGAAATGCTCACGAAAGAACGTGAATTGGTACTGAAAAAGGTTACTGACCAATATCAAAGTAAACTAAGTAACACAGAACAGCAGTTGAGTGAACTTAATGCCACTTATCAAATTCTTTTGGAGCAATCCAAGCACAATATTGACTCGGGTGAAGTATTGGAAGATTATAAGAAACGGGCTCAATTAGCGATCAAAAAAGCAAATGCGTCAGTGGTGAAATTAACTGAAGATAATGAGAAGCTGACTGCAAGTTTAGCGTCTTTAAATCAGATGGTTGAAGAGAAACAGCTTGAAGCGGATGCTTTGAATCTTGAAAAAAAAGATCTTCTTGATGAATTGCTGAACTTAAGGTAAAAAGGTGATTCTATAACAATACTATTTATAACTCCTGTCATGCTTTGACAGAGAAACTCTTGAACGAAATCAGATTGACCATTCTTGCTTGGTAGAAGTCAGTATATATTATATTTTTTCATTCATGTCGTTGTATTATTTTTATTTTGTCTTAGAGTTTGAGGGAGAAAATCATGCTTTTAGAAAGCGATATTTCTCAAAAAGAATTGGTTCTGTCGCAAGAGCTATGTCGCAACAAGGAAGTTTCTGGATCCTTATTGTCGCAACCTTTCCGATTGGATAATTTGCTTGGCGAGGATGGCGGGAACATTCATTCTGTCGAGGGAATGCATCAATCTACGCCATCTCCAAAGCCAATATCTCTACCAATCGTCCATGAGGAAACTGAACCTCCAGAAAAATATGTTCTTGTTTCTCCTATGAGTGATGGAAGTTTGGTGTCAAAAAATGATGAAATATCAAATGGTATTGAAAATAATGTTGCCGTAAACGGGAGCAACTCTCTTGCCCCCCAAGTAATAAGGGCTGGGAGTAACAGCAACTTCATGTTGGTAAATGAGGTATGGGAATATATCATTTCAAAAACGTCATGAGCCGATTTTTTTTTTTTCATAGTTACAACAACAATTAATGGATTTGAAGAGAGATCTGGCCAAGCGGGGCATTGAATTGGAAAGTATGAACCACCAACTAGTCAGTGAAAAGGAAGAGAAGGTTAGAGTAATCGCTTTGACCCTTTTAAGCACCATACAACAATAGTTTCACAAATTCTCCAGGCAAAGATTAGCGCTAGGTGTGATGAGTTGATTGCTTACTTAGCTCGATTGAAGAAGTCTCACGATGGAGATCCAAATGCTGCTGTGAATTTAGAGTATTTGAAAAATTGTGTCTTCAAATATATGTCAACTAATGAAACAAGTGAAAGGCGGCGCTTATTTCGCGTAATTGGAACTATTTTGAACTTTACAGCAAAAGAACTGAAAGAGATTGAAGACTGTTTGAATGAAGCTGAACAAGCATCTACTCAAGTAAATCAAGCGCTCTCTACAATAGGGAGCTCACTTGAAGGATGGTTCGGCGCAAAGTGGTAGTAATTATGCAGGATATTCTACATCAGAGAACATTAATGTTTCATCACTTAAATTTCAGAATTCATCATGATCTTCCAAGTTTCGACTACTAAAAATATCTTCATAATCATCCCCATAAGCATCTTCTGCTTCCACATTTTTATTGGATGGCTGTACTTCCGGATTGGGCAATGAATTTTCATCTGATGAGGCGTGTGTCTCACCATTAACCGGTTCCAATCCCTCTTGCTGAAGTCGTAACTTGTTGGCTTC
>JACCEA010661965.1_pt1 | contig 22346 bp, 22 predicted proteins | sample 7449851 | NCBI WGS metagenome assembly JACCEA01 (sample SAMN15323453, study PRJNA562643) | freshwater metagenome | isolation source: river surface water | place: USA:Blue River Watershed | collected 2017-08-18 | reverse complement strand
GATTATTAATAGAACAATTATTAGTTATTTCAAGATTATTAATAGAACAATTATTAGATATTTCAAGATTATTAATAGAACAATTATTAGATATTTCAAGATTATTTATTAAACAATTATTAGAACTTAATATATTAGTTATTTCAAGATTATTAATAGAACAATTATTAGATATTTCAAGATTATTTATTAAACAATTATTAGAACTTAATATATTAATTATAGTATTACCTAAAATAAATAAATCAGTATTTATTAGAATATTATTATCATCAAAAATGATATTAGGATTATTTGTAATATTTTCTATTTGACCAAAATTATTAATAGTTATTATTGGATTTATAAAAGTTCCACCATTTATTAATAAAGGGTCATATGCTGTAGTTTGAATTGTATTATCACCGAATTTAATATATTCTTCAACATATATTTTATTATAATAATGATTATTATAATCTTTAGTTTCACTTATAGTTTTTATTGTTTGTTTAACAATTTTTTGATTTGAATAAAACAATAATAAACTATTACTCATATAATTTAATTTATATATTATTTTTGAAAATTATAATATATTTATTTTGATAAATATTTAAAACATTATTTTTAATACATATTAATTATGGATATTGACATGAAAATAGAAAAATATGGCAAAATATTGAAAGGAATTATGGATGTTGCTAAAGAAACAAACTCATTTGGTGATAACTTTATATTAGACCAATTAATAGATATATTTAATAAGATTGAACCAGATGAAAGAACTCAATTATTAGAAATGTCTAGGAATGTTGATTTACCAGATGATATTGATGAAAAATATGAAGAATATAGTAAATTATGGACTTTTGAAATAGAATCAAAATGTAAAATTAATTCAAATAAAAAAGGTCGTGCAGCATTATATGATACAGATTTACTAAAAGCTGCATCATATTTATTAGAATATTTACTAGATAATGGGATTAATAATATGAAAATATTAGAAGTATATGCAGGAAATGGTCATGCAACAAATATAATTTATAAAATATTAGTAGAAAAATATCCAGATATTATAATCAAATCAACTGATTTATTAGATTATACAGATATTATTGATGAAAAATCTTATCCTGTTGAATTTAATATTAATTCAATAGATACAATTGAAAAATATAAAAATGATAATTATAATACATTATTAATGATTTCACCACCACCTAGTCTAGATGGTAATTCTCATTATAGTGATTATTTTACAATTAAAAAATGGCAAGAATTAGAATCATCTTTATATTTAATTATTATTGGTGAATTAGGTGCAAGTGATGCTAGTGAAGGTATGTATAAATATTTATTAAATAATAATCAATATTGGTTATTAGATAAAAGAAAATTGATTCATTTAGGAAAAGATTTATATGGTGGTAATATTGAGAAAGAAATTTTCATTTTTAAGAAAAAATAAATAAATTTTAATTATCTATAAGTTTTAATAATTCTTCATTATTTACAAAATATTTTTTATATTTTGTAATAAAATTTTCATATAATTTTCTTATAGTTTCATTTTTCATAGTTCTATCTATATTTTTATAATTTTGTTGCTGACGCGATAACCAGAAACCTAATTTATCACTATGAGTAGGTTTTTTATTATATTTATTTATATATTCTTCAACTTGAATTAAATTAGTTTTCCATATTTCATCATTATTTTGATTCTTAGAAAAATAACATTTATATTCTTCTAGAAATTCTTCATATTCTTTTCTCGCAATTATTTTATCTTCCTTATAATATCTTTTTTGTATTGATAAAAAATTACCTAATTGTCTTGTTTCAAAATTATCATCGGCTTTTGATGGTAATTTTTTATATTTATCTATATATTCTTTAGTTTTTTGTAATTTTTCTTTCCAAGATAATGAAATATAAATATGTGTTTTAATATTAACTTTTTGATATTGTTTATATTCTTTAATAAACTCTTCATATAATTTTCTAATATTTTCTTTCTTCATAATTGTTTCTTTATTTTTATATTTTTGCCGTTGACATGAAAACCATTCAGCCATTTGTTTTACAACATTATCTGTATTTTTTCTAGAAGGGAATTTTTTATGTGTATCAATATATAATTTAAGTTGTTGTAATTTAATTTTCCATATTTCTTCATTAGATAAAAAGTATTCTTGATATTCTTTAATAAAATTCTCCCATATTTCTTTAATATCTTTATCTTTCATAATATAATCTTCATTAGCATAGAAAGTATTTTGATTATGTATCCAATATCCTAATTGTTTAACATTATAAATAGTATCTGTTGTAGAAGGTTTCTTTTTATTATCATTAATATATTTTTTTACATCTTCTAATCTTTTTAGCCAAATATCATGACCATTTAATAATTGTCCTAAACTATTATAAATCATATTATATTTTAATTCTAAATATTCATCATCATCAATGTCTATATTATCAATATTTATATAACCACCTAATTTCTTTTCTTCATAAGACTTTCTAATTCTTGAATCATTAAAAGCCATAACTTTTAGAAAACTATTAATTCCTTTATCATCAAATTCATTAGAACATGGTAATATTACATTTGCTATAGTTTTCATTGGATGTAATCTAAGGCACCTTCCTATAATTTGAATAATTGTTGTGTTATTACATGGTAAATGTAAAAAACATACACCTTTAGTTATGGGTGCATCAAATCCTTCTACTAATACTCTAACATTAACTAGAAATGAAATATTACCAGTCTTATATTTTTTAATAATTAGTTCTCTTTCTTTTTTTGGTGTATCACAGTCAATATATTCTGAAGAATTATTTAAAATTTTATTCATCAAATTATTTATATTTCTTCCTTCTTTTTGAGAATTGCAATAAATAATAATATTACTATAATTATTTATTAAATAACGACATATATTTTTATTACTTGGATCATTAGTAAATATTGGAACTGTAATATTATAATCACATAAATATTTTAATTCTATCATTTTTCTAATATCTTTTTTATAATATAAAAAGTTTTCAAATTCATCAATAGTTGCTGATAAATATACATTATTATTATATTTAGTAAAACCTTTAATAATATCAATATATTTATTAGTTTCTTTATCTGGTTCTTCATCCATATCATAATAAATCTCAGGTCTGTTAATATGGTGTGCTTCATCAATATAAATTCTATCAAATGTATTATCTTTAATAATATGAACAGAATTATAAATACAAATAGTTATTAATTTATCTTTATCAAATTTATTTTTTGAATCTCCTATTAATTGTATATTATTTTCATATTTTGGTTTATGTTTAATAATTTCTTCTTTTAATTGGTCCATTAGAATAATTCTAGGAACCAAGATTAAACATTTTCCTTTCAATGAATATATAATAACAGAATTTTTACCAGTTCCTGTAGGTAGATTAATAATAACATTTTTATTTTTATTAATTATATCAATACACTCTAATTGATAATCTCGCAACTTGAAATCATTATTAATTTCAGGATATTTAGGGGGATTTTTAATTAAGTTATCACAATAATTTAATAGTTCTTGTTTATTAAATGTTTTATCTGTAAATAATTGAAAATGTTTCTTTTCTAATAAATTGTCAGATAAGGAACAACTATCATTTCTAGCAATAATTAAATTATCCCATCTTATACTAGGTTTCTTTAATTCTTTATTATAAATTACTTGACTAGCAAAGAATGTAGCACATTCTTTCAAACAAAGACTTTTCTTTCTTAATTTACATTGAACTATTGTATCATTCAAATTACATAAATCTATTCCTGTATCATTACGAGTCATAAAATTAATTTCTTTGAAAGTCGGGTCTATATCATTATATTCATAAAAAATAGTATCATATTCTTTTGATAACATAACACAACAATAATATTCAAATATTTTCCATAAATCATTATTATTAAACTCGGTTTTACCTGAATTTAATAATTCTTTAAATTTTTCGTAAATTAGTATGTTGTATCTTTCCATTTTTATCATAATTTTAACAATACATTTTATGATAATTATTTTTCAAATTTTTCTTTAAATACAAAAAATATATAATAAAAATTATTTAAAGTTTTATTTCTTTACTATATTAAGAATAACATAGTATTATGTTATATCCGTTCCAAGTTATAGAAATATAATTTGAGAAATCTTGCTGCCGTAATTTAGAGGTTAGAATATGTGGCTGTTAACCACAAGGTCGTAGGTTCGAATCCTACCGGTAGCGCCAAGTCCATATGGTGCAATGGATAGCATGAGAGACTTCTAATCTCTTGATCTGGGTTCGATCCCCAGTATGGATGTTTATAAAATAAATAAAAACCTAAGCAAGGGTTCCCGAGCGGTCAAAGGGGCAAGACTTAAGATCTTGTACTACGGTTTCGTGGGTTCGAATCCCACCTCTTGCAAGTCATTTTATATGACTATAGGACCTATAACTCAGTTGGTCAGAGTGCTGTGCTTATAACGCAGAAGTCGTGGGTTCAAGCCCCACTAGGTCCATTTCTTTTTAATATATTTTTTAATTAATAACAACAATCAAGGTCCTATAACTCAGTTGGTCAGAGTGCTGTGCTTATAACGCAGAAGTCGTGGGTTCAAGCCCCACTGGGACCATTTTTAAATTTAATTGATTAATAATCAAACATCAGGACCTATAACTCAGTTGGTCAGAGTGCTGTGCTTATAACGCAGAAGTCGTGGGTTCAAGCCCCACTAGGTCCAGTCTTTTAAAATTATTTTTAAAAATAATTTTAAATGTCCATTTCTTTTTGTTTTATATTATTTTAATAAATAATATAAAAAAATTTAATTTATAATTTATAATTTATAATTTATAATATATAATGTCTGATTTTGAGTTTAAAGCAAATAAATATAAAAAAAAATATTTAAGTTTAAAATATCAATTAAAAGGTGGTGATGGTAATGAAGTTAGAATTCAAGAACTTAAAAGTCTACTTGATGATTTACATAGTAATAAAAATAAAGTCAAAGAACAAATAAAAAACTTGATGGACCAATTTGATAGTGTAAACAATCAAATTAGAACACTGAACCGAGAAAAGTTAGATGTATTAGACAAACACTCTGAAACACCTTCTACAAAGCAGTTGTTTTCTTTACATGCATTACCACTTTATTTACATGCATTACCACCCAGAGTAAACGAAATTAATAGAGAACTTGTAGAATTAAATAGAACATTTGAAGAAATTAGAAGAAATCTAAACGATTCAAATGTTGAATTAACTGTTACTATATTTAATATTAATTCATATGAAAATGAATTAAAATCACTAGAAAAATAATAAATAATTGTATGTATTGTTTTATGAGATTATATAGTTCAAAACAATTTTATGGACTTTATATAAATGAAAATTGATATGTTAATAATTTATAATCCTATCATTTCATACATACCAACACCATGTAAAATAATATGTAATAAACACATACCTAAGAAATTCATAAATAATCCACCAATTTTGAAACTTTCAGATTTAATTACTTCACCGATATGTGAAAAGAAATCTTCAGGATGTTCTCTATTAACTGCAATAGGTATTAAATTAATGGTATTTAATAAAGCAAATAATACTGTTTCTATAATAAATAAATATAATGGTTCCATTTGAAAGTAGGCTGTTGAATTTACACTACTATATTCTGGTAAATCAAATTTATAACTAATAATTGCGATTAGATAAAATGTATATAATAAACCTACAATGCCACCAAAAACCATAAGTGTTGATATAAATCCTTCCATTATTTTATTTTTTGATATTTTACTGATTTTACTGTCTGATTTTGGTTCTTGTTTAGATGGTGGTGTTTTCTCTTTAACAAATGAATATGTATACATTCCACTAATTTGACATAATAATGTTAATGCTACCATGAAAATAAATGTAACTGTGTAAGCAACTAATGATAAACTTTTCATTCTCAATAATGATATTATTAATACTGATATAGTACCTAATATACTAAAAAACATAGTTTCTCCAAAAAATTTAGCAGGATATTTTGTCATAAATTCTGTATCCCAATTAATAATAGATGCTAAAACTAATATAACTAGGAAAGATACTTTTAAAAATGTTATACTAGTTTCTGCTTTATTTTTCATAATATGACTAAAAATAAATCTTTGTTTATCTTCAATATTATTTAGATTAGCAAAATCTGCATATTTACCACCAATTGAAAAACCATTTTCATCTTCAACTAATCCTAGTAATTTTTTAAGAAGTTTATCATCAAATAAAGGATTTTCTAAATTTTCTGAAATATATAAATATAATTTTTTCTCATCTTTTGACATAAAATTTATAAAATAACTAAACATTTTCTCTTTTGTTTTATCACTTAATTTAAAATTTTTATCTAAATATTCTTTCGCATCTTTTAATTTAGTTTTTGTATCGTTGCTAAATTTTGAACCACTTTCATATATATTTTTTCCAAAGTTAGATAAATTGGTTCTTGATAATTTTTCATTTAAATTTGCAAAACTACTTTTATAAGGTGGAGTTAAAGTATCACTATTCATAGGATTATTTGTTGTTGATGGAGGCATAATTCTACTCATTATATATAATATAGATTATAAAAAATTATTAATTATATTATTTTCTATATTATAAGCCATAAACTCAAAAGGATGTTCATATTTGGAATGATTTATTGGATAATGTATAACATCATTAATATTTTTAGGATTATTATTATAAATAGTCATAAATATTTGATTTGATTTAGAATAAATATTATTATCAGTATCAGGATTTGCTCTAGTATTTCCAAAATTATTTTCTATTTTTTTGAAATTATTAAATTTTAAATATTTATTAATTTCATTTTTATATATTTTCTGATATATATGTATTTTTTCATGTATTAGTGTTGATATTAAATTTTCATTTATTAAATTTTTAGAAATAATTATAATATTATTTCTAGTATGTGGAAACCCATTTTCATAATCTTTACCATCTACTATTCCAATTATCCATTTTATATTATTCGCCTTCTTACCATTAAATCCTATAGTTTTATAATTATTAAATATTTTATCTATTTTTTTAATATGATTAATAATTATATTTTCTAAATTTTCATTAATTGTTATTGGCGAATTTATAATTAAATTTTTATATTCTTCTATAGATTTAACTTTTCTTGCTTGTAAATCTAATTTATTAAAAGTATTATAATAATTATCATAATCATTTATTAATATTTCTTGTAATTCTTCTTTTTTTAATATTTTAATATTTGAACTATTGTTAAAATTATAAATTAAATAAATAATTAATATAATAATAATTAATACTATCATTATTAAATTAATTGAGATTTTTTATTTTTTCCTATAAAAAGCATAAGAAGGCATATCATTATCTTTAATATAATTAATATTTAATTCAATATTTAAATTATTAAAAGTAATTAATTCAAAACCATTTTTTTCAAATATAAAATTCCATTCATATATACTATAACAATTTGTATAATTAAATATATCTTTATCTACTTCAGGATCATATATTAATGAATATAATGTGTGTTCAATATCAACTATAATTCTTTCAAAATCATTTGTTACATTATGTTCAACAATTAATATAATACCTCCTGTTTTCAATATTCTATTAATTTCTTTTATAAAATCTTCTAAAGCATTAATATGATGTAATGAATATATACATGTTGCAAAATCAAAATATTCATCCATATATTGTATTTTATTATTTTCTATAAAACGGAAATTTGTTTGTGGATTAAAATTTGATAATCTTTTTTCATTATCATTATATTTTCCCCATGCATTTATATCTGTACCATATTTATTTTCATTAGGTATTGATAATTGTCTTTGAAATATATTTGTTTTCTCTGCTGCACCACAACATATATCAATATATTTAAAATTATCAACTAATTTTCCTTCTTTTGGAATATTTAATATTTTCCTTAAATATATTAATACTAAATATTGTATCATATATGACCATTTATTACATGTACCTTTTTGTATCAATGTATTAAATATATCTTTTGGAGTTTTTTGTGGTAATGCTGCTTCTAATTGATTAGCACGTTTTGAATTCTGTTGTTGTGTCGTTTCTGATTGATTAAATCGTTTTCGTTGTGATGATGATTCTTGTTGTTCAACATGTTTTGGTGGTAATGCTGCTTCTAATTCTTGTAGTTTTTGTGATGGTGGTAATGCTGCTTCTAATTCTTGTAGTTTTGGTGATGGTGGTAATGCTGCTTCTAATTCTTGTAGTTTTGGTGATGGTGGTATTGTAGCATCTCTTCCTTCTGATAATGATTCTATTAATTCTATTAATAAATCTCTTTTTTTTTGTGGTAAATTTGTAATAATAGAGTTAAAAAATTCAAAATCATTTTTATAACTAGATATATATGGTAAAATATTAATTAGTGTCATATTTTGAAATATTGATAATAAAGTTAAATAAAATCTAAATATAATAGTATTATTTTGATTTTCTAATATTTTTTTAATTTGTTCAGCACTACTTGGTTTAACATAATTTACTAAAGATCCAATATATTGTTTACCAATACTAATAATTTGACATCCTGTTATATTATTTCCTTGATTATCCATAATATATTTTAAATATCCAAATAATATTAATTTATGTATATAAATAGTTTCACCTGTTATTGTACTGTCTAATATTTCCATATCAAATATTTTTCCTTTGGATATAAATAATATATATTCAAATCTATTTTCATTTGAATATGATATTATTTTATCGAATAAATATAAATTTATATTATTATACTCTTGATTAATATAAACAACAGTTATATATAATCCTTTATTACATATTAATTCTTCATCTATATATTTAAGTCCTTTAGAATTATAAGAGTCAAGAATATTAAAATTTCTATTTTCAAAATGTTGTAATTTTATAAACATTACATATCCTACTATTTCATTATTATAACAACAAAATATATAAGTAGCACGTGGGTCAATTTGTATTTCCATACTAAAACCAGTAATATGTTTCTTAATATTAATTAAATTAGAATCATCTATAATAAATTCTAATTTGTCAATATTAACATCAATTCCACCACCATATTTTAATCCTAAATATTTATTTTTATATTTTACATATTTATTTTTATAATACATTAAATTAATTGAGATATTTTTTAAAACCACATATTAAACATTCATATTCATAATTCTTTGAAGTTTCTTTTGTCATTATTGAATTTGATTTCTTACAACAAGGACATAATACATACTGATTCACATATTTTTTTAGTAATTCTGATAACATATTATTTTTCAAAAACCGCCCATGTATAATTAATCCATCTGATTTATCTCCTGAAAACCAATCAATATTTTTATCCGGTAATTGATGTTTTAAATAATACATAATATGTTCTGGATTCCTATTTATTGTTTCTAAAAATAAATTAACATTTTTCCAATGTAATCTTGTTGTTCCTATTTCTGTTTCTATTTTAGGCAAAACAATAATATTAATATTATCATTATTGTCTAATTGTTCATATGCTTCATCTAATAGTTGATTAAAATTATCCATTTAATATTATTAAATTCTTATTGTTTAAATAAATTTTTTAATTTCTTCAATAATTTTATCCCAATCATCATCTTTATCATTATCAATAATTAAAATCTTAGTTTTATCCCATTTAGTTAACCATTCTTCATGATAATCATGTAATTTTTGTAGATATTCTAATGGAACTTTAGATTCTTCACTTCTACCACGTTTATTCATTCTTTCATAACATTTTTCAGGACTAGATTTCAAATAAATAATACCATCAGGTATTTTAAAAAATTTTTCTTCTAACCAATCAAACCATGTTAAATATGAATTTTTTTCTAATTCATTCATTAATCCAGATTCCATACATGATTTACCAAAAATATATTTATCGGTCCAAATAGAACGTTCAGAAAATCTAATATCTTTTTCTTGTTCTTTATCTAATGACTGTAATCTAGTCTTAAAGACTATAGTTTGAAATAAATAAGCATAACGGTTTGGATTTGCATAAAATTGTTGCAAAATATTTTCTCCGTTTTCATTCTTAATGGTCTGCCATAAATCAACTGGTTCACGAATCACTTCATTATCACCATCCAATTTATCTAATAATGTAGTCTTTCCTGACCCAATATTTCCTTCAATAATATACCACTTTGACATTTTTTAATTAAATAAATAATTATATTTGTTAATATAATTATTTATCAATTTTTTTAAAGCAAAAAATTGTATCTTATGACAATTTTTTTAAAGCAAAAAATTGTATCTTATGATTCTTAATAATATCTTATGGCATTTCATCTATAGCTTCTTTCATAATTTGTTCTATTTTTTTTTTATCATTGTTATATTTTTTTTGTAGATACATAATATATAATTTTCCCCAAAGTTCTCCTATTATTGGAACTTTCTTAATACTAATCATTTTTTTCTTTGATTTCAACATATCATTTAATAATTTAAATTGTGATAATACAGCAAAATAATCAAATGTTAAAAATCCTTCTTTAGTTGTTTTTAATTCATTATTCTCTTCATATTTATCTATTTTCTTTTTTAGTTTATTTATTTCAGTCTTAATAGTTTCTTCTCTATTTTTCGAATTTTTTATCATTTGATATAAATCATAATTCATATCTCCACCATTTTGGAAATATTTTAATGATAAATATTTATTTTTATATTTTAAATATTTTTCTTCAAATGTCATTATATATAATATTATCTATTTTTTTTCAAATATTCATTTAATTCTGGTTCTTTTTCTAATAGATTATTTGAATAATCAAGATCTTTCAAATATTGATAATCTTTGAATGAATTAATATACATTATTTCATTATTATTACAATAAAATTGAACTAAATTTAAATTATTTGACATATCAGGTAATTCTATTAAATTATTATGAGAACAATTTAAATAAACTAAATTATAATATGACGATATTTTTGGTAAATAAGTTAATTTATTATGACTACAATCTAATATCTCTAAATTAATATCACATAATTCTAAATAAACAATATTATTATTAAAACATTCTAATCTAGATAAATTATTATTATTTTTTGTATTAATATATTCTAATTTATTGTTATTACAATATAATATTTGTAAATTATTATTATACTCAAAAGATGGCAACAATTTTAAATTATTGTTACTACAATCAAATTTCCTAAGGTCTTTAAATCTATATAATATATCATTAGGTAAATATGATAAGTTAAGATTACTAATATTAATTTCTTTAATATTTTCTGGTAATGAATTCAAATAATTATCAATTGTATAATTATTAATAAATCCTAAATTAAATAATTTATTTGATATATATTTATTAATTTTATCCATTATTTATTTAGTTAATCAATATTTAAATCATAATATTTTATTTTATCATCACTATAAACTTTTCTCAAAGATTGACTTATTTTTGGTATAGTTTTTAATCTATTATCACAATAATTTATTTCTTTTAGATTTTTATGTATATGTGGCATATTTGATATATAATTTGAATTGCAATGTAATAATTCTAAATTATTGTTTAACATTGGTAAAGATGTTAATTCATTTCCATCACATTTTAATTCTCTTAAATTATCTGGTAAATATGGAAATTCTTTAATAAAATTCCCAAAACAATCAATATATAATAAATTATCATTATCATAAATTGACGGGAATTTATCTAATAAATTAACACTACAATCAATATGAATTAATTTTTTATTTAATTTAGGTAATTCTTTTATCATATTACAACTACAATTTAAATATATTAATTCTTCATTTAATTCTGGTAAATCTGTTAATTTATTATGAGATATAATTAATGTTTTTAAATTATCATTTAATTTTGGTAAATTGACTAATTCATTATTAGTACAAATTAATGTTTCTAAATTATTCAAGTTAGGTAGATATTTAATTTTATTATAAGAACATTTTAATGTTTTTAATTTATCATTCAATTTAGGTAATAATATTATATTATTTCTAGAACAAACTATTTTTTCTAGATTATCATTTAATGCTGGTAAATATACTAAATTATTTTTTAAACATATTAATGTTTTTAATCTATCATTTATTATTAATGATTTAATATTATTATTAGAACAATCTAAATATTCTAATGATTCATTTAAATTATTTATTTCAAATAAATTATTATTAGAACAATTTAATCTTTTTAAATTATTAAATCTACTTAAATCAGGTAAAACTACTAATTTCTTATTACTTACATCTAATTCTTCAATATCATCAGGTAATGATTCTAAATACATATCAATATTAATATCTAAATCATTACCAAAATCAACAATTTTATCATTATTAAAAAATTTTGTAATAATATTAATGAAATTCATATAATATTATTATATTTTATTTTTTTAGATAACTCAGTATTTTAGTTTTATAAATATTTTCTATATTTTCTGTCAATTTTGTATCAGTAATTTGATAATCACAAAATATCAAATTATTAAAATATTTTAATATTATTTCATTTAATTCTAGTTCATTATTATTTATTAACAATACTTTTATAGAATCACATTCAATAATATCATAAATATTTTCTATTATATTATTTGAACAATTTAAAAATTCTAAATTATCTAATTTACTAATATTAATATTATTTATCAAATTATATGAACAATTTAAAAATTTTAAATTAATAAAATTATTTATATTTTTAAATTCTATAAATGAATTTTTTGAACAATTTAAATATACTAAACTTTCCATATCAAATATTTCATCTATATTATTATATGAACAATCTAAATATTTAACATTAGATAATTCTAATATATTAATATTATTATTACTACAATCTACAAATTCAAGTTTTTCATTTCTATATAAATTAATAGTTGATAAATTATTATTACTACATGCTAAACATTTTAATTCATCATTTAATGAAAAATCTGGTAAAAATAATAATTTATTATTATTGCAATAAAATTTTTTTAAATTAATAAATCTATATAATGCATCATATTTTATTTTTTTAATTCCACAATCACTTATATCAATTACTTCGACATTTTCATTTAATGTTTCTAAATAACAATTAATTGTATAATTATTAATAAACCCTAAACAACATAACAATCTTTTTAAAATTGAATTTAAAAGATTCAATATCATTAAACTAATTTTATAAAACACCTTTTAAATATAAATTAATTGTTAAATATTTTACTAGATTCATTTGGATATTTTGTCTTGAACATTTCTATATCATCATTTTTAATTACAATTTCTCTATAATCAAGTGATGTGAAATATTTTAATATATCACTATTATCTTTAACCGTATTTATAAACTCAATTATTTTAGTTGGGTCTCTATAATGAATATCATCATTTTTGCATTCTAAAGCCTTATAACAATTCTCTAATGCTTTTACAATATTCTTATTATCAAATAGTTCAATTAAAGCATTAGTAATATAAGCTCTTGATATGTTTTCATAACTATTTATAACCTTCTTAATTAAACTATATCCAAGTTTATAATTTTTCTTATATTCTATTCCACATAAATAATATCTACCAACTTCTAATTGTGCATATGGATAATCATTATTATATGACATTTTTAAATATTTCATTGCAAATTTCATGTTATTACGTTTACGTAAAATATCATACATTACATATTGAAACATTGGTTCATTGTGATCTGCCATTTTCTTATAATATTTAAATGCTTCTATTTCATTTTCTTCAACATGTATATTTCGTAAATGACATTTCGCTAAATTATGTATTGCTTTAATATTACCATTATCTGCTGCTTTCTTTTGCCAATATATAAACCCATCATAATCTTTCTTTTCATAAAAATATGTACTTACACAATATTGTGATTCATGAAAATTTTTATATGCACCGATAAAATCCCATTTATATGACATTATTTGATTACCAAGTTTTTCATATACATTTGCTAAATTATTAATAGAAGGTGAATGACCTTGTTTAGCACTATTTAATAAATCTTTTTTAATTTCAATCAATTTACTAGGTGTCAAATTAGAATCCATTTCAATTTCATATGTTGCTTTCGTTTCATTTGGATTATAATAAGTAAATGATGATTTCTTACTAATTAGTTTATTAATTGCCGTCGCATATCCAACATCAGGTTTAATTAATTCAGTTCTACAAAGTGGACAAGAATATTTTTCGCTAAAATCTTTGTATTTTTCCATACATTTATCATGAAATTTATGACCACATGATAAAGAACACAATTCATATTCTGTATAAATATTTTCTAAACATACACAACATTCCAATGGTGTTTCCAAATTGAATAATGGTAAATATTTATTTTCACCAAAATTAAATTCTGTAATTAATATATCATTATCATCTTTTGGTTTAGGGATATCTTTAACTATTTCTTCTTTTCTAGTTTGTGGATTACTAATTTTTCCTGTCTCAATATGTTGTAATTGTGGTACATGTTCAGTCTTACAAATCACTTTATGAACTTCAAAATAATCTGCTTGGCATTTTTCACTACAATAATAATTATTATTACAATTATTGCAACAATAAATAGCAGGTCTTGCACAATTATTACATAGTTTTTGTGTTACAACTCTATTACATATTTTCTTATGAATAGACCAATTCTTCTTCTGACATTCTCTATTGCAATAATAAACACTACTACATCCAGAACATTTATTAGTCGCAGGTTTATCACAAGATGCACAAATGGATGACATTATGATGGATTAAATTTTTAATAATTATAATAATATAATTATATTATTATAATTTCAATTTTTTTTAGAAAAAATTGTATCTATCATGACAATTTTTTTTAGAAAAAATTGTATCTATCATGACAATTTTTTTTAGGAAAAATTGTATCTATATCTATTAAAAATTTCTAATAACATCTAAATAAAGACCTCCTGTTCGCATAACCATTCCATAATCTATATGTAATTCTCCATCTCTAAATATTAAAATTTCACCATTAAAATTTTTATCAAATGTTATAGGACATCTTATATTTTCACTATTTGTTTTTATATCTAATTTATATAAATATTCATAAATATTACAATAACTTAATATTATATTCTCAATATCTTTTATTAAATTTAATGATTTAATTGTTTTAATTATTCTTATATTTTCATTAGTTAATATAATATTCTTCTTTATAATTTCATAATTAACATTTCCATTAAAATCTATTTTATTAATTTTAGAACCTTTGAGATAAATTTTATTGATGTTTTCAAAATAATCATAAGATAATTTACCAAAATAAGATTCATATAAACAATCAATTTTATTTTTATTATTTATGTATTGATAACTATAATTATTTATTTTACTTATGAGACGTCTTGGATGAGATATATAATTTGCATCAAATTTCTTCTCAAGTAAAAATATTTTACAATTGATTAAATTTTTAGAATTTACTTTAATATATGTGTCATGCCATGAAAATAATAAATTATAAACATAATCGTCATTTTTGAATAATAAATCTTTTGAGAAAACAATTATATTATTATCTTCTATTAATGAATTAAATAATAAAATTTTTAATGGAATGTCCCAAAGTAAAGCACCACCACCTATTATTTGTAATGATTCTATATCATTTATATCATTTATATTATCTATTTCTAGAGAATGTAATTTGAATGCATGTATTTTTTTCTCAATTTTTAATTCTTGATTTGTTAGAATATCTAATGTTATAATATTATTCATTTTTAATATTATAATATTATTATTTGTTTAATTTAATTTATTTTATGATATAATTGTTTATCTATAAATCCATAACTAATTTTTAAATTATTATTCAAACAAATTAAAAAATAACCATTAAATTTTTTATCAAAATCTAATTTTATAGGATTTTGAAAAGTTTTTATTTTATATACATATTCATATAAATCAAAATAAGTTAATATTTCGGATTTTATATTTGATATTAAATTTAATTTATTAACAGTTTTAATAACTCTCATATTTTCATTATTATACTTAATATTTTTTCGAATAATATCATAATCAACATTTCCAATAATATTTATTTTATTACCTTTCATATAACATTTATTAATACGATTCATATATGAATCATCAAAAGTAATTGATTTATTATTTATTAATGATATGTAAAGATAATCATTTATGTCAAATATATAATTTTGATATTTTATAAATTCATCTTTACATATCATTTTATCTATTAATAATATTTTACAGTTAGTCTCTTTTTTAGATACTATTTTTATATTAATAGAACGATAGATTATTAATGATCTATAAAAATATTCATCATTTTTAAATAATAAATCTTTTGGAAAAATTATTCTATTATTATTTTCAATTAATGATATTAACAATAACATATCTAAATGAATATACCAAAATATTTCATTGTCACTTAAAATTTGTACTGATTCTATATCATTTATATTATCTATTTCTAGAGAATGTAATTTGAATGCTTGAATATCTTTTATTTCTATTTTTTGATTTGTTTGAATATCTAATGTTATAATATTATTCATTTTTAATATTATAATATTATTATTTGTTTAATTAAATTCATCTAATCATATCTTATCTACCATGATACATAACAGAAAGATAACTTGTACAATTATTAGTTCTTTGACGTACATATAATTCTATAATAAAATCTTTTAAACTATTAAATATTTTACTATCTTGTGATGATTTATTATATTGAGCATATAATTTTGTGATAAAATTTGTTGGTTCATGATGCAATGAATCAACACCTTTTATTTTAGCATTAACTAATCTTTCTATTGCTTCTTTCACAGGTTTTTTCATCAATTCATTATATATTGATTTTTTAAATATTTCTCTATATTTCTTTAAACATTCTTCATACATTTTATCTATACTTGGAGTTATATTTCTCGCCTTAATATCTGCAGCATCTATAATACTATCAAAATTTTTTATTAATTTAGTATATTCTCTAGTTTTACTTATTGCAGCATCATATGCATAACTATAATGTTTCGTTCTTTCTATTCCATTTAATAATTCTATCATTCCTCCATTAAATTTTTCCATTTCATTTCCATTTAATTTCATAATTTTATCATCAATATTATCTGTTAAATATGATTTGAATTTACTATCATATATTTTTACAAATGTATCAACATCTATATTTAATATATCAACTTCACTATTTGCATATTCTTTTGCATCATTTTTTAATTGTTCTAATATATTATGATAACATGGTAAACTAGCATACCTAATACATTCAGGTTTATTATTCGTGTCATCACCACCATTTTGTATATTTTTTAAACTTAAATATTTATTTTTATATTTCATATATTTATTTTTATAACTCATATATATTGATAAATAAATTAAATAATAACATATCTAAATGAATACACCAAAAGTATATCATTATCACTTAAAATTTGTAGTGATTCTATATCATTTATATTATCTATTTCTAAAGAATGTAATTTGAATGTTTTTTATTTTTATTATTTATATTTTGTTAGAATATTATTATTTGTTTAAATTGTATGTTCAGATAAACGATGTCTATGATATGCATGATTTACTGCTTTTTCCGCCATAATCTCGGCAATTAAAGTTTTGATATTTATTGGAATATCTACTACATTTATTGTTAACTCATTAAATTTTTGTATATATCTTTTAATATAATATTGACTATAAAATTCACCACTATTAATAACCTGTGTTGTTTGTGATTTTTCGGCAAACATATCTGCTTGAGTAGAAATATCATTAATATTTGGGATGGAATCTATAAATGGTTTTGCTTTATTTGTCACATCTTCCATTGCATAACTATATACATTTGAAAATCTGTTTTTTATATCTTCTTTTAATTCATCTATACATGATTTAATATTTGTATTTTTTATTTTTGTATCAATATCATCTGTTAAATATGATATAAAATCTTTTTTATAATTTTCTAAAATTGTATTGAGATCAAGACCAACACTAATATCAATTCTGCTACTTGCATGTATTCTCGCATCATTTGTCAACTGTTTTAATGTGTCATAGTAAAGTGGTAATTTGTTATTAGGTTTGCAAATGACACCACCATTTTGTATATTTTTTAAACTTAAATATTTATTTTTATATTTTAGATATTTATTTTTATAACTCATATATATATTAGAAAAATAATTCACTTTCTATTGATTTTATTTTATAGTTAATCATATTATATATATTAATTTTATCTTCTAAATTATCAGAATTTTCAAATTGTTTTAATAACTTATCTATACTACTTTTACTAGTTGTTTTAATTAATTCATCATTATTTAATTGTTTCATATATTCATCTAATTTTTCTTCTTCTTTTTTTATTTCTTCTTTAATTTCTTTAATTTTATTAACTTTTTGATTCCAACTTGAAATATTATCAAGTTCTTTAATATCTGATTCTAGTTTATCATAATCACTCATTAATATTAATATAATTTTGTTTTTAATTATAAAAATTATAAAAAAATTTGTCAAAAGATACAAATTTTTAATTATGAAAAAATTTGTCAAAAGATACAAATTTTTAATTATGAAAAAATTTGAAATATTATATCATTGAATATAATGTTATTATGCTAAATTAAAAAAAATGGCTATGTTTGACAATGATGAATTATTTAATATTGATAATATGAATGAATATATTTTTAATTATATTAAAGATAATTATTTCCAGTCATATGATAAATTAACTGAAGATGTTAAAGATTGTCATAATTATGATGACATATTTAATATGATTCATAGATTCTTGAAATATTATATTCCAGACATCAAATTATATTATAATTTTACAAATCATTATATTAAATCAATTCCAAGTGATGCAGAATGGTATTCATATAGTAATATAATTTATACAAACAAAAATTTGAAAATGGATTTATATGTTTGTTCAGAGCCTGTACATGGTGTTGCTATTGTTATTAAATTTTATAGTTTGGAACCACAAAAATTACATAATTTTTATATTAAAATGTTATTACACAAAAATGATGAATATAATATCAATTATAAAATTATTAATATGATTGATAAAGAAAGTGAAAATGAAGAATATAACAAACATGAATCTTTTGATGATGTTTATATTAATATGGTAGGACAAAATGAATTTCATGATTATTTGCATAAAGTAATATATGAATTTACTAATAATGAAGATATTGAATATATTTTTAATGTTGAAATTATTGATAAATTATTTAGGGATTTGAAATTAAATTCTTTAGACAAATTAAAAGAATCTGTAGATTATATTGACCCACATATTTATCTAGATTATTTAATGACACAAAATAATGATGTTATTAATAAAGTATTATATAAAAAAATTATTAGTGAAGAAATTTTGTTAAAATTTATAGATATTACAAATGAAACAAAAAAAGAATTTAACAATATACATAATCTTAATGATTCTTTTCATAAAATGTTAGAAGATAGATATAAAATGGAAATTTCTAGTATTGAAGAAATTCATAAATTAAATATTGAATTAAATAAATTAAATCATGAATCAGAAATTAATAAATTGATTGACAAAAATCATAAATGGAAATTTGGATTTAATATTTTAATTGTTATAATGTTAATTATTTTATTATTTTAATTAATAATTTTTATTTTGTATTCTCTATCACCCCATCTTAATTTAATAGTTTTATCTAAATATTGTTCTAAATCTTCATTATTTGTAATTTGTTCTTTTTTATGAAATAGAGTAATAGATGGTGAAATACTTAATTTATTATCCATAATTTTTAATTTAAGATAATTTTCATTAATATTATCTTTTATTTTATTATAATATATATTATTCAAATCAGATAATTGTTTGAATGATTTGTATAATTTTTCATTATATTTATTCAATTGTTTATTTTTATTATTAATCTCTTCAAATAATGTATTTTTAATATTATGTAATTTATTATTTAAATTATTAATAAAATTTTTATTATGGTCAACAATATATTGTGCTGCTAAAGATGGTGTTGGTGTATTAACATCTGCAACTAAATCTAATAATGGATTATCTACTTGATGTCCTATTGCACTTAAAACTGGTAAATGAAATTCATAAACACTTTCAATTAATTCTGGTTGTGAGAAACCAAATAAATCAGAAAAACTTCCACCACCTCTAGTAATAATGACTAGGTCATAATAAATATCATTTTCTTTTAAACTAGATAATATTTTACAAATATTAGAAGGACATTCATTACCTTGAACAATTACATCCATAATATCAATAGTTATATTTGAATTATTATTTGAAAGATTAATTTTAAAATCTTGTAATGCTGCACCATTTTCACTAGTTAATACAAGAATATTTTTTAATATTTTTGGTAATTCTTTTTTATGTTCATTATTAAAATAACCTTTTTTAATAAAATCATTTTTAATTTCTTCATATTTAATATATAAATCTCCGAAACCTTCAATATTTACTATTTTATTAATTATTAAATTTAGACTATTATTTGATTCATAATAATCTAAATTACAATCTACTGTTATTTTTTGTCCATCTTTAATATTATCTTTATTAATATTTTTAGATTTCCAGATAATAGATTTAATATTAGAAGATTCGTCTTTTAGAGAAAAATATAAATGTCCATTAGATAATTTTGGTTGACATACTTCTCCACAAACTTTTAATTTCTTATTATTAATTAGTGATTTAATATAATGAGATAATTCAGATATTTTGTATATATTTTCCATAATTATTATATTTTAATATTAAATTTCTAAATAAATAATATGATATTATTATTTATTTTATTATTATTTTTGCTAACAAGAAATATAGAAAAGTTTGATGTTGTTAGTGATAATTTATTTACTAATTATGAAAAACCATATATTTCAAATATTAATCCAAAACCAAAAACTTATTTATCTCAATTAACTAAACAATCAAACCCAAATGTTAAATGTTGTATTGTTTCTAGAGATTATGTTAAAAATAATAAAAATGTTTTTAATGGTGATTTTAAATATATTTATAAAATAGAAACTAATGATAAATGTAATTTAGATTTATATAATTTAGATACTAATAAACAATTATTTATAGATGGAGAAAATGGTTGGAATAATAAAAATTGTAATGAAAAACAAAATGTAATTGGTTCATGTCGTTTGGCTAATAAAGAATGTATTGATTTTGTTGATAAAAACACATGTGATAAATTAAAAATGAGATGGTCTAATTTAACATGTAGAAATCCATTACCATTTAATTTTGTAGATAGAATAGATAGACCAAAATTTAAAGTTACAAAAAATGATGGTGTATTTAATATGTTTCCAGATAGAAATAGAAATACAAAAACAAATAAAGGAAAGAAATAAATTTATAATAATGTATAGTAGATTATTTCCAATAATATTTATAAGTATTTATACTTGGAAGAAATTAAAAAAATATTGAAATAATATTATTTTATTAATAAGTATTTATTAATAAAAAATGGTTCAGTCTGAAAGTTTATCATTTAAATATAAGAAATTATTGAAAGAAAATGATGAACTTAACAATTCTTATTTAAAAATTAGTAATGATTATAATGAATTATTAAATAAATATGAATCATTATCTGATAAAAATGATAAATTATTTAATAGAAATAATACATTATCTTTAGTAAATAAAGAATTAAGATATCAAAATAAAAATTTATTCAATGATAATATAGAATTTGTTAATCAAAATCATAGATTATCTAATAATAATAAAGAATTTATAAAACAAAATGAAAAACTTGAAAAGACAATTTTAGAATTATTTCAATTTATTTCATATAATCAAGAGAAACAAAAAATAATGAATGAAAAAATATTTGAATTATATAATTATAATTTAGAATTAATTAATCAAAATAATAAATTATCAATAGCAACTTATTTTTTATTATCTTTATTATTTTTCTATATTATATATATATTTATTTTTCATTATTAGAAAAATTGCTTGCTTGTTTTTCATTTAGAAAAATTGCTTGCTTGTTTTTCATTTAGAAAAATTGCTTGCTTGTTTTTCATTTAGAAAAATTGCTTG